>Ga0207895_1000117_pt1 | contig 44807 bp, 38 predicted proteins | sample MalvirmetaMSP112_FD_184230 | JGI IMG/M metagenome (GOLD analysis project Ga0207895, IMG submission 184230) | Marine viral communities from the Deep Pacific Ocean - MSP112 (SPAdes) | ecosystem: Environmental > Aquatic > Marine > Oceanic | place: Pacific Ocean | collected 2011-05-24 | reverse complement strand
GCCACCATCGGCGCCACCCCGGTGGCCGCCGAGCAGCGCCTCACGCGGCCGTTCGGCGAGACCTCCCTGGTGGCGCAGGGCGCCCGTCAGGGCGAGCGCGCCACCAGCACCGTCAACACCGCCCAGCCGCGGGTGAACGCCATGCTGCTGCGCCACAGTGAATTCACCGCTCGCCACAGCAGCCAGGGCATGATGCCCTACGCCCGCCTGGTGAGCATGGACGCCCGCAACGGAGCACGCTAACGAAATGATGCGGACCCTCGCCCTCGGCCTCGCCCTGGCCGCCCCCCTCGCCGCACCCGTCGCGATTGCCGACCCCACGCCCGCTCAGGCGCTGCTGGAGGAGATGACCGAAGCCTCCCAGCAGCTGCAGTACCGGGGTCGCTTTCTGTATCAGCTGGGCGGCGAGGTGAGCACCATGGAACTGAGCCACGCGGTGATCGACGGCAAGCAGTACCAGCGTCTCACCCACCTCGACGGCCGCCTGGTGGAAGTGCTGCAGCTGGGCGATGAAGTGGTGTGCCTGCACCCCAACGGCACCCTGACCCGCATCAACGACAACGACACCGGCCTGCTGGCGTTCCGCGACCGGCTGTCCTCATCGATTCCCGAACAATACAACGTGCTGGTGGACGGCGACGGCCGCGTGGCCGGCCGCGTCACCACCCGCATGCGCGTGGCGCCCCTGGACAACCACCGCTACGGCTACCGGCTGTGGGTGGACCGCGACAGCAGCCTGCTGCTGAAATCCGAAATGGTGGACGCCAGCGGCCTGGCCGTGGAGCGCGTCGAGTTCGTGTCCCTGGACCTGGAGCCGGGCCTGGAGCGTGCCGATTTCCAGCTGCCCAAGGTGATCGCCGAGCGCTCCCTGGAGAACGTGGCCGCGGCCAGCCCCGAGCGCGTACACGTGGAAGCCGGCTGGCTGCCGTCCGGCTTTGAAGCCGCCGACCGCGACTGGCGGCGGGTGGCGGATCTGCGCCAGCCGGTCACCGCGCAAAGCTACACCGACGGCCTGGCCACCTTTACCCTGTTCGTGGAGAGCGTGGCCAACGATCAGGTGGAAGAGGGCGTCAGCCGCGTCGGCCCCACCGTGGCGATCAGCCGGGTGCAGAACCTGGACGAGCGCGTCTACCTGATGACCCTGGTGGGCGAAATTCCGCAGCCCACCGCCGAACGCATCATGGAAGCGGTGGCGATTCGCGCCACGGACAAACGGCCATGATAGAAGAGCAGGGGCGCGTGGTGGCCCGTGAGCCCGGAGCGATCTGGGTGGAAACGGTGCGTGCCGGCACCTGCTCGTCGTGCCAGGCCCGCCAGGGCTGCGGGCACAGCGTGATCAACCGCCAGGCCGCCGGCCAGCGCGCCCGCCTGCGGGTGGTCACCGATCTCAGTTTTCGCGACGGCGACCCGGTGGTGATCGGGGTGCCGGAAAAAGCAGTGCTCTACGGCGCCCTCTGGGTGTACGCCCTGCCGCTGGCGCTGCTGTTCGGCGGCGCCCTGCTGGGCGACGCGCTGTCGCTGACGCTGGCCGGGCGCGCCGTGGACGGCGCCGCGCTGTTCGGCGTCGGCGGCCTGCTTCTGGGCTTCCTGATCACCCGCCTGCACGGTCGCCGTGTCGCCGGCGCCGGGCGCTATCAGCCGCGCGTGCTGAGCCGTCCGGGCGGCGCCGACGCTGAAACCACGATCCGGGTGCGGCCCGCGCGCTGACCCGGCCTGAACCTAGAACAGGGTAGAAGGGAGCCTTTCCATGGGGATAACGCATCGTATTGTGTTGATGCTGGCCTTGGCCGGCGTGCTCGCCGCCTGCGGCCAGGACACCGACAACACCACCAAGCAGGACACCAGTGACAGCCGCGACGCGGCGCCGGCCCGCGCCGACGCCGGTGACGGCGAGCCGCTGGTCACCGGCCTGCCGGACTTCACCGCCCTGGTGAAGAAAGAAGCGCCGGCGGTGGTCAACATCAGCACCGTCACCCGCCGCGAGCGCAGCCAGCAGTCGCAGCTGGACCAGCTTCCCGAAATGTTCCGCCGCTTTTTCGACGAGTTCGGCGGCCCGGGCGGCCCCGGTGGCGGCCCGGCGCCGCGCTCCGAAACGGAGTCGCTGGGCTCCGGTTTCATTATCTCCAGCGACGGCTATGTGCTGACCAACTACCACGTGGTCGGCGAAGCGGACGAGATCGTGGTGCGTCTGCAGGACCGCCGTGAACTGGACGCCGAGCTGATCGGCTCCGATCCGCAGAGCGACCTGGCGCTGATCAAGGTGGACGCCAGCGACCTGCCGGTGGTGGACATCGGCTCCTCCGACGACCTGCAGGTGGGCGAATGGGTGCTGGCCATCGGCGCGCCGTTCGGCTTCGACAGCTCGGTGACCGCCGGCATCGTCAGCGCCAAGGGCCGCAGCCTGCCCACCGACAACTACGTGCCCTTCATTCAGACCGACGTGGCCATCAACCCGGGTAACAGCGGCGGCCCGCTGTTCAACCTCAACGGCCAGGTGGTCGGCATCAACTCGCAGATCGTCAGCCGCTCCGGCGGCTACATGGGCCTGAGCTTCGCCATTCCCATCGACCTGGCCATGGACGTGGCCGACCAGCTCAGGGAAACCGGCGAAGTCAGCCGCGGCTGGCTGGGCGTGCTGATCCAGGAAGTGGACCGCGATCTGGCCGAATCCTTCGGCCTCGACAAGCCCATGGGCGCCCTGGTGGCCCAGGTGCAGAGCGGCTCGCCGGCGGCGGAAGCCGGCCTGCAGCCCGGCGACGTGATCATCGCCTTCAACGGCCGTGAAATTCAGCGCTCCGCGCAGCTGCCCAAGTGGGTGGGCGCGCTCAAGGCCGGCACCGAGGCGGAAATGACCGTGGTGCGCGACGGCGACGAAAAGACCCTGGAAGTGACCGTCGGCGAGCTGCCGGACAACCCCCAGGCGGGCATGGCCGGCCAGCCGGACCAGGACCAGGGTGAATCCGACAAGCTGGGCCTGGAAGTGCGCGCCGCCAGCGCCGCCGAGCTGGCCCGGGTCAAGGCCGACCACGGCGTGGTGATCACCGGCGTCCAGGACGGCCCCGCCGCCCGCGCCGGGCTGAGCAGCGGCGACCTGCTGGTGAGCCTCAACGGCAAGCCGGTGGACAGCCTGGACGCCTACCGGGAGATCGCCGCCGACCTGCCCGACGAGGGCACCGTGCCGGCCCTGGTCAACCGCGACGGCAACGCCCGTTTCGTCGCCATCAAGCTCTGACCCGGCATCATCGGGGCTGTGGGAGCGGGCCCGCTCCCACAGGCCGCTCGCACAGGATTATCCACTGGCGCCCTAATCCGCTAGAATCGCGCTCCATTGTGTCTTCTTTCATTTCCGGCTCTGGCGGGTATACGTGACCGACATTACGCACATTCGCAATTTCTCCATCATCGCGCACATTGATCACGGCAAATCCACCCTGGCGGACCGCTTCATTCAGGTTTGCGGCGGGCTGTCCGACCGCGAGCTCAAGGAGCAGGTGCTGGATTCCATGGATCTGGAGCGCGAACGCGGCATCACCATCAAGGCGCAGAGCGTGACGCTCTACTACACCGCCCGTAACGGTGAGACCTACCAGCTCAACTTCATCGACACGCCCGGCCATGTGGACTTCTCCTACGAGGTGTCCCGCTCCCTGGCCGCCTGCGAGGGCGCGCTGCTGGTGGTGGACGCCGCCCAGGGCGTGGAAGCGCAGTCGGTGGGCAACTGCTACACCGCCATCGAGCAGGACCTGGAGGTGCTGCCGGTGCTCAACAAGGTGGATCTGCCCCAGGCGGAACCGGACCGGGTCGCCGAGGAGATCGAGGAGATCATCGGCCTGGACGCCACCGACGCCTGCCATGTGTCGGCCAAGACCGGCCTGGGCGTGGACGACCTGCTCGAGCAGCTGGTGGAGCGCATTCCGGCGCCGGCGGGCGAGCGCGACGCGCGGCTGCAGGCGCTGATCATCGATTCCTGGTTCGACAACTACATGGGCGTGATCTCGCTGGTGCGGATCCGTTACGGCCGCCTCAAGAAGGGCGACAAGATCCACGTCAAATCCACCGGCCAGAACCACGTGGTCGACAGCCTGGGCGTGTTCACCCCCAAGCGCAAAGAGACCGACATCCTGGAAGCCGGCGAGGTGGGCTGGGTGAGCGCCACCATCAAGGACATCCACGGCGCGCCGGTGGGCGACACCCTGACCCATGCCAAGACGCCGGACGTGGAAATGCTGCCCGGCTTCAAGAAGGTCAAGCCGCAGGTCTACGCCGGCATGTTCCCGGTCAACGCCGACGACTACGAGGACTTCCGCGACGCGCTCTCCAAGCTGGCGCTCAACGACGCCTCGCTGTTTTACGAGCCGGAAAGCTCCGACGCCCTGGGCTTCGGCTTCCGGGTCGGCTTCCTGGGCATGCTGCACATGGAGATTATCCATGAGCGCCTGGAGCGGGAATACGACCTGGATCTGATCACCACCGCGCCCACCGTGGTCTACGAGCTGATCCTCAACGACGGCTCCACCCTGTACGTGGACAACCCGTCGTCGCTGCCGGACAGCAACCTGATCGAGGAATTCCGCGAACCCATCGCGCGGGTCAATATCCTGGTGCCGCAGGAGTACGTGGGCAATGTGATCACGCTGTGCACCGAACGCCGTGGCGACCAGATCAACATGCAGTTCCTGGGCAAGCAGATCGCGCTCACCTACGACATTCCGATGGCGGAAGTGGTGCTGGATTTCTTTGACCGCCTGAAGTCCGCCAGCCGGGGTTACGCGTCGCTGGAATACTCCTTCGAGCGCTTCCAGGACACCAAGCTGGTGAAAGTGGACGTGCTGATCAACGGCGACAAGGTCGACGCCCTGGCGATGATCTGCCACCTGGACCAGTCCGCCCATCGCGGCCGTGCCCTGATCGAGAAGATGAAGGAGCTGGTGCCGCGCCAGATGTTCGACGTGGCGATCCAGGCCGCCATCGGCAGCAAGATCATCGCCCGCCAGACCGTCAAGGCGCTGCGCAAGAACGTCACCGCCAAGTGTTACGGCGGCGACGTGTCGCGCAAGAAAAAGCTGCTGCAGAAACAGAAAGAAGGCAAGAAGCGCATGAAGCAGGTGGGTAACGTGGAAATCCCCCAGGCCGCGTTCCTGGCCGTACTCAAGGTGAACGACTAAATGGATATTGATGTGGGAATGTGGCTGACCCTGGCGCTGTTCGTCACGGTAATCATCTGGCTGGCGGACAAAGCGCTCAAACTGCGCCAGCGCAAGGGCATGATCGGCAACACGGTGGAGACCTCCAATTCGCTGATTTCGGTGTTGTTCATCGTGCTGGTGATCCGCTCTTTTATTGTCGAGCCGTTCACCATTCCCTCCGGTTCCATGTTGCCGACCCTCAAAGTTCATGATTTTATTCTGGTCAACAAGTTCTCCTACGGACTGCGCCTGCCGGTGACCAACACCAAGATCATCCCGCTGGGCGAGCCGGAGCGCGGCGACGTGATGGTGTTCAAGTACCCGGAAGACACCGGGCAGAACTTCATCAAGCGGGTAGTGGGGCTGCCCGGCGACCGCATCGCGGTGCGTGACAACGTGCTCTACGTCAACGGCGAGGCGGTGCCCCGTGAGCTGGTCGGCCGCGAGCGCAACTCGCAGGTGTGGCGCCGTGAATACGTCGAGACCCTGGGCGAACAGCCGCATTTGATCTGGCAGGAAGGGCGGGTCAATCCGTACAGCGGCGACGCCATGATTCCGGAGCGCACCCAGGGCGAATGGCAGGTGCCCGAGGGCAGCTACTTCGTGATGGGCGACAACCGCGACAACAGTAACGACAGCCGGTTCTGGGGCGTGGTGTCCGAGGACCTGGTGGTGGGGGAAGCCTTCCTGATCTGGATGCACTGGGACCCGATCTTCTCCTGGCCGAGCTTCTCCCGTAATGGGGCGATCGATAAAGTGGAGGCAGAATAATGATCACAGGTCCTTCCCGTCAGCGCGGGCTTTCCCTGATCGGCTGGGTGGTGGTGCTGATCATCCTGGCGGTGTTCGGCACCGCCGCGTTTCGCATGGTGCCCGCCTACATGGAGTACAACACCATCCGCTCGGCGATCAATTCGGTGCTCTCCGACAGCAAGACCGCGCTGATGTCCGAGCGCGAAGTCTACGACGCCATCGGCAAGCGCTTTACCATCAACCAGGTGAACGCCATCGGCGTGCGTGATCTGGATATCCAGAAAGCCGGCGGGCAGCTGTCCGTGGGCGTCGATTACGAAGTCCGCGAGCCGATGTTCTACAACGTCTTCGTGGTGATGGAGTTCGACCACACCTTCAGCAAGAATATTGGTCAGTAATGGATGATCTGGATCGTCTTACCCGCCGTCTCGGCTATCAGTTCAAGGATCCGGCGCTGCTGCAACTGGCGCTCAGCCACCGCAGCGTCAGCCGTCGCCGCAACAACGAACGGCTCGAGTTTCTCGGCGACTCCCAGCTCAGCCTGATTATTTCCTCGGAAATTTTTCACCGCTTCCCGGAAGCCGCCGAAGGCCAGCTCACCCGCATGCGCGCCTTCCTGGTGCGCGGCCAGACGTTGGCGGAAGTGGCCCGGGAGCTGGGCGTGGGCGAGTACCTGATTCTCGGCGGCGGCGAACTGAAAAGCGGCGGTAATCGCCGGGATTCGATCCTCGCCGACGCCCTGGAAGCGCTGATCGGCGCCATCGTCATCGACGGCGGCGAAGACGCCTGCCGCGACGTGGTGCTGAAATGGTTCGCCGACCGCCTGGAGCAGATCTCCCCGCAGAGCGTGCGCAAGGACGCCAAAACCCGCTTGCAGGAATGGCTGCAGGCGCGCAAGCATGAGTTACCCGCCTACGAAGTGCTGTCGGTGACCGGACAGGCGCCGAAACAGACCTTCGAAGTAGCCTGCAGCCTGCCGGACCTGTCCCGGCAATTCACCGCCAGCGGCGCCAGCCGCCGCCGCGCCGAGCAGCAGGCCGCGGAACAGGCCCTGGACTGGTTGGAGCAGTCAGCATGAGCGACACCCGTTGCGGCGTGGTGGCCATCGTCGGCCGCCCCAATGTGGGCAAATCCACCCTGATGAACCATCTGATCGGCGAGAAGGTGAGCATCACCTCCCGTAAGCCGCAGACCACCCGTCACCGGATCCACGGCATTCTCAGCCGCCCCGGCTATCAGATCGTGTTCGCCGACACCCCCGGCATCCACACCGGCCAGGAGCGCGCCCTCAACCGGGCCATGAACGACGCCGCCCAGTCGGCGCTCTCCGACGTGGACGTGATCTGCTTCATGGTCGACGCGCTGAAATGGACCGAAGGCGACGAGCACGTGCTCGGCCTGCTGCAGCGCGCCGGCGACACGCCGGTGATTCTGCTGGTCAACAAGGTCGACAACCTGACCGACAAATCCCTGCTGCTGCCGCACCTGGAAAGCCTGGCGGCGCGCTTCGCCTTCGCCGAGGTGATCCCGGTGTCGGCGCTGCGCGACCACAACCTGGACGTGCTTGAGAAAGCGCTTTCCAGCCGCCTGCCGGAAGGGGATTTCTGGTTCGACGACGACCAGCTCACCGACCGCAGCCTGCGCTTCATGGCCGCCGAGATCATCCGCGAAAAAGTGGTGCGCCAGCTGGGCCAGGAAGTGCCCCACCAGATCACCGTGGAAATCGACATCTGGGAAGACGGCCCCAAGGTCACCGACATCGCCGCCACCATCCTGGTGGAGCGGCGCGGCCAGAAGAAAATCCTGATCGGCGACAAGGGCTCGCGCATCAAAAGCATCGGCACCCAGGCCCGCGAGGACATGGAACGCCTGATCGACCGCAAGGTGATGCTCACCCTGTGGGTTAAAATCAAAGCCGGCTGGTCCGACGACGAACGCGCCCTGCGTTCGCTGGGCTATGACCACCGCTGAGACCGGCGGCCCGAACGGCCTCGCCCCGGCCTGGCTGTTGCACCGCCGCGCCTTCCGCAACACCAGCCTGATCGTCGACCTGTTCCTGCCCAATCAGGGGCGGGTCGGCGCGGTGGCGCGCGGCGGCCGCCGGGACGCCTCCCTGGCGCCGTTCGCGCCGCTCTGGGTGGACCTGAAAGCCGGCGGCGAGCTGTTCACCCTGCGCCAGGTGGAGCCGCGCGGCCCCGGCCTGGCCCTGCACGGCCGGGCGCTCTACTGCGGCTTCTACGTCAACGAACTGCTGGTGCGCCTGCTGCACCGCGACGACGCCCACCCGGACCTGTGGCCGGTGTACGAACGCACCCTGGCCGAGCTGGCCGGCGACACGCCCCTGGACATCACCCTGCGCCGCTTCGAAATGATGCTGCTGGAAGACGTCGGCTACGGCCTGGCCCTGGACCACGACCTGCAGGGCGAGCCCCTGGACCCGGCCAGCCGCTACCGCTGGGAAGGCGGCGAGGGCCTGCGCCCCGCCGTCGACGGCTACTACGGCGAGCACCTGCTGGCCCTGGGCCGCGACCAGTGGGACGCGGACGTGCGCCGCACCGCCAAGGCGCTGCTGCGCGAAGCCCTCGCCCCGCACCTCGGCGACCGTCCCCTGCGCAGCCGCGAACTGTTCCGCTAGAGCGGTTCTGCTACCATTCCCCCAACCTTTGAATCCGCTGCTGGAGCACCCCCATGTCCGTTCTTCTCGGCATCAACATCGATCACGTGGCCACCCTGCGCCAGGCCCGCGGCACCCGCTACCCGGACCCGGTGCAGGCCGCGCTGATCGCCGAGCAGGCCGGCGCCGACGGCATCACCGTGCACCTGCGCGAAGACCGCCGGCACATTCAGGACCGCGACGTGGAGCTGCTGGCGCACACCCTGCAGACGCGCATGAACCTGGAAATGGCCGCCACCGAGGAAATGGTCAGCATCGCCCGCCGCATCGGCCCGGCGCACAGCTGCCTGGTGCCGGAAAAGCGCGAGGAACTGACCACCGAAGGCGGCCTGGACGTGGTCGCCAACGAAGACTGGATCCGTGATTGCTGCGCGCGGCTGGCGGACGCCGGCATCGAAGTGTCCCTGTTCATCGACGCGGACCCGGCGCAGATCGAAGCGGCGGTGCGCTGCCGGGCACCGGCCATCGAGATCCATACCGGCCACTACGCCGACCTCACCGCGCCGGAAGCCCGCGACAAGGAGGCGGCGGCCCGCGAGCTGACCCGTATCCGCGACGCGGTGGCGCTGGGCCGCGAGGCCGGGCTGATCGTCAACGCCGGCCACGGCCTGCACTACCACAACACCCGCGAGATCGCGGCGATCCCCGGCATCAACGAACTGAACATCGGCCACGGCATCATCGCCCGGGCGGTGATGACCGGCCTGGACGAAGCGGTGCGCGCCATGCGTGTGCTGATCGACGGCTCAGGTGCCGCAGAAGGTGCGTAGCACCTGCTCGTCCGGCGCCGGCGGCTGCCGGTAGGGGTCGTCCGGCCCCCGGTCCCGGTAGGGGTCGTCCAGCGCCGCCAGCAGCGCTTTCACCGGCGCCAGGTCACCGTCACGCACCGCCGCCGACAGCGCCGCCTCCACCTGGTGGTTGCGCGGAATCACCGCCGGGTTATGGCGGCCCATCAGCGCCCAGGCGTCCTCCTCGGCCCTGCCGTTGCGGCCCAGCCGCGCCTGCCAGCGCCGGTGCCAGTCGCCGAACTCGTCGTTCTGGAACGGCTCGCCCGGCGGCGTGGCGCCGCCGATCAGATCGCGGAAGGTGTTGGTGTGGTCGGCGTCATGGCGGGCCATCCAGTCGAGCAGGTCGGCGGCCAGGGCGGCGTCGCCGTCCTCCTCGCCGAACAGCCCCAGTTTGCCGCGCATCATCACCAGCCAGCGCTGCGCGTAGCGCTCGGTGTGGCTTTTGATCAGCGCCTCCGCCGTTTCCACGGCGCGGTCGGCGTCGTCGTCGATCAGCGGAATCAGAGTTTCCGCGAAGCGCGCCAGGTTCCACTGGGTGATCACCGGCTGGTTGCCGTAGGCGTAGCGGCCGCGTTGATCGATGGAGCTGAACACGGTCTCCGGATGGTAGCGGTCCATGAAGGCGCAGGGGCCGTAGTCGATGGTCTCGCCGGACAGGGCCACGTTGTCGGTGTTCATCACGCCGTGGATAAAGCCCACCCGCATCCATTCGGTGATCAATGCGATCTGCCGGTCCATCACCGCTTCCAGCAGCGCCAGCGCCGGCACCTCGGCGTCCACCCGGTCCGGGTAGTGGCGCTTGAGGGTGTAGTCCACCAGGGTTTCCAGCAGCGCCTTGTCCTGGCGGCCGGCGGCGTACTGAAAGGTGCCCACGCGCAGGTGCGAGGCCGCCACCCGGGTGAGGATGGCGCCGGGCTGGGCGGTGTCGCGCAGCACCTGCTCGCCGGTGCCGACCACCGCCAGCGCCCGGGTGGTGGCCACGCCCAGGGCGTGCATCGCCTCGCTGATGATGTACTCGCGCAGCATCGGGCCGAGAGCGGCGCGGCCGTCGCCGCCGCGCGAAAACGGCGTGCGCCCGGAGCCCTTGAGCTGGATGTCGCGGCGCTGGTCGTCCGGGGTGAGCTGCTCGCCGAGCAGCACCGCGCGGCCGTCGCCGAGCATGGTCGGGTTGCCGAACTGGTGGCCGGCGTAGGCCTGGGCCAGCGGCTCGCCGCCGGGCAGCGGCCGGTTGCCGCCCAGCAGGGCGGCGCCGGTGTCGCTGTTCAGGGCTTCGGCGTCGAGCCCCAGTTGCGCCGCGAGCTCGCCGTTGAACAGCAGCAGCTCCGGCGCCCGCACCGGCTGCGGGTCACAGAACGCAAACAGGGTCTCGGGCAGGCGGGCGTAGCTGTTGTCGAACCGGAAGCCGAACGGGTTGGCGGACATGCGGGTGCTCCATGAAAGAATGACTGCCACCCAAGGGTAACAGACTCCACCACCCGGGCCGTGACCGGCGCGGCCTAAAGCCGCGCCGCCTGGCCGTACTGGCGCACGCTTTCGATCTCCGCCAGCAGGGCGGCCACCAGGTGCTCCAGGCGGCCGTCGTCCACCTCGGTCTTGAGGCCCTCTTCCAGCTCCCGGGCGGCCCGCTCCAGCCGAGGCGTGCCGCAGTAGCGGCAGGCGCCGTGCAGCTTGTGCACGCGCTCCAGCAGGGCGTCCCGGTTGTTGCTTTCGGACAGGGCGTTAATGCCCGGCGCGTCCTGCTCCAGGCTGGCCAGCAGCATGCTGAACATGTCCCGGGCGAGATGCTCGCGGCCGCCGGCGCGCTGCTTGCCGAGCACCTCGTCCACCACCAGATCGGTGGCGGCCGGCTCCGGCGCTGCCGGCGCCTCTTCCGCGACCGGCTCGGCCTCCGCGCCGTCGGTGCGGGTCCAGCGCTCCAGGGTGTGGCGCAGCTGCCCCTCGGTGATCGGCTTGCTCAGGTAGTCGTCCATGCCCGCCGCCAGCAGCGAACGTCGCTCGCTCTCCAGGGCGTGGGCGGTGAGCGCGATGATCGGCGTACGCAGCCCCTCGCCTTCGCGCTCGCGCATTTGCCGGGTGGTTTCCAGGCCGTCCATGCCCGGCATCTGCACGTCCATGAACACCAGATCGAAGGTGCCCCGGGAAAACGCGGTAAGCGCTTCCTCACCGCTGGCGCAGGGCACCACGTCGACGCCCATTTCCTCCAGGAACACCCGCGCCAGTTTCAGGTTGCCGGGGTGATCGTCCACCACCAGCACCCGGGCGTGCAGCGCGGCGCCGCCGCAGGCCGCGCCGGCGCACGCCGGTTCCGCTAGACCGCCCAGTTCCAGCAGGCCGTCGCGCAGCCGCCGGCGGGTGGGCGGCTTGCCCAGCACCCGGCACTGTTCGGCGTGGCCGCTGAGCTGGCCGGACAGGGCGTCGGCGTGGGCGGTGAGCACGATCACCGGCTTGCCGGTGGTGTCCAGCAAACGCTCCACCAGCGGCGTCAGCCGTGACGGGTCCGGCAGCGACGCCGGCGCTGCCAGCAGGAAATAATCGGTGCTCTCCAGGGTGTCGGTCTCCAGGTGGTCGTGCAGCTGCTCCAGGGCCTGCAGCTCGGTCACCTGCATCCGCCAGCCGCTGAGCATGTGGTACAGCGCCAGGCGGGCGTGTTCGTTGGCCTCCACCAGCGTCACGCTGAGGCCCTTCAGGGCCACCGGGGCGGGCTCCGGCTCGCCGCTGCCGTCGCGCTCCGCGCGCACCGTGAACCAGAAGGTGGAGCCGCGTCCGGAGGTGCTGTCGATGCCGATCTCGCCGCCCATGCCTTCCACCAGCCGCTTGCAGATCGCCAGGCCCAGGCCGGTGCCGCCCTCGCGGCGGCGGGCGCTCTGGTCCACCTGGGTGAAGGCGTTGAACAGGTTCTTCTGCAGGTCCGGCGACAGGCCGTTGCCGGTGTCGGTGATGGTGATCTTGACCACCGCCTCGGCGCCGCGCTCTTCCTCGAGCATGGCGCGCACCACGATCGACCCGCGCTCGGTGAACTTGATCGCGTTGCTGACCAGATTGGTGAGTACCTGGCGAATACGCAGCGGATCGCCGAGCAGGCCGGTGGGCACGTCGGAGTAGATGATCGCCGCCTGCTCCAGGCCCTTCTCCTGGGCCATCGGCGCCAGCATGGTCTGCACGTCCTCGATGATGTCGTGCAGATCCAGCGGAATATGTTCCAGTGACAGCTTGCCCGCCTCGATCTTGGAGAAGTCGAGAATATCGTTGATGATCGACAACAGCGATTCGGCGCTCTTGCGGATGGTGCCCAGATAATCCTGCTGGCGGGGCGACAGGGTGGAGCGTTCCAGCAGGCGGGTGAAGCCGATGATGCCGTTCAGCGGCGTGCGGATTTCATGGCTCATGTTGGCCAGGAATTCCGATTTGATCTGGCTGGCCTTGAGCGCTTCCTTGCGCGCCATATCCAGCTCGATGTTCTGAATCTCGATGGTTTCCAGGGTCTCGCGCAGGTCCTGGGTGGCCTGGTCCACGTTCTGCTGTAGCTCGGCCTGGGCCTCGTCCAGGGCCGCCACCATGTTGCCGAGGGCGTCTTCCAGCTCCTTGAGCTCGCCCTGGGCGCCCGCCGGCGGCGGCGGGCTCAGGTCGCCGTCGCGCACCCGCCGCACCGTGTCCAACAGCGAATCCACCGGCTGCGTCAGCCGCTTGGCGAAGCGCACCGCCGGCATCACCGCCAGCAGCACCAGCACCACCACCACGGCGATCATCGTCAGCACCGCTTCCAGGATCTCGATGTACTGCCCCTGCCGGGAAAACTCCACCGTCAGCAGCCGGTTGCGCTGGCCGGGCAGGGCGCGCACCAGCTGCCAGCTGGAATCGGTGACCAGCCGGCGGCCGCCGCCCTCCAGACGCTCCGCCTCCTGCACCGGGCGCAGCCGGGGCCCGGCGTGGGACTGCCAGCCGGACTGGTTGTCCAGCAGCGAGGCGGCGCGCACGTCCGGCTCCTCCAGCAGGGCGCGCAGCAGCGGCTCGTAGGCCGGCTGCTCGGCCTCGCCCAGCGCCGCCAGACGGGCGGCGTAGCTCTCGATGATCAGTTGCTGGCGGTGGGCGGTGTCGGCGCGCACTTCCACCATCCGGTGGACCAGCGTGTAGCCGCCGATCACCAGCGCCGCCAGGAAGGCGGGCAGGGCGGTCATCACCAGAATGCGCGTGCGCAGGCTCGAATGGGCCATGGTTCCCCTGAAAATCTCTGTTCTGATTATGGTGGCGGTTTCAGTGCCGCCATTATGCCGCAGTTGGCGAGCGGCGCATCCCGCCCTGTCACGGCCCCGGAGTTAAGCTACAATGCGCCCCATGACCTACAAGACCATTGAATCCACGGTGGGCCACACGCCACTGGTGCGCCTGCAGCGCCTGCCGGGGAACACGACCAACACCATTCTGGTGAAGCTGGAAGGCAATAACCCGGCCGGGTCGGTCAAGGACCGGCCGGCGCTGAATATGATCATCAAGGCGGAACAGCGCGGCGAGATCAAGCCCGGCGATACCCTGATCGAGGCCACCAGCGGCAATACCGGCATCGCTCTGGCGATGGCGGCGGCCATGCGCGGCTACAAGATGAAGCTGATCATGCCGGCCAACCAGAGCCAGGAGCGCCGCGACGCCATGGCCGCCTACGGCGCCGAACTGATCTCGGTGACCAAGGAAGAGGGCATGGAAGGCGCCCGCGACCTGGCCCAGGCGATGCAGGCGCGCGGCGAGGGCCGGGTGCTGGATCAGTTCGCCAACCCGGACAATCCGTTGGCCCATTACGAAAGCACCGGCCCGGAAATCTGGGAAGAGACCGGCGGCGCGATCACCCACTTCGTCAGCTCCATGGGCACCACCGGCACCATCATGGGCTGCAGCCAGTTCTTCAAGGAGAAGAACCCGGAGATCCAGATCGTCGGCCTGCAACCCACCGACGGCGCCTCGATTCCCGGCATCCGCCGCTGGCCCGAGGCCTACCTGCCGAGCATCTTCGACGCCGCCCGCGTCGACCGCGTGATCGACATGGGCCAGGACCTGGCGGAGCGCACCATGCGCCGGCTGGCCCGCGAGGAAGGCATCTTCTGCGGGGTCTCCTCCGGCGGTTCCGTGGCGGCCGCCCTGCAGCTGTCCGAGGAACTGGAGAACGCCGTGATCGTGGCCATCGTCTGCGACCGGGGCGACCGCTATCTGTCCACCGGCGTCTTCAATGAGGCGGGCAACGCGGAGGCCGGCCAATGAACGTGCTGGTGTTTGATATCGAGACGGTGCCCGACCTGGAAGGCGGCAGCCGCATTTACGACCTGGACGGGCTCAGCGACAAGGACACCGCCAGCGCGCTGTTCAATCTGCGCCGCCAGGAAAACGGCTCCGAGTTTCTGCGCCTGCACCTGCACCGGGTGGTGGCGATCTCCGTGGTGCTGCGCTCCGCCCAGGGTGTGAAAGTCTGGTCCCTGGGTGACGAGGACAGCACCGAAAAAGAGCTGATCGAGCGCTTCTACGACGGCATCGACCGCTTCACCCCGCAGATCGTCAGCTGGAACGGCGGCGGCTTCGACCTGCCGGTGCTCAACTACCGCGCCCTCAAGCACGGCGTGGTGGCGCGCCGCTTCTGGGAAACCGGCAACGAAGACACCAGCTTCCGGTTCAACAATTACCTGAGCCGCTTCCACCAGCGCCACCTGGACCTGATGGAGCAGCTCGCCATGTTCAACGGCCGCGCCAACGCGCCGCTGGACCAGATCGCCACCCTGCTGGGCTTCCCCGGCAAGATGGGCATGAGCGGCGCCAAGGTGTTCGACACCTTCCAGGCCGGCGACCTCAAGGCGATCCGCGACTACTGCGAAACCGACGTGCTCAACACCTGGCTGGTGTTCCTGCGTTTCCAGATGCTGCGCGGCGAGCTCGACGCCACCGGCTACCAGGCCGAGCTGGACCTGCTCCGGGACTACCTGAAAGCCGAAGGGCATCCGCACTTCCTGAGCTTCCTGGAAGCCTGGGAAGCCGCGGGCAATTAACAGTTAACAGTTAACAGTTAACAGTTAATAGCGGCGCGGGAGAGGCTGGTCGAAACAGAACCGTCACCGGCCGCGCCAAAAGGTTGGGCGCGGCCTCGAACCGTTCGGACGCCACCCGCCTCGCCCGCGCCGCTGTTAACTGTTCACTATTAACTCTTAACTGAATTTGATTTATGGCTCGACGTCGCAAGAAGCAGCTGCCGGAAACGCCGGTGGCCGCCACCATCGAGAGTCTCAGCCACGACGGTCGGGGCATCGCCCGCCTGGACGGCAAGACCACCTTTATCGACAACGCCCTGCCCGGCGAGCAGGTGTTCTTTCAGTACACCTTCATGCGCCGCAAGTTCGACGAGGGCCGCGCGGTGGAAATCCTCGACCCGTCCCCGGACCGGGTCACGCCGCCCTGCGCGCACAGCCTGATCTGCGGCGGCTGCAGCCTGCAGCACCTGGACCCGGCGGTGCAGATTCAGCGCAAACAGGCGGTGCTCGCCGAACAGCTCGAGCATTTCGGCGGCCTGCGTCCGGATCGCTGGCTGGAGCCGCTTACCGGGCCGGTCACCGGCTACCGGGGCAAGGCGCGGCTGGGCGTGAAGTACGTGGACGCCAAGGGCGACACCCTGGTCGGCTTCCGCGAGAAACGTAACAGCCTGATCGCCGATCTGGCGCAGTGCGAGGTGCTGATTCCCGAGGTGGGGCACCGCTTCCGCGACCTGCGCGCGCTGATCAACGGGCTGGACTGCCGGCGGCGTTTGCCGCAGATCGAGGTGGCCCGGGGCGACGACGCCGTGGCGCTGGTGTTCCGCCACCTGGACCCGCTGTCCCCGGCCGACCAGGACGCGCTGGTGGCGTTCTGCCGCGAGAATGGCCTGCAGTGCTATTTGCAGCCGGGCAACGAGAGCACGGTGCACCGGGTATGGCCGGAGGAGGGCGAGGAGAGGCTCTACTACCGCCATCCGCAGGCGGACGTGGAAATGGCCTTTCACCCGTCGGACTTCACCCAGGTCAACGCCGAGATCAACCGCCGCATGGTGCCCTTGGCATTGGATTTGCTGGAGGTGGAGGCGCACCACCAGGTGCTGGACCTGTTCTGCGGCCTGGGCAACTTCACCATCCCCGCCGCGCGCCGCGCCGCCGGGGTGGTGGGCGTGGAGGCCAGCGACGCCATGGTGCGGCGCGGCTACGAGAACGCCCGCCGCAACGGCCTGGAAAATGTGGCCTTCCACGCCTGGGATCTGGACAGCGAGCCCAAGGGCCAGCCCTGGGCCCGCCAGCGCTACGAGCGGGTGCTGCTGGACCCGCCGCGCAGCGGTGCCCTGGAAATGGTGCGCATGATGCCCCAATTTGGTGCGGAGAAGCTGGTGTACGTTTCCTGCAACCCGGCCACCCTGGCCCGCGATGCCGGGGAACTGGTGGCCCGGGGTTACCGTCTTAGTGGCGCCGGGGTGATGGACATGTTCCCGCACACCGCGCATGTGGAATCGATTGCCCTGTTCGATCGTCGTTAAAGGATAGCCCATGGTAACCGTACGCCGGCAACAGCCCGATGAATTGGACGCTCGGGACTGGCACGCATGGCTCGAACAACTCAACGCCCGGGTGCCGGTCCGCGACCCGGTGACTCTGGAACGCGCCTGCCAGGTAGCCGAGCGCTGCGAGCGCGCCGGCGAAGCCGCCGGCCGTCTGTGGCCCTACGGTAAGGGCTGCCTGACCATCGGCCTGGAGATGGCCGATGTGCTCGCCGATCTGGGGGCCGACGCGGAAGCGCTGCCCGCAGCGGTGCTGTACCGGGCGGTGCGTGAAGGGCAGCTGCCCCTGGCCGAGGTCAACACGGATTTCGGCGAGCCGGTGGCGCGCCTGATCGAGGGCGTGCTGCGCATGGCCGCCATCGGCACCAGCCTCAATCCCACCCGCAAGGCGGTGCTCGGGCAGCAGGACGGCCAGCTCGACAACGTCCGCAAGATGCTGCTGGCGATGGTCGACGACGTGCGCGTGGCCCTGGTCAAGCTGGCCGAGCGGACCGTGATCATCCGCGCGGTGAAGGAATCCGACCCGGAGCGCCAGCAGAAAGTGGCCCGCGAGATCTTCGACATCTACGCGCCGCTGGCCCACCGCCTGGGCGTGGGCCAGTTGAAATGGGAGCTGGAGGACCTGTCGTTCCGCTACCTGCAGCCCGGCGCTTACAAGAAGATCGCCAAGCTGCTGGATGAAAAGCGCCTCGACCGGGAAAGCTACATCGACGAGGTGATCGACAGCCTGCGCGGCCATCTGGACCGCAACGGCATCAAGGGCACCCAGGTGTACGGCCGCGCCAAGCACATCTACAGCATCTGGCGGAAGATGCAGAAAAAGCATCTGGATTTCGGCGAGGTCTACGACGTGCGCGCGGTGCGCGTGCTGGTGCGCGAAGTGCGCGACTGCTACGCCGCCCTGGGCATCGTCCACTCGCTGTGGAAGCACGTGCCCAAGGAGTTCGACGACTACATCGCCAGCCCCAAGGACAACGGTTACCAGAGCCTGCACACCGCCGTGGTGGGCCCGGAGCGCAAAATGCTGGAGGTGCAGATCCGCACCTTCGACATGCACGAAGAAGCGGAGCTCGGCGTGTGCGCCCACTGGCGCTACAAGGAAGGCAGCAAGGCCGGCCGCAAGAGCCGCTCCTACGAGCAGCGCATCGCCTGGCTGCGCCAGGTGCTGGAGTGGCACGACGAGCTGGGCGACAACGCCGACACCATGATCGACGAGCTCAAGCACGGCCTGGTCAGCGACCGGGTCTATGTGTTCACCCCGGACGGCCATGTGGTGGACCTGGAAGCCGGCGCCACGCCGGTGGATTTCGCCTATCACATCCACACCGAGGTGGGGCACCGCTGCCGGGGCGCCAAGGTGAACGGTCACATCGTGCCGCTCAACTACAACCTCAACACCGGCGAGCAGGTGGAAATTCTCACCGCCAAGGAGGGCGGTCCCAGCCGCGACTGGATGACGCCGTCGCTGGGCTATGTGGCCACCTCCTCGGCGCGGGCGCGCATCCAGCAGTGGTTCAAACGACAGGACCGGGACGTGCACATCGCCCAGGGCCGCGCCATCCTGGAGCGCGAGATTTCGCGCCTGGCCCTGGACCGCATCGACCTGGACGCCTTGGCGCCGCAGCTCAATCTGAAGACCGGCGACGACGTGCTCGCCGCCCTGGGCGCCGGCGACCTGCGCCCCGGCCATGTGGTCAACCAGGCCCAGTCGCTGCTCGGCGACGACCCGCAGCAGGAGCTGGCGTTCGTGCCGGCGCGCTCCAAGGCGTCGGAGAGCGGCGACGTGACCATCCAGGGGGTGGGCAACCTGCTCACCCACATGGCGGCCTGCTGCCGGCCGGTGCCCGGCGACCAGGTGATGGGCTTCATCACCCAGGGGCGCGGCGTCACCGTGCACCGCGCCGACTGCCACAACCTGCTGGCGATGCAGGGCGAAGAGCCCAACCGGGTGGTCGAGGTGAGCTGGGGGGAAGCGGACCGCATCTTCTACCCGGTGGACATCTTCCTGCGCGCCTGGGACCGCCAGGGGCTGCTGCGCGACGTGATCGCGGTGCTCGCCAACGAGAAGGTCAACGTCACCGCTGTGCACACCGAATCGCACACCGAGGACAACACCGCCACCATGCTGTTGACGCTGGAGATCGCCTCCCTGGGCGGCCTCGGCAAGGTGCTGGCGAAGATGGACCAGCTCAAGGGCGTCCTCGAAGTGCGCCGCTACAAAAAATAATGGAGCCGTTGCATGTCCGCTAATCCATCCGCCGCCGAAGCCGCCATCGCCGAACTGCTGTCGATCATGGCCCGGCTGCGCGACCCGGACGGCGGCTGCCCCTGGGACCTGAAGCAGGACTTCGAGAGCATCGTGCCCTACACCGTGGAAGAAGCCTTCGAAGTGGCGGAAGCGGTGGCGCGGCGGGACTACCCGGAGCTCAAGGAAGAGCTCGGCGACCTGCTGCTGCAGGTGGTGTTCCATTCGCAGATCGCCCGCGAGCAGGGGCTGTTTGATTTCAGCGAGGTGGTGGCGGTGCTCAACGACAAGATGGTGCGCCGCCATCCGCACGTGTTCGGTGATCAGACCGCCGAGGACGAACAGGCGGTGAAAGTGAACTGGGAGGCGATCAAGGCCGAGGAGCGCGCCCGCAAGGGCCGCGAGCACGACAGCGCCCTGGACGGTGTGCCGGAAGGTCTGCCGGCCCTGCAGCGCGCCCACAAGCTGCAGAAGAAAGCCTCCAAGGTGGGCTTCGACTGGCGCGCCACGGCGCCGGTGCGCGCCCATGTGGACAGCGAGCTCGAGGAACTGGACCAGGCCCTGGCGTCCGGTGACCGCGACGCCATCGAGGACGAATTCGGCGATGTGCTGTTCACCCTGGTCAACCTGGCCCGGCACCTGAAGCTGGACCCGGACCTGGCCCTGCGCCGCGCCTCGGACAAGTTCGAGGGCCGTTTCCGCCGGGTTGAGCACCTGGCCGGCGCGCCGCTTTCCGATTTCGACGACGACCGTCTCGACGCCCTCTGGCGCCAGGCCAAACGCCAATCCGATTAGTGCCGGGCCGCTAACCCGACCTTCCTACCCCGACCGGCCACCGCCTCAGCCGGGGGTTCTAGCTCGGTAAAATCCGAGAAAGTTCCGGGTGAAATAAAAAGTTCACATTACAGAAACTTTTCCGTCATCGCTGCTCCCCATACTCCGCCCCCAAGCACTCAAGATGTTCCGGCGGACCAAGCGGCGTCACCGGAGCATCTATCTGCTTCTCAAAATTGCCTGATTGATAGGAGATGCTCCGATGAAAAAGAACTTGCTTGCGATCGCTGTGGGGGCGGCCCTTGCTTCGCCGATGATGATGTCGGGCGTGGCCCTGGCCGACGGCCCGAAAGTATACGGCAAAGTGAATGTTTCCCTGGAAAACATGAACTACGATCCGGCGCCTGCCTCCCCGAACAACGACGACGAGTGGGAGCTGCAGAGCAACGCGTCCCGCCTGGGTGTGAAAGGCGACTTCGATCTGGACGTCGCGGATCTGAAAGCAGTCTACAAAGCAGAATTCGAAATCAGCGTTGACGATGGTGACAAAGGCGGTCAGACCTTCTCACAGCGCAACATCTACGGTGGTTTCCAGGGCGGTTTCGGTACCCTGATCGCGGGTAAATTCGACACCCCCACCAAGAAAGCGCAGATGGACGTTGACCAGTTCAACGATCTGGACGGCGATATCAAGAACATCGCCGCCGGTGAAAACCGCGTCTCCAACATCATTCAGTACAGCACCCCGAAACTGGCGGATCTGGTTACCCTGAACGTGGCCTTCATCCCCAACGAAGACAGCGACGACTTCGACAACGACGGTGAGAACGAGAACGGCCTGGCGGACAGCACCTCCATCTCCCTGACCATGGAGCAGGACGCCTTCTACGCCGCCGTGTCCCGCGACACCGACATCCAGGACGACCTGATCGTCGACGGCACCGGCCTGCCGGTTTCCGTACTCGACATCACCCGCCTGGCCGCCGGCCTGAACATGGACGTGTTCGAAGTGGGCGCCCTCTACCAGATCGCCGAAGAATCCGAAGGCGACGGTGAAGAGAACAGCTACGTGGTCAGCGGCGCGTTCAAGATCGATCGCGTTAAGCTGAAAGCCCAGTACGGCATGGTCGACGGCGACCAGACCGACAACGAAGGCACCCAGTACGCCTTCGGCGCGGACTACAAGCTGGCCAAGAACAGCAAGGTGTACGCTTACTTCAACGAACTCACCTACGAAGACGGCACCACCGGTGACGAAGAAGAAGAGCGCACCCTGGGCGTGGGCATGGAACACAAGTTCTAAGAAAAACCGTATCGGGGCGGCAACGGACGCTGCCCACATTTCCTCGACGCAAGTGACAGTTGCCCGCCTTTACGGCGGGCTTTTTTTTGTCCCGGTTTGGCAGAGTCACAAAAGCGTCATATAGTGCACCCTTCGCGAGAACCCGAACAAAAATGGGAGAAGGGACATGAACAGATTAACCCGGTTGGCCACCCCGGCCCTGGCCCTGGCGGCGGCCATCGGCGCCCCACTGACCGTGCAAGCGGCCCCGGAATTCTACGGCCGGGTGAACGTCAGCCTGGACCGCCTTTCCGATTACCCCGACGGCTCCCTGTCCGGCCAGCTCAACGACGTGCGCGCCGCGCGCTCGCCGCTGGAAGAAGGCTGGTTCCTGGAGAGCAACAGCTCACGCCTGGGCGTGCGCGGCCGCGAACCGCTGGAAGTGGGCGAGCTGAGCGTGCTCTATCAGCTGGAAGTGGGCTACGACGTGGACGGTGACAGCGATACGTTCTCCACCCGTAACAGCTTCGTCGGCCTGGGCTCGGTGATCGGTGACGTGTTCGCCGGCCGCTACGACAGCCCGGTGAAAATGGCGGAAGGGCGCGTCGACCGGTTCAACAACACCGCCGCCGATATCAGCGGCTACTTCTTCGGCCAGCGCCGCAACAGCAACACCCTGAACTGGGAAAGCCCGGATTTCAGCGGCCTGGTGGTGCGCGCGCAGCTGGCGCCGGGCGAGGGCGACACCTCCGGTGACGAAGAAAAAGACGGGCTCGCCGACACCTTCGGCCTGTCCGCCACCTGGTCCGGTGAGACGCTGTTCGCGGCGCTCGCCTACGAGCACGGCTATCAGGAAGTGGACAACCCGGCACCGCCGCCGGCGCTGGTGGACGCCGACCTCGACCTGCTGCGCGGCACCCTGGGCGTGACCCTGGGCGAGCTGGATCTGGGCGCCATGGTGGAACAGCTGCGCCTGGACCCGGACGCCGCCGGCGCCGACCGCCTGGACGCCACCTCCTACCTGTTGAGCGCCGGCTGGCGCCTGCTGCCACGGGTGACCCTGAAAGCCCAGGCGGGCCGTTTTGGCGGTGACGACTTCGGCTACGAGGACGACATCCTCACCGCCGGCGCGGACTACAAGCTGGGCCGCCAGACCAAGGTGTACGGCCTGGTGTCCTCCTCCGACGCGACCATCACCTATCCGGGTGGCGTGGACGCCGACGACAGCGGCAGCCTGTTGTCAGTGGGGATGGAACATAAGTTCTGAACGGCGGGACGGTCGGGTTAGGCGTTACTAACCCGACCGGCTTCCGGATGCGGCGTTACTGCCAGCGCTTGAGCGCCAGCGAGGCGTTGGTGCCGCCGAAGCCGAAGCTGTTGCTGAGCACCAGCTCGGGGCGCTGGTCGTTGCTCTTGGTGAGAATCGGCAGGCCCTCGGCGTCCGCGTCCAGCTCGGTGATGTTGGCGGAGCCGGCGGTGAAACCGTCGCGCATCATCAGCAGGCAGTAGATCGCCTCCTGAACGCCGGCGGCGCCCAGGCTGTGGCCGGACAGGCTCTTGGTGGAGCTGATCGCCGGAATCTTGCCGTCGCCAAACACTTCGCGGATCGCCTTCAGCTCGGCCAGATCCCCCACCGGGGTGCTGGTGCCGTGGGCGTTGATGTAATCCACGTCGCCGTCCACCGTGGCCAGCGCCTGGCGCATGCAGCGCGCCGCGCCTTCGCCGTTGGGCGCGACCATGTCGTGGCCGTCGCTGGTGGCGCCGTAGCCCACCACTTCCGCGTAGATACGCGCGCCGCGCGCCTTGGCGTGCTCCAGTTCCTCAAGCACCACCATGCCGCCGCCGCCGGCGATCACGAAGCCGTCGCGGCTGGCGTCATAAGCGCGGGACGCGGTTTCCGGGGTGTCGTTGTACTTGCTGGACAGGGCGCCCATGCCGTCGAACAGACAGCTCAGGGTCCAGTGCTCTTCCTCGCCGCCGCCGGCGAACACCACGTCCTGCTTGTTCAGCTGAATCTGTTCCACCGCATTGCCGATGCAGTGCGCGCTGGTGGCGCAGGCGGAGGCGATGGAATAGTTGATGCCCTTGATCTTGAACGGGGTGGCCAGGCAGGCGGACACGGTGCTCGCCATCACGCGCGGCACCATATAGGGGCCGACGCGCTTGACCCCGCGGGTGCGGGCGATGTCGGCGGCTTCCACCTGGTTGAACGACGAATGGCCGCCGGACCCGGCGATCAGGCCGGTGCGCTCGTTGCTGACGTCGGCCTCGTCCAGGCCGGCGTCGGCGATCGCCTGCTGCATGGCCACGTAGGCGTAGGCCGCCGCGTCGCCCATGAAACGCCGGGGCTTGCGGTCGATATGGTCTTCCAGGTTGATATCCGGCGTCCCTGCGATCTGGCTGCGCATGCCCATTTCCTTATAGGCTTCCTTGAAGCGGATGCCCGGGAGGCTGTCCCGCAGCGCCCGGGACACCTGGTCCGCCTCGTTGCCGAGGCAGGACACGATTCCCAGGCCGGTAATCACGACGCGACGCATATTTAGAACCCTTCCGTCGAGGTAAACAGGCCGACCCGCAGGTCTTTGGCCTCATAAATGTCCTCGCCGTCCACCGAAACCACGGCGTCGGCGATGCCGAGAGTGAGTTTGCGGGCGATCACTCGTTTCACGCTGATTCGATAGGTGACTTTCTTGGCGGTGGGCAGAATCTGCCCGGAAAATTTCACCTGGCCCACGCCCAGGGCACGGCCCCGGCCGGGGTTGCCCAGCCAGCCGAGGAAGAAGCCCAGCAGCTGCCAGGTGGCGTCCAGGCCCAGACAGCCCGGCATCACCGGGTCGGTCTCGAAGTGACAGTCGAAGAACCACAGGTCCGGGTGGATATCCAGCTCCGCGATGATTTCGCCCTTGCCGTATTCGCCACCCTGGTCGGCGATGTGGCTGATGCGGTCGAGCATCAGCATGCCGGGCAGGGGCAGGCGAGCGTTGCCGGGGCCGAACAACTGACCGCGGGCACAGGCCAGCAGGTCGTCGTAGGAATAGGCGGATTTTTGATCCGGATTCGCGGTGTTCACGTTATTTGTGCTCAAACTGGTTACTCCACACAGGCCGGGCTGGTGCCGAACATCCATTGTTTTCACTCAGTATGGAACGGATCGAGCCCGATTCGTTCCAACCCGCCGGTGATAGTGTATGGATGCAAGATGACCTTTTGACTGCAAAATGGCGACGCTTTAAACACAGTGTCGACCCTGATGATAGCCACATAGTAGCAGAGCGGCGTCGTCGGGCACGACCGCTAAGCGTCTCAAAATATGTCCATGCCCGCGGGGCGCCAGGGGCGGCGCGCCGGTGGGCTTGCAAAGCGGGCCGCATCTGCCGATGATGCCCGCGCACACTCAGCCGGAGGAATAAGGTGGCGGCGGAACTCGGACATCTCTCCCTGTGGGTGGCCATAGCGGCGGCCCTGGTGTTGGCGGTATTCCCACTGATCGGCGTGTATCGCCGGGTGGAATCCTGGCAGCGCTACGCCCGGCCTTTGGCCTGGCTGCAGTGGCTGGCGCTCACGGTGGCGATGGTCTGCCTGGGCTACAGCTTCTATATCAATGATTTCACGGTCACCTATGTGGCCAACCACAGCAACTCGCAATTGCCGCTGGGCTACCGGCTGTCGGCGATCTGGGGCGGCCACGAGGGCTCCCTGTTGCTGTGGGGCTGGATGCTGGGCGGCTGGACCGCCCTGGTCGGCCTGTTCAGCCGCAAGGTGCCGCTGCCCATGGTGGTGCGGGTGCTGTCGGTGATGGGCATGATCGCGGTGGGTTTCCACGCCTTCATGCTGTTCACCTCCAACCCGTTCGACCGCTCGCTGCCCTGGTTCCCGATCGACGGCGCCGACCTCAACCCGCTGCTGCAGGACCCGGGCCTGATCATCCACCCGCCCATGCTTTATATGGGTTACGTGGGCTTCTCGGTGGCGTTCGCGTTCGCCGTGGCCGGTCTGCTGGCCGGCAATCTGGACCCGGCCTGGGCCCGCTGGGCACGCCCCTGGACCACCGTCGCCTGGAGCTTTCTCACCGTCGGCATCGCCCTGGGCTCCTGGTGGGCCTACTACGAACTGGGCTGGGGCGGCTGGTGGTTCTGGGACCCGGTGGAAAACGCCTCCCTGCTGCCGTGGCTGGCCGGCACCGCGCTGATTCACTCCCTGGCGGTGAGTGAAAAACGCAACCTGTTCCGCGCCTGGACCGTGCTGCTGGCCATCGTCACCTTTTCCATGAGCCTGCTGGGCACCTTCCTGGTGCGCTCCGGCGTGCTCACCTCGGTGCACGCCTTCGCCAACGACCCCAGCCGGGGCGCCTTTATTCTCGGCTTCCTGGTGGTGGTGGCCGGCGGCGCGCTCACCCTGTTCGCGCTGCGCGCCGGGCGCCTCAAGGGCAAGGGCGGCTTCAAGCCGCTCTCCCGGGAGGCCTTCCTGCTGGGCAACAATCTGCTGCTGCTCACCGCCACCTTCGCGGTATTGATGGGCACCCTGTATCCGTTGTTGGGCGAGGCGCTGGATATCAAGGTGTCGATCCGCGCCGCCTACTTCAACAGCTTCTTCGTGCCGCTGACCCTGGTGCTGATGGCGATTCTGGTGCCCGGCATGCTCAGCAACTGGAAGCGCCAGGACAGCTCGCCGTTGCTGCGGCGCATGCTGATGCTGGCGCCGGCGGCGCTGATCGGCGGCTACCTGGGCGCGCGCCTGCCCGGCGACACGCCCTGGGTGGGCACCCTGGCGCTGATCCTGGCCCTGTTCCTGGTGTTCGCCCACATCGACGATCTGGTGCGCCGCGCGCTGGCCTACAACCGGGGCTTCCTGGGCGGGCTGGGCAAACTCGGCCGCGGCTACTACGGCATGGTGCTGGCCCATTCCGGCATGGCGGTGCTGGTGGCCGGCGTCACCGTGGTCAGCTTCCACGAGGTGGAGCGTGACGTGCGCATGGCGCCGGGCGATGTGGCCGAGGTGGGCGCTTACCGCTTCGAGTTCGACACCCTCAGCGAATACGCCGGCCCCAACTTCGATTCCCGCATGGGGCATTTTCTGGTCAGCCGCGACGGCGAACCGATCGCGGAAATGAACCCGGAAAAACGCACCTACCGCGCCAGCGGCCAGGTGATGACCGAAGCGGCCATCGACGCCGGCCTGATGCGCGATCTCTACGTGGCCCTGGGCGAGCCCCTGGGCGGCGACGCCTGGGCGGTACGCATCTATCACAAGCCGATGATCCGCTGGATCTGGCTGGGGGCGCTGATCATGGCCCTGGGCGGCGCGCTGGCGCTCACCGACGCCCGTTACCGGAAAAAGATGACGCGCAGCAAAGCGGACGCCGACGGCGAGGTGGTTTATGAGTAAAGGCACCAACCCCTGGGTTTTCCTGCCGCTGGTGGCGTTCGTCGCCCTGGCGGTGCTGCTCGCCAGCGGCCTGGGCCGCAACCCGGAAGAGCTGCCCTCGGCGCTGGCCGGCAAGCCGGTGCCGGAATTTTCCCGGCCGTCGCTGCTCAACGACCGCACCCTCACCGAGGAGCTGCTCACCGGCCGCTGGCAATTGTTGAACGTGTGGGGCACCTGGTGCCCGACCTGCTACGTCGAGCATCCCTATTTGCTGGAGCTGGCGCGCAGCGGCATTCCCATTGTCGGCCTCGACTATAAAGACGAGGACGCCAAGGCCCGCGACTATCTGGCCGAATACGGCAACCCGTTCCGCGAAGTGATCGTCGACGCCGACGGCCAGCTGGGTCTCGACCTGGGCGTCTACGGCGCGCCGGAAACCTTTCTGATCAACCCGCGCGGCGAGATCGTGCTGCGCCACGTGGGCGAAATGAACCAGCGCGTCTGGGACGACAAGTTCGCGCCGGTGCTGCAGCAGGCCGGTGAGGCCCCGGGGGTGGCGCCGTGATCCGTCTTGCCATTCTGTTGCTCGCGCTGACGGCCGCGCCGTCCTGGGCCGCCATCGACATTTACCAGTTCGACAGCGACGCCCAGCAGGACCGCTTCCACCGGCTCACCGAGGAGCTGCGCTGCCCCAAGTGCCAGAACCAGAGCATCGCCGATTCCGACGCGGAGATTTCCCAGGACATGCGCGAGCGGGTGGCGCGGATGATCCGCGAAGGGCACAGCGATGAAGAGATCGTCACCTTCTTCGTCGACCGCTACGGGGATTTCGTCAGCTACCGGCCGCCGTTCAACCCCCGCACCGCGATTCTCTGGGTGGGGCCCCTGACCCTGTTGCTGCTGGGCGGCGTGGGTATCGTACTGCTGGTGCGCCGCGCCAGCCGCGAAGCGGAGGAAGACGATCAATGAGTCCGTTCATTGTGCTGATAGTGGTGTTGCTGGCGGCGCTGCTGGTGTGCTTTTTATTGTGGCGCCGGGAAAGCCGCGCCGCCGGCGCGCCCCTGTCGATCACCGGCCTGGCGATCCCCTTGTTGGTGGTGGCGGTGGCCGGCCTCGGTTATCTGACCATCGGGCTGGACCGCAACACCCTGGACTGGCTGGCCGACCAGCGCCGCTACGACCCGGTGGCCGAGCGGGTGATCGCCGGCGAAGCCCCCGGTGAGCAGGACCAGGACATCTCCGCCGCCGCGCTCACGCGGGTGCTGCAGTCGCGGCTGGTGCGCGAGCCCAGCCTCACCGGCTGGTACACCCTGGGTCTGCTCTACGACCAGTTGGGCGCGCCGGCCCAGGCCCAGGAAGCCGCCCGCCGGGCGCTGGAGATGGACCCGGACGACCACGCCGCGCGCCTGCTGCTGGCGCGCGGGCTGATCGCCCAGGCCTACGGCCGCCTCACCGACGAGGCCCAGGCGGAAATCGCCCGGGTGCTGGCGGACAACCCCCGGCACGACGGCGCGCTGATGCTGCAGGCAATGGCCGCCAACGAGGCCCGCCGTTTTGATCTGGCGGCGCGGTCCTGGCGCGCGCTGCTGGCCCGTCACGGCGATGGCGAAGCCGGCGATCTGATCCGCCGCGGCCTGGCCCAGGCGGAGCAGCAGCGTGAGCGCAGCGAGCAGCTGCAAGGGCTCACCGTCACCGTGCAGGCCGACGACGTGCCCGAGGGCGGCACCCTGTTCGTGTTCCTGCGCCGGGCCGGGGAGAGCGGCGGCCAGCCGCTGGCCGCGCGCCGGGTGCTGGCGGAATCGTTTCCGATCCAGGTGACCCTGCGCCCGGGCGACTGGCTGCAGGCCTATCCCGCCGAGCTCGACCAGCTGCGCGTGGCCGCGCGCTACACGCCGGCGCCCGGCTCCAGCGTGGACCAGGCCAACCTGAACGCCGCGCCCACCGCCCTTGATCTGAGCCGGCGCCCGGCGGCGAGTCTCAGGATTCGCCGCTAGGCGCGCCGCCACGGGCGTCCGCGATACCAAGGTCGCCCTTGTACCCGGGGGACCCGCACGGTAAAGTTCCCCCCCTTCGGGCGAGGGGAGCTCCTGACGCCCCTTCCATTCGCGGCAAAACGGAGAATCCTATGCGTGTCATCCTGCTTGGCGCGCCCGGTGCGGGTAAGGGCACTCAGGCGCAGTTCATCAAGGAAGAATTTTCCATTCCCCAGATCTCCACCGGCGATATGCTGCGTGCCGCGGTGAAAGCGGGCACCCCTCTGGGCCTGGAAGCCAAGAAAGTGATGGATGCCGGCGGTCTGGTATCCGACGACATCATTCTCGGCCTGGTCAAAGAGCGCATCACCGAGGACGACTGCAAGAACGGCTTCCTGTTCGACGGCTTCCCGCGCACCATCCCCCAGGCCCAGGCGCTGGTGGAAGAGGGCGTGAATATCGATTTCGTGGTTGAGATTGATGTGGATGACGAAGAAATCATCGAGCGTCTCAGCGGCCGCCGCGTACACCCCGCTTCCGGCCGGGTCTACCACATCAAGCACAACCCGCCCAAGGAAGCCGGCAAGGACGACGAGACCGGCGACGAGCTGGTCCAGCGCGACGACGACAAGGAAGCCACCGTGCGCAAGCGCCTTGAGGTGTACCAGGAGCAGACCCGCCCGCTGGTGAACTTCTATCAGGAGCTGGCCCAGAACGGCGAACAGAACGCGCCCACCTACGTGCGCGTGGCCGGCGTCGGCGGCGTCGACGACATCCGTCAGCGCATCATGGAAAAACTGAAAGGCTGAACTCTCCAGGGGCCCGCGGCAGCGGGCCCTCGCATCTCCCCCCTCCTATCACCCCGATAGCGTGCTCACGTCCTCTGTCTCACCTATCATTCACCCTCCATTGGTTGTGATGCGCCCCCGCGCTTACTCAGGAGAAGGCTTGTTATGTCCGTGACGAAACCGGCGGTGGTCCTGGTCAATCTGGGCACCCCAGACGCGCCCACCACGGCGGCGGTGCGCCGTTATCTGAAGCAGTTCCTGTCCGACCCCAGGGTGGTGGAAGCGCCGCGCCTGATCTGGTTCTGGGTGCTGCGGCTGATCATCCTGCCGCTGCGGCCGCGCCGGGTGGCGAAACTCTACGCCTCCATCTGGCAGCAGGACTCTCCGATCCGGCTGGTGGCCCAGCAGCAGGCCGAAGCGCTGGCCGGCCGTTTCGACTGCACCGTGCGTTACGCCATGAGCTACGGCAGCCCCGGTTTTGAAGCCGTGCTGGATGAGCTGGCGGACCAGGGCCACGACCACCTGTTGATCCTGCCGCTCTACCCGCAGTATTCCGGCTCCACCAACGGCGCGGTGGCGGACGCCCTGGCGCGCTGGGTGCGCACCCGCCGGGAAGTGCCCGGGCTGACACTGGTTAAGGACTACTGGCAAAACCCCGCCTGGCTGGACGCGGTGGCCGACAGTATCCGGCGTTTTCGCGAACAACACGGCGCGGCGGAAAAGCTGCTGTTTTCATTCCACGGCATTCCGGTGTCCTACCAGGACAAAGGCGACCACTACGGTGAGCGCTGCCACCACTCCGCCGCGTTGATCGCCGAGCGCCTGGGTTTGCGCGCCGAACAATGGATGGTGACCTTTCAATCCCGCTTCGGCCCCCAGGAGTGGCTCAACCCCTACACCGATAAAACCCTGGAAAAGTGGGGTAAGGAAGGCGTGCGTTCGGTACAGGTGGTGTGCCCCGGTTTCTCCGCCGACTGCCTGGAAACCCTGGAAGAAATCGACGGTGAAAACCGCGAAGTGTTCCTGCACGCCGGCGGCGAATCGTTTGCCTATATCCCCGCGCTGAACGCGGAACCGTCACACATCGACGCCCTGGAAGCGGTGGTCCGCGCGCATTTATGAAACGCGGTGACGAGTGACCGACACGGGGCAGCCGAACGCTGCCCCGTTTTATTTTTTCTCCGCGCCCCTCTCCCCAAAAAAAACCGCTTTTTATTTTTTTACTGATTCCTACAAACTCTTGGTCAAATAATGTACCAAGTGATTTTTTTTTATGCTACTTTCCGACTGTCGCAGAAAAATGACGTCATAGATTAGGAGATCGATCATGGCCAGAGCAGCAAAAAAAAGTAGCGCTCAGAAAAAAACCGCGGCTCGCAAGACCGCCGCACGCAAGAAGACCACCACCACCAAAACCACCGCCAATAAGGCTCCGGCTCTGCCGAAGTCGGTAACCAACGCCGAGTCCAAGTCCAAACTTCAGGAAAAGGCGGTGGCCCAGGCACAGAAGAAAGTCGACCAGGCCAGCACCAAGCTGGACCGCCAGAAGAAAAAGATCGAAACGGAAAACGACAAACTCAGCAAGTTGCGCGCGGATCTGGCCGCCAAGCGGGATAAGGCCAAAGGCAATGCCACCGCCGCCGCCAAACGCGCCGTGGAAACCGCCCGCGGTCGCATGAACACCCAGCGTCTCAAACTTCAGGACCTGCGCGGCGAGAGCAAACTGATTCGCGCCGAAATCCAGGCCGCCAAGAAAGTGGTCACGCGGGAAAACAAAAAGCTGCGCACCGCCCAGCGTAACCTGACCACCAAGATGCGCGAGTACGAGCGCAAGCTGGCGAAGAAAGCCAAGGTGGCTCAGAAGAAAGCGGAGCAGAAGGCCAAGCGCGCCGCCCGCAAAGCCACCGGCAAGACATCCACCGCGCGCAAAACCACCGCCAAGCGCGCCACCGCCAAGAAGGCGGCCAAGCGCACCCCGGCGAAGAAAAGCGCCAGCAAGCGTCCGGCGGCCAAGAAAACCGCGACCCGCAAGACCGCGGTGAAGAAGACCGCCACCCGCAAGACCCCGGCGCGCAAAGCACCGCGCAAGAAAGCGGCGGCCAAGAAGACCCCGGCCAAGAGCAGCTGACCGGACCGTCCGCCCGTTCGACACAACGCCCCCGGCCAGCCGGGGGCGTTGTCGTTCCGGCCCCCCCCTCCCCCCAAAAAAAACCGCCCTGGGCCTGCCGCCGGGCAGGGGTGGCGCCCAGGCCAAGAAAGCTATTGATAACAATTCGCATTAGAGTTATTCTGCTCCCGAGTTTGAGGAGTGGACGTAGCCATGTACGTTTGTTTGTGTAACGGCATCACTGACGGTCAGATACGGGAAGCAGCCGAAAGCGGTTGCGACAGCCTGCGCGATCTTCGTCGGGAACTTGGGGTTGGCAGTCAGTGTGCTAAATGTGCACGGCACGCCCGTCAGGTATTGCGTGATACCCGTAACGCCATGCCGGCGGTCTCTTCAATCTCGGCAAACCGGGGCGAACCAGTCCAGTACTGGCCTCAGACCGCCTGAGGGCCGCCCCGCGCGAGAGCAGTCCATCAGCCTCCCAGCCAGGCCCGAGCCCAGCCAGGGAGCAGGGACGTCGGCCTCTCTTCCGGCTCTTGAAGACTGATTCTCATTAGTATAACTACTTGTATTTACTCGATTTTTTTCCGGGTAAACCTTGTCCGTGCCCCCGTCTTGCTGAACAATAGTCGCCATTACCCCGCCGGCACGGAGAACGCACATGAAAGGCGACCAGAAAGTCATCGAATTCCTCAACCGCGCACTCGGCAACGAGCTGGTGGCGATCAACCAGTATTTCCTGCACGCCAAGATGTACAAGGACTGGGGCTTCCAGGCCCTGTACGAGCACGAATACCACGAGTCCATCGATGAAATGAAACACGCCGACATGCTGGTCGAGCGTATTCTGTTCCTCGAAGGCCTGCCCAACCTGCAGGACCTGGGCAAACTGATGATCGGCGAAAACACCAAGGAAATGCTCAACTGCGACCTCAAGCTTGAGCAAATGGCGGTGCCCGACCTGCGCGACGGCATCGAATACTGCGAATCCGTACGCGATTACGTCACCCGCGACCTGTTCCGCGAAATCCTCGCCTCCGAGGAAGAGCATATCGACTGGCTGGAAACCCAACTCAGCCTGATCGACAAGGTAGGCCTGGAAAATTATCTGCAAAAACAAATGGAAGCCGGCGAAGAATAAATCGCCCCCGTGGTCCGTTTGCGCAAGAAATCACCGCCCCCGGCTTGACTCCCCGGGGGGCATTGGGAATAATGCGCGCCTCTTGACGGCCAACGCCGCAAGGTCCCGCACCGGTAGCTCAGTTGGATAGAGCATCTGGCTACGAACCAGGAGGTCGGGGGTTCGAATCCTCCCCGGTGCGCCATACAAACTAAAAGGGCCCCGCTCAAATGAGCGGGGCCCTTTTAGTTTGTATGGCTTATACCGGGGAGCTATTTAGAGAACCCCCAGGGTTCGACAAGCCGGCCAAAAGCCGGCGCAGGACGTCGCCGCAAAGCGGCGACGCCCCGAAGGGGTGAGTCCGGCAAAGCCGGACGAATCAATCCTCCCCGGTGCGCCCCTCTACCCAGCAACCACTCCCCATCCCCCCATTACTCCCTGTCTCACTGTCCTTCCATCCAACCTCGCACCTCTCTCACCCAAGCCAGGCAAGCAAAGCCAGGCGCCCCTCTACAAAGCCGCCCCCACACCAGCTCCCCCAACCCCTCCCACCAAAAAAATGTCAACAATCCACCCCCATCCCCCCCACCAAACTCCCCAAAATCAACCACCCCAGTCCCCCATTACCTTGCCTGTTGTCGACAATCCCGATACATTGCGCCGAATCAGGGCGCCGGAACCCCGCCCAAAAGGCGGCGGATCCCCAGCAAAACAGCCCACGCTTGAACCTACCCGGGAGCGGAGCATGAACGATCTATTGGCCCAGGGCGTACAGCTCATGGTGCTGGGCATGGGCGTGGTACTCGCCTTTCTTCTGATTCTGGTGGCGGTGATGACCGGCCTTTCGGCCCTGGTTCAGCGCTTCGCCCCCGAAACCACCGGCGGCAAGCCCGCCACCGCGCCGGCCCCGGAACCCGCACCCCAGGTTTCTCCACACATTCGGGCGGCCATCCAGGACGCCATCCGGCAACACCGCGCCCAACGCTGATCGGAATCTTCCCATGACGACAAAAACGCCTCTCGGCATCACCGATGTGGTGCTGCGCGACGCCCACCAGTCCCTGCTTGCCACCCGCCTGCGCCTGGACGACATGCTGCCGATCGCGGAGAAACTCGACCGCATCGGTTTTTGGTCACTGGAATCCTGGGGCGGCGCCACCTTCGACGCCTGCATCCGCTACCTGGGCGAGGACCCCTGGGAGCGCATCCGCGAGCTCAAGAAAGCGATGCCCAACACGCCCCAGCAAATGCTGCTGCGCGGGCAGAACCTGCTCGGCTACCGCCATTACGCCGACGACGTGGTCGACGCCTTCGTGGAACGGGCGGCGGAAAGCGGCGTGGACGTGTTCCGCGTGTTCGACGCCATGAACGACATGCGCAACATCGAGCGGGCGGTGGCGGCGGTGGTCAAACAGGGCAAGCACGCTCAGGGCACCATCGCCTACACGGTGAGTCCGGTGCACACCCTCGACGTCTGGGTGGAGCAGGGCAAACGCATCGAGGACATGGGCGCCGACTCCGTGGCGATCAAGGACATGGCCGGCCTGCTCACGCCCTACACCGCGTTCGAGCTGGTCAGCCGTCTTAAGCAGGCGCTGGATATTCCGGTGCACATGCAGTGCCACGCCACCACCGGCCTGTCCACCGCCACCGCCCTGAAGGCGGCGGAGGCCGGCATCGACAACGTCGACACCGCGATCTCCTCCATGTCGATGACCTACGGCCACAGCCCCACCGAAACCGTGGTGGCGATGCTGGAAGGCACCGACCGCGACACCGGCCTGGATATTCGCGCCCTGGAGGAAATCGCCGCCTACTTCCGCCAGGTGCGGCTCAAGTACCGGCGCTTCGAAGGCAGCCTGCGCGGCGTGGACTCGCGCATTCTGGTGGCGCAGGTGCCCGGCGGCATGCTCACCAATATGGAAAGCCAGCTGCGCGAACAAAACGCGCTGGATCGCTTCGACGCGGTGCTCGAGGAGATTCCCCGGGTGCGCAAGGACCTGGGCTACATTCCCCTGGTCACGCCCACCTCGCAGATCGTCGGCACCCAGGCGGTGATGAACGTGATGGCCGGCGAACGCTACAAGGCGCTCAGCAAGGAAACCCGCGGCATCCTGCGCGGTGAATACGGCGAAGCGCCGGCGCCCTTCGACGAGGCGCTGCGCGAGCGCGCCCTGGAAGGCGACCAGCCGCTCACCTGCCGCCCGGCGGACCGGCTCGACAACGAACTGGACGCCCTGGGTCGCGAGCTGGAACAGCAGGCCACGGAGGAGGGCATCGAACTGGCCTCCGGCGAGCGCCGCCTGGACGACGTGCTCACCTACGCGCTGTTCCCGCAGATCGGGCTCAAGTTTCTCGCCAACCGGGGCAACCCGGACGCCTTCGAGCCGGCGCCCTCCGAGGGCGACGACGGCCAGGAAGAGGGCGTCTACACGGTCACGGTGGAAGGCCAGCGCTACACCGTCACAGTCAGTGACGGCGGCGACATCGACGGCATCAAACCCCTGGACGGCGAAGCGCCGGCGGCCCCCGGCGCGGCCCCGGCGGCCCCCACCGGCGACGGCGAACCGGTGCCGGCGCCGCTGGCCGGCAACATCTTCGAAGTGCTGGTCAAACCCGGCCAGCGGGTGGAAGAGGGCGAACGGGTCCTGGTGCTGGAAGCGATGAAAATGGAAACCGACGTGGCCGCGCCCCGCGCCGGCACCGTGGCCGAGGTGCGGGTGAAACCCGGTGACGCCGTGGCGGTGGGCGACGTGCTACTGACGATCGGGGGTTAAGCATGGAACAGCTCAATACCCTCTGGCTCAGCACCGGGCTCTATCAGCTCAGTGTCGGCCAGTTCGTGATGATCCTGGTGGGCCTGGTGCTGCTGTTCCTGGCCATCCGCAAGAACTTCGAACCGCTGCTGTTGATCCCCATCGGCTTCGGCGGCATCCTCGCCAACATTCCGGTGGCCGGCCTGGCGGAACCCGGCGGCCTGCTCTATCTGATCTACGAGGCCGGCCTCACCACCGGCGTATTCCCGCTGCTGATTTTCATGGGCGTGGGCGCAATGACCGACTTCGGCCCGTTGTTGGCCAACCCGCGCACTCTACTGTTGGGCGCCGCCGCCCAGTTCGGCATTTTCGCCGCGCTGCTGGGGGCCCTGGCGCTCAATTACCTGGGCCTGGACTTCTCCCTGGCCGACGCCGCCAGTATCGGCATCATCGGCGGCGCCGACGGGCCCACCAGTATTTACGTCACCAGCCGGTTGTCGCCGGAGCTGCTCGGCGCGGTGGCGGTGGCGGCTTACTCCTACATGGCCCTGGTGCCGTTGATCCAGCCGCCGGTGATCCGGCTGCTGACCACCGAAAAGCAACGCCAGATCAAGATGGAGCAGCTGCGTCCGGTGGGCCGGCTGGAAAAGATCCTGTTCCCGATTCTGCTGCTGGTGCTGGTGGCGCTGCTGTTGCCGGACGCGGCACCGCTGCTGGGCATGTTCTGCTTCGGCAACCTGATGAAGGAATCCGGCGTGGTGAGCCGCCTGGTGGACACCACCACCAATGCGCTGATCAACACCGTCACCATCCTGCTGGGCCTGGCGGTGGGCGCCAAGCTCGGCGCCGAACAGTTCCTGGTGCCGGAAACCCTGGGTATTCTGGTGCTGGGCCTGGCGGCGTTCGTGATCGGCACCGGCACCGGCGTGCTGATGGCGCACATCATGAACCGCTTCAGCAAGATCCCCATCAATCCGATCATCGGCGCCGCCGGTGTGTCGGCGGTGCCCATGGCCGCCCGGGTGGCCAACCGGGTGGGCCTGGAAGCCAACCCGCAAAATCATTTGCTGATGCACGCCATGGGGCCTAATGTGGCCGGCGTCATCGGCTCCGCCGTCGCCGCCGGGGTCTTGCTTAATCTGGCTGGATAAATTCGGATATGAACGCCCACTGGCTCGAACGTCTCAATGCGCTGTTGTTCCGTTTGCGCCACGTCTGGGCGGTGGGCAGCTTCAGCCTGGGGCTGGCCAGTTATTTTCTGGTCGAGCGCCAGCCGTGGCTGGCGGCGGTGCTCACCGCCGTGCTGGTGGCCACCTGGCTGGTGCTGATCACCGAGAACATCTGGCTGCGCCGCTTCCGGGGCACGCCCATGGAGCAGGTCGCCCAGGGCGCCCTCAAGCTGATGCTGCAGGGCGTTCACCAGGAAGCCTTCTTCTTCAGCCTGCCGTTCGTTGTGCTGCAGTGGTCCGGCGGCGCCGAATATTTCCTGTTCACCGGGCTGGTGGTCGCCGGCGCGCTGGTGAGCATCATCGACCCGCTGTACTTCCGGCTCGCCGGCCACCGTGCCTGGTATTTCGGCTTCCACGCCTGGGCGCTGTTCGTGGCGCTGCTGGTGCTGTTGCCACTGATCTTCAAATGGCCCACCAACCAGGCCCTGGACGGCGCCGCTCTGCTGACCGCGCTGTTCGCGCTGCCCAGCTTCTGGCGGGTGGGCGGCCCGCGCCGCGCCTGGCGCTGGGCCGCACTGGTGCTGGTCTCCGCGTCGATCATCTCGGTGCCCTGGTGGGGCGCGCGGCTGGTGCCGCCGCTGAGCCTCTCCCTGGAGCACCGGGCGGTGTCGGTGAACTTCAACCGCGAACGCCGCCAGCCGCTGGTCACCGGTGAAACCTTCAGCCGGGAAGAACTCGACGAAGGCCTGTACGCCTACACCGCCATCCGCGCGCCGCTGGGCCTGGGTCAGCCGGTCTACCATTACTGGTTCCATGGCCGCGAGCTGGTGGACAAGGTCCCGCTGAGCGTCACCGGCGGCCGCGAACAGGGCTACCGCACCTGGTCGCACAAACTGCATTTTCCTGACAACGCCAGCGGCCGCTGGCGGGTGGAAGTCCGCACCGCCAAGGAACAGATCATCGGCGTGCTGCGTTTCCATGTGACCGAACGCTGAGCCCGACCATGTGGCAGACCCTGCAAACCGCGCTCACGCCGTACATCCTGTCGCCGCTCACCGTGCTGCTGTGCCTGCTGGCCGCCGGCGGCTGGGTGCTGGGCGCCCGCCGCCTGGCCCGGCAAGGGCGCGCGCCCTCAGTGTGGCGCGCGCTGTCGTTCTTCACTGGCCTGCTGCTCTGCTACGCGGTGATCCACACCCAGTTCGATTACTACGCCCGCTACATGTTCTTCATGCACCGCATTCAGCATCTGGTGCTGCACCACCTGGGCGCCTTCCTGATCGCCCTGGCCAACCCGCTGCCGGTGCTGGCGGCGGTGGCCGGCGGCCGCCGCTTCCCGTTGCTGGCGCGGGCCTTCGCCCCACTGCGGCGGGTGCTGTTCGACCCGGTGGTGGCCACGCTGCTGTTCGTCGGCCTGATCTTCTTCTGGCTTTGGCCCTCGGTGCATTTCGACGCCATGCTCAGCCTGCGGCTCTACGAACTGATGAACTGGTCGATGCTGATCGACGGGGTGATTTTCTGGCTGGTGATCCTCGACCCCAGGGACCCGCGCCAGGCGCGCACCTCCGGCTTCGGCGTGCGCTTTCTGATGCTGGTGGCGGCGCTGTTCCCGCAGATCCTGCTGGGCGCCTACATCACCTTCTCGGAGCCGGGCCTCTATGACGTCTACGCCATCTGCGGCCGCGCCTGGCCGCTCAGCCCCGCCACCGACCAGGTGCTGGGCGGCGTGCTCACCTGGATCCCGCCGGCCATGATGACCATCCTCGGTGCCCTGGTGGTGTTGAGGTACTACTTGAATTACGAACAGCGAGGAGACTGATATGCGCATCCCCGGTTTGCTGATCGCCCTGTTCGCGGTGCTGCTGGCGGGCTGCGGCGAGTCCCCCGTGGCATTCCACGGCAAGGACATCACCGGCGTCATGGACGATCTCAGCTTCACCCTCACCGACGAAAACGGCGACACCGTCACCGAATCCATCGTCGACGGCAAAGCGGTGGTGCTGTTCTTCGGCTACACCCACTGCCCCGACTACTGCCCGATGACGCTGACGCTGCTCGCCCAGGCCATGAACACCCTGTCCGAGCAGGAGCGCGAACAATTGCGCGTGCTGTTCATCAGTGTTGATCCGGAGCGTGACACGCCGGCCTTGCTCAAGGAGTACACCGAATACTTCGGCCCCGAGGTGATCGGTCTCACCGGCAGCAAGGACCAGCTCGACGACGTCACCAAGCGTTACCGCACCGCCTACGGCTACGGCGACAAAGACGAGGAGGGCAACTACGAGGTGTCCCACGGGCTGGCCATGTACGGCTTCGACAAGAGCGGCCGGGTGCGCCTGCTGATGCGCAACGACCAGCCCGTCGAACAGGTCGCCGACGACCTGAAAGCTCTCACCGACCTGTAACCGCGGCCCTTGTGGGAGCGGGCCCTGCCCGCGAAAGGGTGGCTTACAGCCACCCGGCAGGATCCCAGAGACCTTTCTCTCCAGAGAGCCCGCACCGGGATCGGGTGGGCCCGTCCAGGACACGCCACGAGTACATCCATGTAGGCTCGGCGTTTGGCCTTCCCTGGCCAAACACGGTCCTGGACGGGCCCACCCGATCCCGGCGCTCCTTGGAAGATTCGCCGCCACAAACCCCACTTCGTAGAAAGGTCCGGGCGGTGTTATGTCCCGTGGCGGTCCCGCTGCAAAGTGAGCGGGGCAATGGTGGTGCCTGGAGGGAGCTGTTTGGCCAGGGAGGGCCAAACTAACAGCGGCCATGGGTGAGGCAAGCGTGTTGCGAAGCACTGCTTCGCGCGCCGCCGAACGCCGCCCATCTGTGATGGGTGGCCGGGCCCGCTTGCGGGGCTTGAGCGGTCCCGGAAGGCACCACCATTGCACCGCGTCTCGGATACGGAGCACCGGAGACCTGAAGAACCCAGGTCTCCGGCGTCCCGCCGGGAGCTTCGCTCCCTTTCGCGGGCGGGGCCCGCTCGCACAAGAGCTCCCACAAGGCCGCTCCCACAGGCCTGGAATCAGGCGCTCTTTCGGAGCGCCTTGGCGGCTTCCACCATGTTGGCCAGGGCGCCTTCGGTTTCTTCCCATTTGCGGGTCTTGAGGCCGCAGTCCGGGTTCACCCAGAGGCGTTCCTTGGGCAGCCGCTGGGCGGCCTTTTCCATCAGCGCCACCATCCAGTCCACCTTCGGCTCGTTGGGAGAGTGGATGTCGTACACGCCCGGGCCGATGTCGTTGGGGTACTGGAAGTTTTCGAACGCTTCCAGCAGCTCCATGTTCGAGCGCGACGTTTCGATGGTGATCACGTCCGCGTCCATGGCGGCGATCGCTTCGATGATGTCGTTGAACTCCGAGTAGCACATGTGGGTGTGGATCTGGGTTTCGTCGGCCACGCCCACGGTGGCCAGGCGGAAGCAGTCCACCGCCCAGTCCAGGTACGCCTGCCAGTCGTCGCGGCGCAGCGGCAGGCCTTCGCGGAAGGCCGGCTCGTCGATCTGGATCACGCCGATGCCGGCGTTTTCCAGGTCCTGGACTTCGTCGCGCAGGGCCAGGGCGATCTGCCGGCAGGTGGTGTCGCGGGGCTGGTCGTCGCGCACGAAGGACCACTGCAGAATGGTCACCGGGCCGGTGAGCATGCCTTTCACCGGCTTGTCGGTGAGCGACTGGGCGAAGCGGGTCCAGTCCACGGTCATCGCCTTGGGGCGGCTCACGTCGCCGAAGATCACCGGCGGTTTCACGCAGCGCGAGCCGTAGCTCTGCACCCAGCCGAAGCGGGTGAAGGCGAAGCCTTCCAGCAGCTCGCCGAAGTATTCCACCATGTCGTTGCGTTCCGCTTCACCGTGCACCAGCACGTCCAGGTCCACCTGTTCCTGGTAGCGCACCGCGCGGGTGATTTCCTGCTTCATCAGCTCGGTGTAGCCGCTGTCGTCCAGCTTGCCGGCTTTCCAGTCACGGCGCGCGGCGCGGATTTCCTTGGTCTGCGGAAACGAGCCGATGGTGGTGGTGGGGTAGGCGGGCAGTTTCAGCGCCGCCTGCTGTTTGCCGATGCGCTCGGCGAACGGGCTCAGCCGGTCGCGGGACACCTGGCCGGAGGCTGCCATGCGCTCGCCCACCGCCGGGTCGTGGATGCGCCGCGACTGGCCGCGCGCGGCCACCGCCCGGCGCTGCGCCTGCAGGGCCGGTTGCACGCTGTCGTCGCCGTCCAGGGCGCCGCCCAGCACCGCCAGTTCGTCGAGCTTTTGTTTGGCGAAGCTGAGCCAGCTTTTCAGTTCGTCGTCCAGGCGGTCTTCCTGGTCCAGGTCCACCGGGCTGTGCAGCAGCGAGCAGGAAGGCGCCAGCCACAGGCGCTCGCCCAGCTGCGCTTTCAGCGGGGTCAGGGTGTCGAGCAGGGCATCCAGGTCGGCGCGCCAGATATTGCGGCCGTTGATCACGCCCAGCGACAGCACCTTGTCGCCCAGGCGCGGCAGCACCTGATCCAGCGGATCGTTGCCGCGCACCCGGTCCAGGTGCAGGCCCGCCACCGGCAGTTGCAGGGCGGTGAACAGGTTGTCGCGCAGGCCTTCGAAGTAGGTGGCCAGCAGCAGTTTCACCGAGGCGGCGCCGGCGAGCTGGTCGTAGACGCGCAGGTAGGCGCGCTGCCAGGCGTCGGGCAGATCCAGGCAGAGAATCGGCTCGTCGATCTGCACCCAGGTCACGCCCTGGTCGGCGAAGCGCTGCAGAATGGTCCGGTACACCGGAATCAGATTTTCCAGCAGGGTCAGTTTGGCGCTGTCGGCGGCGCCGTCGAACGATTCACCCTTGGACAGGTACAGGTAGGTCAGCGGCCCGGGGATCACCGGCTTGGCGTCCAGGTTCAGGGCGCGGGCTTCGTCCACCTGATCGAACAGGGTCTCGCGGGCGATGCGGAACTGCTGGTCCCCTTCCAGCTCCGGCACGATGTAGTGGTAGTTGGTATCGAACCACTTGGTCATCTCGCAGGCCGCCGCCGGCTCGCCGCTGGGGGCGCGGCCCCGGGCCATGCGGAACAGCGTGTCCAGGGACACCGGCTGATCGTCGGCCTGCTGGAAGCGCGGCGGCACCACGCCCAGCAGGCAGGAGAACTCGAGAATCTGGTCGTACCAGGCGAAGTCGCCCACCGGCACCGCGTCCAGGCCCGCTTCCGCCTGCAGCGTCCAGTGGCGCTCGCGCAGGCTGCGGCCCACGTGCTCCAGTTCGCTTTGCTGCAGGGTGCCGGCCCAATAGGCCTCGACCGCCTGTTTCAGTTCACGGCGGGCGCCGATACGGGGAAAGCCCAGGTTATGCAGGGTGGTCATGATGAATCCTTTGTCACGCGAAGAGGGGGAAGATCAATTGGCGGCTATTGTGGTCCACCCCTTAATTGAGACAAAATCAAATATCTAATCGTTACTATGAGTGATGCTCATGTCGTCAGTGCTTGAACTCCGCCACCTGGCCACCCTGCAGGCCATCGACGAGGCCGGCAGCCTGGTGGAGGCCGCCGAGCGCCTGCACGTCACCCAATCGGCGCTGTCCCACCAGCTCAAGGACCTGGAGCACCGGCTCGGGGTGGCGCTGATCGTGCGGCGCACCCGGCCGATCCGTTTCACCACCGCCGGTGGCCGGGTGCTGGCGCTGGCGCGCCAGGTGCTGCCCCAGGTGAGGCGCACCGAGACCGAGCTGCGGCGCCTGGCCGCCGGGCAGAGCGGGCGGCTGCACATCGCCATTGAGTGCCATTCCTGCTTTCAGTGGCTGATGCCGGCGCTGGACCGGTTCCGCGAGGCCTGGCCGGAAGTGGAGCTGGACTTGTCCGCGGCGTTCAGTTTCACGCCCCAGGCGGCGCTGGTGCGCGGCGACCTGGATATGGTGATCACGTCCGATCCGGTGGATAACGACGCGGTGCGCTATTTGCCGCTGTTCCGCTACGAGCTGGTGCTGGCGGTGGCGCGGCAGTCAGCGCTGGCCGGCGCCCGCGCGGTGGCGCCCCGGGCGCTGGCGGAGGAAACCCTGATCACCTACCCGGTGGAGCACGAGCGGCTGGATGTGTTCACCGCCTTTCTCGACCCGGCCGGGGTGGCGCCGGCGGCGCTGCGCACCGCCGAGCTGACGCCGATGATGGTGCAGCTGGTGGCCGCCGGCCGGGGCGTGGCGGCGTTGCCCAACTGGGCGCTCACCGAATACCTGGATCTGGATCTGGTGCGCGCGGTCAGGCTGGGTGAAGGGGAGGGCGTGTGGCGCACCCTGTACGCGGCGGTGCGCGACGGTGACGAGCAGGTGCCGTTTATTCAGGAATTCATGGATACCGCCCGCGCCCTGTGTTTCAGCAACCTCAGTGGTATCCGCCGCGCCGCCGGTTAGTGCGGCCCGTGCGGCGCCAGGGTGGTCACCCAGTAGTGATAGCGGGGCTTTTTCTGTCGTTGATAGCGCGCGCACACACGCTGCGCCTGGCTGTTGGAGTGGAAACGGCACATCAACAGGATTTGCCCGTTCTCGTCCCGCCGCCACAGGACGTACTGGGTGTTACCACTGGCCATAGGGGGTGCGGCTCAACGCGCTGTTGTAGTATCTGGGGTCGTCGGTGACTTCCTCGCCGAGCCAGGGCGGCCGCTCGAACGGCTGGTCCTCGCTGTCCAGCTCCACCTCGGCGACCACCAGGCCCTGGTTGTCGCCGTGGAATTCGTCCACTTCCCAGACATGCTCGCCCACCGGGATGCGGTAGCGGGTTTTGTCGATCACGCCCTGCGGGCACATCTCTTCCAGCATGGCGTGGGCGTCGGCGGTGGGGATCGGGTATTCGAACTCACTGCGGCTGGCGCCGTGGGTCTTGCCCTTGATGGTCAGCCAGGCGCGGTCGCCTTGCACGCGCAACCGCACGGTGGCGCGGGGATCGTGGCTCAGATACCCCTGGGTCAGACGTTCGCCTTCCTGGTTCGCCAGAAAGTCGACGCCCTTGGTGCGGAATTTTCTCTCGATTTCCACGGCCATGGTCGGACTCCTCGCTGTGGGTCTGTCGGTCAGGGGGTGTCGCGTTCGCCGTCCGGCACCAGGTCCCGGTTGCGCTGCAACTCGTCCACCGGGAAGCCTTTCTCCTCGGCGAGCCCGACCAGGGCCCGGTACTGGTCGTCCGGCAGCCGGGGCTGGCGCGCCAGAATCCACAGATACTCGCGGCCCGGTTCGCCGATCACCACGGTCTGGTAGTCCTTGTCCAGCGCGATCACCCAGTAATTCCCTTCGGCGACCTTGGGCAGCAGCCGGGAAAACCAGTTATCGAAACGGACCTTCAGCTTGGCGTTGTTGGAGCCGGGCACCACGCGGGCCTCGCCTTCCGCGACGCTGGGTTCGTCGTCCTCGCGCTGACAGCGGTTGACCACTTTCACCGAACCGTCGTCGTTGAGGCTGTAGGTGGCGGTGGAGTTGTAGCAGCCGCGCTGGAACCATTGCGGCAGGCGGGCGATTTCATGCCAGGTGCCCGCGTAGCGCTGCAGATCCACCCGGTCCACCGTGGCCAGGGGCCGTTCGTCGCCGCCGCAGGCGGCCAGGAGCAGAGGCAGGCCCAGTAACAGGGCCTTATGGAGAGCCTTATGGAGAGTCATAGTCGGAATCCTTTCGACACTAATCCCATAGTTTAGCCGAAAACGCCCCGGGTTTGCGCAACCGTTCGGCCGTGGCTGGCCCGCGCTCGTCGGGGTGCCCAGGCATGCTATACTCCGCGGCCGATTCAGGGGGCGGAAGCGACCATGGACGCACCACGTTTAACAGTGCGGCAGCTCGGCTGCGAGCGGGATCACCGGATGCTGTTTGAGGATCTGGATTTTTCCGCGCGCAACGGCGAGATCTGGCAGGTGACCGGCGCCAACGGCGCCGGCAAGACCACGCTGTTGCGCATCCTGGTGGGCCTGCACGGCTTTTACCAGGGGCGGGTCGAGTGGTCGTCGCCGTTGCCGCCGTCGCTGCTTTACCTGGGGCACCAGCCCGGCGTGCGTGAGGAACTCACCGCCCGCGAAAACCTCGAATACAACCGTGCCCTCAGCGGCCAGACCGGCGACCCGGACGCGGCGCTGGCGGCGCTGGATCTGTACGGTTTCGAGGACGTGCCGGCGGGGCGTTTGTCCGCCGGGCAGCAGCGCCGCATCGCGCTGGCCCGGCTGTGGCTGGACGGCAAGGACGTGTGGATTCTCGACGAGCCGTTCACCGCCATCGACCAGCAGGGGGTGGCCGCGCTGGATCAGCGGCTGCGCCAGGCGGCTGCGCAGGGCGTGCTGGTGATCTACACCTCGCACCACCGGGTCG
>Ga0207895_1000099_pt1 | contig 49545 bp, 41 predicted proteins | sample MalvirmetaMSP112_FD_184230 | JGI IMG/M metagenome (GOLD analysis project Ga0207895, IMG submission 184230) | Marine viral communities from the Deep Pacific Ocean - MSP112 (SPAdes) | ecosystem: Environmental > Aquatic > Marine > Oceanic | place: Pacific Ocean | collected 2011-05-24 | reverse complement strand
TCTTGCCTTGTACCTCCTGGCGTAGGGCCTCATCCAGTGGGTGCGGTAGCCAGCCCTCCCGGGTCTGGATCTGGGTAGTGATGGTGAATTGGTCGTCTTTCTCCGGCAGACGCTTGCCGTTCTTTTCCACCATGCGGCCAATGCTGATACGGCCAATCACGGGTGGAGTAATGGCGAGTCCTTTGATCATGAGAATCTCCTGTTATAAAAAAGCACACAGCCGCCGGGCAGGGCCCGGCGTTTATGCTGTTAGGCGTGGGGTGTTGAGTAAGGTGATGCGAGAACGATCAGGTGTTGGGCTTGACCAGGAACCGGCGGCTGCCGGCCCGATGCTTGGGGAATTGCTGCAGTAGCGCGGGCTGAGCCTTGAGCAGGGCGTCAGTGTCGAGCACCGTACTGTCCTTGCTGCGCTTCCAGCTCACCTGGCCATCTATGAAGTAAGCCCGAGCGGCATCCCCCATGCGTTGCTGGATGCGCTGCTTGAGCCGGGCTTCCCGTTCGGCCAGACGAGCTAAGCGTTCCCGGATATCCAGCATCTCACTGAAGTCGCCGTTGAGTGCGGTGTCTTCAATGAGATCCAGGGTTTCGCCATCATCATGGGGATAGAGTGCCCGCAGGGCCTGATCGGCGGAGTCGGAGCCGTCAGCGTCGGGTGGCGTATCGCTCTCCACCTGATGCCAGAAGGCCCTCTCCAGCTCGATCAGCTGCTTGATGACGGCGTCATCCCGCTCAATGCGATGCACCTGCAACTCCTGCCCGCAGATCAGTACCGCCACGTCCGCTGCCTGCTTGCCGGTGACGGCCAGCTGATGCTGTACCTGACACTGGATGTACTCCGGCACCCCGTCGGCCCAGAGCCGGGCACCATTAAGGCCAGTGGTTTTGCACTCCAGGATCTGCACCTCTGGATTTCCCACTACCGAGTAATCCAGATTGGCCAGCATCCAGGGCTTGTCGGCATCCGGGTGCTGCAAGACCGCATTCACTCGCCGCACCTTGTTGCCGGTGGCTTTGGCATAAGCCTCGGCCACCTTGGGTTCAAGCAGATTGCCCCAGTACAGCGGAGTATGGATGTCGTCCGGGTCGGGGGCCGGTAACAGCCCATCTCGCCCGGTCTTGATCATCCACAGCTCAAGCGGTGACTGATACGGGTTGAGCCCCACCGCCGCAGCGGCATCGCTGGCGCCGATACCTTGCTTGCGAACCTTGAGCCACTGCTCCCGGTTCATGCCCTTGGTGGACACCAGGCGCAGCGCCGGACGGGATGAGGGTTTGATAGCGCGGGGAGTGCTCATGAGTGACCTCCTTCCAGTTGGGTCAGCCGCTCGGTAAAGCGATCATGGAGATTGATCAGCCGATGGGCCTGGGGCGTCTGATCCGACGGGATCTCATGGCTGCCACCCTGGCTGAAGAAGGTGACCACCAGCTCGGTGATCATCTGTTGGATGTCGGCGTTTGGCGGCAAATTGCCGTCATTCTCGAGCAGATAGGTGCCCAGCTGTTCGCCCAGAATGGACACCACCTCGTACTCGAACACCCCAGGAAACCCTTGCGGGCCGTACCAGTAGGGTTGCGCCTGTTTCCAGATATCGGGGATGAAGTCACACAGGGTGCTGATCAGCTCGATACAGCCATTACCCCAGAGCTCCAGAAGCCGGGTGCCGCGCTCCTTGTTCAGCATCATTCCTTCATGGAGAAAGGCGCCCCAGATGGCGGCCAGATGTGGGGAGAGCGGTGGCGCAGAGCATCTGGCTTCCGGGGCTACACTGCTATCGTGATTACGTTCTGTCATGGTCAGGCTCCAAACAATAAAAAGCCCGACCGGCACAGAGCGGGTCGGGCTTTAGTCGAGGGAAAAGAATGGGTAGGGAATCAGTCAGGCCACCAGTTCCAGAGTCTGGCTCAGGGCTCGCTGCTTGATCTGCGCGCCCTTGCCGAACCAGGCGGAATCCAGACGGTTGTCGGTACTGCGGGCGCGGCGTTCGTGGTCCACGAACTCGGTGACTGCATTGAGCAGTCCGTAGGCCGTGCTCTTGGCAGACGGCAACTCCGCGCCGCGACCGGCCCCGTCATACAGAGACATGGCCTTCTTCATGGCCTGCTCGTTGGGCTTCACCAGCATGTCACCAGAGGAGTAGTTCACATCGGTGAAGACCGAGCGCATGACTTTCTCGGCGGTCTTGCGGGTGATGCGCCGCTCGCTGAGAGTTTTCAACCGGTACATGAAGTCATCCCAGGCGGAGACGGAGATCCCCAGCTGTTTCTTGACGGCCTGGGCATCAAAGGTGGTGTTGTGGCGGACCTTCACCGCCTGGCCGGCACCATTCAGGGCTACCGCCAGGGTGTTGTTGCACACCACCCGGATGCTGGTGAACTGGGCAGTGGTAGCCAGGGTGCCGTCACAGGCAGTAGCCAGCAGCACATAGCCGTTGGTCTGGTCATTGCCTGCCAAGGAGCCCGTTTGCCCGGTGCGGGCTAGCGCCCACAGCTTGCGGCCACCTTTAAGGACGCCAGCCGTTTCCAGTTCAAAGCCAGAGCGCTCGGTGAGATCCCGGTAAAACTCCAGGATCTGCCGTGGCTGAACCACCTTGAAGCGGTTACTCACTACCGACAGAGGCGTCTGATTGTCTGAGCGGAACAGGACCTTCTGATCCGGGAAGGATGAGATCTGTCCGAGGGCGCCAGCCTCGCTGCTGATGAAGCGGACAGGGGTTTCGCGGATCTCCCAGTCCATGCCGGCTTCCTGCATCCAGACATTGAGGGGTTGTTGGGCGGCGAGCTGGTTGCCCAGCCCGTGCCAGGGAGTGCGGCCTGCATAGGCCATGCTTTTGACAAGATGTGCCATGGTAAATCTCCAAGAAATAGCAGTGCGCCCGAAGCGGGCGGGTTAACGAATGAGAAGAGGTGTGGAGAGTCAGGGGTAGAGCAAAAGCAGAAGAGGAAAACTCAGAGCCAGCCACGCTGGGCTAGGCTGACCCACTCGGAGCGGGACACTACGAAGTGATCCAAGACCCGCACATCGATCAGGGCTAGGGCGTCCTTGAGCCGGGTGGTGATGGTGCGATCAGCTTGGGAGGGCTCACAGCACCCGGAGGGATGGTTGTGGGCGAAGATCACTGCAGCGGCATTGCAGGCCAGGGCCTGCTGTACCACCACACGGGGATACACCGCCGCGCCATCAATGGTGCCGTTGAACAAGGGCTCGAAACTGAGCACCTTGTGCTTGTTGTTGAGGAAGATGGCCGCGAAGACCTCGTTTTTTTCCTGGGCTAGGGCCATCTGCAGGAACTGGGCGACATCGGTGGGAGAGGTGAGTGCCTCCCGGCCGGTTAGCTCATCCAGCAGAATGGTGGCCGCCGTACTGACAATCTCCTCAGGCTTAACGCAGCCCTGTACGTGGTACAGGCCCTGCTCGTTCTTTACGAAAGTGGGGATATCCATTCAGGCCTCCAAGGCGGCATAAAGAAGCCCGCACAGGGCGGGCTTCGGAGTAGTGGGTAAAGGGGAGAGGGGATTACTCAGAATCGAGGCGGAAGCTGTGACCGCAGTCCAGGCATTCCAGGTTGTCGAGATAGGTCTCGTCGAGCTTGGCTCCCAGTGCAGCACCAGCTTCACCGCCGGCCACGGCTCCCGCCAGGCCACCAAACACAGCACCGGCGATGCCTCCGATAGCTGATCCAGCAGGCCCAAATGCCATACCTACAGTTGCACCGACACGAGCCCCGCTTGTCGCCATGGCGACGCCGCTGGCAGCACCTGCAACCGTGCCTACAGAGCCGCCGACCTTGCGGCCATTTTGGAGGGCTACAACGCGGATGGAGCGGCAAGACGGACATTGAATGATCATGAAACCTCCATGAAGTGGGGTCAGGAAGGTCATTCCTTCCTGGTTTCATGGTGGTGATATGTGGGTAAAAAAAATTGGAATCGGGCATGTGAACTTGCAAGCAAGAGTGAAAACCCAGAATTTAACCACGGTAGTTTAATTTCTCTTCTATTCGTGTTGTTAGTCGAGAGCTAAGCCTATTGAAATTTGTGACATGTTGTCGTGTCATAGAGCCTAACGGCTTTAGATACTCGGCATCTGTAGTTGAAATAGCCGTTATACAGATTACTAGTTAGGTGCTTTCAGTGTCAGAAGATCAAATTAAAAACATAGAGAATCGCCCGAAGGAGCTCGAAAACCTTCCCTTCTATAAAAATTTACCACTGATGCCGATCAGAATTGATGTCGAGGGGGCTATTGGTGACTTTTTGAACTACGACATATTTCAGCTCGATGGAGTTCAACCACTAGAGAAAAGACATATTGAGGCTAATAACGGATTGATAGGTGTTAATGCATCTCAGGAGTCGATTGAAATATATAAAAAAGAGCGTGTTAATTTTCAGCTTATATATGTTGTCATTAATGCCTATGGCTTCAGAGATGAAAATGGCGAGTTAGTAGGTAAGCCCTACCGTATTTCGTTAATGCCAGCTAGCAAAAGGGGGGCGATTTCCTCTGTCCCGCCGGAATGGGTAGAGAATATCGATCTTGAGCGAATGGATGGAGTTCCAAAATTGTATAAAGGGTTCAATCCGTTTCGAGGTGCGTTTGGTTTACATATGCTAGGCATGCACGATTACTCGAATATTGAGTCGGACATGCTGGGTTTTGTTCATAGCGTATATGCACTAGCCGACAAGTTCGAACACAGTGAGGTTCTTCTGCCAGGAATTCCGAAGCTGCAAGGTCATGGCCAAGTCCTGAAAGACTATAAAAAATATAGGAATAACTGGTATTTTAAGAGTTTTAGAAAGCTGAAGCCTAAAAAAATATGGGGCTGTGATTCGCCCATTGAATTGTTTCTTTTGCATGCGATGGATTCTATCGGATTGAATCCTGAGCTACAAACCATTATCTGCGAGGATGGATTTACAGTTCCTAGCTTTCATAAGCTTTGGGAGAACCTAAAATCGCGGAAGCGCCTGAAAAGTATTACTGATGCTGATTTTTATTTTCCGGATAAGAAGCTGGCTGTATTTTGTGATTCTGTCGCCCACCATTCATCGCCAGAAGCCAAGAAGAAAGATCAGGAAATTGATGAGAAGCTGAATAAAATAGGAATCCAGAGTCTGCGGATTTGTGGTACTGATATTGCGAGATCGCCAATGGAATCTGCACGGATTGTTGAATCTGAGTTAAGAAATCAATATAAATGCTTGGTGAGATGAATGAAATTATTCAAATCTGTGCTGCAGCACCGAGGCAGTGGGGGGGGTAGAATTATTGGTAATAATTAATCCTTAAGCGAGATGGTCTTTGCCAAGACTTAGCCGAATTGATGAGGTTGATGGGGGCGCTGTCATGCTTAAAGGATGATTTAGGAAAGAATCCATCTGGACAAGAACCAATAAATTTCGGCTATCTTGGTATTTAGGTCAGGCGTGAAGCTGCGCAGGGGAAATATGGAAATGGATAATAAAAGGGAATAAATGGAACATCCAGACGATTTTTTGAAAGTTATTTTTCATGAGCTCAGTGGGACTGGGGATGATTTGGCTCTCTGTGCAGGATTTGAACGTGGGGAATGGAGGAATGACCAGTTAGCAGACCACATGATGGAGTGGCTGCCTGAGTTCGCATTGGATTATTCAGAGTTGAACGATATAGGTCACGCTAATGCATTGAGGATGACGAAAAAGGCAGCAAAAATTGTTTATCAAACAGAAAAATACGGGTTAAGGGGAGAGTTTGGTGAGATTTTGCTGCATATAGCTATTCGTCAGGTTTATGAAACGCTTCCTGCTGTCAGCAAGATTTATTATAAAAGCGCAGTTAATGAAACAGTAAAGGGATTTGATGCTGTGCATGTTGTCAGGAAAGATGGTGATCTTGAGTTGTGGATAGGTGAGACTAAGTTCTATGAAAATATAACCAGGGCTGTTTATGATGTTTCTAAAGAGGTTGTTGACCATTTGGAAACCGACTACTTGAGGTCAGAGTTTATTCTCATAAAAAATAAAATTGACCCCACTTGGTCAGAGGCTGAAGCGCTTAATAAGTTATTGCATGAGAACACATCTCTGGATTCTGTCTTCAAACAAGCGTGCATTCCGATACTGCTTACTTATGATAGCGATGTTGTCGGAGTTAGCGAGAGTGACAACGAGGAATACAGAGAGAAAATTAAAGTCGAGATGAGAGATGCCTATGCTAACTTAAGAGGGAAAATAAATCATGAATATGAGAATAGATTCAATCAATATTTTCCTCTTGTTGTTCATGTTATCTTTGTCCCATTAAAAGAAAAAAAACAGCTTATAGCAGCTCTTGATGCACGACTTAAGGCATTGCAACTATGATGAATATTTCTGCTATTCGTGAAAAACTCAAATCAGAAACCTGGACAAAAGATCCCTTCATTATTCTCTCAGAAATAGCGAATGTTTGTTCTTCTAGTATCGATTTAGGCCGTGATCTGGTGATTCGAGCTCTTGAAGGGCAGGATTTCCTCGATCAAGACTATAGAAATATACTTAATGATTTGACGATGCAGGTGGGCCTCTACCCATATGTTTCAGATCTTGAGGATCTTTCTTTAAGAAATGCACTGATGCATGCCGCTCATCGGGCTGATGGGGTAATGGGCGAGTATGTTTTGCATAGGTCGCAAGCTCGTGTATTGAACTGGCTAATGTCAGGAGCTTCTGTGATTTTGAGTGCGCCTACTTCTTTTGGAAAAAGTCTTCTAATCGACATAATTATATCAGCAAAGAGATTTGATAATGTCGTATTGATAGTCCCAACTTTGGCGTTGGTAGAAGAAACTAGGCGACGAATGTCAAGATTCGTTGATGAGTATTCGATAGTCACTTCTAGTAACCAAAAAATAGCTGAAAAAAATATATTTGTTCTCACGCAAGAGCGTTATCTCTCTTTAGAAGATGATATCCCAGGAATTGATTTTTTTGTGATTGATGAATTCTATAAGCTTTCTATATCAAGTGATGGAGGTCGTTCAACTCTACTAAATCAGGCTTTCCTGCGATTATCCAATACCGGGGCGCAGTTCTATATGTTGGGCCCTTCAATTAAGTCAATACCGGCTATTGTTAAAGAGAAGCTAAATTGCAAATTTCTCATTGAGGATTTTCAAACAGTAGCTGTTGAACTTCATTTTCTTAAGAAAAAGCCAAATAAGGATGAAGCTCTAGCTAATCTTTTGGATGAAATTGACGGCCAAACGATGATTTATTGCCAGTCTCCCGCAAGTACAAGAAAGTTAATTAAATCTTATCTTGATATAAGAGAAGTGGAGATGACTCAAGATGGTGAACTTTTAGAGGCTGCGAAGTGGACCTCGGATAATTATCATGATGAGTGGTTAGTCTCTGTGGCTCTTCGGCATGGGATTGGAATTCATCATGGGCGCCTCCCTCGTGCGCTTGGGCGCTTTATGATCCGCGCTTTTGAGGAGGGAAAGATAAAAATACTCCTCTGTACTTCTACCCTGATTGAGGGAGTAAATACCTCTGCTAAAAATGTGGTGGTCTACGATAGTAAGCTTAATAGAAGATCACTAGATTTCTTCACTTTTAGCAATATTAAAGGGCGATCTGGTCGTATGTTTCGTCATTTCATGGGGAATATCTTTGTTTTTGATGCTCCCCCTGAAGAAGAACTTCCCTTTGTGGATATGCCTGCCATAAACCCAGGAGAGAACACGCCAAGCAGTCTTCTGATTAATCTTTCAGAAATGGATGTTCCATCGACACTTCGAGAGAAAGTTGACTCATTGTTAAGGCAAAAACTCCTTCCTGTTGAGCTTCTAAAACAACACTCAGGTATTGAGCCTGAGTATTTATTGGATGCCGCTAAAACACTGATTTCTTTGGAAGTTAGAGAGTTGGAACGCTATGTATGGGCTTCAAGGCCTGTGTATGATGACATCAAACTTACGTCTGATCTGATTTGGACGCAATTAGGTGGGGCGGCAGCAGCTAGGCAGAGTTCTATGCGAAGTGCAAGCATGATGACATTCTGGATATGGCGTCTTTACTCTTCGCGCAATGTGCCTCAATTTAGAAGAGAAATGATAATAAGCCAAATAGAGCGGAATACTTCGCCTGACGAAGCGGTAGAGAATGTGCTTGCCTTCTTGAGAGGCTGGGCATCGTTTAATTATCCTAAGTACCTTGCTGCGCTAAATGATGTCGTCAATCATGTTTTGCAATTGAAGGGCTTGTCAGGATGTAACTATTTACCTTTTGCTATGATAATAGAGCACTTATTTCAACCATCATCATTTTCTGCACTTGAAGAGTATGGCCTGCCGACAGAAATTTCGGAAAAGCTCTTGAATGGAAGGGTTTTTAACAAGGACGATTCATTAGATGTGGTCGTGAATAATTTGCGAAACCGAAAGCTTGATCGTTTTGGTGATGGAATCTTTGAAAAGAGGGTTATTGAAGATTTTCAGCGGGGTATTGGTGCGAAGATCAGCTAGTTTAACGCAGCAATCTGACAAAATGTCCGCAGAGCGCGGCGTCTATTCAGGTGGTTGGCATGGAAAGTAATGTTATAGAAGGGATTGTGGTTGGTGCCTCTGGTGGCGCAATTGCAGGGCTCACAGTCTACGGGGTCCAATACCTGCATGAAATGGTCCGTGAGGTATTTGAAATGCGAAGAGTCAACGTATGGCTCCAAGGGAATTCAGTAGGAGGAAAGTGGCGTAGCACTAGGGTAATTGCGAGCTGGACTAATCTTACTGAAGATAGAGTTCAGTATTTGTGTAGCAAGAGCAAAAAAATAAAGCTTTCGACAGGGGAAAATGAAGGTTTGTGGGGGCACCGTGATTCAATAAACATCACGGACTGCTAGGCATTCAATACAGATTTGGCTTCGGCTACCGATTAACCATTTTACTGGTGTATTTTATACCCCTGATAAAAGTGTAGGAAATAGTGTCTAAACTATCGTGTTAAAGACAGATGCCCTTTTTATCCATATGTCAGACACCTTTGTATTATTGATGTATGTTGAATCAGAAAAACCTGTCCACTCCCCCTAAACTGAGACAGACCTGATTAGAGTTTTCTGGGAATATCACATCTCAGGAGACGACTATGAAGAAATCACGGTTTACTGAAACTCAGATCGTATCAATCCTCAAAGAGGTCGATGCGGGCATGAAAGTCGAGGAGATCTGCCGAAAGCATGGCATCAGCAATGCCACCTATTACAACTGGAAGAGCAAGTACGGTGGCATGGAAGCGTCGGATGTGAAGAAGCTCAAGGAGCTTCAGGACGAGAATGCCAAACTCAAGCAGATGTTTGCTGATCTGAGCCTGGAAAATGCTGCCCTGAAGGATCTATTCGAAAAAAAGGGTTGGTGACAGCGGAGAGACGCGAGTCGGCAACGACTCTGGTCGAATTTGGATTATCGATCACTCACGCCTGTAAGCTGGTCGGTCTGGGGCGGGCGAGCTACTACCGCAAGCCCCGGGACTGGCGTGTAGCGGATGCTGCTGTCATTGATGCGCTGAACGAGCAACTCAAGAAGTCACCGAGGGCAGGCTTCTGGAAGTGCTACAAGCGCATTAGGAACAAAGGCCTGCCTTTCAACCACAAGCGTGTCTACCGCGTATATTGCCAGATGGGCCTGAATTTGCGCAGGCGCACGAAGCGAGTATTGCCCAAGCGTATCGCCAAACCGCTGGAGGTCAGCATGTATCCGAACAAGCAGTGGGCATTGGATTTTATGCACGACACGCTTTATTGCGGCAAGCGCTTCCGTACGCTGAATATCATCGATGAGGGCACTCGCGAGTGTCTCGCCATCGAAGTGGATGCCAGCCTCCCGGCAGGACGTGTAGTGCGGACGCTGGAGCGCCTTGAGCAAGAGCGTGGGCTGCCAAACCAGATCAGGGTGGATAACGGGCCAGAGCTGATCGCAGCGGAGTTCTATGACTGGTGTGAAGAGAAAGGCATTGAGGTCGCCTACATCCAGCCTGGCAAACCGCAACAGAACGGCTTCGTCGAGCGATTTAACGGGTCGTTCCGTTATGAGTTCCTGGACGCCTATCTGTTCGAGAGTCTGGGCCAGGTTCGGGAAATGGCCTGGCTGTGGATGCTGGATTACAACGACGAGCGTCCGCATGAAAGCTTGGGTGACATACCGCCAGCGGTGTATCGCCAGAAAGTAGAAAACTCTAGTTTAGGACTGCCTCACTAAAGGGGGAGTGGACAAACCCACTTTACCTCCGAATATTGGTTCATTAAATAAAAGTGGGCATGATATGAAAATTGCTCTAGGGAGCGAGACTTTTCCCTTTCTCAATTGAGGACATCCCCAAAACGCACGTCAGTCCTAAATCAGGGGGGCGATTGGGGTTTCACGCGACTATCCGGCATGAGTTCTATCAGTTGGCGCGGCGGCGAATCGTTTTCAGTCATGCTGGCGTTGCTCTCTGGGTGATGCATGGTACAGAGCGACACCACATTTGCCCGCGCCGATCAGTGAATGTGCGTCATTGAGCCTGCCACCTCAGAAATAGGTAATGGCATCGCCCTCTCCATCGTCTTTTCTAATGCAAAAGCGGCAGATTTCGTAGGCATCCAGTCACGACAGAGTGTGATATACAAAATAGGAGTAGGGGCGTATCACGGCGGTGTGGCTGGGGCCTCAAACCCGGCACGTTGCCGGTCGAGTTTGCCCTGGTCATCATCTGTTGATGGGGGGCGGATTTGGTCAGGAGTTCAGATAAAGTTTGATTATTCCTGACCAAAATTTTTCGTCTTATTGTAAATGCAATCAGTTTACATTTTAATTTTCGCTGAGCGATGGAATCAGTTATTGAAAGCCAACTTTTAAAATTGACTCGCGATTAACCACCGTGCGATATTTTCTGGAACATATAGCCGTGGAGCGTATCTGACATCAGTGGCAGGTAGGATACCATCAATAGAGCGGTCAGCATCACGGCAATAGGCAGAAGATACTTCTCGTGGCGACGGTAAAAGCTGCCTCCGTGAACTTTGGCGGATTCCACTTCCTCGTCGCCGACCACCTGTCTTGTTAATAAGTGGTTAAGTGCCACCGGTGGTGACAAGTAGCCCAGTTCGAAGGCCGCTAGAGTGATCATCCAGAAGTGCAGGGGCTCAATTCCATTGGCGAACGCCACAGGAGCTATCGTGGCGTTCACCAGTAACACCGCGCCCATCGGATCCATGGTCATGCCAATGATTACCATAGTGATCACCAATATAGTCATTGCAACCCAGATATTGGCAAAAGTTTCAGGTAAGTTTTCCATCATCCCAGAACGTTCTACGATGCCACCAAGGCTTACCGACATGCCCATCAAAATCAACAAGGCACCGATATGTCCGGTGGTTTCATTGGTGGCAAAACGCAGTGAAGACTCTAGCTTCTCTCCTGTGCCTGGTTCAGGCTGGTGGTGAGGTTTTGCCGAGGGTTTTTTTACTAGATGCTGCAGAATCAGGCTGACACTAAGTAACATATTGCGCCAGAAAAGCTCCCAGAACAGGCTGTTAAGTTCATTTTTTGAAGTGCCAGTAGGAATGTTGCCGCTATTCAGGGCCTCCTGCATACCAGCCATATTGTAAGAGGAGTAGAGAATGAGGGGGACTAGCGTCAACGAGAAGACGTGTAGAGATTTTACGCTAAGTTTCTCGTAACACAGAATCGACAGCATCATTACAGGCAAAATGATGGGGGCGTAGATTTCGTTTAACTCCGCACCCAGAATATCTCGGAAAAATACTACCACCGTGCCCATGATGATTATATAGGGAAGCAGTGGGACCAGGCGTTTAAGACTGGCGGGTACTGCTTCAGATAAGGGTGCAATACGGGCGGGTGATGTGCGTACAAACTGGCTGTAAACGAAGAACAAGAACAAAGACAAAGAGAAAACCTTCAAGCCTGAGGAAAACATCTCATCTGTCGTCACTGCGTTATTCAATGCGGCAATAATCACTACCAGAAGACAAGGTCGAAGAACGACGCCGAGAGAGCCAGACATAGCAGTGGCTGCCAGAGCTAACTGCTTGCGGGCTCCGGCGCGAATCAGCTCATGGTAAACGGTGGCGCCAGCTGCGATTACAAAAATACCTGAAGCGCCGGTGAACGCTGTCGGGATTGCGGTAATTGCTAGCACGACAAAACACATGAGCTCTGGAGACATTTTCCAGGGTCGCAGTACATCAAATACCAGGTGGGCGAGTTTGGTTTGACGTAACATCATGCCTATCCAGATATACAGCGCGAGGCTCAAAAACAGTGTGGAAAGCTCCATGAGCATACCTAGGTATACACTTATTCCGTGATAGTAACCTTGTTGGGCGAACTGGATACCTGCGGAAATACACATGATGCTGTACAGCGGAATGGTCAGCAGCGATTTCCCCCAAGAGCCGCCATCGCTTAGATCTTTCGGCGGACGGAGCAACTGGTAGAACGCTGCCAGGCTGAGAATACTAAATCCTGCAATCCAGAACTGATGAAGATAGAAGTGATCAACGTTGACTCCATCTGCCACTGCGGATAATTCTGCACTGCGATAAACCCATGCTGACGCCAATAGCATCAGGTTTGCACTTAGCTGACCAACAGTTGAGACCAAATGATCCTTGCGCGTTTGAGCAGGCCGAAGTGCGATGTGGTGTCGGGAGAATGTAGCTGTTGCTGCACAGATTATGATAAGTAGGCAGAGTAAAAGGCGCTTGTAACCCCCAAGGGTGGTGACCAGATGGGCGACCCCTGTTTCCAGGTTGCGGAAGGCAATCACTCCAGGAGTGGCGTTCTCTTGAACCATCCTGTAGTCGCTCCATTTATTGCGACAAATGGAGCGGGATGACTCCAGCGATTGACGTATCGCTCCTTCGTTCACCTCTGATCCCAAAATTCCGGCTAATGGATCGGCCGCCATTCGTGCTTTCTTCTCGGTGATGGCCTTCTGGATCTCCTGTTCAATGTTAGGATCTGAATTACAGGTGGGGGCGCCGACAAGTCCCGCTGTTCGCAGCTTGAAGTAACCTTCCCATGTGCTCTCACCAATCTTGAGTAACTGGGAATGAATCACTTCGCCAGAGGCTAGAAAAATAGTGAGCAATAGCAGGATTATGGTTGGCAAGGAGGAAAGCCATTCTCCCGCAGATCGCTGTGCCATGCTCAAACTGGCAATATTCATCGGTACTTCCTTGCTCTATAAATTTATCGGTTACAAACGACAGGGTCGAACCGAATGTTTAAGGGAATTCTGAATATTTCGTAAAATGTGGTGATTCTCACTTCTTGGCTTTTGATCGGCCCATAGCGCTGATATTTAGCGCATCTTTCATGGTCGAATCACTACTTCGAAAGTTATAAGCATGAAACTTACGTGGTTTTGCCGCTTTGTAGGTTTGTTCTGGTTGACATTTGGTTAGTTGACCAAATAACATCGAAGGATGTCAACCTAAAGACAACCTGTTTCATTGGAGGAATTATGACTTCTTTGCCAATCCAGCCACGTAAAGTTGCTTTTGATGTCTCATCAGTGCCGCGGCACTGGAATGGCGGTGATCCCGTGCTGACCCGCTTTTTTGACGCCCTCTCGGTACATTTCCCGGAGGGAGAGCGCTTCTTTATCCAGTCAGTGCGTAACTTCAAGGATCAGGTGACAGATGATCAGCTGATCGAGGACATTCGTCACTTTATTCGCCAGGAAGGTCAGCACGGCATTGTCCATGATCGTTTCAACGATGTGATGGCCAGCCAGGGCGTGGATGTAGATAAGGTCACTACGAATTTAAGGACGTTTATTCGCACCACACAAAAGTACCTGCCGAAGAAGTATCAGCTCGCCATGACTGCGGCGTTTGAGCACTTTACGGCAACCCTGGGCGAAGCCATGGTTAGCGAGAAGAGCGACATGTTTGGCGAGGCCGATCCCGTCATGAGAGCGTTGTTTCTTTGGCACGGGGTTGAAGAAGTAGAACACAAGGCTGTGGCCTATGATCTTTATCAGGGAGCGGCTGGGGGGGGCTACCTGACTCGTGCCTCGGCGCTGGTGGTTGCGACACTGATGGTTCATTTGGTCGTGGCACCGGTATTCTGGAATATGCTCAAGCTTGATGGTGTCACGCGCCAGCCCGGTGTGATTCTGAAGGGTTTGAACAAACTTTATGGGCGAAAAGGTATTCTCACAGGAATGTTGCCTGATTTTCTTGCCTGGTTTCGTCCCGGGTTTCACCCTTGGGACACCGGTATGCCTGAGAAGGTTGCCGCCTGGTTGGCAGAGTATGAGGCTCATGGTGATCCAATGCAGGCATCGGAGACCATTTATGGTCCGGATCCTGTGAGAGAGGCAGCCTGATGCAGACCAACGATCAGGGTAACCCCGGTGCCTTTGATTTTCGGCACACTCATAGGCCCGGACGCCACTGTGGAAGTTCAGCTATCAGGGATCTTCTGGAGTTTCATGGGCTTAATTTAACTGAAGCTTTCTGCTTCGGTCTCGGTGCCGGGCTTGGTATTACTTATGTGGAAATACCAGGCACGGACACCCCGTTTATTGTCCATGTCCGTTCAATGGGATTTGAGGAAACGGTGTTCTCTACACTGGGCGTGCCGTTTCGCTGGGAAACTTGGCAAGATAAATGTGCTGCCGCCGATGCGCTGGATGCCCATCTTGATGCGGGGCGGCCTGCGCTTCTCTTAACTGATATTTTTTACCTTCCTTATTTCAAGAGCAGTACACATTTCCCCGGTCACGCCATCGTCGCCTGGCAGCGAGCCGAGAAGGGCGAGACGATGCTCGTTAGCGATACCGAGCGCCCAGGGCTTTTAGAGGTGCCTCGTGACAAGTTGGTTGAAGCCAGATTCTCCTTGTCGCCACCCTTTATCCATCATGGTTCATTGTTCGCACCCGAAAGTGTTTCGGTTCAGGTGTCTGCCGAGAACGTGCGCAGTGCGATTGTGAAGAATGCAGATAATCTCCTGCAAGGAAGCAGGAATCACGGTATTCAAGCGCTAACAACTTGGATCCAGGAACTTCCTCGCTGGAAGGCAGTGGATAAATGGCAATGGTTGCTCCGTTTCGCCTATCAAGTGATCGAGAAGCGTGGAACGGGGGGCAGCGGCTTTAGAGCGATGTATTCAGAATTTCTCGATGAAGCGAGTGAAATTGTTCCTGAAATACATGAGGCAGGCTTGGTCGAGTTGATGCGAACGAGTGCTGCGGCATGGTCCGCTCTGGCTGATTGTCTGCGAAAGGGGTCCGAAAGTGAAACATTCCCTGAAGAGGCAATAACGGACGCCATTGAATCTGTGCGTGTTGCAGAGACCCGGTATGCGGATGCCGCTTCAACATTCTGATAAAAAGTTGCTAACTATGACAGCTGAGACATCACTCCCGAGAGAACTGCTTGCCGCAAAGGCTTTTTTTGGTTCAGGGCATCCGTTGTTCAGGGTTTTTGGTATCGCAATGGATGACATTACCAAAGATGGCGCGGTAATGAGCATGCCTTGTGTGGAAGAGGTTTGTGATCAACAGGGAAAGCTTCATCGGGGAGCCATCGCTACCTTGCTTGATACGGCATGTGGTTTGGCGATTTTTGTGCGCCTCGGCGACATGCGCCCAATTGCGACAATTGACTTGCGCGTTGATTTCATCGCTAAACCCGAGGCTGGCGAAGGGGTGGCATGTAATGTCACCTGTTTTGCAGTTGAAGAAAATATTGCCTATGTCCGTGGAGAGGCATTTGGGCGTGATGGCGGCAATTTGCTGGCGTCGGTATCAGGCAGTTTTGCGATAGGAACGGCAGGCCCGTCCTTTGATCAATCTGTGAATCCTAGCAATAAGAGAGCCCCCTCCAAGAAAAAAACAATCGATGATGAAGGAATCATCAGCTTCGAAACAGAAAGGGTAACCGCTCTCTCTACTGTGGTCGGCGATGTATCACCATACGAAAAATTTCTTGGTATGACGGCTTCGGACGATAACGGCGAAGCAACCTATAAAATGCCGTTTCGCGAGCAGCACATTGGCAACCCTCTGATCAAGACTTTTCATGGCGGTATTATCGCAAGCTTCGCGGAGCTTGTTGCTGGCGCGCACTTAACAGCGAATCAGACTGAACAAAATAAGCCAGTATGTTCAAGTATGACTCTGGATTATTTGCGCCCGGCCTTTGCGGGTACGTTGGTGGCCAAGCCGAACATTATTCGTGAAGGAAAGCGCTTCATTGTGGTTGTTGTGGATGTGTTTCTTGATGGCGCCCAGGTTTCCCGAGGTCGCTTCATTTATAAGAGAGCCTTCGCTTCCAGCTAATCCAATCTATAAACAACCCTCCCCCCTTCCTTTTCTGCCTCAATAGAGGAGTTCTGTTATGTATATTTCACAGACTTTGCGCCGTGCGGTTCAATTAAACGGCCAAGGTACGGCTACCGTTTTTGCTGGTCGGCGGCAAACCTGGCGAGAGTTTGAAGACCGTATCGCATGCCTTGCTAACGGGTTGCTAAGTCTGGGCATCAATGCGGGTGACAGGGTTGCCATACTGGCATTAAACAGCGATCGCTACCTGGAGTATTTCTATGCAGTGTCGTGGGCCGGTGCGGCAGTGAATCCCGTCAATATTCGGCTCGCACCACCTGAAATCGCCTATACCTTGAATGACTCAGGTTCTAAAGTGCTTTTCGTTGATGACACCTTTGCAGCATTGCTGCCATCCCTACAGCCACAGCTTGAGTCTATCAAGCATGTTGTCTTCATGGGTGAGGGTGAGTGTCCACAAGGGTGTATTGATTATGAATCCCTTGTCGCCAACGCCGATCGAATCCGTGACGCCAATGCTGGCGGTGACGATCTGGCGGGGCTGTTTTATACCGGTGGTACCACTGGGCGGTCAAAAGGCGTGATGCTGAGTCATGACAACCTGGTATTCAATGCCCTGAACGTGGTTGCCGAGATGGGCTATGACAGTGACACCATATATATGCATGCCGGGCCCATGTTCCACTTGGCTGATATGGCCAGCACGTTTGCCGTGACACTGGCTGCGGGGACACATGGCATTGTTCCTCGCTTTGATGTTGATGAAGTGCTGGCTTTCATTGAGCAGGAGAAAGTCACGAACACCCTGTTGGTGCCGACCATGGTCAATCTTCTAGCCTCATCTGGGCGCATCGCCAATTACGATGTCAGCAGCATAAAACGCATGCTGTATGGCGCCTCGCCAATGCCAGAGGCGGTATTGATTAGTGCTATGGAACAAATGCCGACAGTGTCATTTGCTCAGGGCTATGGCCAGACCGAAGCCTCCCCAATCATTACCTCACTCGGGCCAGAACATCACATTCCCGGCGGAGAAAAATTACGTAGCGCCGGTCGCGCAGCACTGGGTGTGGAGGTGGTGGTGCTTGATGAAAATGATCAGGTGGTATCTCAAGGTACGGTTGGCGAAATATGTGCGCGGGGACCAAACGTCATGTTGGGTTACTGGGGAATGGAATCAACAACCGCTGATACCTTGCGCAATGGTTGGCTACATACCGGCGACCTTGGCTACATGGACGAGGATGGATTTGTCTTCATCGTTGATCGAGCCAAGGACATGGTAATTAGCGGTGGAGAAAATATTTTCTCTGTTGAAGTTGAAGGTGCCATTTATAGCCATCCTGCGGTACAGGAGTGCGCGGTAATTGGTATTCCCGATGAACGCTGGGGTGAAGCTGTGCATGCAATCGTGGTGCTGCGTGAAGGAGAGCACGCCAGTGAGGCAGAGATTATCGAACATTGCCGTGAAAGAATTGCAGGTTACAAAGTGCCTCGTAGCGTTGATTTTAAGGCAGAGTCGTTGCCGGTGAGTGGGGCAGGTAAGGTGCTGAAAAACGAACTGCGAGCCCCCTTTTGGGAGAGCAACGGTAAACAGGTTAATTGAGTAATCGATGACCTTGTATTGCGAAATTTATTGGCTTGGAGGCTTCCATGAATCTGGATTTCAGTAATGACGAAAAAGAATTTCGTAAGAGTATCCGGCAGTGGATGAAGGAAAATGTGCCTGATGATATTCGGCGCTGTACTGCCCGAGGAGCGATGCCAGACAAGAATATGCAGCAACGATGGGAGCGTTTGCTGGGCAGTCAAGGTTGGCTCACGTCTACTTGGCCAGAACAATTTGGTGGCCCAGGGTGGAGCGCAACCCAGCGGTATATTTTCGATCAGGAACGCGCCTCGGCAGGGGCTCCGCCAACAAGTCCTTTTGGTGTGGCCATGGTTGGGCCGGTGTTATATACCTTTGGTTCTGAAGCACAGAAGGAACGGTGGTTGCCCGGCATTCAGCGTGGCGAAACGCTATGGTGCCAAGGTTATTCTGAGCCCAATGCGGGCTCAGATCTGGCCTCGTTAAAAACGCGAGCCACGCGTAATGGCGACCATTATTTGGTTAATGGTCAAAAAATCTGGACGACACAGGCCCATTGGGCAGACATGATGTTTTGCTTGGTGCGAACGGATAGCACCGTGAAACAGCAGCAGGGTATTTCATTCCTGCTGATCGATATGAAAACCCCCGGGCTTGAAGTACGGCCGATTTATTCAATTGATGGGCATCATCACCTTAACGAAGTCTATTTTACCGACGTGAAAGTGCCTGTGGAAAATTTGGTGGGTCAAGAAGGAATGGGGTGGACCATTGCCAAATTTCTTCTTACCCACGAACGCACCACCATTGCCGGTGTGGCGGATATTCACTACGAAATCAATCGCCTTAAAAGTGCTATCGATGCGCTACCAACGGAAACAGATAAGCAGTTGGCGGTGCGTCGGTTGGCTGGCTTGGAAGTCGATCTTATGGCACTGGAATACACCAACTTTCGCACCGTTGCTGCCACAGATGAAGGCAAGCCGTTCGGCCCAGAATCGTCAGGACTGAAAATCAAAGGCACGGAACTACAGCAAAGGGTTTCCCAAGCGATGGTGGAAATCGGAGGTTTGATGTCTTTGCCATGGGATAACGAGGAGCCCATTGGGGAGCAAATTTTTAATCAGGCCAGTCGCCGCTATAACTTCCTGCGTGCGTGCACCATCTATGGTGGATCTAACGAGATCCAGAAAAACGTGTTGGCGAAGATGTTGCTCGGATTGTGAGGTGAAAAATGGATTTCAAGTTACCCGAAAATACCACCATGATTGCGGATACCGCGCGCCGTTATCTTAAAGACAACTATTCATTTGACAGCTACATTGCACAGTTGAATGAGAGTAATCACCTTGAAGCGAATCGCTGGCAGGCCATGAATGATTTGGGTTGGTTTGGCCTTCCGTTTGCTGAATCTGTTGGAGGGTATGGCGGCTCATTGCTTGACGTGTGCGCCATTGTTCAGGAGTTAGGAGCCGCGCTTTGTCTTGACCCTTTTGTCGATTTAATTGTTTCCCCCGGCAAGTTATTGGAGTTCGCCAATACGCCAACATCCTTGGCGTTGCTTGATCGCATTATTGCTGGTGAGGCACGTGTGGCTTGCGGTCTTTATGACCGGCATGCCGGTTATCACGTGCTGAACCCTTCCTTGAGGCTAAACGGAGAACGACTTTCCGGGCAGAAGCACGTTGTGTCTGATGGTGGTGTTGCAGACGCCGTGCTCGTCTCCGCTATGTCTGGTGATGAGTTGGTCATTGTCGCGCTACCTTTCGACGCCTGTGACGTTGAAAGATATCGACTGCTCGATGGAAGCCGTGCTGCCAGTTTGACGCTTGATGATGTGCTCATCACAGACGAAATGGTTTTGTGTCGTGGTGATGCGGCAAAGCAAGCGGTTTCTGCCTGGTTCGATTATCTGTGCGCATTGGACTGCGCACGTATGTACGGCGCCTGCCGAGAGGTGTATCAGGCCACTCTGGAATACGCTCGAACGCGTAAACAGTTTGGTAGAACGATTGGCAGTTTTCAGGTAATCCAGCACTACCTTGTTGATGCGTTTATTGATCTCCAGCAGCTGGAATCCATGCTCTTGATGGTGTCAGTAAAAGGAGAGAGCGCAAACGTCTGTGAGCGCGGGCGCGCGACAGCGGCGGCAAAGGCTTACTACGCAAACCGGGCCGTTGGTATCACTCAGCAAGGTATCCAGATCCATGGTGGCGTTGGTGTTACGGAAGAGCTGAACATTGGCCATTACTTCCGTCTGGTGACACATGCATCATTGAGTCATGGCGACCGAGAGCACCACATGTCACGGTTTATTCAGGCGGGGGAGAAGCAAAATGAAGTCGTTTGATTTTATCGTCGTGGGGGCGGGCTCTTCGGGCTGTGTTCTTGCCAACCGGTTAAGCGAGTGCGGCAAGTATTCCGTTTGTCTTATTGAGGCCGGCCCCCACGATAATAGCGGTTTTATTAATATTCCGTTTGGACTCATCGGTCTAATTAAACAAGGAAAGCGAAACTGGGGCTACGACACCGCGCCACAGAGTCACCTTAATAAAAGGCGCCTCTACTGGCCGCGAGGAAAAACACTGGGGGGCAGCAGCTCAATCAATGCCATGGTCTACATTCGAGGCCAACAACAAGACTATGATGACTGGGCAGCGCAAGGCGCAACAGGGTGGGCGTGGAAAGATGTGCAGCCGGTATTCAATGCACATGAAAACAATGAACAATACTCCGCTGACAATTGGCATGGTGTGGGTGGGCCACTGAATGTTACCCGAGTCAGGGATGTTAACCCGTTAACCCCGCTGTTTATTAAGTCCGGTGAAGAGCTGGGTTATACCCGAAACGATGATTTTAACGGGCCGGAACAGAAAGGCTTTGGCCGGTTTCAGGTAACACAAAAAGAAGGGCGCCGATGGAGTGCCGCGCGTGCTTTCCTGGATCCTGCACGTGGCCGCGATAACCTGCACATCATGACGGATGTGCAGGTAACCAAGGTGTTACTGGATTGCGGCAGGGCGATTGGCGTCGAAATTTGTGATAGTGATGGTGCTCAATCGGTCATTCGTACGAACAAAGAAGTCATCCTGTCCGGTGGGGCGATCAATAGCCCTCAGTTGCTGATGTTGTCGGGTATTGGAGAGCGAGAGCACCTATCGAAAATCGGCATCACCTGTTTGCAAGACTCGCCGGAAGTTGGGGAGAACCTTCAAGATCACCTTGATATGACCGTCATGATCAAGGACAAAAGCCGTCAATCAATCGGCATGTCACCGTTTTTTATACCTCGGCTGATTAGTGCCTTCTACCAGTATTTTCGTCATCGGCGCGGCTTTCTTGCCAGTAACGCGGCGGAAGCAGGGGCTTTTGTCAGCCTGCTCAGCGAGCCGGATCGTCCGGATGCTCAGCTACACTTTTTACCGGCTTATCTTCGAGATCATGGACGTCAGTTGACGCCAGGGTTTGGTTGTACGATTCATGTGTGCCAACTCAGGCCTAAGAGTCGAGGACAGATTCGATTGGCCAATAGCGATCCATTTGCTGCGCCTTTGATAGACCCAAACTATCTTTCTCATCCTGACGATATTCTTGTGCTCCGTGAAGGCGTGAAACTAGCCAGAAAAGTGTTTCACAGTCATTCTTTCAGCTCTGCTTTTGGCGGTGATGACGAACCGGCTTCCAGCGTGGAGAGTGATGACCAGATTGACGCGGATATTCGCCAGCGCGCTGAAACAATCTACCATCCCGTCGGCACTTGCCGAATGGGTAGTGATGAAAAAGCGGTGGTGGATGTCCGTCTGCGGGTAAACGGTGTGAAGGGGTTGCGTGTCGCCGATGCCTCGATCATGCCACTGTTGATCAGTGGTAATACGAACGCGCCATGTATGATGATTGGCGAGCGAGCGGCACAATTCATTCTAGAGGATGCGCAATAAAGATCGGCTAGAGAAAAGCTATGATAAAAGGTGTAATGCCGGAGTTGCATGGAAGCAATTCCGGCATTTTTTTGTGTGTCTTTTAGCAAACGGTGGTGACAGAGTCGTCAACTATTCAGAGGTTCCCTAAACCCCCTTGAGCATTATTATGCCGCCGGATTGCTATACAGCTCATGCAGTTGGCCACCTTCAGCGAACAACTTCTCACGCCACAGTTTTTCCAGCCCTTTGGTGTCATGTTGATCAGGGTGGAAATCCGGCTGAATGAACTCAGGAAGGCGCGAAAGGATTTGCGATACAAACCCGTTACGACCTAGCAAAATATTCAGACCTTTAACATTATCGCTGATGTTGCCGAGCTGGCCGTCTTTGACAAGCATCCAGCTCCAGGTGATGCCCAGCATCGGCAGCAAGACGACCATCGAGGCGAGGGCTGCAGCCACGCGCTCTGTACGGCTGTTACCAATAAGCTCATATACGTCGTAGGCAACAGATTTGTGTTCCAGCTCTTCGAGCGCATGCCACTGCCATATTTTGAGCATTTCAGGGTCTGCCTGGCGTACAAAATTCTCGTCTTCAAGCAGCTGCTCGGCGAGAAGCGCAGTAAAGTGCTCCATAAACGTGGTGGCGGCTAGCCGAGTGCTCGGCGGCAACTTCTCTAGTATGGCCAAGCCAATTTTGACAAACCGATCTGGCGACTGCATGTCATAGCCGTATTCGGCGAGAATCTGGTTCAGCCTGTCATGCTCTCGTCCGTGAATGGCCTCCTGCCCCATGAAGCCCGATATGGCCGCCCGTAGAGATTCGTCCTTAACCTGACCACGAAAGTGTCTAACAGACTCCATGAAATAGCGCTCACCAGGTGGGAAAAACCCGGAGAGCATGGCAAAGAAAGTCGTTGCTGTGGCATTTCCAGCATAAAAATACTTTGGAATGGAATCCGGAAATTGAAAATTGATATGACGCGGTGGAATGCCCACCAGCGCGCCGCTGAGTTTCTTAATGCTTTTTACCGTATTAGACGAGCGCATATCGCCTCCAATCAATAATGTGATAGTTAAAGAGAAAAATGTCAGGCCATGCCCTGATGCGTTTTTTTATTTTTGCTGCTTTGCTGTTTTTTAAACATAATTTCAAGCAAGCGTTGGTAGCCTGTGGGTATCAGTCTCTGTGTGGTGTCCAGCATGACCGCGTCACCGCCTACCAAAACTCTTCGCCGGTTTTTCCGCACGCCTTTCAGGATGGTTCTAGCGGCAGCTTCGGGTGTGGTCATGGCAATTTTTTCGAACATGCTGGCAATCTCTTCTTTGTCGCCCATGTTCATGCTGCCCATGTCTCCCATGCGACTATTACGCGCTATGTTGGTCTTTACTCCACCTGGATGAACGCAAGTCGCGCTGACAAGGCCGCCCGCGATATCCAGCTCTTCACGTAATGATTCTGTAAATCCGCGAACAGCAAATTTTGCGGCGTTGTAGGCTGACTGGGTTGGAACACCGATAATGCCGAAAACGCTGGAGATGTTGACGATATGGCCTTCACCTATTTTCTGGAGATGGGGAAGAAATGCCTTTGTACCGTATACGACACCCCAGAAATTGATATTCATCAGCCATTCAAAGTTTTCATAGCTCATGTTCTCGACGGTCTCACCCAGTCCCACACCGGCATTGTTCATGATGAGATTTACTTTTCCGTGTGTTGAGACGGTATCTTCCGCGTATTGATAAACCGCATTTTTGTTGCTGACATCAACAACATGAGTGCTGATGTTGACGGCGTAGCCTGCCAGTAATTCGACCGTCTTCTCTAGGCTTTCTTCGCTGATATCAGAGATCGCTAAGTGGCAGCCTTCTTTTGCTAGAGCAATCGCCGTGGCTTGCCCGATGCCCGACCCGGCGCCAGTGATCGCCGCGACTTTTCCTGAAAATGATTTCATCGTTGCGCCTCTATATTGAGTGTGTTGCTCAGAAGTTTTTGGACGAGATTGCGTTTCGTTTTATGTAGGTTTGTCGTTTCGAATTTAAGGTGGCCATCATTCATTTTTCCATAACGAAACGCCGGCAGGTCGTGAAGATAATCGTTGAGGTTTTGCCAAGGATCTTTGTTGCCTTGGCGTGGCAGGCGGTCATCAGCACGTTGAATGTAGCCAGAGCGAAGGTTGAGAAAGTTGACATCAGAGCCACACCCTTCCTCGTCGATAGGGGTCACCTTTTCTGCGCCTGTCTTGCGCATATGCTTGAGAAGCCGACAAACAAATTCGGAGGCAATATCTGCCTTGAGGGTCCAGGACGCGTTGGTATAGCCAAAGACCAGTGCCATATTAGGCACTTTTTCCAGCATTAAGCCTTTGTACATCATGGTGTTTGAGAGATTGACGTGCGTACCATCAACACGTAGCTCTGCGCCGCCCAACATTTGCAAATCCAGACCGGTAGCTGTGACGATAATATCGGCAGGTATCCAATCCCCAGATTCCAGTTTTATACCGGTTTTGGTGACATTTTTTATATGATCCGTCACCACGGAAGCCTTGCCTTCACGAAGCACCTTGAACAGATCCCCCTTGGGAACTGCGCACATTCGTTCCTCCCATGGGTTGTAGTGAGGTTGAAAATGCTTCATGTCGATATCCGGCCCCAGTTGTTTGCGAGCAGCGGCCAGCAGTAATCTGCGGATCGCTTTGGGCTTACGAATCGATAGGTTAAATACGGTTCTCTGCAGCAGGATATTGCGTGTGCGCGCCAAGCGGTAAACAAGCATTTCTGGCAGTACTCGGCGCAGGTTTTTCGAGATGAGATCTTGCTCAGGGACGGAGGCAACATAAGTAGGGGAGCGCTGTAACATGGTGACATGCGCAGCGCGGTCGGTCATCGCGGGCACCAGTGTTACGGCGGTGGCGCCGCTGCCGATCACGACAACTCGCTTACCCGTATAGTCGTAGTTATCTGGCCAGTGCTGCGGGTGAATTACGTCGCCGCCAAAGCGATTGATTCCAGGTATTTTCGGTGTGTAGCCGGCGTCATAGTTATAATAACCGGTACAGTTGAGGACAAACCCAGCGGTGAAAACTTCTTCTTCACCGGTTTCCTCGTTCAACGCGGTAACCGTCCAGCGATTGAATTCGCTGCTCCAGTCCTCGGCAGTGACTTTCAGGCCAAAATGAATTTTCTTGTGGACCTGATGATGCTCAGCGGTTTCTTCGATGTAATTGCGAATAGAGGGGCCATCGGCAAGCATCTTGGTGTCTGTCCAAGGCTGAAAGTTATAGCCGAGTGTGAACATATCGGAGTCCGAACGGATGCCGGGATAGCGAAATAAATCCCAGGTGCCACCAACGCGCTTGCGTCGCTCAAGGATGCCATAGCGTAGATCTGGGCACTTGCGGCTTAGGTGACAAGCCGCACCGACGCCGGAAAGGCCCGCGCCAATGATCAGCACGTCGAGGTGTTTATGTTTCATGGTGTAAGTCTCCGATCGGTGGAGCGTATGTGATTTCCTTGCGGGTCAAGGTGCTGAAGAAAGTCCAGCACTGCTCCGGTAAAAATACTGTTGCGGTCACCCGCTACCATATGACCTGCTTGATGGATTACTCGGTACTTGGCATGTGGCACGAGGGCTAATAATTCCTGGGCTCCTGCTTCGCTGAGTACATCACTGTGATGGCCGCGGATGAGTAATATCGGTAATTTGAGTTTGCTTGCTGCAAGATTGAGTCGCGCTCGGCCGAACATGCCTTCATTTGCTTCAGGGATTACCGCATGATCAAGAAACGCAGGATCCCAGTGCCAATGGAGACGGCCATTAGCGTCCTGGCGGAGGTTTTTTCGCAAGCCCTGTGAGCTTGATGGTGCTTTTCGTGTTGGGTTATAGGCAGCCACGGCATCCTGAACCTGATCCAGAGAGTCGAAACCGTCAGGGTGGCGGCGCATGAACTCAATCACCCGGCGAACGCCTTTGGTCTCAAGCCGTGGGGCCACATCCACCAGTACCAGACCTCGACAGGGCAAGGGGGGCTCCTCCCCAAGGGTAAGCATGGCCGTCAGTCCGCCCATTGACGCTCCCACGATATAAGGTGATGTGGGAAGTGATTGGATGATGGCGCGGAGGTCTGATACCAGCGCGGTGCCGCTGTAATCCCCTTCAGGGCACCACTGGCTTTGACCATGACCGCGGGCATCAATGCAGGTAGCGCAGTACCCGGATCTGGCCAGAGCTGTTGCCGTGTGCGCCCAGGCATGACGGGTCTGTCCGCCGCCATGCAGCAAAAGCACCTGCGGTGACTTCGGGTCCCCGAACTGGGTTGCACTAAGAACCAACCCGCCGTTTCCCGGGAACTGTATATCCCTGCCAGATTCCGGTGGGTGCTTTGAATCGCTATAGGCAAGGCTTGCGAGGCTGTCGTGAGGATGCATCATTATAGGCATTTATTTATTTGGCCAAACAACCAAATATTAGCGTTTCTTCTACACAAAGAAAAGTCCTATTTGACGATATTGATGATCATTCAGCGGTGTGGCATACGGTGAGGACAGAAAAAAGCCCCCATAAAGGGGGCATGAAAGTGCGTTAGCACAAGGGGAATATATTAAAAATCTTTTACCGGCAAAAAGGTAAAGGTCAGATCTACGCCGAGGGGGGGGACTTCCAGCTCAACACCCGCCAAGCCGATTCCCACGAGATCAATGTTGGCCGGTATGATGAGAGGGTCGGGGTTACGGACTTTGAGAATCAGACGACCATCATCGACAAAGCGCAGGGGGCCTTCGAGGGTGACTCCGGTAATTACTTTGCTGCGGATGTCATGCCCGAGTTCTATAATTAGCCGTGGTTCTAACTCTGGTGCATCCACCATGAGATCAAACGTAGTACTGAACCAGGGGCCATCAGGGGTTCGGGTGATATAGCCAGTAATGGGCTGATTGTTTTCATATGCCAAGCGAAGCACCAGGGGGCCGGTGTCTAACGGTATTGTGATTAATCCCAGTGCACGGGCTTCCAGAAACACACTCGTCGTTGGGAGAACAGTGGGGAAGACTTTGGCAATGACGGCGCCGGTGACTTCATTTGATGTCATTGGGTCGCTGTCGATGAGGCGTCGGTTGATGGTGACATCCGGCTCATACTGGCTTACCCCGGCTTGCAAGGCGCCTGACCCGACAAAGGCAAATTTCTTTTCCGGGCAATCGTCGCCTATACCACAGCCAATGTTGGCATGGGTTATTACTCCCGATTTGTTTTTTAGCCTAAGCTGTAGGTAGTTGGCATCGGCAATGGCACCGCCGTTACCATCGGGTATCGCACCTTGCTCGTTGTCATCGATACTAAGATTAGCGTTAACATCCGCAACCGGCAGAGAGCGTAACGACACACGGGTGATCCGGTCCTCTTCCCCTGTTACAACGAAGTGATTGGTTAGGTCTGGACCTCCTTCTCTAAGCTCTGGGGCTGAGGAACTGGACTGAGAGATTTGACGTGTTTGTAGCGGTGCACCATCGGTTGAACATATGGCATTGGTGCCACAAACAGGCGAGTTTTGCTCGGAGTGCAGGGTGTAGCGATAAAGCTCGCCAATCTGCCACGGGTTGTTCGGGAGAAACTCTATTCGCTGGGCAAGCACCTTGAGACGACCATTGATGGGGTCCCATGCGTTATTGTTGGTATCGAAGTGTTCAACAACAAAAGTCTGATCATTAACCGTGTCGCCGTCGATACTGCGGCTAAAGATGACTCGAATACTAAAATCCTTGAACAGATTCGGTACAGGATAGAGCGGGTCGCTATTTTTACCTCCTACACATCGGCCATTGCGCCAAGTCTCTCTTTCGCCGGTAAGATCGACATCGGTTAACGCACAGGGGTAACCGGGAAAAACAGCAGCGACAAGTGGTGCACGTAACTCATTGGTGCTGCCATTGGGAAGCACGAAGTCCGGTAGGCGGATGTTGAGTGTCTGGTCCTGGTTGAGCGGGTTTCCCTGCGTATCTCGGAGCAGGCTGGTGAGGGTGAGCTCGACGTCTTTTCCGTGTTGAAGGATATCTCCTCCGATGATGATCGTGGCTCCATCGTGACGTATTGGGTACGTCTTTACTACATCATCAACAGAAACCTGTACGGCACCGTCAAGGAACACCGAAGCTGGGTCTAATGGTTTGTTGAAGTTCAGGATAACGGGGTCACCAGGCCTTGCATTGGGTTGGAACGTTTCTCCCGGTGCCCAAGACTGAAGCTGCAAGGGTCGAGTGTCTTGGCTTGGGGCAGGCGCTTGGCGCTGGTTTTGATAGGCCTCCATGCGGAATGAGAGCAGACCGGATGCCTTCTCCAGGCCCAGTACTTCAGGTTCAACCACACTGACCGCATCCAGTACTAGTACACCATCCTTTACAACGGCTAAACCCGCTACCTGCACATTAAGCAGGTTCTGGCTGAGAGCCGCATTGGGCTCTTGACCTGCTGCAGTCATTGCTGCGTCCATATTAAGCAGGGCATAGCGGGGAACCGATGGGGAATCACTGAATGGATTCGGGATCAGATACCCATTAGCGTCGCTGAGTATCGTGATGGTGACTTCACCGGTTTCCAGCCCGGACGGTATTTCGCCCAGTATATTGACGTCCACGGGGGTGCCTCGGAGTACGGAACCAGCGGGTACTCGCAGTGGAACGGCATTAGGAAAGTTGGGAGCAAAAGCCAGATCTGCAGCTAGATCCCCGCTCAACCCGGTAAATGATTCATCTCCCAGCACAAAGGATTGTACTGGCACCTGATTGATCGGGTTGCCGGTTAAAGTTGACACTAGTCCAGGTTGCTCAGCTCCAAGACTGCCAACTTTTAGAACGGATGTAGCACGGGGAAGAGTGGCTTCCGGAACAAAAGTCCGATTGTACTCCGGCAACTGTTCACCGGTAGTCTGGGCCCGCAGCCCAGCAATCGTTAGTGTGTGTTCCACAGGTTTCAGATCCTGGTCAGGATCCAGTGTCAGGTAACGACCCTGCAAAAATAGCGATGCGGGAACCAACTTGCCGAGGTTGTCACGAAGTTGAACCGATCCGGTTTCGCCATATGCTGTGCTGGTCGGATCAACCGTTTGGTTAAACGACATCCTGAAGGTGCTCATGTCGTTGGGATGGCTGGCATCATCAATCGGCTCTAGCAATGACGGTTGGTCTAGAGGAGTGGCTGAAAGCAGGGTGAAAGAGCCGCTTCCCATGGTTTGCGATGCGCCGGCTTGACTGCCTGCAGTCCGAAACCGAACGCGGGCCACGGAGTTATCATCAATGGCTCCAAGGCCATCATCGTTGACAACCAGATGGTACGCTTCCGCCGGAGCCAGCCGCGATTGAGGATACAGGGCCAGGCCTCTGCCATTGTCTACCACCTGATAGTCAACCATGACGGTATTCCCATCAGTATCACTGACCAGCTGTAGGCGTGAGTCAATGTCATCAATAACCTCTTGCTCAAGTGCAGAGGAAAATCGCAGGATTACTGGCGCGGTAGCTGGAACCTCGGTCTGGCCAGGATAAGGGTAAGAAAAAATTAATGTCTCTGGTGTGCTCCAGGGATTGCTTACATCGCCCTGATCGCCACCGCACCCGGTCAGAAGGGCTGCTATGGCGACCGCCAGACTAATCAGAAACTGGTGGATTGTGATGGGGTTATTATTCATTGCTCTTCTCCTGGTATTAATCGCATGCCTGTTGTTAAAACTTTAGCGACAGGGAGGAAGAAAATACGTTTATTTCACCATCAGCCCTTACCGTTTCATAAGGGGCTGGATCGGTGGAAGAGTTGATGGAGGTCAATTCGAAATCAGCTTCATCCAGAATTTGATACTGGTAAGCGAAGGAGAGTTCTAATGGCATATCTATTATTGGCGCGCTGGACAGACGGTAGCTGGCACCCAGACCGAAAACCTTTTTATCGGTGTCAAGATAGTTAACGTCCTGGGATCGGCTGGATTTTAAAGGTGAGTCCTCCAGGGCTGCGCCGGCAAAGAGTTTCATGGACTCCGACCACTGATAGCTAACGCCAATTCGGGGAATGGTGATGTCGTCAAACGCTAGATTAGCCTGATCGCGAATAGTATCGTCGGCAAACTCGCTTTCAAGCGCAGACCAATTGTGCTGCTCAATGCCTGCCGTTAATTCGAATTTGCCAACGGGAAGCAAAATGGCTGCGCCGAGAACTTCAGGTTGATAGGTATCAATTGTACTAAGCGCTAGGCTCAGGCCTGGTTCAGGGATAACTCCCGGCACAACCACATTGGCATCCACGGATACCTCATAGCTACTTTCCCCCCGCCAGAAAAGAGCCAGCTCCATCTTATCCATTCCAAAAGGCATGCACTCGCTTGTACCGCAAAACATTTCTCCAGAGCGGATATTGATACCTAGTGCCGGTGATAGGGATGGAGAGGCTTCCAGGGAAAGTTTTTCAGAGTCTGTGTTGCCGCCAAGGTCTGAAACTGCTTCCAGGTTGGCTTTGGCCTGGAGGGTAAGACGTGCTGATGCGCCGACGTCAACGCCCCTCAGGACGTTGCTGATAGCGCCACCAAAGGCGAGATAAAGTGGCTGAGATTCATAGCGTAGAAACTGCCCTTTCTGGCTGGTATTGGCCTGATAGGGCAATAGGTTGGATGTGTATTGGTCTACACCCACGTTCAGGCCAAAGTAAATGGGCTTGTCGATGCTGGAAATGCCGGCGACGCGGCTTTTGAAGCCGATTAATAATAGTTCGGAACTGGTGTCAGAGAGGATATCATTCTCTCGCTCCAAAGGGTCTGTTCCTCCCAGTGATTTAGCACGTAATTCCTGGTCGCCATACTGCACAATGACTCCCAGTTCGCCCTCCGGGGAGCGGGCCATGGCGGCCGGGTTGTAGTACACCGACCAGCTGTTGGATGCAAAAGGACTGAATGCCAAGGCAGTGCCGGCATTCATCGGGCCTAGCCCATAAGTGCTCGCTCCGTCGCCAGCACCGCCAATGGCCAAGCCGGGTGAGAGCAATGCTGTAGTGCACGTGAAGAAAAGGAGAGGTAACCGTTTTGTTTTTTTTGCAGACATTTCAGGCTCCTAAAGGGGGCTGTTCTGGTTATAGATGGTGAGTTGTTCTGATTTTCTGTTTGTTTGGTTAAACAACCAATATTGGTCTCAGGCTTAGCTGTCTGTGTCCATGACTGTAATGACGTTGTGCTCTGGCGCTCCGGTAATGTCACACATTAATGCGTGACGCCCAGTCGTCGTCTATGACGAGATGCCGTGTTCTGTTGCTGACCAGGCATGGGTTATCGAGTGGTATAACGCCTCCTGGGCAGCGCTAAAGCGCACGGTCAACTGGATCTGGAGAGCTCTGCTGGCGTGACATGTACAAGCAGGCTCCACACTTTCTCTGGCACAGTCACTGAGAATTGTTATCTGTTTGTTTTGCCGGAATGCCCTTCTCTGGCAGCTGGGGATGTGGCTCACAGGCTTGTCTCCCGCCGTCGTGTCTGCTGGGAGTGTGCCCGGCCAGTACACTGAATCGGTAGTGATCCATCGGTAAATGCTTGGCTCGCCACAGCATTTCCAGAGAGGTAGAGGGCCGCAGCATTGGCGCGTCACCATGATGGTCGAAGTAATAACTGTTCGACAGCGCGCAGTTGTGGTTAAGGAACACGGTGTTTTGCTGGCGTTTCTGGATATTGCGGAAATACGCGTCATGGACGGACTGACGTATTTCCACTTGGCTGGCTCCACGTCGGTTGGCTTCGCGAATACAGCGAGAGAGGTGGATGGCATTCCCTTCGACCATCTTGAAGTAAGAGGTGCCGATAAGGGCATAGGGACCGAGCATGATGTAAAAGTTCGGGTAGCCCGGAATGGTCAACCCTTCATAGGCCTGGTAACGGTAGTCATGCCAGAAATCGCCCAAATTGATGTTGTTGCTGCCGATGACGTCGAACGAGGGAATATTTCCTTTCTCGAAGGTTTTGTAACCGGTGGCGAGGATCAAGGTATCGATACGCCGTGAGCGGCCGTCCTGGGTGGTGATGCCGCGGGACGTAATACGCTTGATCGGGGTCGTGACAAGCTCAACGTTGTTTCGGGCAAAGGTTCGGAAATAGTCGTTGGAAAACGTTGGCCTTTTGCACCCGAAGCCGTATTTCGGTGTCAGTGCTTGCCACAGGTCCTGGCGGTTGGGCAGCTGTTCGCGCAGGTTGTTTATGCCCGCCTTTTCACACATGCGAACCAGCCAAGGGGCCTGCCGGTAATATATTGCGGAAAGCACCATCAGGGTTTCGCTGACGGTGTCGGTAGCGCCGCGAAGGCTGCGTTGCAAGCCCGGTACGGTTCGGAACAATACCTTGAGCCAGCCAGGCAGAGTCTGATCCGGCTTCTTCAGCACCCAGATGGGGGTGCGCTGGTAGACGTCAAGTTGACGAGCCTGGCGGGCAATTTTCGGAATCAGTTGCACTGCAGTGGCGCCAGTGCCTATTACCGCTACTCGCTTGTCACTAAGATCAAGGTCATCTGGCCAGCGTGCAGTGTGAATGACATTGCCCTGGAACGTATCAAGCCCTTCAATATCTGGCATCTTGGGTGATATCAAACCGCCACAGGCCGAGACAATATGGCGTGCACTAAGTCGCCTGCCATCCGTAAGATCGATCAACCAGACATGGCTGTCGAGATCAAAACGGGCGCTAGCGACTTCGACACCAAAGCGAATCAGTGGGTAGATGCCATACTTGCTTGTTACCTGTCTTGTATACTGGTAAAGCTCGTTTCCCGGCGCAAAAACGCGAGACCAATTTGCGTTTTGTTCGAAGGAAAATGAATAGGTAAACGAGGTAATGTCGACAGCGATTCCCGGATAACGGTTGTCGCGCCAGGTTCCTCCCACATCCTTGCTTCGCTCAAGGATCAAGATATCTTTGATGCCATCGGCACGCAGCTGGATTGCCGCACCAATTCCAGAAATTCCCGCGCCGATGATAATGACTTCATGATCAGGAGTAACGCTGGGGCGAGGGTTATGGATTGCAACAGCAGCCATATTCATGATGCAACCTCAACTATGGCGCTATCGCTAGCATTGACCGTTTGGGATGGGGCTTTGCCGACGTTATTGCTGGTCAGATACTTTCCCAGAATTCGGACGATGGTAGGGAAGTCCTGCTTTGCCTCTGGTAGCAAAAAGGTGAATACGGGCCACACGTGCGGCATATCATCGCGCTCCAGAACCTGCACGGGCACCCCCGCATCTCGCGCGCATTGTGCTGCTGCATGGGTATCGTCGCGCAGACACTCTTCGCTACTGACAGTGAAAAGTAGAGGGGGCAAGCCGGTGAAATCCGCGGTGATTGGTGAGGCATACGGGTGAGCGGGGTCCGCGCCGGCCAGATAGATATCCGTTGCCACCTCAATCATGCCATGGGAAAGCATGGTATCGCTGTCGCTATTCGCCTGTCTGGACATCAGGGTGCCTCGCGCATCCGATGCCGGCGAAATGGCGAGGGCGCAAGCCGGCATTTTCAGCAGCTGATCACGGGCACGCAGCAATGTGACTAACGTCAGGTTGCCTCCCGCAGAGTCTCCCGCAATGACCACAGGGCGAGGGTCTGCGATCAGTTCACGATACACATTAAAGGCGTCATCCGTTGCTGCCGGGAAGGGGTGCTCAGGGGCTAGTCGGTAATCCGGAAGAAAGACCCGCGCATTCAGGGCGTGAGCCAAACGGCCACAAAAGCGGTGATAGGTATCAAGCCGCCCGCCGATGAAGGCGCCACCATGCAGGTAGAGTATGGTGATTTGTGGGTCTGCGGTGCCTAGCCAGTGGCCAGCTATTCCTGCAACCTTGCCTCGCTTGAGTCGCACTCCGCGTGGCAGCAGAGAGGGGGCCAAAGGCGCGTTCATCACCCTGCGAAGATGTCTTACCAGTTTGTCCGGGTCGCGTATATCACGCTTCATGCCGGCGCGAAAAAGTAGCTTCAAAATTGTTGTAGGAATGGAGGCCATATTGAATTCCTTGCGTGTTCCGTTTCCTCAAATGCGGTTTAATCAGCCAGCATTCTGTAAGCTTCGCCAATCGCGCGGGCGTATAGTCGTGGCGTCAGGCGTTTCAACCGCCAGGCAAGCCGGCCGTCAATTTGTGGCAGCATGTAAAGCTCACCTCGATCAAGGGCATTGAGGGTCTGGCGAGCAACCTGGTCGGCGTTGGTCAGGGCATAGCGAGTCATTGCTGAACGAGCAAAATCGCGACGACGCTCAGGCAGGCGGCCATTCTCGACGATATTGGTCGGGACCACGGTTGGGCACAGGGCCGTGATTTTTACGCCGGTACCGGTCAGTTCAGAAGACAGCGTTTCGGACAGGGCCAGCACCCCCGCCTTGGTGACGTTGTAGGCGGCCATTTCCGGGGCGGACCCGAATGCGGCAGCAGAGGCCACATTGATGATGCCTCCATAGCCCAGATCGCGAAGCTGAGGGGCAAAATAATGGCAGCCGTGAATAACCCCCCATAGATTGACGTTCATGCACCAGTGCCAATCTTCAAGTGACACCTCGCCGATTGGGCCACCGAGGCCGACGCCGGCGTTGTTGATTACCAGGGTTACCGGCCTGCCGAGCAAAGGCTCGGCATTTTCCGCCAGGTATGCCATCTGTTTTTCATCGCCGACATCACACCCCAGGGCTACCGCGTGAGTACCGAGTGCTCGCAGGCTGATCGCCACCTGTTCGGCGCGCTCTTCATTGATATCGACACACAGTACCGAACCGCCTCGACGGGCAACTTCGTAAGCAAAGCTACGACCGATGCCGCTACCCGCCCCGGTGATGACAGCTGCCGCCTGAGTTGACGGGTGCAAGGGTTTCTTTTTCATGCCTGCCCCCATGCGGGTTCAGGTTGTGGCGTTTCGGATGTACCGTGTACATTGTTGGCGCGATGGTCTCTGAGCGCTTGATAGGCCTTATGAGGGTCGCCAGTTCTTTCGTAGGCGCGTTTCCAGATCCGGATTACATCACGGTTATCGTCATCCCACGGGTGGAAAGTGGGGGAGAAATAGGGGGGCACGCCAGCGAGTACCTTGGAAAGAATGCCGGGACGCCAGAACAGGACTTTGGTCATTTTGGCGGCGGACCACAAATTCAGAATTTGACGATCCTTGTAGAGCAGATAGGTCTGGTTGCCGATCATAATGGGGAAGCCCAGGGCAATGGCCAGTAGCATGCCACTGATACGCAGTCGGTAACTGCGGTAGCCACCACCACTGGCATCGACGAAGACGTCATAACTGACGCTCTTGTGCTCGGTTTCTTCGACAAAGTGCCAGTAGAGCATGGCACGCAAATCCGGGTGGGTTTCGTCAAACAGCTCCGGGTGCTCAAGCAGTACCGAGGAAATAATGGCCGTGAAATGTTCAAACGCCGCTGCGATGGAGCTCTGCATATCGTCACTGAGGCGGTGTTGGAGTTGCTTACGGATCAGCTTGAACACGCCTTCAACCTTGTCGATGGGAACCCCGTGTTGCACGCCGATGGCGTTCATTTCATCGTGCTCACGAGCATGAATGCGCTCCTGGCGAATGAATTCTTTAGCTGCGTTCAGCACTTCTGGATCGTCAAGCTTGCCAAGCTGCCGTCTTGCAGAATTCATCACCCAGCGTTCACCGTCGGGGACGGCGGCGAGAATGGCATTCATCCAGTGAGTGGACCACGGGTCGTTGCGAAACCAGTGGCGAGCCACGTTTTCGATGTTCATGGGAAAGTGAATGTCACGGGTTACAACCTCGTCGTAACCAATCTTGCGGTTTGCCAGAGCCATTGGATCGCTCCCAAGTAAAGTGCATTCATTGGACTTTATTTGTATGACCAACCAAATTCAAGATTATAAGGTAGACAGCGTGTTTTTATCTGTATAGATCGAATAGTGCCATCGGCCAGGAAGGCTGGGCCGACTTTAAAAGGAATGCTAGAATCAAAGGCTTACAGCATGGGAGTGCCTTGTGGGAAGAAAGAAAAATCAGGTAACGCCGGTGGCGGAGGCGGATCGAGTGTTTGTGCTCGGTGCTGCAGCTCGTCTATTTCGTCAAAAGGGGTTCGATAAAACCACCGTTAAAGAAATCGCCGAGGCTTGTGGCATGCTGCCTGGCAGCTTGCATTACCGTTACCCCTCCAAGGAAAGCATTCTGGTCGACTTGATGCGCCTTGCGCTTGAGCAAGCGTCTACGGCCTTGTCTGAGGCCATTCGGGGGGAAAGTGAGCCGCTTGAGCAGTTGCGTCAGGGGATCAATGCTCACCTTGAGTTGCTGGTTGGTGGGTCGGATATGGTCTATGTCCTCCTTTTTGAATGGCGCTCCTTGCATGGTGAGTCCCGCCAGGAAATGATTGATCTACGAGACAAATACGAGCTTCTTTGGTCTGCCATGTTGCAATCTTTGTCCTCTCAGGGCCTGATTCGTGCTGATGTGGATCGTGATCTTTTGCGTCTTATCGGGCTGGGCGCGTTGAACTGGGTAGCAACGTGGTTCAATGAGGGGGGGCGATATACGGTGAAGGATGTCGGAGATTTTGTGTGGACGGTAATTAAGGATGGTGTGCTCAAGCGGTAGACGTTGCTATTCAGTGAGAACTGATGGCCGTACTCGCTGCTGATTGTGAGTGCAGTCTGTTTATAAACACTAACCTGCATGCTGCCTGTATTGATCGGGTGTCTGACCAAACCAGCGTTTAAATGCCCGTCTGAAGCTCGCCGTGTCGTGATAATTCAACAGTGTGGCGGTGGCTTCGACGGACAGCTGGCTATTGCACAAATAGCTTACTGCTTGCTTCGATAGTACCTCCTCGCGAATCTTCCTGAAACTGCTGTTCTCATTTTTGAGTTTCCGTGCCAGGGTGCGCTTGCTTATAAAGAGAGAGGCAGCCGCCTCTTCTTCACTAAGTGTTCCGGGTGGCCGGGACAGCATCATTTTCTGTAACCGAGTCCGATAGTCCGGTTCAGGACTCTGAAGACGCGCAAGCATGGATTCGCACTGCTGAAAGGCTAGATGATAGCTTTCATGATTGGCCGATGCGTTCGGTTTTCGACACAACCCCATTGCCAATTTTAGCTTGAAGTGATCGGAGTTAAAGTAAACCTTGCCTGGTAAATACTCACGGTACATGCCCTGGTAGACGGGAGCTGGATGAGGGAAGTGGACTTCAGATTCATATAGAGGGCGGCCTACGATGAACTCGCCGATTTCGAAAAAAGCCTTGATCACAGTATCTTCCAGGCAGCGCTCCACATCATTTTCCATCGGTACTTGGAAGTTTACAACGCATTCCAGGTAGTCCTCAGCCCGCTGCAAGTCCACTTGAATAAAGCTCGCCCGGGTAGGCAGGAAAGTGTGAACGGCTTGCAGCGCGGTATAAAGGTCGGGGCTGCTGTTAGCAACAAATCCCATCACCCCATGGGTTGCGGGGGTGAGACGCCTGCCCAGCCGTAACCCGAACTCTGGTTTGCCGGATAAATCTAAAGCATTACGCAAGATCTGAATCTGCTGGGTTGCAGTGAGCAAGCTTTCATCTTTGAGTAATTGTTCGACATCTACACCCGTGTTGCGCAAGAGGCTAGGGAGTTCTCGTACACTCAAGCCAAGTTCTCGGGCGATAAGGCGTGAGTAGTTCGACGGGATATCCGCATCCACGTTTTTCAAACCCTGTTTGAGCGTCGTTATTGCCATCAGCGATTCCTCGGAATGCGGTAACTGTCTTTAAATGTCCCCGGTCTGTCAAGAAATGTCCTCGTCGGTGTTCCGACACATAGCCAATCTTCAAGGTAGATATAAATGCTAGGAGACACGCTGTGGGAAAAATTATCTTTATTGAACATGACGACACCGAGCATGTTACGGAGTTCGGGGTGGGTTCTACGCTAATGCAAATCGCCGTTGATAACGCCGTTCCAGGTATTGACGGTGACTGCGGCGGCGAATGCGCCTGTGGTACCTGTCACATGATTGTTCCCGATGAGTGGTTCGGCAAGACCGGAAGGGTTGGTGACGCAGAAGAACAGATGTTGTCCATGACCCCGGAGCGGGCGAGAACCTCGCGCCTGGGGTGTCAGGTAGAAATTACTGAGGCGATGGACGGTATGACCGTGCATTTGCCTGAATTCCAGATGTAAACAGGGAGAATGCTATGTCAACAAAAACAAGATCAAGCAATGCGTTTCAGACAAAAGTATTCAACGCCTCGTCCAAAGTGGTGCCGATGCATTTTCAGATTAAAACGATGAAAATGCTGATGAAGGCGAAGAGAAAGACAGTGGGTTCTCGATCCACACAAATGGAATTCGTCGAAACCTCCTTGCCTGATGTCAACACCTTGGCACTCGAAGATATCGACACCAGCAACCCTTTTTTGTATCGACAAGATCAGTGGCGGGCCTATTTTAAGCGGCTGCGAGATGAAGCTCCGGTACACTACCAGAAGAAGAGTCCATTCGGGCCTTTCTGGTCGATAACTCGCTATGAAGATATTTTGTTCGTGGACAAGAGTCACGAACTGTTCTCCTCTGAACCGCAAATTATTCTGGGTGATCCACCGGACGGACTATCGGTGGAAATGTTTATCGCCATGGATCCGCCCAAGCATGATGTGCAACGTCGGGCGGTGCAGGGTGTGGTAGCGCCAAAAAACCTTAAGGAAATGGAAGGTTTAATCCGGTCCCGAGCAGCCGAAGTGCTAGACAGCCTGCCGCTGGATAAACCCTTCAACTGGGTGCCTGCAGTATCCAAAGAGCTGACTGGCCGCATGCTGGCTACACTGCTGGATTTCCCTTATGAAGACCGCCATAAACTCGTTGAATGGTCTGATCGCTTGTCCGGTGCGGCATCTGCCACGGGTGGCGAATTTACCGACCCAGATGTCATGTTTGACGATGCGGCAGACATGGCGAGGGCGTTCTCAAGGCTGTGGCGAGACAAGGAGGCACGTCGTGCAGCCGGCGAAGAACCCGGTTTTGACTTGATCAATATGTTGCAGAGCAACGACGACACAAAAGACCTGATCAATCGGCCGATGGAGTTTATCGGGAATCTGGCTCTGCTCATCGTTGGCGGCAATGACACCACAAGGAATTCCATGAGCGGTGGTGTCTTGGCCTTGAATCAATTCCCCGAGGAGTTCACCAAGCTGAAGGCTAATCCGGACCTGATTCCGAACATGGTTTCGGAAATCATTCGTTGGCAAACTCCACTGGCCAACATGCGCAGGGTCGCGACACAGGACGTAGAACTTCGTGGCCAGACCATCAAGAAAGGGGACCGGGTGTTAATGTGGTATGCCTCAGGTAATCGAGACGAACGCAAGTTTGACAACCCCGATCAACTCATTATTGATCGCAAGGACGCACGGAACCATATTTCTTTTGGCTACGGTATTCATCGTTGTATGGGTAACCGCCTGGCCGAACTGCAATTGCGCATTTTGTGGGAAGAACTGCTCAAGCGCTTCGAAAATATCGAAGTGGTTGGCGAGCCGGAGCGTGTACAGTCCAACTTCGTGCGCGGTTATTCGAAGTTGATGGTCAAACTGACGGCAAAAAATTAATGAAAAGTTTGACCGGGCTGGCGACTGAAGAATTCGACTATATCGTTGTGGGCGCTGGCTCGGCAGGGTGCGCGGTAGCCAATCGTTTGTCCGAGAGTGGCCTCTATTCGGTGTTGCTACTCGAAGCCGGGCCGGAGAGTCGCCGCAACCCTTTCGTCAACACGCCGCTGGGATTTTTGCAGTTGATGTTCAGTCGCCGTTTCAACTGGCAGTTCTATACCGAGCCACAGCGTCACATGTACGGTCGTTCGTTGTTCCAGCCGCGGGGCAAGATGCTTGGCGGTTCGAGCGGGATTAACGCCCAGGTCTATATCCGTGGTCACGCCAGGGATTACGACGAGTGGGCACGGCAGGGGTGTCACGGTTGGTCATACGCCGAGGTGCTGCCGTATTTTCGTAAGTCAGAACATTACGAGCCTGAGACGGTGCCGGGTACGGCAGTATTCCATGGTAAGGATGGCCCTCTCAATGTGGCGGAGCGACGTTATACCAACCCGTTGAGTGCGGCGTTTGTCGAGGCGGGAGTACAGGCGGGGCATCGACGCAATCGGGATTTCAACGGCCCCGAACAGGAGGGGGTGGGCTATTACTATACTTACCAGAAGGACGGCTCGCGTTTTAGTAATGCGCGTGCTTATCTTGATCCAGCGACGGGGCGTTCGAACCTGAACGTTCGTAGTGATGCACATGTTACTCGGGTGTTGTTTGATGGCACTCGCGCTATTGGTGTCGAGTATCGCAGCGCAAAGGGTCTGGTGCGAGCTCGTGCAGGGCGTGAGGTTATCCTCTGCGGTGGTGCGTTTAACTCGCCGCAACTGCTTATGTTGTCAGGCATCGGTCCCCGCGAGGAACTTGCTCGACATGGCATTGAGCTACGTCATGCACTGGCGGGTGTGGGTCGCAATCTTCAGGACCATATCGATGTTTTTGTCCGGGTCAGGGCTCGCAGCCGTCAGAGTATCTCGATGCATCCGAGCTACTGGCTGAAGGGCGCGTGGGCCTTACTGCAATACCTGAGCGGTCGTCGAGGTGTGCTGTCGAGCAACGGGGCTGAAGCTGGTGGGTTCATCTGCTCCCGGCCAGAGCTGGCGATACCTGATCTGCAACTACACTTCGGGCCAATGCTGTACGCCGATCACGGGCGAGACATGAAAACCGCAATGAGCGGTTATGGCTACATAGTGATGCTCTATGGGCTCAGGCCTTTGTCCCGTGGCCGTATTGGTTTAAACAGTGCCGATCCGCTGGCGGCCCCGTTGATTGATCCCAACTATATGGCTGAGCCTGCCGATGTCGAGCAGCTCGTTCGTGGGGTAAAGCTTGTTCGTAAGATCTTGTCGCAGCGTGCATTTTATGTGCACCAGGACGTAGAGATTTCACCAAGCCAGTCCATACAGGAGGACGTAGATCTCGCCGAGTGGGTGCGTCGCAGCGGCGAATCGGCATATCACCCGGTCGGCACCTGCAAGATGGGGAGAGATCCGATGGCTGTGGTGGATTCCCGACTTCGCGTGCACGGTTTGCAATCGTTGCGGGTGGTTGATGCTTCCATCATGCCAACGCTGGTTGGTGGGAATACTAATCAGCCGGTGACCATGATCGGTGAGAAAGGGGCTGCGATGATTCTTGAGGACGCCGCGATGGCAGGCGGTTAGGCATCATGTGCCTAGCTCGCTGGATATTACAGTTTCTTGTTCTTCACTAAGTTTTTGGCTTATGGATAACTCGGTTCCAAGGCGCATAGAAAGAGACAAGTTATGACCAAAAAAAAGAAAGAGACCACCGTCATCATTGGTGGTGGACACGCAGCGGGAACACTTCTGACCGCCTTGCTGCAAAAAAAATACCCAAATGAAGTGATTTTGGTTAGCGAAGAACCACACCCTCCCTACCAGCGGCCGCCCTTGTCAAAGAATTACCTTGCGGGGGAGGTTGATCAGGCATCGTTATACCTTAAACCGCCTTCGGTTTACGAGAATGCGGGACAGCAATTACGGCTCGGCGTGCGCGTAGAACAGATTAACAGAGACGACAAAAACCTCATTTTGTCAGATCAAAGCACCTTACAGTACGACCGACTGGTCTTGGCCACTGGCTCACATGTCCGCCGCCTTAACGCGCCGGGCTCAGATTTGAAAGGCATTCATTATTTGCATGATATCGCGGACACGGATGCCCTGCGTAGTGAGCTAGCACCCGGCAAACGCCTAGTCATCGTGGGGGGCGGTTATATCGGACTTGAAGTGGCAGCCAGTGCGACCAAGCAAGGTGTTAATGTTACCGTCCTGGAAGCTGCTGAGCGTCTGATGCAGCGTGTTACGGGGCCAGAGATGTCCGAATTTTTCTACGCCAAACATGCGAGGGCCGGCGTTGATGTACGCTTGGAGACGGCTGTAACCGGTTTTGAATCAGATGGTCAGGGGCACGTCTCTGGCGTGACCTTGTCCGGTGGGGGCAAGGTGCCAGCGGATATCGTGCTTGTCTCAATTGGTGTAATACCGGAAACGGTCTTGGCTGAGCATGCTGGCCTGCTCTGTGATGACGGCATTGTCGTCGATGAATTTACTCGCACCGATGATCCTGACATCTTGGCAATCGGCGATTGTACCCGCCACCGGAATCTATTCTTCGACAAGAGGCAGCGCCTTGAATCTGTGGCTAACGCTGTGGATCAAGCGCGTACGGCGGCGGCGACTCTTATGGGCGAGGAGAAGCCCTACGATAGCGCCCCCTGGTTCTGGTCGAACCAGTATGACGTTCGCCTGCAGATGGTAGGGTTGTCGCAAAATCATGACCAGCGCGTACTACGTGGCAACATCACTGACAAGGAATTTGCAGTTTTCTATCTATGCGAGGGGTGTGTCATTGCTGTTGATGCAGTCAATCTGCCTATTGCTTTCATGGTGGGTAAGAAGCTGGTGCAGCAACGCAAAAGCATCAGCGCTAAAGCATTGCGTGATCTGAATTTTGAACTGAAGTCTTTAATCTGAAGTACGGAACTAATTGTTATCTGTAACCGGTCTTAATGACGAGGTGTGTCAATGAAGGTCGTACTTTCGTCCAAGAGTGTCCATGTCCATCCAGCTGAAACCACGGTTTTTGTATAGCTTATGGTGTAGCTAGCCTTATATCCCTTATCCAAAGCAGTAAAAACAGCCGCAAACACACCTGTGCATCATGGGTGTGTCATAGTTTCTATGAGGCTAGCTACTCGCTGGTGAGCTATTTTTCGCTCCTCAAAATAATCATACCGATCATAAATCCCCTCAACCCCCTTCAGCTTGTGATTCAAACACCTCTCCGCCACATGGCTCGGCACACCTTCCGCAGCTGCGAGGCTGCGGAAGGTGCGTCGCAGGTCGTGGATGGTGAAGTGTTCCAAGTCGTCCATTTTGTTGGGTGGCTGCACCTTCCGGCCAGCCTCTCGGCCAAATAGCTTGGAAATGGCGCGGTTCAGGGTGTCAGGGCCCATGTGGGGGCGTTTGCTGGCGCGCCTGGCAGGGAACACATAGGGGGAGCCGCAGGCATGGCCTTGCTGTACCTTTAGCCACTCAATGGCTTGGGTTGGCAGAGGGATGGTGATCGATGCGCCAGTCTTGCTGCGCTCTTTGGAGAGATCCCAGATTCCGGCCTCGAGGTCGAATTCTTCCCAGCGGGCCTCGCATAGCTCGCTTTTTCTCACGCCTAGCACCAGGAACAAGCAGCAGGCCCGATAGTTGTCTCGACCAAAGCTGCTGATGTGCTCCCGGAAGACCCCAAAGGAATGTTCGATTTCTTCCAGCGTCAGGGTGCGCTCCCGGCTGGCTTCGACGCCGCCGGCGTCGCTGACGGTGAAGGGACTGGCCGGGTTGTTCTGGCACAGGTCCAGTTTGATGCCATGACGAAACAGCTGCTTCATGTACATCAGGGTGTCATTGGCGATGGTGGGGCGGTTGCTGCGCTGAACGCGCTGCAGGACTGCCCGGATATCCCTTGGGGTGACGTCGGCAATCGGGTAGAGGCCGATCACCGGGTGGATTTCTTTCTGGTAGATGCGCTTGGGGATGTTGGGGTGTTTCAGGCGCCGGGACAGATCGGTCTCATGCCAGTCCTGGAAGAGGTCTTTGACGGTGCGGATGTCGGGCTGGACAACTTTGGCCCTTTCCTGGATTGGGTCGGTGCCCGTTCGGATGCCTTGCTTGGTCAGCACAGCGGCTTCCCGGGCGTCGCCCAGGGACATCTGAGGGTATTGGCCCAAGGTAATCTCGTGGCGCTTGCCTTGGGCGCTGTAGCGCAGCATCCAGTAGGGCGTGCCTGACTTGCGCACGCAGAAATAGAGGCCGCCACCATCGGTATGCTTCTTGGGGGCCTGCTTTGCCAGGGACTTGATCTGAGTGGCGCTGAGTTTGCTCATTTTGACCTTGTGGCGTTTGAGCCTATAAAAACAGGCTGCCCACCACTTTTTGTTTGTTGATTAAAGAGAAAAATTCTCTGTTATCAATGGTATGCAGGCAGTCTCTTGATGGCTGCCCACCATTTCAGGTCAATATAGGTGCGGGGGAGGAAAAAGTCACGTTTTTGCCCACCATTTTGCCCACCACTTTTGTCTGGATAGGGGTGGATGGCTGTGGATTTCCATGGACTGAGATTCGCATTTAATTCTTTAAAAACAATGAATTAAATACGATTATGGACTTCCCTGGATTTTACTCGATATTCTGAATCTGCTCCCGCATCTGCTCTATTAACACCTTCAATTCTACCGCTGCCGCTGTGGTTTCGCTGTCCACGGACTTGCTGCCCAGGGTGTTGGCTTCGCGGTTGAGTTCCTGCATCAGGAAGTCCAGGCGCCGGCCGATGTGGCCGCCTTTTTTGAGGATGCGGCGCACTTCGGTGACGTGGGTGAGCAGGCGGTCCAGTTCTTCGTCCACGTCCATTTTTTGCGCCAGCAGGACCAGCTCCTGTTCCAGGCGGTCCGGATCCGGGGAGTCGATCACGTCCTGGATGCGGCTGCGCAGGCGTTCGCGCTGGGCTTCCTTGATGCGCGGCACGGCGGTTTTGACGATCTCGACCTGGGTGATGATGCCGTCGAGGCGTTCTTCGATCAGTTTGCCCAGTTGTTCCCCTTCACGGCTGCGGGTGTCGATCAGGGCCTGCAGGGCTTCATCCAGCAGGGTGAGGGATTCGCGTTGCAGCAGGTCCACGTCCAGTTCGCGGGTGCTGAGCACGCCGGGATGGCGGAGGATTTCCATGGGATTGACCTGGCCGGGGTGCTGCACCAGGTCGCCTACCCGGCGGGAGATCTCGGACAACTGTTTGACCAGGGGCTCGTTCAGTTCCAGGTCGGCGTCGCTGGCGTCCTGCTGGTAGCGCAGGGTGATTTCCACCTTGCCCCGGGCGAGGGCCTTGCGGCAGCGCTCGCGCACGGCGTTTTCCAGTGAGCGCAGGGCGTCGGGCAGGCGTGGGCTGATTTCCAGGTAACGGTGGTTCACGGCCTTGATTTCCCAGACCAGGCCGTAGCCTTCAAGCGGGCGGTCGGCGCGGGCAAAAGCGGTCATGCTGCAAATCATGGTGAACCTCTGTGTTGGCCAGGGAATGGGGCTGTCCCGGTCGGTGTGCTGAAGGCGCCTGCTTTCAGGCGAAAAGGCCGCTGCGAGTGACGAGAAGCGAGTTTCGAAAGGCAAACCCCGATGGTGGGAAGCCCGGGTTTTCGCAACTGGACACTCGTCACTCGCTTCTGGTCTTGTCTTTTCGCCTGCAGGCAAGCTCCTGCGGCATGAAAAACCGCGGGCGGTGCCGGGCTCCCTAGTCTAGTCGAGACGGGGTTGGGTGCAAGGCAGGCATCGGCGCCGGTGTTTGCTACAATGGTCGCCCTTTTGATTCCAAGACTACCAGGAGATTCCATGCGCCCATCCGGCCGAGCCCCCGACCAATTGCGTGAACTGAGCTTTACCCGCAACTACACCGTTCATGCCGAGGGCAGCGTATTGGTGGCGTTCGGGGGTACCAAGGTGCTGTGTACCGCGTCCGTGGAAGAGGGCGTGCCGCGCTTTCTCAAGGGCAAGGGCCAGGGCTGGCTGACCGCGGAGTACAGCATGCTGCCGCGTTCCACCCACACCCGCTCCGGCCGTGAGGCGACACGGGGCAAGCAGGGCGGGCGCACGCTGGAAATTCAGCGCCTGATCGGCCGCTCCCTGCGTGCCGCGGTGGACATGAAGGCGCTGGGTGAACGCACCATCTACCTGGACTGCGACGTACTGCAGGCCGACGGTGGCACGCGGACGGCCTCTATTTCCGGGGCCTGCGTGGCGCTGGTGGATGCCTTTACCCACCTGCTGGAAACCAAGAAGATCAAGAGTGATCCGCTCACCGGCCTGGTGGGCGCGGTGTCCGTGGGCATGTACGAGGGTGCCCCGGTGCTGGATCTGGATTACGCCGAAGATTCCAATGCGGGCACCGACATGAACGTGGTGATGACCCAGCAGGGCGGCTTTATCGAGATTCAGGGTTCCGCAGAGGGCGCGCCGTTTACCCGTGAGCAGTCCGACAGCCTGTTGGGGCTGGCGGAGAAGGGCATTGGCGAGATCATCAAGGCCCAGCAGGTCGCGCTGGGCTGGTAATACGCTAAAGAGAGAAAGGCGGGCCGTGTCGCTGTGGTGGCGCGGCTTCGCGCAGTTGCGAACAGACTGGCTAGCACACAGGCTTGAGTATGAAGAACTACAAGAAGCATTTTCTGCGCTTTGCTGAAGAGCGTGACGCGCTGAAATTCGGGGAATTTACCCTGAAGTCCGGACGCAAAAGCCCGTATTTCTTCAATGCGGGGACTTTCCACACCGGCGAGGCCCTGGCTCGGCTGGGTCGCTATTATGCGGATGCGATCATGGCATCCGGGCTGGAATTCGATATGTTGTTCGGGCCGGCCTATAAAGGCATCCCGCTGGTGGCGGCGGTGTCTGTGGCATTGGCTGAGCACCATGGCCGGGATTACCCCTGGGCGTTCAACCGCAAGGAAGCCAAGGACCATGGCGAGGGCGGCTGGCTGGTCGGCGCGCCATTGCAGGGCCGGGTGCTGGTGATAGATGATGTGATTACAGCAGGAACGGCGATTCGCGAAGTGGCGACGCTGTTCGAGAAGACTGACGCGACCATGGCGGGGGTGATGGTGGCGCTGGATCGGCAGGAATGCGCTAAAGAGCCTTCCGAAGCGGGCAAGGGCCTGTCGGCGATCCAGGAAGTGGAACAAGCATTGGGGGTGCCAGTGGGGTGTATCGTCACCATGAGCGATATCATCGACTGGCTGGAACAGCAACCGGACAGCCAGACAATGGTGGCGCCTATGCGTGAGTACCGGGAGCGTTATGGAGTGCAATAATAATGAAAATCGTCGTCTTGTTGATGGCGCTGATCCTGACTTCGTCAGTGTGGGCTCGCTCGGGACAACGTGCCAATGAGCGCATGCCGGATGGCGCCTACTTTCGACATGAAACTTCTGACGGCGTGGTGCACCTGAACCGAACCCTGACCATGGATGCCATCCGCAGTGGTTACCAGTTGCTGGATCAGTATGGCCGGGTGCTGGAAGACGTGGAGGGGGTGCAGCTGAATGACGCTGAGGCGAAAGCCCAGCGGATGCAGCAGGCTCGCCAGGCCCGTGAAGACCGGGACATGCTGCGCCTGTATGCCGGCCCGGAAGATGCGGTGCGGGCGCGCGATCGCAAGGTCGAGGCGCTGGAGCTGAGTATCAGCTACGAAGAGAACAATCTTGCCCAGTTGCAGATGAAGCTGGATGACGAAATTGCCACGGCGGCGCGCAACGAAAGGGCGGGCCGGGACGTGCCGGAGGTGGTGAAAGAGGCCATCGACCGCCTGCAGCGCCAGATCCAAACGGCGGAGCAAAAGCTGCTGGAATTCGACAGGGAAATTGAACAGGCCAACCAGCAATACGCCCCGATTATCGAGCGGCTTGAGGCGATTGAGCAACAACAAAACGAAGGCGGCTGAGGCCGCCTTCGTCATGCAAGAGGCTAACGAAACAGGGTGGGCTGCAGCAGCGCCCATTGAGCTGGCCAGTCCTGGCTGGGCAGGGTTTTGAAACCGGAACGCACAAATTGCGCGATGCGCCCTTCGGCCACGGCCAGCAGCAGGTTGGCGGTGATGGTCGGGGTCGCCTGGGTGCGCAACCCTTCTTTGAATTCTGCATCACGCAGCACCTGCTTTACCTGGCTTTCCACCCGATCATAGAACTGCTGGATACGCTGGTGCAGACGGGCGTTTTCGCCGGTCAGGGCGTCGCCGGTGAGCAGCCGGGTAATGCCCGGGTTGCGCTCGGTGAACGCCAGCAGCAGGGTGAGAATCTGTTCTACCTGATCACTGGCCTTGCCGTCTTCCATAATGCGGTTGATGCGCGAAAAAATGGCTTCTTCGATAAAGCTGATCAGCCCTTCGAACATCTTCGCCTTGCTGGGAAAATGCCGGTACAGCGCCGCCTCGGATACCCCCACTTCCTTCGCCAGCCCGGCGGTGGTAATGCGCCCACCGGGTGCGGCTTCCAGCATGTGGGCGAGCGACTGCAGAATCTGCTCTTTGCGCGACGGTTTTTTATCGGTCATGAAGTATCGTTCCCAGTTCTAAGCAACAAGCTTCTGGCTGCAACGCGAGTGTGGCCCAGAGGTATATCACAGGCAAACACCGCGCCCAACGTTCCCGGGCTTGTTACTGCGGTTTTGTTTTTCGCTGCTGTAGCGTTTCGCGGCAATCCCCTTTGCCGGTGTTTGAGTTGAAAGTGAAAAGTTTAAAGTTGAAACGCGCTTTGAGTCTGTGGATTTTGCAGGTGCGTGCCCGCGATTGCCGGTAAGGGCGCGGGCTGCTGCCGTTAAAAACCAAAACACGTTTGGCGCGCTTTTCAACTTTGAACTTTCATCTTTCAACTAGTCCTTGCTGATCAGCGTGCCGATCCCCTTGTCGGTAAGGATTTCCAGCAGTACCGCGTGGGACACCCGGCCATCGATAATGTGGGCGGTGTGGACGCCGTTTTGTACCGCTTCGAGGGCGCAACCGATCTTGGGCAGCATGCCGCCGTAGATGGTGCCGTCCTTGATCAGGCTGTTGACCCGTTCGGTGGTGAGCCCGGTGAGGATCTGGCCCTGTTTGTCTTTCAGGCCGGCCACGTTGGTGAGCAGGATCAGTTTTTCTGCCCGCAACACTTCGGCCACCTTGCCAGCCACCAGGTCGGCATTGATATTGTAGCTGGTGCCGTTGTCGTCCACGCCGATGGGGGCGATAACGGGGATGAAGTCGCTGCCGGCGAGCAGGTCGATAATGCGGGTGTCGATGCCCTGCACTTCGCCCACGTGGCCGATGTCGATGATTTCCGAGGCCTGCAATTCCGGGCTGTCCGCGTCGCTGGCCTTGAGCACCATCTTGCGGGCCTTGATCAGGCGCCCGTCCTTGCCGGTGAGGCCGATGGCCTGGCCGCCGTTGTGCTGGATCAGGTTGACGATGTCTTTATTGACCAGGCCGCCGAGCACCATTTGCACCACGTCCATGGTTTCCCGGTCGGTGACACGCATACCCTGAACAAATTTCGATTCCTTGCCCAGACGCTCCAGCAGGTCGCCGATCTGTGGGCCACCGCCGTGCACGATCACCGGGTGGATGCCGATTTGCTTCATCATCACCACGTCACGGGCGAAGCTGTTCTTCAGCTCCTCGTTCTCCATGGCGTTGCCGCCGTATTTGATCACCACGGTGGTGCCGGAAAAACGCTGAATGTAGGGCAGCGCCTCAATCAGAATCCGGGCGGTGTCGTGGGCACTGTTGGTGTCCATTACTTCTCCTTGGGGATGGGGGCCTTGGAGTTGAAAGTGTAAAGTTCAAACGCGGTTTTAAGTCTGTCGGCTCCGCAAGGCTGTGCCCGCGTTCGCCGGTGAGGGCGCGGGCTGCGGCCGTTATTGCCCCAAACACGTCTGGCGCGTTTTTCAACGTTGAACTTTAAACTTTCAACTCACTGCCCGGCAATTCTACCTCAAAACGGAAGCTCAAGGCTCTCGTCCACCGCCTTGAGGTGCTTGCGGAACTGGCCTTTGACCCGTTCCAGCGCTTCTTCATCACGGCCTTCGAAGCGGGCGACCAGTGATGG
>Ga0207895_1000089_pt1 | contig 54077 bp, 62 predicted proteins | sample MalvirmetaMSP112_FD_184230 | JGI IMG/M metagenome (GOLD analysis project Ga0207895, IMG submission 184230) | Marine viral communities from the Deep Pacific Ocean - MSP112 (SPAdes) | ecosystem: Environmental > Aquatic > Marine > Oceanic | place: Pacific Ocean | collected 2011-05-24 | reverse complement strand
GCAAATCATGAATCCATAGGCTTTAGTCTGGGCGGCCTGTCGGTCGCAAGCCGCCCCGCGCCAAAAACAGCGACGCGCCTGCTCCAAATCAGTGTTCTGACGGAGCAAGGAACGTACTGGTTTCGGTAACCAACTCCTTCTCCGCATGCAGGGTGCTGATCTGAAAAACGATGTCGTTGGCGCCAGCATTGAGGGCAGATGCAGGCAGGGCCACGGAATAAGGAACCTCAACCTTCTCTCCGGCCTCAACTACCACGCCCAAAGGGCCTGTGGTTGACGCTCGCAATGGATCTTCAACCTCTATGATGAGGTACTTCTGGCTGCTGTCTTTGTTAGTGAGCTTCAGCAGATAGCTGTTTTCGACCTCTCCCTCATTGGTATACCGATACATACCCGGTCCCTTTCAACATCGAGTGTTATCAGAAGTCTGGACGCCACGCCCCATGCAAACAGCGCAATCATCAGAACCAGGAAGGCGAAATACCCCAGCAGCCGTGGTCTGAACAGGTTCGCTGTTCCACCGCCCAGCTCTCGCTCGCTGACGTAACGAACCAGGCCACGGGCATAGCCCATTTTGTCCATGATCGAGTCGCAGGCATCAATGCAGGCGGCACACCCAATACACTCCATTTGCAAGCCGTCCCGAATATCAATCCCTGTCGGGCAAACCTGCACGCACTGCTGACAATCAATGCAATCTCCCAGCTCCGCTGAAGCTGGCACAGCATCCTTTCTCCGAGAACCTCTAGGTTCACCCCGTTCAGCGTCATAGGAAATAACCACGGAGTCCGCATCCACCATGGACGACTGGAATCTGCCGTAAGGGCACATGTGGAAACAGACTTTCTCGCGCAGCCAACCAGCATTCAGATAAGTGGCCGCAGTAAAGAACAAGACCCAGAACAGGGCCCAACCTGATGCTTCCAGGGTAAAAAGATCACCGACAAGATCGCGTATCGGCGTGAAATACCCTACAAACGTTATCGCCGTTAAGAGACTGATAAGGAGCCACAGCCCATGTTTGGAACCGCGACGAACGATCTTCTTTACGCTGAGCGGCGCTGCATCAAGCTTTATCCTTTTTGATCGATCGCCCTCCGCCACTCGCTCCGCCCACAGGAAGACCCAGGTCCAGACACTCTGAGGGCACGCGTAGCCGCACCACACCCGACCGGCCAACACCGTGAGAAAGAACAAACCGAAGGCACAAATGAGGAGAATCCCGGAGAGCAGCACCAAGTCTTCTGGCCAGAACGTGGCGGAAAAGATATGAAACTTCTTCGCTGAGAGATCCCAGAGGACCGCCTGTCTGCCACCCCAGTCGAGCCACGCCACACCAAAATACAGCGCAAAGAGAACAACACCTCCGGTAATTCGCACTCGACGATAGAAGCCGGAGAAACTTCGGGGTTGGATTTTGTGTTCGGCCTCTGGGACTTTCGAAGTTGACTCGATTTGCTTTACAGAGATAAGGCGACTCATTTTTTGCGCACCTTGCCATCATTAAGGAATAAAAGGTGACGCGAGGTTAATGGATCGCACTAAACAGGGGCAGGACCACTTTTTTAATATTTGATAGGGACAGATGGAGGATCTTCAGAACATGAGTGCAGGTAGTCTCTGCAACGCATCTGTTCGTGCTTCGTTCCAGGGATGGGCAAAACTGATTCTCAGGCAGTTCGAAAACTTTCCGGAAACCGAGAAGAGGCTACCGGGCGTTATGACAATACCCTCCTTGAGGGTTTTGGCGTAAAGGCTCAGAGTGTCGACTTCTGGCGGCAATTCCACCCACAAAGCCAAACCACCCTGAGGCGCGGTTGCTTTCAAAGGCACCGGCCAGTCCCCCAGCAGATCCAGTAGATAGTCTCGCTGCAGGCGCAAGCTTTGCCGATACCGTCGGAGGTACGATGCGTAGCCGCCCTCGGCAATAAAGCTTGCCACGCCTTGCTGCAAGAAGCGGCTACTGGCCAACTGGGAGGTCAATTTCAGCTGCAGTATGTTTCGATGCCACCGGCCACCTGAAACCCAGCCCAAACGCAGGTCTCGCGAGAGAACTTTCGAGAAAGAGCTGCAGTGGATGACGCGGTCATGGTCATCAATCGCCTTCAGGGAGTCGGGGGTGTTAAACCACCCTGACTCGCCGTATATGTCATCTTCAATGATGGCCAGATCGTGTCGAGCAGCAAGCTCGAGCAACCGTCGACGGTCTTCGGAAGGCATGACAGCCCCGGTAGGGGTGGCAAAGGACGGTGAAACGACGCAAGCCTTGATGTCCCAGACCTGAAGGCTCTTTTCGAGCGCTTGGATATCCATACCGCTTGTCGGCGAGGCCGGTATCTCGAGTACCTTGAGATCGAGCTGCTCAAGCAACTGAAGAACGCCATAAAACCCCGGCGCTTCCACCGCAACCACGTCACCGCTCTGGCAAACCGCCATCAGGGCCAGGAACAGGGACTGCTGACAACCAGAGGTGATGCAGAACTGATTGGCAACAGCCGTCCACCCTCTTTTGGCGGCTCGCAGCGCAAGCTGAGTTCTCAACTCCTGATCACCAGCCGGCTCGTCATAATACTGGAAGCTCGCGGATTGGCGACGCAGGGCCCGGCCGATTGACCGGTTCAGCTGAATTATGCCCGGTGGCGGCTCGTCGCTATGGAGATCGGGGAGCAAATCAAAGGCAGCGCTTCGGGTCATGATGTCCTGAAAAACCTGGCTCACTGAGACAGGCTGAGGCTCGGCAGGCACGGTGGCTTGCCTTGGGGGCTCGAACTCGCTATGCCCACGCGACACAAAAAAGCCGCTTCTCTCCCGGGCCTCGACCATTCCCTGAGCCTCGAGCCGTTGCAACGCATGCTGTACCGTAATCTTGGAAAAGCCGTACTGGTTACATAGTGCTCTTATGGATGGCAGTCGTTCGCCGGGCCCCCATCGACCATCCTCGATACTCTGTCGAAGAGTATTTTCAAGTGCCTGATATTTGGCCAGATCGACTGTCATTGCCTGATCCATCTCCACAACGCATTCAGGGACTTATTCGGAACATCGATTAGAAGTGCACCTTCCCCGATTTCCGAATAAAAAAAGCCGGGCTTTGGACCCGGCAAACTGAGTTTACTCTGAAAACCGCCAACAACTCACGCCAACTGCGATACCTTATGTTTCAGGCCGTCGATCCACTTGTTTAAATCTTTCAGGGATTTGGACCCGGTCTCCTGCCCCATGAACTGATCTCGTCTCAGCAGAACCAGCGTCGGAATGGCCCTGACGCCAAATTTGGCAGCGATCTCGTGCTTCTGATCCACATCCACCTTGATGACGGCGTTATCGGGATTCAGTTCACTGAACTGTTCAAGCACGGGATTCATGACCTTACAGGGCGCACACCAGGGTGCCCAGAAATCCAGTAGCAGCCATTCGTGTTTATTGGCAAGTTCGCCCAATTCGTCAAACGTATTGAGATTTACAATCGGCACAACGAGGTTCCTCCGGGAACTTTCTGAAGAATAAAAAGGGCGTATTCGGTGAACAATATCGACGCGAGGGTAAATGCCGAATACGCCAAGGGGTGAACGATTATGGATCAGGCTTTTCTCAACCGGTCGCCAATCAGCTTATCCAGGGAGAACACACCCGGACCACACATAGCCAGAGCCATCAGGATCAAGCCCCAGACCACGTGATATAACTCCGCCGCTGGCGCAATCGCTTCAAGACTGATGACCGCTACAATGTTGATGACGAAAAGCCCCAGGGAAGACACCAGCGAAAACAAACCAATCACCAGCAACACCGGAAAAACGAGTTCGCCAAAAGTCGCCAGGAAGGCCGCAAACTCGGGACTCAACAGTGGAACACTGTATTCTTCCTCAAACAGAAACAGCGTTGTTCCCCAGTCATCAATCTTTGTGAGACCAGCTTTAAAAAAGACCCAGGCCACATAAAGCCGCCCGAGAAGCAGTGCAATGGGTAGCAGGCTACCAATCAGTCGCTGAACCGAATCGTTCAAACCATAGAAACTGTATGCCAACGTTTTCATGTCAATCTCCTCTTAATGAATGGCTTTGGCGCCAACAATGACGCCTTTTGCGATCATGTCTTGCAGCCAATGGGTAAAGCTGGTGTCTTTCAGAACATCCTCGCCAAAGACTTCGGCAATACTCCGCTGGTTTCTGACTGACTCCAGCAACAATAAGTCTTTCTCAGGAATGAGTTCCGCCATCCCTTTCCAACCTGCGCGATAGATCAGCGCATTCTGGCCTCGGCCCCTGGCGATCATTCTCTTCGCCTGAGCAAAACTGAGTGTGTCCTTCGGTGTTTCGCTTTTGTGCGCCTCCCAGATACTGACCACCGGGTACATGGAGCGGAAAACTGGAGTCCTTTGTTGAGAATCAGAGAGCAGGACGCCAGGTCTTCTCCAATTACGGCGAAGCTGTCGACGTTCACCTCTTCATATTGGCTTCTCTCGACTCGCCCGATGTAATTGTCGAGGCGCGCCACATCGGAGAGATAAGGAACCCGGTCTGAAATCCGGTTCGAGATAATCCAGCTCGGAAAGCCCCAGCCGAAATCACTCCAGTCGCCGCTCTGTTTGCGGATCATTTGGAAATAGTCGAGAGCCAGGCCTTCAAAGTCGGCAGGCCCGACCAGTGCCCTCACAGTTGGATAACTTTGTTCGAGGGCTCGAACTGCCTTTACCTCAACCCCGAATCGGTACACTTCTGAATTGGGTAACACCGGCTCGCTGGTGGCGCCGAACAGGAATTGCAGGAAATGGGCCTGGTAATCAGACAGATTCATAGGCTGCGCTCCCTTCTCAATACCTGGCGCTGTGCTTTTCTGGCCTTGCTAGCCTCACCCAGAAGTTCGCGCCAGGATGGGAGATTGTTATCCCATTCGATCAACGTAGGCCTGGGACCGACCGCATTGAGTACGCGCTGGTAGATTTGCCAGCCAGCCTCAGATACCGGGCGGGCATGGTCGTCGATCAGTAACTCTTCGTCGCCCACGGGCGTCGAGCCCGCAAGATGAATCTCGGTGATCGCAGAGTAGTCGAGTGATTCGACGTAGCGATCAACAAAGTTCTCCAGGTTTGAGACTTGCCCATTGCGGGCGTTCACCATCAGATTGTTGATATCGAGGATCAGGCCACACTGCGTGCGAGCTACGATTTCACCGAGAAAACTCGCTTCGTCGAAATCACTTTGGTCATACTCGATGTAGGCACAGACATTCTCAATAGCGATCTGACGGCCAAGGTACTGTTGTATGCGATCAATGTTATTAACCGCATGCCGCAAGCTGTCTTCGGTAAAGGGAATGGGTAGCAGATCACCACCGTGAAAAAGCCTTCCGCCGATCCTTGCCCAGGTGAAACACAGGTGGTCCGACACGAGTATCGGATCCACCCGATCCACAAGACGCTTGAGTTTCTTGAGGTAATCATCAGGAACAGCCTCAACCGACCCCAAACCTGCCGAGGTGCCATGCAGACTGATTGGCGTGCTGGCCGAGACCTCTTGAAGAAGATCGACAGCGATACCAGCGTCCGCGAAGAAATTCTCCGAATGGACCTCAAGAAAATCGAGCGCGGGTGTCTGCTCCAGAACATTCTGGTAGTGCTCGGATCGCAGCCCTACCCCAACGGCGGTCTTCTTGAGTTCCGGATTGCTGTGGGCTGTGGCCTGACGATTACTCATGGCTCTTAACCTTTGCCTTTCTCAGCAATGATTTTCAGGGCCGTTTCCTTGTCAAAACCACCCAGATCCTCGCAGGTGCCTTTCTCGACAATCTTGTACTCACCCGGGTCGTTGGCGACTTTGGACTGCCCTGCACAGGAGTGGGTTCCGGCAAGGTTCGCACAATCGTTACCACCTACAGGCGAAATGCCGTAACACTTTTCTTTGCCACCTGCGTGAGCCAGGGGCGCGGACATGGCGCCGGCCAATGCCGCCGCCAGTGCCGCGCTGAAAAGAAGTTTCTGGTTCATATCTATCACCTTCACAGTTTGTTTCAGGGTCCCCGAGCAATAACGCCAAGGACCCCGGGACGTGCTCATATCATTGGCAGGGAATTACAGCTCGGCTGCTTCCACAGTTTTGATCTCCGGCCAGATGTCGTTGGCATTGGCGATGAAACCGGGCACATCGGTGAGCCAACGCTTCTGCACGTCTTTGTTCAGGTTCAGGTACAGCTTGTTATCGACAATCCGCCAGGCTTCGGGATCAACGTCGAATTTTTTCTCCATGGTCACGCCAAACGCGCAGTAACCACCGTACTGAGGCGCATAGGCACTGGGGTCGGCACGGAACAGATCACGGTTCTCGGCGCTGGAGAAATGGTAGATCGCGTTCTTGTAGGTGGCGGTGTATTCCGCAGAACCCTTGGTGGCTTCTGAATCGGAAAAGTAAGCCACAGGATCGTAGCCGCTGATGGCAACATCATTTGCGTCGGCATTCATGTCGATATCAGCAGCAAAAGCAACAGAGGCAGCGCTCATGGCAGCAACAGCAACGAAGGCACGAAGTTTGTTGAAACGAGTCATTGGGTATCTCCTTTGAATGAATGATGACTACGTCTGAAACATTAAGGCCTTGAGCGGTACTGAATGAGTACGATCGTTCAAACTTCTATGCCAATTATCTGGAGTGGCTTATGGACAGGCTTTCTTACATTCTCGACCAACTTAACGTAAACGCCGGCGTGTTCTTTCGGGGTCAGCTTTGTGGTCTCGCTTCCTTTGAAGAAGAAGGAACCGGTTATATCCATGTACTGCGTTCGGGGGTGCTCGACATCATGGAAGGCAATCGGGAGAAGATTACGCTCACCGAACCAACCATGATTTTCTCAGTGTGCTCTCAGCCGCATCAGCTTTTCGGTGCCAACAAGGAAGGCGCCGAGATAATATGCGCGTCAATCAAGTTCCAGACTGGTTCCCGAAACCCAGTCCTCCAGGCGCTGCCCCCTTCCGTTGTACTTCCCCTGTCTTCGGTTCAGGGCCTTGGCTCATTCGTAGATGTACTGTTCGCGGAGGCCGAAGCAGCCCAGGAGGGGCGGGACGCGGTTATGAACCGACTCGTTGAGGTGATTTTCGTGAATGTGCTACGGCATATCGTTTCCGAAGGAGAAACACCCAAGGGCATGCTATCCGCGCTTGCGGACCGTCAGCTGAGCAAGGTGCTGAATTGCATCGACAGAAATCTGAATGGAGATCTTTCTGTTGATAAGCTGGCTGAAGTGGCGACCATGTCCCGCTCAACCTTCATACAGCACTTCAAAAACGTGCTCGGCCTGGCACCTGGCGAATACGTCCAGAATGTCCGAATCTCTGCAGCCAAGAAGCTCATCCTCAAAGACAAGCCCATGTCGATTATTTGTTTCGAAGTTGGTTACGAAGACGCCTCCGGGTTCTCGAGGGCTTTCAAAAAGAATACGGGCATGACGCCCAGGGAATGGAAAAAGCTGAACGCGACAGCCGCCGAAGCTGAGAAAAACGTAGTTGAGGAAAACGCTAACGTGGCCTGATAGAGCTGAAACAGACAAGGGGCAAGGATTCTGAATCCTTGCCCCTTTTTAGTTGGTATTGCGCTTTACTTCAGAATAACCTGGCCGCGGATTACTTTTTGACCGCTGTACGGGCTACTCACGGAGTGGCCGTAATCGTCGCTGTCTGATTTTCGGTCCGCCAGGGTTGCGCTGGCGGAAGCGGAAATCAGGGCGATGGAAACAAGAAGCAAGGCTTTGGCAGTGATGTTTTTCATGTTGGTTTCTCCAGTGGTTGATGTCTACGAGAGAAATAGTAACCACCGGAGCACCGTCACAAAGGGACAAGCGTTCTAGTTAATGGGCCGATTGTCCAAGCCGGGTTTAATCACGGTTAGCGGACCGCAATCAAGCGCCCTGGCCGCCATCGCGTTTGCCCAACACTCTTTTGCGACCCGCTCGATCACGCTCCGAATCCAGATAATGCCCGGATCCCGGTCGTGTCGGGTGTGCCATGCGAGATACAGGCTGGTGGGCTCCACCTCAATTGGCAGACTGGTAATGGAAATACCTGCGCAGAATTCGCAGTCGCCGGTGATAACTTCGGGGATAGTAGCAACCAGGTCGGAGTTTCTGAGCAGATTTGGAACCGCGGAAAAGTGGTTTACCGTCACTGCCACGCGTCTCTCCAGGCCACGCCGGTTGAGTGTATCGTCGACAACACCGTGAGCCTCACCAGACATGGTTGCCAGCAGGTGTTGGGCATTCAGAAATGAATCAAGGTCAACCGGACGACCACTGAGCTCATGGCCACTTCTCATGGCCAATACATATCCGGTGTCGAACAACCACAGGCTTCTGAGACTGTGATCGTGCTGCTCGAAGAATCCAATTACGAAATCAACACTTGCTTCGCGCAGATGATTCGCTGCAGTGGCGGGTGAGAAAGGTACCGCATGCAAATCAATCCCTGGCGCACTTTTCTGCAGCTCGGAGACCAGCGGTTGCCAGACCATCTCGAGAATCAGATCGGTAACAGCTACCCTGAACGTCCTGCGGGATTCACTGGGTGTGAAACGGGTAGAATTTACCGCATTGGACAGTTCGTACAGCGGATTGCGGATCTGGTCCCAAAGGCTTTGCGCATACGAAGTCGGTTCTACCTGCCGCCCCCGCTTCACAAACAAAGGATCTTTCCAGGCCGTCCGCATTCGGGAAACAACGTTCGAAACCGCTGGCTGGGTCATACCGAGTCGGTCCGCCGCTCGTGTGATTGAGCCTTCCGTCATGATGGCGCTGAACACGTGTAACAGGTTGAGTTCCTGGTTTTTCATGGTGCCTCCCTCGTGTTTGATGAGGTCGTTATAGAGTGATCTTTACTGCACAGACGTCCAGCGGGCCTATCTGTTACTGAAACTACCCCAGAATTGCAGCCATTCCGTTTACCTGATTGTCTGGACAATGCACGCACTGCAACCTACGATCATGCATATACACTTCATTAGCAGGAGCCCAACATGTCTGAGCAGTCTGTTGATCAGGAAACAACGCCGCTTGATGTTGCCAGAACCTGCGCGGCTCTTTACTCCCGCGTTTTTTCCCGGCTGGTAACCCGGCACTACAACCATCACCTTTCCGATACCGGTCTCAGGATTACCCAGTTCTCAATTCTGAATGCCATCAAACTGTCACCACCAAACTCCATCAACGAGCTGGCTGAGTTACTCGGAATGGAGCGGACATCGCTTCAGCGAACGGTTGAAAAACTGATTGCCAAGGGCTTGCTTCAGTCTCAGCCAACGGGCCATAAGCGTTCGCTAGGCCTGGCTCTGACGCCGGAAGGCGAGGAAATATATCAGCAGGCATTGGTAAGATGGGAAGAAGCTCACGGTGAGTTTACCGATATGGTAGGGGCAGATGACTGGTCAGAAACCGTAGGCAAACTCCGGCGCTACAGCGGCAAGCTTCAGTCTACCCTGTGATATCGGTTCAGCCGCCGTCTCGCATCGACTCGAGCAGGGCTTCGACCTCTGCCTGATTGTAGCGAGGGGTTATGTGTTGCGGACAATTCCAGTCGAAGGCTTCGACATGAATGAGCATGCCCTTCTCTACCTTCGCGTCATAACTATCGTCCTTCAGATCGTCCAGAATCGACGGCTGGTCGGAACCCACAAGCGCCATCCGGCCAAGCAGTTTTAGCCTCCTACGGTTCGGATAGTCCATCAGGAACAGCGCCACGCGATCATTGTTCAGGACGTTTCCCGTTGTGACGTACTGACGGTTGCCCGAGTAATCAGCGAAACCGATGGTCGACTGGTCTATTACCTTCAAAAACCCGGCCGGCCCACCCCGATGCTGGATGTAAGGCCAGCCTGTCTCACTGACGCTGGCAATATAGAAACTGTCACGAGCTTCAATGAAGGTGCGCTCCCGCTCCCTGAGCAGATGGTTTCGGTCGGGGCCGGTCTCTATGGATGCGTAACCCGACCGGCTACCCATGTCCTCCTGAACCTGCTTAACGGTCCGGGTAAAAGCGATTTCCGCAAACTTGTGGGCCATGCTGGGCTCCTGAAGGTCTTTAAGGTCTGTGTCCCCGTTACCTATCAGTAACCCAGCCGGTTCAAGTGTTACATCGCGTCGCCACTATATTTAAACAGCTTCAATTTTTCTCTGTCGCTTCCTGGCGCCCTGCTCTAACGAGCGTAAAAATGGAGCTCAGAAATACCCAGCCGAACCCAATCACGCCGACATTGACGCCAAACAACGTCTTTTCAGTGCCATCCGGATGCACCATTGATCCGCCGTAGGCCCCCTGTAAGGCATAGGCTGCGAGGAAACCGCCGGTGATCAAGAGCGCAATTACACTGGCTTTCCCCCGGCCATCCGCAGACATCCAGGTAAGCCACAGGGCAATCGCACCCAGGGAAGAGTTGGTGATCAACTGCCACACTTCGTGCAATCTTGCGTGGGCTACCCAGTCTGGGTTAAAGACGTGGGTGTCGTTGATTCCCAAATACGGAACAGCAATTGCGTAGAGAGCGATTGATATATTTAACAGTATCTTATCAAGCATTTTTTATGTTCTCTGTAAGGTAATATTGGGAGAGCATAAGGTTTGACTACTGCTGAATACTGCTGCCAAACCTGTATGTTTACCCTGGCGCAGCCCGTTACCGCCCTTGCCAAACACCGGTCTCTGCCACTTCCTCGGCATACACAGCGAAGTCTTTCGGTGGTCGGCCAAGTGCCTGTTGAACGCCGTCGGTCAATTGGGCGTTGCGGCCATCTAGAACCGTTGCGAACAGATAATCCAGCATCCAGACCACATCCTTTGGCGCTCCAGCGTTCTCCATCTCGGCGATAAAGCCGTCGTGAGGTACGTCGATGAACGAAATCTCACGGCCGGTCGCGCGGGAAAGGTCTTTGGCCACGTCCGCGAAAGTCATCAATCTTGGTCCCGTCACCTCATAGATATGGCCGTTGTGGTGGTCCTGAGTCAGAGCAGCAACAGCCACATCTGCAATGTCATCCACATCCACGAAAGGCTCGACCTGATCGCCCGCTGGCAGTGTGATCGCGCCATTCAGAACCATGTCGATGAATGCGCCTTCAGAAAAGTTCTGGTTGAACCAGCTTGCGCGGACGATGGTCCATTCCAGTCCGGACTCCTGAACAATGTCTTCGCAGGCTTGTGCCTCGGCTTCGCCACGGCCGGATAGCAGGACGAGCCGCTTCACTCCTCGTCGTTTGGCCAGGCTCACAAACGCCTGGATAGCGTCGGTTGCGCCTGGCATGGCCAGGTCTGGCGAGTAGGTGATATAGGCTGAAGTGACGCCAGTGAGGCAAGGGTCCCAGCTTTTCTCGTTGTCCCAATCAAACGATGGGATGGCTGAGCGGGATCCAACTCGAACCTCATAACCGCTGTCTTTCAGCTGACCGACGATGCGTTTACCGGTTTTGCCGGTACCGCCCAAGACGAGAATTGTCTGATGTGCCTGGTTGGATGGTTTCATTGACTTGCTCCTTTTGATTTAAGTGCAAGTCCATTTTCGTGAAACCGCGTCGCTTGTTATTGCCTCGGCATGCCAGAGTTTGTGCAGACGGCGCCAACTTCAAACTTAACGGGTCAAAAGCCGATAGGATCGTGGAGTCTGCCCTGCCCAACGCTTGAAAGCCCGCGTGAACCCGCTCTGCTCGGCAAACCCCGTCAGGAAGGCGACTTCGGCAAGGCTGTAGTCTGTCTCACGAAGAAGTCTCTGTGCGAGATCCTTTTGCGCCATGTCGACAACGTTTTGAAAGGAATACCCCTGCTCCGACAACCTTCTTTGCAATGTCCGTGCGCCCATATTCAGTTCGGACGCAATCCGTGACAGCTTCGGTACTCCCTCACTAAGCACGTTGGCGACAGCACGCCGAACTTGCTGTTGCAGGTAGATGTCGCCCTTAAGCGAATTCAGTTGCTGTTCAAGATGGCGGTCAAAGAACTGGGCGATGGATTCATCGCCCAGTCTGTTGGGGGTTTCGATGCTTTCTTTTCTTACAAGCACCGCATCTCGTCCCGTCTCGAAATGGACCGGGCAACCGAAATAATTCTCGTACACTCTGGTATCGCCTCTCGGCGCATGCTTGAAGTAGATGGCCAAAGGAATGAAATCTGAGGAGCTGACTTCCTTGATGATGGTATGCACCGCCGACATGCTGGCCTCGTTGGAGAGCAGCATGCCCGTGGAACCATCCCCGGCTTTTTCAAGGTTAAAGAATGTCCCCTGTGCCGTGTCCTCAAGCGAATAGGTTTCTGCACTGCCCAGAACATGCCCGTACCGCTCTGCCCTTGTGAATGAGCCACGCAAGGTCGGCGCGGATTTCCATGCCAGACCGAAAGCGCCGTACTCGTCGCTTCGCATCGAGGCGCCGATTCTCAACGGTAATGAGAGGCCCTTGGGATCTCGATCAACCAAAGCCGCAAAGAAATCATAGTACTCCGGTGAAGACACCATCTTTGTCGGATCGATGGGGCCGTCCACGGGTAGGCCAAGTTTGCGTATCAAGTCCCGCGTTTCGACGCCCGGACTTGCCTGACTGACGACCTTATAGACATACAGTGACGTTATTTGAGCCATGGCAAAATAGATAGTCTATAGTTGGCTGGTTACGCAACTTCTCAGAAATGACGAAGTAGTCGCGATTTGCCAGACCGGCAAATTAGCGTAGGGCCCCATGCCGACAGAATAGAAAAGAGACAAGAGGCAAGTAAGTATTGAGCCAAAAACTGCTCAATGTCTCTGATCATCAGCACAACATCGTCTTCTGAGAACTCCTGACTCGAATGTTCGCTTTATGTTTGGGAGTTTGAGAAGCTCGGCCTGGTCGCAAAGCGAACACTCAGGTTGACCATAAAGCAGACCTTTCCTAGGCCGCGTGAGCCCGCTACCTACCCCACCGATTCCCCGGATGACCTGACCCTTGGGAATACCTAGCAACGTACAACTGGGCGGAAAACTCTAATCAGCGGTGCAACTAAAGCGGGGTTGTTTACAACATGCTGTGCGAGCGATACCGAGACTTATAAAGTAGTATCAACAAAATGAACCTAAGCGACCAAGGTGAACCCAATCACAATAGCTTTCGCATTAAGTGGGATGACGCCGGACAGAGATCTGAAAACTGTATGGTCTTGCTAATACTATCTGGGGCTTGTCCGCGACAAAGCTGCTCATACCCTAGTCGCTCGAAAAAATCAGTCGCCGTTGTGGTTAAAAGATAAATGGCACTGAGCCCCATGAGTGATGCATTCAGTTCGGCGTGCTCCACTAATGCTCGTCCCAGCCCGGTGTTTCGGACTTCTTCGTGTGTTGCCAAAGAGCGAAGCATCGCCGATTTTTTTGCAGATCTCGATGCCGACGGAACCTATTAACTTGCCCTTCTGATGGCAGCCGAAGAAATAAATTGAGCCGGACTGGTTGATATCTGAGGTCGGTAGCGCAAAGCAACTCAGAAGTTCAATCAATGACTCATCAGGGTCAATAGGAACAATTTTCATGCTAATTCAGCCAAGACGGTCGCTTTTGTTCGATTCATGAAGCTCAATACCAATGTCTTTCCGTATATGGTTTGAGATACAACCGAGTTCCTTTTTTGGTTTTCGTCTGCTTTGAAATGTCTTCCAAAGACCGGCAAGCCGCGTTTTGATCCACTCTGCACGGGTTATCAAGCGTGCTTGATTCCGTCCCTCGGCTGATGAGTCGGATCCGTCTCTATTATCAGGGTGTTTGTGATCGCCCATAACTCTGTCCCTTTTCAGCGAGTAACCTTCTGTCATTTCAACTCCGATATTGGCAATGATGTCGATGTCACTCTTTCCAGAAATGTTTTCTGGCTTCCTTCTCGGCATCGCTTCTCGATACACCGATGTCTTTCAGCATGAAGTCAGGTAGTTGGGCCAGTTGCCGACGTGTTCTCCAATTCACGTACCACCGGCTGATCTTTTGAATCGCACTGGCTTTCACTGGTGTTCTGCTGTGAACGTAGCCGACTGCCTGAGCAGTGGGGGAAATGGCTGACATCGTGTCTCTCCTTTACTGTAAAGTTCAGGCTTATTGTTTCGTTTGGACTGCATGCGAACAAACGGGTTAAACTTCTTAACGATTAAGATGAAGTTAACCATGGGTGGCAATATGCAGGCGCTTCCTCCCCTGAGGGCTCTCCAGGCTTTCCGGTACGCCGCCAGGGAACTCAGTTTCAAGGCTGCGGCTGAGGCAATGAACATCTCTAATGCGGCGGTCAGCTCACACATTCGGGGGCTCGAAGAGTTCCTCGGAATGAAACTGTTCGTGAGGCTGACTCGAGAGGTAAAACTGACCCCAGAAGGGAGCCGTCTATCGGGTTTCATCGAAACGGGATTTCAGGAAATCGAAAGGGGAATTGCCACCTTCGCACCGAACTCAGATCCAACCAATTTGAAAGTGGCGACTTTGCCTTCGTTCGCGAACCGTTGGTTGATGCCCAGAATCAGCCGGTTCCAGGAAAGATACCCTCAGATAAAACTCAGCATTATGCCCGGCTTCAGCTTGGTGGACTTTCAGGGTGACGGGGTTGATCTGGCCATCCGTTTTGGCAAAGGAAATTATCCGGGACTGGAATCCCGTTTCTTCATGGAGGAGTCCCTCGTAGTGGTTTGCCACGCATCTCTTGCGGACGGCCGAAAGGTCGAACCGTCAGACCTTGCCAACATGCCCTGGCTGGTTGATGACTCGATTGATATGCAAGGCTCATGGGGCAAATTTCAGAGGGCCCTTGGCATAAAGATCCCCGATACATCGATCAGGCTCGAGGTCAATGAAGCTTCTGCACAGGTTGAGGCGGTCCTTGCAGGCCGTGGCGTTTCTTTGATTCGTCACATTCTAGTCGCCGATATGCTGAAAGACGGACTCTTGATGCAGCCGATCGATTTCTCGATGTCTGCGGAATATCACTATTATCTGGTCGCCCCGGAGGCCAAGTTCAGAACCGAAAAAGTCAGGGCCTTCGTATCCTGGATTTCCTCCGAGATTTCTTGAATTCGTTTTACTCAGGGCGCAAGCCACCGCAACCTCGATAGCCAGTGTATCCCGATATTCTCGCGGCACCATCATTTTGCGAAAATGCGGCTTCTCAGCAAAAAATACGTGAACCCCATTTAAAACCAGATTCAATTCAGAACCAGCCGGGTTTCCGGCATCTTTTTACTCCCTTTCCGCGGTTCTGTTGGTGCAAACGGTTACAGGTGTATTTGCGTTTTTGTTTACCTTTTTTTGATCGGTGTACATGATTCAAAGGGACTGTCGTTTGGTCTGCATGGGTATGATTCGTAAGTTCACGTTCTGACTGGCTCCATCAGGAACCCCCCGTAACGCTCGAAACAGCTCTTCGATCTCATCCGAGTGGCTGCTGACGAACTTGGCTAGCGTCGTGAAGTGAGCAACGGTATCGCAAGAAAGTGCTTTGAGGATGATGCTGGTCTCGCAGCAACACTAAATCTCGCGGCTGGAGGTGATTCCCTTGGAGTAGGCAAACAGGATGGCTTTCAGCAGTATCTGGATCGTAAGCCAGCCGGCCGGTGTCTTCGTTGCGGTACTTGGGGTGAAATATCGACAGGTCCAGCTTGCGCTCGATCAAATAATGCACCGCAGGTTCAAAGGTGCCAGGCTTAAACTGTTCTTAGTAGTCGATCACGACCATGGCGCCCTGGTCGTATTTGTAGTGCTTGAAGCGGGGAATGCCGCATTTCAGTTGACCCGTTTTTTGCGTCTTATCAAAACCAAGCGCTGATTTTTGGTTTTTTTCTACAGCCTCAACGCTTTTAGCAGCGGCCGTAGTGAAGGCGCGAAGCGCCGAAACGGAGTCCAGACCAGCCGCCATTTGACTGGGCGATGCTGGCTAAACTTTCTAAATTGTTGATAGTGCCATTTGCAATATTGGATAAGGCTTGCCCTGGCCGTCGAGAGGCGAACGCCCTATAACTTTGAATCCAAGCTGCCTATAGAAATCGAAAGCCCTGTCATTTTGTTCATTAACATCGACCTTTGTGGCACCTTGATTTTCAATTGCGTTTTTGGTTAACAACCTTCCTATGCCACTGCCCATTGCGGCGGGAGAAATAAACAGCATTTCTATATTTCCGTCGTGCACACCACAGAATCCTTGGATATTACCCTTACTATCTTTGATGCATGTTAAATCAACGGCATCAAAATAGTTTTCTAGGATTACAGGCTTCAATACCTCAATTTCTTCTTCGGGAAGAAAATCATGCGTAGCTCTAACTGAAGCTTCCCATACCTTAATTAACTCTAGGTAGTCCTTACTATCAGCTGATTCTATTTTCATGAACTCCTCCGATAGGAAATTTAACGCTCTGGGTTTGCGGCGTGATCTTGCACCATACTGCCTGGGAAAAAAAGGCCCTTCCAAAAAATGAAACGAGAAGGACCAAAGTGTCGAAGCTTTTGCTAGCTTGAATCTTTAAAGTTTATGCGGAGTATCTGCAAAGCGTCTCGCCGCCATCCAGACGGACAAGGTCGCCATGCATATAGCTTGAATCATCTGATGCGAGGAATACCGCAAGATTGGCAACGTCAGAAACCTCACCCCATCGGCCAAGGGGAATGCTTTCGACAAAGAAGTCGTCAAAGTTTTTGTCATCGAATAGCTGCCGGGTAAGTGCTGTCTTTGCATAGGTCGGGCAAATACCATTCACCCGAATACCGTACTTGCCGTACTCGATAGCAAAACAGCGGGTTAGATTCGCCTGTGCACCTTTGGAGATGTTGTACACTGATTGTTTGGGGTGTCCTTGCAGGCCTGCCGTTGATACTAGGTTTATGATATTGCCGCCATGTCCCCGTTTCATAAACGTGTTGACAGCCTCCTGACAACCAAACCAGGTGCCCTTCACATTAATACGCCAGCACGCTTCCAGATCATCTTCGGTAAACTCATGGGCGAACTTTCCGCCTCGAAAGATACCTGCGTTGTTGATCATGATGTCCAGTTTTCCGTAGCACTCGACACTCGCAGCCATCATGCGTTTAACATCCGCATGAGAGGTAACATCGCACTGAACGAAATAGGCATCACCGCCATTCGACTTGATCTCGTCAACGGTAGTTGTACCTGCATTTGTTTCGAAACCGCCTTGGGATGGAGCTTCCTGAATATCGGCTATAACAACCCGGACACCTTCTTTAGCCAAAGCGATAGCGATCCCCCGACCGAAGCCAGATGATGCGCCTGTGATAATAGCTACTTTGTCTTTAAGATTTTTAGCCATGAGAACTTACTCCGTGCGTATATTATTGAATTTTTTTTGGAACCCATGCTCAGAGGGCAAAAGGAGTAAAGGTTTGAATCCAGATGCGATTATTGCGAACCAACAGCGTGTCAGTAGCCAGCGGCATGAAAGGCTCGGCACTCCAAGTCAAGTAGGCAATGTCGTCTTTGACGTATTGAACCCCTACCTTGAATGCAGCCCAAAACTCTGGTGTAGCCTCTTCCAGAAACTTCTCAAAAAACGCACGGATTTCGGCTTTGCCTACATGGTTTCCAGTAGGGGTGGTGATTACAGAATCGTCGGCATAATCAGCCATTAATGCGTCTATCCCCTCTGCAAAAGCTTCCAGATGATGCTCAAACACCTTGTGCGTTGCAGATTCGTCGACTCGAACCGTATTGTCGGCCATAGGTACTTCCTCAATCTTGTGTGATCGGAGGCCTAACCGCCCGGTTGTTCAAGGGACAGTTAGGCGCTACCTAACAGAATCGGTCTATTGAGCTGCGCTTTCGGGTTGTTGCTCGCTGATGAACGCATCCCATGCTCCTTGCGCTTCCATCCAGCCAATGTTGACGGCCACGCTGCCATCAGGGCTGGTGAAAGCCAGAGGGCCGAGGAACGTCATATAGAATGCGCTATCGACAGGAAACTCAGTCTTGCCATGAAATGCGCCCGAGGACTCGTACCCATATCCAGGTGCGATAGCAGTATCGCCCCCCTTATCCTTGCCGCCACGGACGTCCATTCGTCCTTTGTAAAGGAAATACTCACCGGGACCCGTGTGAATGTGGGAGTTGAACGATGAACCGGCCGGACAATCGAACACGGCTGTCCAGGAGCCCATTTCGGGTGAGACGTGTAGTAGTCTCCAGGTAATGCCACCTTTCGAAAGCGTGTCTGGAAACGGTGCCCAAGGGCCATCGTCCATCTGTACGTATTCTTCTGCAGATTGGGGCTTCATGATTGATTCTCCTAATTGTTTTTGTGCGCTTATTCAGCAAATGCTTCTTCTCGCCGGGACTCGACAAGGAAGCTTGAGCTGATATTTCACAAGTTAAGAGGATTCCGGAATCGCGACATGCTTCTGGGTGCACGGCCTTTGCACCGTCAGTGCAGCGAAAGCTTAAGAAATCAGGGATTGAAAAGTGTCTCGGCGACGCTGGCTCCGGGCAAGCTCTGCCTGCAGCGCGAATTGCAGAGCGGCAACCTTTAATACTTAACGGTCGATACCAGTGCCAGCCGCCTCATTAGCGGACCTCGGCAGGCCGTAGGAGTCGAAGGCGACGACGTACAGCAGCACGATCAGTGCGAACCAATCGATGAACCCGAGAGCGTTCCTATGGAGCGACCCGACCACAGACGGCTCGTGTAACACGTGCTCATCGAGACAGTAGCAGTAGGACACGACAGTGCTATCGCCAGAACGATCAAAATTGCAGCGCGCTCAGCCAGATCGACATTGAGCTAGGACGGCGACTGGTTCATTGCGCCGCCCAAGGCGTCGGCATTAGCCGAACCAACGAGCACCTTTGTGACAAATACGAGCAAGAGCTAGAGCACGGTTCCCATTACGGTATTACCGATCAACGAGAGCCCGACTACTTTGGCTCGCGATCTTCCGACAGATTATGTGGACTGGGACACGTCCAACACGGCCTTGGCACCATCAGTGCAGACTCTTAAAATCAGCGGTTGGCACCAATAACGTGACAAATTGGTGTGGTGATCAAGTAGGAGGCTAAAGGTATCTGGAAGTGATCGAGAATTCCATCACTTGTGTCATTTCAGCGGGAGAGCGCAATACCAGGGTCATGCCGAAAATCGTGGGGAGTCACACCAAATTCGCTTTTGAAGCGCCGGCTAAAGTGGGTGGAGTGCTGAAACCCCCAGCTCAATGCTATTTCCGTGATCGTACGCCGTGACATGCCCGGATTCGATAAATCTCGCTGACAACGAAGCAGACGTTGGTGAATGATATACTGAAGCGCTGTCTGGCCCTCAGATTCGAACAGCGAATGAAGGTGCCGTAATGAAATACGGTGGGCGGATGCGATGTATTTTAGTGACAGTTCGGGATTACTCAAATGCTTATCGATAAACTGCTTGATCTGGATAAGCTGCTGACGCTCATAACACTCTCCCAAGCTAATCGCCGGTCCCAAAGTGCTAACCAGTGTGCCAATCATGGCGTCCGTCAACGCTTCGCTGTTCTCAAGCTTCCCTGATAAAAATTCTGGCGTCATGGTTTGTATCAGCGAACAAAGCATAGTTGCCGTGGTTGAATCTTTAGAATACTTGCTGTCGATCAAATGCCAGGAACCCGGCAGCCAGCTGCGAAGGCGGGCCAAGGGCATAAGCACCGATATTTTGTGGAGCTTTTCAGTAACATCGAATTCCATAGGGCGGGTTGTATTCCACAAAAGAATATCACCAGGCATCAACTCATGGCATTTCGAATCGATAGTGAACCTTTCCCGCCCGGAAAGAACGAGTTGCATAGCCAGTGTCTCGATATCATCGCCGGCTATTTCCTTCGCATGGCGGGTAGCGCCGCACGGATCGCATACGCAGGTTACCACCTCAAAGTTTCCGCTGGAGCGATATGCAACTTTTGCCGTGAAGTCAGCGGGCACGTTTGCCCTGGGGTTCCAGAGCCCATACACCGATTTTAGTTTTTCAGTCCACTCATCGTATGGAATCGGGCTTTGAGACTCGGATAAGGCACTTACATTCTGCGTCTGAAACATTTTCAGACTCCTTTCTTGTTATCTCCAACTAACCTTACATTAGACTCCTGGCCGGAGTGTGACAAACTGCACATTGATCTTTGACTGAATCTTTAATAACCACTGCTACCAGGCATCTCTCAGCTTTCTCAAGCCAACAAAAATATCCCGTGGAGACAAAGAGGTAGCCGGAAACGCCTCACTCACTTTCTCTTGCACGGCAGAATCCGTTAGACGCAGGAAGGGATTGTATTGACGTTCATCGCCAAGACTCATGACAGGCGCCGTATGGCCAGTGGCCGATTCGAGCTTTGCCTGCAGCCTCCTTGCAACTTTATTGAGTGGGTCACAACTCAATGCAAAGTTCAGGTTATTCAAAAGGTAGTCATGCCCAGGATAAAGTAATACATCATCATGCAGCTGGCTAAATACTCGTTCGAAGGAATCGAATAACTGATGAACGTTTCCATCATTTTTGCAGTTCCCCGCCGCTGCATTGAATAGTGCATCGCCTGAAAACAACGCCTGCGTTGAAGTGCCGCCGTCGTTACTGACCAACAGACATATATGCGCTGCGGTGTGTCCTGGTGTATGCAAGACTCGGAAATCAAGGTTTCCTAAAGTGATTTGATCCCCATCGTTCAATGCATTATCGACGCCCGGTATGAGCTTTGCTGCATGACTATGAGCGGAGATAACGGCACCGGTCGCTCGCTTGAGCGTGGGGTTCCCGGCAATATGATCGGAATGCTCATGTGTGTTGATGATATGTGAAATTGACAATCCGTGTTCCGCCGCAATCTTCAGTAAGCCAGCGGTATCGAGCGGATCAACGGCCACTGCGAATCTTGAGGCCTCGCAAGCGATAAGGTAGTTGTAATTTCTGAGTGCGTTATCGACGAAGTGTCTTATTATTTTCATAGTTGTATCGCCTTACCGGTGGTTTGCTCTGGCATAGACGCCTGGGCCCATACACGCTAGGTCGAAGCAATCATTTCTGCCAAAGAACGCGCTGCCAGAATTTCAATCCAGTAACCGTCCGGATCTTTAATAAACGCCAATCCTTTCATGTTCCCATCATCTGGACGCTTCACAAAGTCAACGCCCAACTTTTCAAAACGGGCACAGGCCGCATGGACATCAGGCACAGTGATCCCAATGTGACCAAAGCCTTTGGGTTCACTGTTTCCACTGTGGTACCCAGAGAAATCGGCGTCTTTCTCAGTCCCCCAGTTGTGAGTAAGCTCAAGGGTCGCTTTCTGCTTGAAAACATACTCTGCCTTACCGAGAGGATCTGACGGGATAGGCGAGGAACTATTGTCCTGATAGGCAAGAAAATATAGTGAAAACTCCATCTCCGGGAAGTCGAATTTATTGAGAAGAGTCATCCCTAAAACATCACGATAAAATGCGACCGATACTCCGGGGTCGCGAACTCTGATCATGGTTTGATTGAAGATGTACTTTGAAGTTTCACTCATTGCGTTAAGACCGTCTCTGTTGCTGGCTGTAAACGTATGATGATCTACCAAATGGAGGAGTTTATCTTAACTCTGCGTGAGCGATGGGTTGACTGTCAGTGCGTCACTCTACGCCGAACGACCAGATTGGGAGCAACACATGCTGACCTTGGTAGATTTCTTTCCAGTTCCAACCATCGAGGATTTCACCAATACCCGCATTAAAGCGATTGCTGGGGTGAACATAAAAAACGCTTTTCAGGCGAGCAGATCATCAACGTTAGCGACAGACCGTTCTTTCAACCAGACTCACTGCTCGAAACCACTTCGATCGTAAATTTCTGAATTCTGAAAATAGTGGATATAAGAGAGGCGCCGAAGGAAAACTGGCTGGGAATGGATGGTTCTGGAATGTTCGCTTTTGTTTATTTACGTTATCTACCGGGGTTGCCCTCCGGAGAGGAACCACAATTTGTTCGGAGGCTTGCGTGCAAACGCAGGCATTTTTTTTATTTCATGCCATTCTGATAAGCAATATTCCGCGCGCGCTGAGCCTGACGTCGATCCGCTAGCCCGACCACCAGAATACCTAGACCAATCAGGCAGAACCCGAAAATATCCGAACCGCCCGGCTGTTCATTCAGGATAACGGCAGATGAAAGCAACCCGACCGCTGGAACCGCGGCGGAACTCAGGGACATGGTCACCGCAGGTAAAGACCGGATGGCTCCAACCTGAGCCGCCACACAGAGCCCCGATGCGATCGCCCCACTGAAGAAAATGTTCACCAGAAAGGCCGGCTCCCAACGAATGCTGGATGCATCTTCGACAAGTAAAGCTAACGGCACCAACAGGAAGACGGACGACAGCAACTGCCAGGGAATAAGCGACAAGACATCGCCCCTCCAACGATGCCGGCGCACGTGAACCAGCCCCGCCGTCCAGACCAGAGTCGCAAGGACAATTAACCCGCCCCCACTCATCATGCCGTCCGCGTGCCAGTCGACGGCGAGCGGATTGAATATGGACATCAGGCCGGCAAGCCCGAGCCCCGTGCCCAGCGCACGGAACAGCGTGAACCGTTCGCCCAGGAACAACGCAGCGGCAGGCACCACCCAAATCGGCGAACTGTAGGCCAGGATCGCCGCCCGGCCGGCCGGCATGAACTGCATACCCATGGTTACCAGGGTGATAAATCCCATGTTCTGAAGGATGCCAACGGAGAAAACCACGGGCATGTCCGATCGATGCGGCATTCGGAGAATCCCCATGAAGCGGGCAATCATGAACATGGTGAGCGTTCCCAGAATCATCCTCAGGGTTGTGTACAACAGAGGCGGGCTGTAGCCCAGCCCCATCTTGAGGACGGGAAAGTTAATACCCCAAGACAGAGCCGTGAATGCCAACAACAGGTAACCGTTACGCCAGGCGTACCCGGCACCCGCTGATGGCATCGAGTCGGCGGAATTCACCATGGTCAGTGCTCGACCTTCAGCGCACTCTCATGCCAGTTTCGGAGCGCCCGGTCTGACATCCAGACCATAAGGGCGAAAAGCAGGATACCCGTCAGCGTAATAAGGATCAGGGCCGCGAACATCTTGGGAATCTGAAGGTTGTAACCTGACTGAAGAATCATATAAGCCAAGCCGGCCCTCGCACCGCCGGTACCTGCCACAAACTCAGCGACCACGGCCCCTATTAACGCCAGGCCAGAACTGATCCGCAGCCCGCCGAAAAAGTAGGGCAAGGCACTCGGGATACGCAGGCGCACCAGTTCCTGCCAGCGACTGGTGCGATACATCCGGAACATGCTTAGCAGGTTTGGATCGACGCTACGCAGCCCAAGCGTGGTATTGGAGATAATCGGGAAAATCGCCACAATCACCGCGCAGATGGTCAGCGCCCAGGTCGTGTCGTTCACCCAGATGATAATCAGAGGCGCAATGGCCACAATCGGCGTGACCTGCATTAGCACCGCGTATGGAAACAGACTGATTTCGATCCACTTGCTCTGCACAAACAAAAGCGAAGCCGCTACCCCAAGGATCACCGAGATTGCAAAGGCCAGGAATGTCACTTTGAGCGTCATCAACAAAGCATTGAACAGGGAGCTGAAGTCGGACACCAGTGACTGTCCGATATCCACTGGACTGGGAACAATGTACTTCGGTACTTCAAAGGCCATGACTGTGAACTGCCACAGCAGAAGCACCAGTGCTCCGACCATTAGAGGTGCTGCGATCTGAACAAAACGCTCATTCTCTATCAACGGCGTCTTCATGACGGTTCTCCCTCCTTCTCTTCGCCCATTGAGCTGGCACGCTCTAGAGCCAGGGATACTTGCCGGCAATACCCGGCAAACTCCGTGGAAACCCGGAAATCGGGCAAACGGGGGTACGGCTCTTCGATTTTGATGTCATCCACAATGCGGCCCGGGCGAGCGGCCATGACCACCACACGACTGGACAGGTAGACCGCTTCATAGACGCTGTGAGTGACAAACACAATCGTCCAACCGTTTTCCTTCCAAAGCTTGAGGACGTCATCGTTGAGTTTGTTTCGAGTCATCTCATCGAGGGCACCGAACGGTTCATCCATCAGTAACAGGTTCGGCTCGGTTACCATGGCACGAGCAATCGAGGCGCGCATCTGCATACCACCAGAAAGCTCCCTTGGAAAGCTTTCATCGAACCCCTTGAGGCCCACCATATCCAACGCGTCATTGATCTTCTCTTCGGCTTCTGGAGTGTTGCCCGCGCGATCCAGATCCAAAGGTAAGCGAACATTCTTGCGTACCCTTGCCCAGGGCATTAGCGTGGCATTCTGAAACACAAAGGCCAGCTTTCGCCCTTTGCTTCCGACGACACCATAATCCTGCTCCCACCATTTCACGGCCCCGGTTGTCACCTCACCCAGGCCGGCCATAATTCGGAGCAACGTGCTCTTACCGCAACCGGAAGGCCCCAGCAGGCTGACGAACTCGCCCTGCTTGACGGTCAGATCAGCGCCTTTGAGAGCGACAGTCCCATTGCCGTAGATTTTGTTGACACCTCCCACCTGCAAAACCGGCCGACCTGCCACCTTTTTATCGGCCTCAGATATTTCGGTTTCGTGAAATGGTGTCGGATTGAGGGGAGTAACCTTGCTTGCTGTCATAATGATGTCTCCGGAGCAGGCCGGCTCGATCACCGGCCCACCTCAGGGTGTGGATTGTTGTTTAAGGCAACACCGGCTCTTCAGGCAGGAACTCCAGCGTATAAACATCACTGAGATCCAGGTCTGCCGATGCCAGGCCGGCTTCGACCATGAAGTCCTTAATCCTCGTCCAGCGCTGTTCGGTCATCACCCCGATACCCTTGGTCTCCGCATCGCCACTCGTTACCAGCCCATACTCCTTCATCTTTTCGATGCCATAAGCAATCTGCTCTGGCGTCATTTCGGGGTTTTCCTCCATGATCAGCTTGTTGCCCTGCTCCGGATTCGCTAGGTAACTTTTCCAACCTTCCATGCTCGCCTGCACGAACCGTTTCACCACATCAGGCCGCTCCTCAATCATCTCCGTAGTTGTTTCGATGGTGGTCGCGTAGGGAGGGTACCCATAGTCCGAAAGCAAAAAGACATTCGGTTCAATCCCACCTTTCTTGATAGCGAATGGCTCAGACGACAGGTAGCCCTGTTGAACAATGTTCGTATCCGTAAGGAAAGGTGCCACGCTGAAGGTGTAAGCATGGGCGACGTCATCCTTAAAACCATATTCGGCTTTTAGCCATGGCCAGAATGTCGAGTGCGCGAAGGTCGCGACATATACCGGAAGCCCCTCTTCCTTGATCTGCTCAATGGATTCCACATGCGGGTGAGCGATCAGGGACTGGGGGTCGCCCTGCATAGAAGCAGCCACGGTTTTTACTGGAAGCCCCTTTTCCACAGCGTTGATATTGCCAATGGGGTATCCCATTAGCATGTCGTAGCGACCGGTCACGAGGAGTTGGGTTCCATTAACCTGAGGGCCACCCATTTTTATCTCCACATCTAGCCCGTGTTCCTCATATAACCCCGTTGCCAGCGCCTGGTAAAAACCGCCATGCTCAGCCTGGGCATACCAGTTGGTTCCGAACACCACCTTATCCAGCTCCTCGGCGGACACGTTCGAAGCGGCGGCCAGCCCTGCCATCATGATCGAACCACCCAGAACTGCGCTCAGTTTCGTCTTCATGGATAATCTCCTAGCTCCGGCGACTTTCGCCGCTCTTAATTGACCATTTGTTCAGGTTTTATAAAGCAACCTCCATGCCACGAAAAATTTTATATTTTTTGCTTTAAAAACATGATGATGGAACTTTAATCTACGGCCCGCAAACGCACCAACCTAAAACACCCCTTGGCCACTTGCGCTACTTTTGAGCACAGGCATAAAAAAACCGCCCGAGGGCGGTAAAAGACAACACAACATCACGCTTGCTCCGACAATTGCAGCTCAGACGGAATATGCCACAAGCTCAACTGAAGCTGGCTCGGGTTTCACCCAGCCTGATAACCTCGCAACCCTGGCTCCCAAGGCATGGGCAATGGCACGTTCGTTTTCATCAACACCACGTGTACCGTCAAATCCTGTGACCGCGGTCGGGCCATAGGGGGAGCCACCTTTATTGGTTTGCACCAGCTCAGGAACGCTATGAGGAACGCCCGCCAGCACCATTCCGTGCTGCATAAAAGGCAACAGCAGCGACAGCAGCGTCATTTCGTTGCCAGAATGCATACCACCGGTGGACGTAAAGGCTGCCCCCACCTTCCCGATAAGTGCACCCTGCCGCCAAAGCGGTGCCACTTCATCGATAAACGCCCTGAGTGGCGTGCTCATCAACCCATATCTGGTAGGAGAGCCCCAGATGATGCCGTTGGCCCATTCAAGATCCTTGGTAGTGGCTCTGGGCAGCGCACGGAATTCAGCCTGAGCCGCGATAAAATCAGCCCGTTCCGAATCCACGCTGAACTCAGGCTCATCAATTGCTACTCGACAAAGACGAACCTCGGCACCTTCCGACGCCGCGCCCGACGCCACTGCTTTGGCAAGCGTCAGTGTGCTCCCGTATCGGGAATCGACAACCACGGCAACTCGACTTTCTGTCATGGCACCCTTCCTCATTGCCCGTGTGCCTGCCAAAACGTTTCATGAACCTTGGCAGCCTCGTTTTCCATTACCGGTCCGATCACTTCAACCTTCCGTTGTCCCGATTCAAAAACTTTCCGGCAGGGAAGATCCAGGGTCGGGTTTTCCGGATGGTTGCCGGTAATGCTCTTCAGCCGATTTTCACTGACCCCATAAACGACTCGCCCCAAACCCGCCCAATAAGCAGCCCCAGCGCACATACAACAGGGCTCGGCGGATACATACATGGTGCAGCCGGCTAGAAAGTCCGGACACCAAGTCTTGCTGGCCCGGGTCATCAGCACCCGCTCCGCGTGGCCTGTCATATCGTGATCCGGCAGATAGGCATTACCTTGCTCCATCAGGATGTTTCCGTTTCCATCCACCAATAGCGCTGCAAACGGGTGCACCCCCTCATTTGCCAAAGTATCCGCCATTCCAAGCACGTGATGCATCATGGCCAGATCGACATCACTCAATAAGTCCAACTCAGGCATATCATTTACCTCATATGGCCCGCTCGGCGTTATTTCGCGGGCAGGCTCCAAGGGAAAAATATCTGTTGCGTCCACTGAACCGATTTAAACAGCAGCAAGCTGACCACCGCTAGAAAGAAGAGCCCTGCGAACGCCTGCGGAATTCGGAAAAAAGACGTAGAAAACTGTATGAAGTACCCTAGTCCCGCTTCAGCAGCTACAAACTCGGCAACCACGGCTCCGATAATGGCCAAGGTGATCGCCACACGCAGGCCGCTAAAAATGTGGGGAATCGCATAAGGAATACGGATCTGCCAGGTTTCCCGACGCAGGGGAGCATCCAGCGAGCGGCTAAATTCGACGAGTTCCTCGGGTGTTTCGTTGATGCCGGTAGCCGTCGAGACCACCAGCGGGAAGAACGTCAGAAGAGAGGTAATCAGCACCCGTGAAGGGTCATCAGAACCCATCAGTACAATGATCAGTGGCGCCACTGCCACCACCGGTGTGGACTGAACGACAACAAGCAGCGGGAAAAGGGTACGGGTCAGCAGCTCCGATCGCATCATGGCAATGGCCATGGGAATCGCTACCAGGATGGAGACCGCAAATCCCATCAACGCAACCCGCAGAGTGGCCCACAAATGGGTGAACCAGCGGCTCATCTCAACATTGAAAAACGCATCGACGATGGCCGATGGGGCCGGCAAGACATATTCCGGCAGGGAAAATGCCTGGCACACCAGCTCCCACAACAGGATCAGCGCCACAAAGAACAACCAGGGCGCCGCCGTCAGAAAGCAGCGGCCTGCCCTGGCCTCAGGTAGCTTCAGGCTCATAGATATGCTTCCTCAGACGCTCAGTCAACTGGCCGAACCGGGGCTCGGATATGGTGTGGGTCGTGCGTGGCCGAGGCAGATCTATATCCAGCATCTCCAGCACGGTGCCGGGCCGCTTACTCATCACCAGCACCCGATCTGACAACAGGACAGCTTCGGCAATTGAGTGGGTAATGAACAGCACGGTTTTCGGGTTTTCTTGCCAGATTTTCAGCAGGTCAAACCCGATCTGCTCTCGGGTCATTGCGTCCAGGGCCGAAAAGGGCTCGTCCATCAGCAGGATATCCGGGTTCAATAGCAACGCCCGAACGATACCTACTCTCTGTTGCATGCCGCCGGACAGCTCGTTCGGCATTTTGTTGGCAAAACTTTCAAGACCTGCCATGGCCAATAGCTCGTCAGCACGCTTTTCGTCGTGATGACCGTAGCGACCGTACTTGTGTTTAAGTGGGAAAAGCACGTTCTTACGCACGGTCAGCCAGGGCAACAGCGTTGGTTTCTGGAACACGATGCCGACGTCATCTCGGGGCCCAGATACCTGTTTTCCAAAGACCGAAACGTCACCCTCACTCGGGGTCAGAAGTCCGGCAATCATCCGCAGCAAGGTAGACTTTCCGCAGCCGGAAGGTCCCACTACCGCCACGAATTCGTGGCGGTGGATGTCCAGATCGATACCAGTAACCGCAGGCGGGATTGCCGGGTTCGGATCATATCGGTGACCAACTCCGGAAAGTCGGACAAACGAACGATTAGTGGCGGGCTCGGTCATGCTTAAAGAGCCTCAAACAGTGTCCGGTCAACGACGGCTTCCGGATCGAGAGCGTCACCAGACAGCTTCTCCGCCTGCGCTACCCAGTCCCAGGTTAGTGCCACGCGCTCCTCGGTGAGAGCTCCCAGACCGTCGCGTTCGCTGACGTCGTTGACGACCAGATTCATGGTATCGCCGATCTGAGCAGTCGCAACATCCGCATCGACTTCCGGCACCATGGTGTTTAGGGCCTCTGCGGCTTTGCGCGGGTTCTCGCTGGTGAACTTGAGCGACTTGTCAAAGGCCCGCAAAAAGCGCTTGGCTACGTCCGGGCGCTCCTTCAGGAAAGCCTCGCTGGCTACCACTGAAGAAGAGTAAAGCTCCAGACCGGCATCGGACCAAGGCAGCACTACCAGCTCATTCCCGGTTGCCTTAGCCTGGTCTGCAAACAGGGCAATATTCGTCACCCAGGCAATGATGGCGTCGGTTCCGCCGTTCATCAGCATCGGTCCCAGGGCACCGGGGTCGGCCTTGGTCAGGTTGACGGCGTCCCCAGTCATACCGTTTTCTTTCAGCACCAACGGCAAAAAGGCATTGGACGACGTGAATGGTGACGTGGCGACTTTCTTGCCATCAATATCCGTCATCTCGCTGATGCCGCTGCTCTCGAGGGTAAAGAACGCGTGAGGCGCCTGGTTGAAAATGCTGTAGACGGCTTTAACCGGCAGGGAATTGTCCTGAGCCTTGGCAGCCATCAGAGCGCCAATATCCGCGCTGCCGATGTCGGCCTGGCCGGTGGCTATCTTGGTTATCGCGTCAGTTGAACCGCGACCACTGGCGATTTTGACTTCCAGTCCCTCTGCTTCAAAAAAACCCTCCTGTACACCAACGTAGACAGGAGACTTATCTCCTCCTGGCAGCCAATCCAATTGGTAGACCACTTTATCGGCCGCTAATGCTGCCTGAGCCATCAATCCGCCAGCCAGTGAGGCCGCGATCAGAATCGAGCGTGTGAAACCTTTGTGCATGAGTATTCCCCTTCGGTGGTTATCGTTCCGAGTTTTATTGATCATTCGGTCAGGTTTTATAGATTGTCTGCAAATCACAGGCCAGAAAATATATTCGACCGGATAAATTGGAATGAATTTCGCCTTTATCTCTGAAAAAACTCCAATTTTCAGTTGTGTACCGACCACCGATGCCCTGCCCAAATTACTCTCCAGGCAAGGCGAAGCGGGCACTTACAAAAGCCCTGAGACGCGCGAATCTGGTGCAAAAATGCTGAAACGCCCTGATATGAAGCCGCTCCAGACACCCGACCAATACACCTGTAAACCGGAAGGCCCTTTTGTTTTTGGCGACCCGCTAGATCACCGACATTTTCTATTTGGCACGCTTTGTGAATTACTGACCATATGGACAACTTTAAAATAGAGCACTGGAGTAAAACCATGAATACCTCGCACAAACCAGACGGTTCATTACCCATCATTGACCTGTCATTACTGGGTGGAACCAACCAACAAAGACAGGTCCTTGCGCTCTCGCTGGCCGAAGCCTGTCTTCACACAGGATTCTTCTATATCCGTGAGCATGGCATCGCCACCGAGTTGATCGACCGGGTTTTCCGGGAATCACATGCACTGTTCAACCTGCCTGAGAATCAAAAGCAAGCGATCCATAAGGCCCACTCCGGAGCGAATCGTGGATATGAACCAACGAAGGGACAGACTCTGGAACCAGGCACACCCCCTGATCTGAAAGAAGGTTTTTACATAGGCGAAGAACTGGACCACGCAGATTCTCGCGTGCAGGCGGGTCGGTTCAATCAGGGCGCTAACCAATGGCCCGAGACGCTGCCAGGCTTCCGGGATACCATGACCGAATATTTCAACGCCATGAACGCGCTTAGCGCACGCATCATGGAGGCCCTGGCGCTATCGCTGGACCTGGCTCCCGATTTCTTTGAGAGCTTCTGCGATCAACCGTTATCTACACTGAGATTGCTGCACTACCCGCCCCAACCCGCCAAGCCGGCCCCAGGAGAAAAAGGTTGCGGTGCCCACACAGATTTTGGCGGCGTCACCGTCCTGCTGCTGGACAACAATCCCGGGCTTCAGGTTTGGGATACTCGCAATGAACAATGGATCGAAGCGGACCCCATACCCGGCACGTTTGTGGTCAATCTTGGCGACATGATCGCCCGTTGGACCAATGATCGTTACCGATCCACACTGCACAGGGTAATAAATACATCAGGCAAAGAACGGTTCTCCGTACCATTCTTCTTCAGCGGCAACCCCGACCACACCGTCGCCTGCCTTCCCACATGCCTTTCAGAAGGGGAGCAACCCCATTACCCGCCGACAACCGTAGAGGCCCACCTTATGGAGATGTACCGGAGGACCTATGCCTGACAAAGTAATAACCGCGGTTCTGATCCATGGCGCCTGGGCCGGAGGCTGGGTCTGGGAAACCATCACACCTTACCTCGAAGACCAGGGCTTCAGGGTCATGGCACCCGACCTCCCCGGATGCGGAAAACGCCTCGGCAACCCGGCAGATGCATCCCTCGGCCAGTGTGTTGCCGAACTGGAAGACATGCTTGGGCAGGTCGAAGGTCCTCTGCTTCTGGTGGGTCATTCCGGTGGCGGCGCCATCGCCACCCAGCTGGCGGAATCCATCCCCGACCGGGTGGTTGGTGTTGCTTACCTGGCGGGAATGATGCTGCCGCCCGGAACAGGTTTTGGCGACATCGTCAGAGACATGCTGGAGCAGCATCCAGAGGCGTCCGGAATCGGACCGTTTCTGACCTGGGAGGACGACGGACGGGTTTCCAGGGTGCCGGCAGACGCCATACGCCAGATTTTCCTGCAGGACGTCAGCAAACCCATCGTTGACCAGGCCGTACCCCGCTTCACCCCCCAGGCCGAGGGCAGTCGGGCACTGGTCCCCCATTGGACCGAAGCCCGTTTCGGCAAGCTCCCGAGGCTTTACATCGAGGCAAAGCAAGACCGCTCTGTCATCTTGCCGGTGCAACGGCGAATGCAGCAGCTGGTCCCGGGCGCCACGATCGTATCGCTGGACACCGGTCATGTGCCCCAGGTCGCCGCGCCAGGCCCGGTTGCCAATGCGTTGGCAGAATTTGCAGCCAGCCAGATGTAAAAAAGGACGACCTTTACGGTCCTCCTTCTGGTTCAAGGGATTAATCAGCTACTCTGCTCAGTCGGCGTAGACCGCCTGCACATAGGAGAGATCAAAGGCCTTTTCCCAGTCCAGGTCATCCGGCAGCGTGCCTGCTTCAACCATATCTTCAAAGAAAGCCTGCCAGCGCTCATGGGTCATCATACCGTAACGACCGCCCTCAGCAGCGCCTGACAGGAGAATCCCTTCCTCCTGCATTTTGGCATGGCTGTAAGCCAGCAATGCATCCTGCATTTCGGGATTGTCTTCCTTGATCAACGCATTCGCAGGCTCCGGATTCTCGAAATAGGCTTTCCAGCCTTCTGCGGTTGCGGCAACCATCTTCTGGGCAATCTCCGGATTCTCTTCAATCATTTCAGCCGTCGTATCCAGCGTTGCCGAATAGGCTTCCCATCCGTAGTTGGCGAGCAACAGGCTCTTGCCCTTAACGCCAGCCTGATCCAGGAAAAAGCCGTCATTGGTTACATAACCCTGCTGAATCGTCTGCTCATTCTGGATGAACGGGGCAAAGCTGTAATCGTAGGCCTGCAGCTGGTCATCGGTGTAACCATACTCGGTTTTCAGCCACGGCCAGTAGGCGACGCGTCCTGCGGTCGGCACGCGCATGGGCTTGCCTTTCATCGCTTCCAGAGAGTCATTGCCGACACCCTCATGGACTACCAACGACTGGGGATCTTTCTGAAAGAACGCGGCGACCGTCACCAGTGGGATTCCCTGGTTGACGGCGTTGAACGACTGCAGACCATAGCCCATGATAAAGTCCACCGAACCGCCCATAAGCAACTGGACATTGTTCACCTGGGGGCCACCCATCTTGATGGTGACATCCAGCCCGTGCTCCTCATAAATCCCCATCGCCTTGGCAGCGTAAATACCGCCGTGCTCAGCCTGGGCGTACCAGGTTGTGGCAACAGTGACCGGGGTCAGTTCCTCTGCCTGGACAAAGCCGCCAGCAGCGCTGAGCGACAGGGTGAGGCCGGCCGCAAGGGTTTTCAGTTGTTTCATGGTAACTCCTCAGTTTTGGGCCTGGGCCCCGTAAGTGTTGGTGAGCTTTTCATTCAGGTGCTGCCCTGCCGAGATGGGCGCGTAGATCGGGGGATTGTCGGCCGTGGCACAACTCTCGATGCAGGCTATTTCCGATGTCTTGTTGGGGTGACAGAAAAAGGCAATGGAGTAACGGTCCCGAGAACGGTGCTCTGGAGCCACATTGACCCGATGCGGTGTAGAGCAGAAGACATGGTTGGTCCAACGGTGCATCAGGTCACCGGTATTAACCACGACGGTGCCGGGTATCGGCGTCGCAAGGATCCATTCTCCCGAACGAGTACAGACCTCAAGACCGCCTACATCATCCTGGAATAACAGGGTTATGCTGCCGTAGTCGGTATGAGCTCCGGCGCGGCTTTCACCGTTTTCCGGCTCGAATCCTTCAGGCAGTGGCGGGTAATGCAACAGCCGTAGGGTATGGTCGTGTTCGCTGTGGGCATCCTTGAAAAAATCCTCGGGTTGATCCAACGCCAGGGCGAAGGCTTCCAGAACCCGATCAGCGGTATGAATGCATTCCCCGAGGAACCTTGTCATAACGCTCTTGAAACGGGGATGACTCTTGGGCCAGAGATTCTTGTGACTGTCCAGATCCGGCCGTTCCGGCGCCAGGTTGAACGCCTCTTTCAAGTCACCCGGACGGGCGGGATCAAGCTTCTCCCGTTTAATGCCCACATAACCTCGATTACTTTCCGGACTGAACCAGGCAACCCCTTGTTTCTCCACCAGTGGCAGGTCAAAAAATGACTTGGCACCGGAGAATGCCGCTTCCAGCTGCTCCGTTGGCATCCCGCAGCCAGACAGGTAAAAGAACCCCCAGTCCTGACTGGCCCGGCGCATCTGTTCCGCCACCACCTGGCGCTCTGCTCTGGTCCCGTTCAAAAACGGCCCGAAATCAATGACGGGTATTTCCTGGCTCTCGTCCGGCATGCCTTCTCCTGCAAAACTTCTGATTTAGTTATCCAATTGGTCAGGTTATTTGCAACTGACGTGCCATAAAAAAAGCCCTCAAAATGCCCTTAAATAAGCAATCAACCCTATTTAATGCATCAATGAAGTGCGCTCTGCTATTTTATTGACCATAGAGTCAGCCTTTCACCGCGGTGAGCAAGGCATTACTCTTGCATGACCTTCAGCACCCTTTACCAGCAAGAAGATTCCAGCAATGACAGACACCCTTTTACTGAAGAATGCCCAGGTCATCGCCACCATGGACGATGACAACAGAGAGATCGAAAACGGGTATATTCTGATCCACAATAACCGTGTTGAGGCGGTTGGTCGGGCTGCCGACTGCCCCGATTCCGCAGACCGCACCATAGACCTGAAGGGCCATGTGGTGATCCCCGGACTGATCAATACCCATCACCACATGTTCCAGTCCCTGACCAGGGCGCTACCCGCCGCACAGAATGGCGAGCTGTTCGACTGGCTGAGTGCTCTGTTCCCGGTCTGGCGAAACATCACCCCGGCGATGCAACGGGCCGCCAGCCGGACCGCAATGGCAGAGCTGATGCTCTCGGGATGCACTACAGCCGCCGACCACGCCTACCTGCATGTCAACGGCATCACACTGGACGACAGCTTTCAGGCGGCCGCGGAAATGGGTATCCGTTTCCATGGCGCCCGCGGTGCCATGAGCCTTGGCCAAAGCAAGGGAGGGCTACCACCGGATGAACTGGTGGAACAGGACGAAGACGCCATCCTCCGGGATATGTTGAGAATCGTGGAAGCGCACCATGATCACCTCCCGGATGCCATGACCCGGGTAGCACTGGCACCCTGTTCTCCCTTTACCGTAACCACCGATCTGATGCGCGAAGCAGCCACCATGGCCAGGTCATTGAAGGTGGGCTTACACACTCACACCGCGGAAAACTGGAAGGATCTCGCCTTCAGCCAGGAACGCTACGGCATGACGCCCACAGAATTTACGGAAGACGTGGGCTGGGTCGGCGAAGATGTCTGGCATGCCCACTGTGTTCACCTGGACGAACCGGGCATCGCACTATTCGCCCGAACTGGCACGGGAGTCGCCCATTGCCCCTGCTCGAACATGCGCCTTGCCTCTGGCATAGCGCCAGTCCGAAAAATGCTCGATGCCGGCGTAAAGGTGGGACTCGGCGTGGATGGCAGTGCCTCAAATGATAGTGGCAATCTGCTAGACGAGGCGCGCCTGGCCATGCTGTCAGCCCGGGTAAGGGATCAGGAACCCGGCGCCATGACCGCGCGGGAGGCGTTGCGGGTCGCTACCCGTGGTGGCGCAGAGGTTCTCGGCCGGGATGATGCCCTGGGGCGAATCCAGTCGGGCTACTGCGCGGACATCGTGGCCTTCCGTACCGATGATATCGCAATGGCTGGTGGCCAGAGCGATCCACTGGCCTCCCTGGTGTTTTGTACCCCACCCCGGGTCAACTGGAGCATCATCAACGGCCGCGTGGTGATTGAAGAAGGCCACCTGCTGACCCGCTCCCTGCCTCACATCATTGAGGAACAGAACAGGATGGCGGAAAAACTTATGAGCTGACCCCCATGCTGTCCGGTCAGCCGTTCACCGGACAGCAATCGGGCCGCGTCACTTGTCTGTCAGGCGATGGTATCCCCGATCAAAGTAGACAAGGCCACCAACCTCATCCTGTTGGCGAACATGAACGACCTCACAGAAGAGAATATCGTGAGTACCCACGCTCACCCGCTTGTTAACGGTACAGTCGAAGCTTACCAGCGCGCCTTCCAGGACCGGTGCACCGGTGACTGCCGCGCTCCACTGCGCACCGGCAAAGCGCTGGTCCATGGTCGTTTTACTGCCGAACAGGTTCGATAAGTCGGACTGATGCTCTGCCAGCGTGTTGACGCAGACGCTGTCATTCTGCTGAAAAGTGTCGTACACCGAAGCGCCGCGGTTCAGGCACACCAACAAGGTGGGCGGCTCGTCACAAACGCTGCAGACCGCCGTGGCGGTGAAGCCAGCGCGGCCACCAGGACCATCGGTGGTAACAACACTGACCGCTGCAGCCAGGGTCGACATGGCGTTGCGGAACGACTGCTTATCCACGAGCGGCGGCATGGCAAGCACCTCACGAAGTTGCGGTTGAGGTTTCATAACTCTCTCCTTACGCCAATCGGCAGGCGTTGTCGAATTCCAGACGGGGCAAACGGCCATACAACTTTTCCGGGTTGCCGTAGCCAAGGTTGATCAGAAGATTGACTTTCCAGGTGGTTCCGGCGAAGAACGCCTCATTGACCTTTCCGGGATCAAAGCCGGACATCGGCCCGGTATCTAGGCCCAGCGATCGGGCCGCCATTATCAGGTAGGCGGCCTGCATCGAACTGTTGCGAAACGCGGTTTCGTACGCCATTTCCGGGCTGCTGGTAAACCAGCTACGGGCATCGCCATGGGGAAACAGCTCCGGCAGTTGCTCGTAGAACTCTTCATCATGAGCCACGATCACGGTGACCGGGGCGTTCATAGTTTTATCTAGATTACCGCTGGACAGGCAAGGCGACAGTTTCTGCTTACCGTCAGCAGTTCGAACAAACACGAACCGGGCCGGGCTGCAGTTGGCTGACGTCGGAGCCATTTTTACCAGGTCATACAACGCCCGAAGCGTGTCATCCGGGATCGCCTTCTCCATCCAGCCGTTGTGGGTGCGGGCCTCGGTAAACAGGTGGCCGAGGGCCGTTTCATCAAGTTGTTGGCTCATAGGGCCTCCTGAGTGGTTAACGCCTCTGCGGGCAGACGATGTTTTCGGAGGTGGTCCAGCATCAGTTCGTTGAACCGTTCGACCTCTGTGACGTTGACGGCATGGCCACCCTCCGGCAGAAGCCGAATGCCAGAATTGGGCAGACGGCCTGCCAGCTTCTGGGAACAGGTCCAGGGCACCAATGCATCGTCACGAGTCGCAAGCACAAGCGTCTCCGCATGCACCTCAGCAAGTTCCTGCGGAGCCGGCTGCCAGGCCTGAAGCGCTGCCATGCGTCGTAAAACGTTCGCCTGGGACGGGAAACTGGCCAGCATATGGGTCGACTCCTGCTCCAGCCACTCACTGTTAGCTGCTATCCATACGGGTGGAAACAGGAACAGAGGCTGGGCTTCCAGATAGGCCTCGGGGCCGGAATGCAGCAGCAACTTCCGGCGCACCGAAAAGCAGCGGCGGGAATGCGCATTGGGTTCTGACCAGGCGTTGATCAACAGTAGGCTGGCCACCAGCTCCGGAGAACGCCGGGCCAGTTCCAGACCGATCAGCCCGCCCAGGGCATGGCCAATGAAATGCACAGGCTCGGCAGCCTGCTCTTCCAGCAGTTCGCCCAGTTCTGCGGCCATAGCCTCAACCGTATAGAATTCCGGGACGTCGCCCCGGCTGCGGCCGGTGCCGAAGTGGTCATAGACCAACACCCGGTAACGATTGGTCAGAGCTGGCAACTGGGGGGCCCAGTAATTTCCGGACCCGCCAAGCCCGGCACTCAGCATGACGGTCTCACCGTCGGCCGGGCCATGGCTTTCCCAGTAGAGTGGGCTTGCGGCGCCAGTCATCATTTACCTACGTGCGCAATACTGGCGATTTCAACCAGAGCATCCGGCTTAACCAGACCGCATTGAATGCAGTAGCGGGCCGGCTTCTCTCCCGGGAAGTACTCCGCATACACCTTGTTTACCGCTGCGTAGTTGGCCCAGTCGGTAACCATGATCATGTTGAAAGTAACGTCGTCCATGGTTCCGCCAGCTTCCTCAACCACGCTCTTGATAATCTCCAGAACGTGACGGGTCTGGGCTTCTGCATCGCCGACATGAACCACGTTGGTGTCCTTGTCGAACGGCAGGGTCCCGGAAACGTACACAACGCCGTCGGCCATGGAGCCCGGGACGTAAGGGGCCAGTGGTTTTCCTGAACCTTCGGGAATAATGGAAGTTTTTGGCATGGTGTATCTCCGTCGTTTATGCAGTGGTGGTTTCAGTTAGAGTCGTTGCCGCCTCGCCTTTGGCACCGCCGAAGGTCTGGCAGAAATTTTCGGTGGTGGACACCCATCCGAAGAACGTTTCAATGTTGTAAAGCGCCGCCTGTTGAATGAACTCCGGGCCGGCCTGGTGCGTGGCATCCCCCAGCACCACACCGAAGTACTCCAGGAAAAAACCGTCTCGCAGGGTCGATTCAACGCAGACGTTGGTCGCGATCCCGGTAAAAATTAGGTTGCGAATGCCTCGGCTGCGCAAGACGCTATCAAACGAGGTGTTGAAGAAACCGCTGTAACGGGGTTTGGGAATAACAATATCGCCTGGCTGAGGCTGGAGCTCGTCCACCAGGTCATAGTCCCAGGTACCCTTGGCAAGAAGGCTGCCATTAAGCTCCGGATCCTTGCGCATGGTTTTCAGGGCATTGGATTTGTACCAGTTCGGAGAACCGGGGCCACCTGCTTCCACGTATTCGGGATCCCAGCCGTTCTGGAAAAAAATGACCGGAATGCCCGCCGCCCGGGCCACGGTGATCGCTTTCTTGATCTGCTGGATGACCGGACCGGTCGTGGAGACATCAAATCCTGCCCGATCCAGGTAACCGCCGATCGTGGAATAGGCGTTTTGCATATCAACCACCACCAGCGCCGACTCACTGGCCCGGACATTCAGGGGCTCAGGTTTTCCTGGCAGTTCCAGAACCGGTTCAGCACCCGTATTCAGGGCGTAACCCGATTGCTCAGTTGCGATGCTCATACCGCCTGCTCCAGTTCCTGGTTAATGTGTACCCGGGTTTTCATCAGCGGCTGAATGTACTTGCCGAAGTCCTCAATGCCCTGAACGAAATCGTCAAAGGTCAGCATCACCCCACTGACACCCTCGACCGTACCCACTTCATCCAGCATGCGTGCGACGTTCTCGTAGGAACCCACCAGGGTGCCCATATTGATGTTCACTGCGGACGTCGGGTCGGCCATCTGACGGATGTTGGTGTCCGATTTGGACTTTTTGTCTGCTGCACCCTGCTCACCGAGCCAGGCCACGGCTTCTTCATCAACACCGTCCTTGTAGGACTCCCATTTTGCCCGGGCCGCTTCATCGGTTTTGTCGGCAATCACCATGAACAGAGCCACGGAACTGACGTCTCGCTTGGCTTCCTCGGTAGCCTTCACGAGGCGTTCCACGGTGGGTGCGAAGGCAGTCGGTGTGTTTACGCCTTTGCCGAAGCAGAAGTTGTAATCGGCATACTTGGCGGTGAACGCCATGCCGGCCTCACTCTGCCCGGCACAGATAACCTTCATGTCGGCTTGCGGCACGGGGCTCACCCGGCAGTCATCCATCTGGAAGTGCTCACCCTTGAAATCACTGTGGCCGGTCGCCCAGAGATCCCGCAACACCTGGGCATACTCACCAAGATACTCGTACCGGGAGCCAAAGAATTCATCGCCCGGCCATAGCCCCATCTGGGAGTATTCCGGCTTCTGCCAGCCGGTCACCAGGTTGACTCCAAAGCGACCATTGGAGATGGAATCGATGGTGGATGCCATCCGTGCAACGATGGCCGGCGGTATGGTCAGGGTTGCCGCAGTGGCGAATAGCTGGATTTTACTGGTGACAGCAGCAAGACCCGCCATCAGCGTGAAGGACTCCAGGTTGTGCTCCCAGAATTCCGTTTCACCACCAAAACCACGCAGCTTGATCATCGACAGTGCGAAGTCGAAACCATAGCTTTCTGCTTTCTGGGTAATCTGCTTGTTCAACTCGAAGGTCGGCATGTATTGGGGGGCGTTTTTTGAGATCAGCCAGCCATTGTTGCCGATGGGAATGAAGACGCCGATATTCATCTGCTCACTCATGGGGTTCTCCTTGATGTTTCCGGTCGGGTGGCGCAAACCAGAGGCCACCATCGTTGACTCACGTTCCCTGACACCAACGCACAATACCGGCCAGAATGGCTTTTATTGTTTTAAATCAATTTTCTATGATTTTCATGACAACTATTACAGACCATTTGGTCTGAAATAGAGCACTCGGTTTGTGCACGGCGGGCATTTTTGGGGCGATACCGTTCATGGCGGCCAAAAGGCCTATTCAAGGAAAAATCCGGTGCTAGAATGTGCCTGCAGTCAATCCAGCGGAGAGATATGTGAGCGTCACCAGAAAGGGCGAGAAAACAGCCAGCCAGAGCAAACGGAAACCACAACGGGTTCCTTCCGCTGCGTCGCTCAACAGGCGGCTGCGTAACAGTGAAAAGAAACGGGCAACCATTCTTGACGCCGCGCTCAGCACCTTTTCCCAATACGGGCTGCACGGTGCCAGCATCGACCAGATTGCCCTTCAGGCCGATGTCTCCAAGACCAACCTCTTCTATTACTTCAGCAATAAAGAAGAACTTTACGTCAACGTGCTGCGGGAGCTGCTGGATTTGTGGCTCAAACCGCTCCGGGCATTCACGGTCGAGCAGGACCCTGTAGAAGCCATACGGGATTATATTCGGGTCAAACTGGAGTTTTCCCGGGACCATCCCGCTGAATCCCGACTGTTCTGCATGGAAGTCATGCAGGGCGCGCCGTTGATGCTGACCGAACTGCAGCAACCACTGCACGATCTGGTAGAGAACAAAATCGAGGTTATCCAGACCTGGATTGATCAGGGCAAGCTGGCGCCCGTAGAGCCATACCATCTGGTTTTTTCATTGTGGGCGACCACTCAGCACTACGCCGACTTTCGCGTGCAGGTAGAAGCTGTGGCAGGGAAAACTCTGGAAGACCCGGACTTCTTCCAGGAAACCCTCAGCAGTCTCGAAACGATCATCCTTGACGGAATCCGCCCCCGCTGAACGCAGCGGAGCTCTCCCCCCGCATCTCTCCTGCCCCTAATTTGGGCTCAAACTAGAACCATGCGCTCTAATTTAGACCATTTGATCCATATCATTTTTTCAGAATCCGCTAAATAGTTGTTTTTTAACAAAATCGAAAAATGGCACGCTTGCTGCTACGTCAATCAGCGAGCGAGAACGACTCCTTTGCTTTTCTTAGCCGGGCCCTTCTCGCAAAACTGAATTGACGGAGGTTGTGCCATGCAGCTGCAACACGTACCAACGATCGACCTTGCCCCATATTTCGAAGGAACTCCCGAAGGAAAGGCTCAGGTGGCAAAGGAGGTCGACAGGGCCTGTAAGGATATTGGTTTCCTGGTCATTACCAACCACGGAATCCCCGCGGAGTTGGTGGATCGCGTCTATGCACTGAGCCGCAAGTTTTTCAATCTGCCCATGGCCGAGAAACGAAAAGTGGATCGTCCCAGACCTGACATGGTTCGCGGTTACAGCGCAGTCGCAGAGGAAAGCCTGTCCTATTCGATGGATGAAGCCGCCCCAGGTGATCTGAAAGAATCCTTCTCGATCGGCCCCAGCGGCGTTCCAGACGACGATTACCATCTTGGGGAAGACGCGGGGTCTCATTTCGCCCACAACGTATGGCCTGAAAACATTCCCGGCTTTCGAGAAGCTTATGTTGAATATTTTGGTGCCATGAGCCATCTGGCCCGCTCGCTCATGCGCATCTTCGCCCTGGCCCTGAAGCTGGACGAGCATTTCTTCGACGACAAGATTGACAAAGAAATCAGCATGCTGCGGACCCTCAGCTACCCCAACATGGGAACCAACATTGAAGAGGGGCAGATGCGTGCAGGCGCTCACACTGACTATGGCAGCCTGACTATTGTCAAACCCGACAACTCACCGGGTGGTTTGCAGGTCTGCAACCAGAAAGGGGACTGGGTCAGTGTGCCTTACGTTGAAGACAGTTTTGCGGTCAATATTGGTGACCTCATGATGCGCTGGACCAATGACCAATGGATCTCGACCCTGCACCGTGTCGTCAATCCACCGATGGACGCCGAGGCCACCGAGCCACGCCAGTCCATCGTCTTTTTCCACCAGCCAAACTACGACGCCATGATCGACTGCCTGCCCAGCTGCCTGGACGAAGATGGCAAAGGCAAATACCCGGCGGTCAGCTCGGGCGACCACCTGAAGTCCAAATTCGTCAAACAGACCACCTTTGGTGGCACTCAGGAGGTGGCTTGACATGGGCACGCTCTCTTACGTCAACGTTTTCGCCAGAGATATAGAAGCCCTGAGCGTTTTCTACCGGGATCTGTTCGGATTCAAGGAAATCCCTGAGATCCGCTCCCCCATCTTCCGCGGCTTGGATACCGGGCGCTCCTGCATCGGTTTCAACGCGCTGGACGCCTACGAACTGCTCAAGCTCGATGACTACTCGGACACTAAAGGATGCAAGTTCCTGCTGAACATTGATGTGGACAGCAAGGAAGAGGTGGACGAGTACGTTCCCCAAGCCCTTGCCTCCGGTGCAACGCTCATCAAAGAGCCCTACACCACTTATTACAACTGGTACCAGGCTGTACTGCTGGACCCTGAAGGCAATGTCTTCCGAATCAATCACATGATGTAAAACCGTCTTTCCCAACCAAAGGAATTACCAAGATGAAAAAACTCATACTCAGTGCCTGCTTTGCACTGGCCGGTTACCTGGGCCTGTTCAACACCGCACACGCTGATGGCCTCACCCTCAAAGACGAACCAAAGATCGCCATGCTCTATATCTCTCCGACCAATGATGGCGGCTGGACTCAGGCGTTTGATGAAGCCCGCCAGCGCCTGGAAGAGGAACTGGATATCAAGATCCAGTACGTTGAAAGCGTTCCGGAATCTGCTTCCGCCATCCGTCCGGCCGTCGAGCGCTTTATCAAGCGTGGCGCCAACATCATTATCGGTACGGCATTCGGTTACTCCGATACCTTCAAGTCACTGTCCGAAGACTATCCGGACGTCGCCTTCCTGAACGGTTCCGGCACCACCAACGGTCCCAACCTGCTGTCGTACTATGGCCGAACCTACGAAAGCCAGTACCTTTGCGGCATGGCAGCCGGCGCAGCGTCTGAATCCGGCAAGCTCGGCTTCGTCGCCGCCAACCCGTTCGGCGTCGTCAACTGGACAATCAACGCCTATGCCATGGGTGCCCGGGAAATGAACCCGGACGCGACCGTTACCGTGGTCTATACCGGCGCCTGGAACGATCCCACCAAAGAGCGCTCTGCAACCAAAGCCCTGATCGATCAGGGTGCCGATGTCATCGGCCAGCACGTCGATACTCCGACACCGCAACTGGTCGCCCAGGAAAACGGCGTCTACGGCACAGGGCACCATCGTGATTTCCGCGAATTCGCACCGAAGGCCACTGTGTGCTCGTCGGTCTGGGTCTGGGACCGCTTCCTGAAAACCGAGCTGGAGAAAATCATCGCCGGCAACTGGGTACCAACCCCTCATGGTGCGCTGCTGTCCATGAAAGAAGGCGGCACCGATATCGCCTGCTGTGGGCCGAACGTTGATGAGGAAGAAGAAGCCAAGATCATGGCAGCCCGCGAGAAGCTGATGAATGGCAAACTGCAGATCTATGCCGGCCCGCTGACTGATCAGAACGGCACCGTTCGCGCGGCCGAAGGCGAAGTCGTATCCGATGGCGCCCTGTGGCAGATGGACTGGTTTGTTGACGGAGTGATTACGCAGCAATGAGTAAACAGAACGCGATCCAGCTGAGCAGCGTCAGCAAGACCTTCGACGGTTTCAAGGCTCTGTCCGACGCTGATTTCACCGCTAGGTGGGGCGAAGTTCACGCCCTGCTCGGCGAAAACGGAGCCGGAAAGTCGTCCCTGATGAACATCGTGGCCGGTCTCTATGGCCCCGAAGGAGGATCGCTGTTCATTGATGACAACCCGGTAAAACTCAAAGGCCCGAAAGAAGCGGCGAAACTCGGCATCGGCATGGTTCACCAGCATTTCAAGCTGGTGACGCCCTTCACGGTTGCCGAGAATATCCTGCTGAACCTGAGTCATCTCCAGACCAGCGGACTTTACCGGGAACGCCTGCGCCGGGTGTCTGACGACATCCGCGCCATGGCAGACCGCATCGGATTCGGGATTGATCCCGACGCCCGCATTGATCAACTTGCCATCGCTGAACAGCAGCGCGTGGAAATTCTCAAAGTTCTGCTGGCCGGCGCCAAGATACTGATTCTGGACGAGCCTACCGCAGTACTTACCGAGGAAGAAGCCGAACGCCTGCTCACTACCGTGCAGGGATTTGCCCGCGAGGGCGCTGCTGTCATCCTCGTGACCCACAAGATGAATGACGTGCTGCGCTATGCCGATCAGGTAACCATCATGCGTTCGGGGCGAACCATCGAAAGCCTGAAACCCGATTCGGTATCCGTGGATGAACTGGTCCGTCTGACCGTGGGCGAATCGGCCCCGGAACAGAGTGTCTCGCGAGTAGAACATACACCCGGGGCGCCCTATCTGAAGGTCAAAAGTCTTTCCAGCACCGGTGGCCACCGGGCCCTGAATGGTCTGGACCTGACCCTGAACAAGGGCGAGATTTACGGCATTGCCGGCGTCGGCGGCAATGGCCAGAGCGAACTGGCAAACGCCCTTATGGGCATTCCAGAGAATGTCGAAGGCACCATGGAGCTGATCGGAGAGGGTGATCTGGCCGACTTTGATGCCGCCCGTCGCCGCGCCATCGGTGTCGCCGCCATTCCTGCGGACCGTTATGGTTCTGCGCTTGCCGGCCCGCTCTCCATCGCCGACAACTTTGCCCTGGGTGACATCCATTCCGGGCGATACGGCCCGTTCTGGTATCTGAAAACCCGGGCCATCGAAGCGGACGCGGCAGAAGCCGTTCGGCAGTTCGATGTCCAGGGCGTTCGTTCGCTGAAACAGAAATCGGCACTGCTGTCCGGGGGCAACGCACAAAAGCTGGTCATCGCCCGGGAGTTCAGCCATCCCCCCAAGCTCGTCCTCGCCCACAGCCCCAGCCGGGGCCTTGACGTTAAAGCGACCGAAGCTGTCAGGGAGCGCCTGCGTGCGGCCCGGGATAGTGGCGCAGCGGTTCTCCTTATCAGTGAGGATCTGGACGAAGTCATGGCCATGGCCGACCGGATCGGCGTCATGTCCGCCGGCCGTATCGTGGCCGAGTTTTCACAGCCTGCCGATCGTCAGGCCATTGGCCAAGCAATGGTGAACCATGTCTGAATTTGCACTACAACGACCCTTGATCAAGCGCAGGTATACCCTGGAAGTCCGCCAGCAGATGGCCTGGCACTGGCAGGCACTGATCCTGGCCGGCTCCATGATCCTGGGCCTGCTGATTTCTGGCACCATTCTCGTGGTCGCAGGTGTCCCGGCAGGCGAGCTGCTGAACGAGTTTGTCATCCTCACTCTGTTCGACACCCAGAGCCTGACCTCCGTGCTCTTTCAAGCCTCACCACTGATCATGGTGGGCCTGGCCGGTTGCCTGGCGTTCCGGGCAAAATTCTGGAACCTGGGCCTGGAAGGCCAGATGATCTTCGGGGCCATTGGCGCCACGGCGATTACCATGTCGGATATCGGCGCCCCGGGCATGCGCCTGCCACTGATGATCGCCGCCGCCATGGCCTGCGGGCTGCTGTGGTCGGTTGCCCCGGTGCTACTTCGGCTCAGGCTGCAGGTCAATGAAATCGTCTCGACCCTGATGCTCAACTACATCGCGATCAACGTGTTGCTGCACCTGATGTACGGCGCCTGGAAAGATCCCAAAGACGCGTTCCCCTACTCTCCGAAGTATGAAAGCTTCGAGCTTTTGCCGGAGTTGGGCAATGGACTCAGCCTGTCGATTCCCATCGCCATTGGCATTGCCCTGCTCGTACTCTGGTTCGTCAACATCTCCCGTGCCGGTCTTTATCTGCGATTCGTGGACAAGAGCCCCAAAGTCGCCAGTGCGGTCGGGGTCCCCGTCGCCAGGACCATCCTGATGGCAGTGCTCTTTTCCGGTGCCCTGGCGGGACTGGCTGGCCTTATGGTCGCTGCGGGCCAGGAGGGTCGCCTCACCCATTCCTTCTACGTGGGCTATGGCTTTTCCGGCATTCTGATCGCGTTTCTGGCCCGGAATAATCCCATTGCGGCCACCTGTGCCGCGTTGCTGATTGCCACCCTGTTCGTCGCCGGTAGAAGCCTTCAGGTGTTCTACCAGATCCCGTTTGCCATGGTGCAACTGATCCAGGCCGTACTGGTGATTTGTGTCGCCTCTTCAGATTTCTTTATTCGACATCGTATTCGCCGCGTGCAGGGGGGAGACTGATCATGGACCTGATTACGAGCTGGATGGGTAACATCCCCGAATTTGCCGTTCCTTTTGCCTTGGCGGCCCTGGGACTGATCATCACCGAGAAATCCGGTGTTCTGGCGCTGGGCGCCGAGGGTCTGATGCTGGTTGGGGCCGTTGCCGGGATCGGTGCCTACCTGACCTTCGAACACACCGCGCTGGCGCTGATCATGGCCATGATTGCCGCCAGCGTGGTCTCCCTGCTGTTTGCTCTGATGGTGCTGGTCATGCGCATGAACCAGGTTATCTCGGGTCTGGTACTGGTGTTTTTCTGCCAGGGTCTGACCACCCTGACCGGAACACTGATGGGCTGGACCAACCAGCCTGTCCCCGGACTTGAAGCCATTGCCTTCTGGCCCCTCTCCGAGTTGCCCTACCTTGGCCGGTTCTTCATTCAGAATCCCGTCGTCTATCTGGTACCGGTGATTTTCCTGGTTTCCGTCTGGGCCCTGAATCGCACCACCTCTGGTCTGCGCATGCGTGCCGTTGGCGAGAATCCACAAGCGGCAGACGCTGCCGGTATTCCGGTACTGGGTTACCGGCTGGCGGCGATCGTGATCGGAGCCGCGTTGATTGGTCTTGCCGGGGCATTCATTGCGGTTCTCAGCACCAAACTCTGGATTTCGAACATGACCGCAGGTCGGGGTTGGATTGCCGTCGCACTGGTCATTTTCGCTCGCTGGTCCCCCTGGAAGGCCCTGGCCGGAGCGATCCTGTTCGGCTGTATCGAAGCCCTGATCCCCCAACTGGCGGCTTCCGGTATCAAGCTCTCGCAGTACTTTGTCTTTATGGCGCCTTATGCCATCACCCTGGGCGTCATGATCTGGGTGGCCGCCTCAAAGCGGGACAGCAACAGCCAGCCCGGCGCCCTGGGGACACCCTTTATCCGCGAAGAACGCACCTGAACCGGCACGGACCGGGCACAATACCGATCAAGAGGAGAATACCTTGAGCAAGACCCTGTTTGTCACCGGTGCAACTTCCGGCTTTGGCGCAGCCACGGCCCGACGGTTTGCCGCTGACGGTTGGTCCATTGTTATCTGCGGCCGCCGGGAAGAGCGCCTGTACGAATTGGCCGATAAACTTGGATCCATGGCCCCGGTGCATCCCCTGAAACTGGATGTCCAGGATGCCGAAGCGGTGACACAGGCGATTGCCTCACTGCCATCAGGTTTTCGCCAGATCCATACGCTGGTCAACAATGCCGGCCTGGCACTGGCGCCAGCGGCCATGCAGGAGGTTGAACTTGGCGACCTGCATACCATGATCAACACCAACATCACCGGGGTGGTCAATGTAACCCATGCGTTGCTGCCGACACTGATCGAAACAGGCGCCGGGGCCAACATCATCAACATCGGCTCCACCGCCGGTGAGTGGCCCTACCCCGGCAGTCACGTTTACGGCGCCAGCAAGGCGTTTATCAAACAGTTTTCCTACAACCTGCGCAGTGACCTGCTCGGCACCGGGGTGCGAGTCACCGATCTGGCCCCGGGAATTGCCGAAACCGAGTTTTCGGTGGTTCGCAACAGCGGTAATACAGCGGCAGCGAATTCCGTCTACGAGGGGACCGTTCCGCTGTCTGCGGAAGACATTGCCGAGCAGATCGCCCACATCGCCAACCTGCCCGATCACATCAATATCAATCGGGTGGAGATGGTGCCGGTACGGCAGGCCTGGGGGCCTTACGCCATTCACCGCGAACAGGGAACATGCCAGGAACAGGAGAACTGAACATGCCGAAACTCAGATACGCCTGGCCGGTGATCACGAGTCGGACCGCACTGATTGTGGTGGATATGCAGAGAGTCTTTTGTGAGCCCGAGGCAGAACTTTACGTTCCGTCGACAGAAGCAATCACGCCACGGATTAAGCGATTGACAGACGTCTGCCGGAATTCCGGAATCCCCGTCGTCTATCTTCGTCACATCGTTCGCGGTGACGGCAGTGACGTTGGACGCATGAAAGATATGTATCCGGATGTCGACGAGGTACTGGCGCGTGACAACCCCATGGTTGAGATTATCCCGCAGCTTGCCCCACTGACCGGAGATGTGATGGTGGACAAACCGTTCTACAGTGGCTTCCACGGTACCGACCTGGACACCATTCTACGCTCCCGGGATATAGATACCCTGATCGTTTGCGGCACCGTCACCAATGTTTGCTGCGACACCACGATTCGCGACGCCGTTCACCGGGAATACAAGGTTATTGCGCTGAGCGATGCCAGCGCCGCTATGCCCTATCCGGATCTTGGTTTTGGTGAGGTCTCCGCGGAGGAAGTACACAAGGTCGCCCTCACTACCTTCGCCTATGAATTCGGGGAAGTTACAACCACCGACAATATAATTGCCCGCCTGGGCTGAGGGCAGCTTTGGCCACCCAGGGTGATCAGGCCTGCTCCTGTCGATGGTCGTAAGTTGCATTCAACCGCGATGCCAGATACTCCGCGCAGGTGATCGGCTGATACATCGGCGCCTGGCCTGGCACGATATCGCGGGGGTCGACAACAGAATCCGGGTTCACTTCCAGGAAGAACGCAATGGAATAGCGCTCTTTTGCGGGTGGCCGGACCCGGTGCGGTGTGGAGACATAGACGTCGTTGCTCCAGCGCATCAGACAGTCTCCGATATTGCAGACGAACGCACCCGGCACATGTGGAGCCTGAATCCATTCGCCCTGCCGATTCAGCACTTCCAGCCCGGCCACGGCATCCGTCGCAAGGATGGTGACATTGCCATAGTCACTGTGGGTTCCGGCGCCACCATCTTCCCGTTTGTTGCTGCCAGCGCTCGGCGGATAGTGAAGCATTCTCAGGGTCGCGATCGGCAGTGTCAGATGCTGGGCGAAGAATTCCTCATCCAGCCCCAGATCAAGACTGAAGCCACGGTGAATGGTTCTGCCCAGCTCCAGGCAATGGTCAAAATAGTCCAGGGCACGCTGACGCCAGCCGTCAATCGAAGGCCAGAAATTGACTCCGCGAAAAGGTTTTCCCGCCAGGACATCCGGGTGATCATCCGGAAAATCCGTACCGATATTGAAGGCTTCCTTCATATCCGCACCGGACTCCGGGTTCAGCTTCTCATCCGCCATCGCCACGTAGCCACGGTTATGGGGTGAACGCTTGATCGACAGTTCTTCTTTCTCAGCTTTCGGCAGCGCAAAGAGCTCTTTTGCCAGAGTGAATGCATCTTCGCAAACCGCCTGCGGGATTCCGTGGTCCGTGACATAGAAAAAGCCAACTTCACGGCAGGCCCGACCCAGCTCAGCGGCGATGGTCCGACGCTGAGCTGGGTCGTCGCTGCGCAGACCGGCCAGGGAAATGATGGGTAATGCAGACATTGTGTTCTCCTGAATATTGTCGCTATCAGAGCATGGACATTCGGGTGTGGGACAGTTTGCGGCAGGCTTCGTGCATTGCCAGTCCCTGCTTTTGGGCATCGGCAACGACAGCCTGCTGGCTGACCTGAACCGCTTGGCCATTCCGCAGAAGTTGCCGGCCGTCCACCCAGACACCGGACACATTACCCGGGCCGGCGGCAAAGACCAGATTCCAGAGCAGGTTCCCGCCCTGCTCGTCCACCGACACCGGTGCCATATTGGCGCCACCCAGATCCAGCAACAGCAGATCGGCTTTCTTGTCCACTTCCAGGGAGCCGATTTCCCGATCCAGGCCCAGCGCCCTGGCCCCGTTGATCGTTGCCATCCTCAGGATCTGATCGGCAGGAAGCACGGTGGCATCCAGCCGCGTCGCCTTCTGGATCAGGGAGGCAAACTTCATCTCCTCAAACAGGCTGAGGCTGTTGTTACAGACCGGCCCATCGGTACCCAGGCCCACGGTGACACCCGCCGCCAGCATTTCCGGCACACGGGCAACACCGCTGGCCAGTTTGGCGTTACTGACCGGGCAGTGGGCGATGCTGGTGCCGGTATCCGCCACCCGGGCAATTTCATCGTCATTGAGCCACACACAGTGGGCCAGCAGGGTCCGGTCCCCCAGAATTCCGTAGTGATCCAGCATCGCCAGGGAGCGCCGGCCAAACTCGGCCGTCACCGCCTGTTCCTCTTCCTTCTGCTCACTGCAATGGGTGTGAATGCCGACACCGTACTCCCGGCTTAATCGAGCGGCTTCCCGATAGGCGTCTTCGGTGCAGTAAAACAGGTGCTCCAGCCCCACCCAGACACGAATTCGGCCATTCCGGGTTTCGTGGTGGGACCGGATCAATTGCCGGTTTTCCTCTCGGGTCGAGAAGAAATCCTTGCCGGGACGGTCGGCCACGTAGGGTGCCAGCTGCACCCGCAGCCCGAGATCAGCCGCGGCATCCGCGCAGCGATCCATATACCGGAACATATCCATCACGCAGGTGGTGCCGGATTGCAAGGCTTCCAGGTAGCACAAACGCGCCGAATGGTAGGCAAACTCTTCGGTCATGGCCCGGTGCTCCAGCTGGTACCAGGGCAGCCACTCGATCAGGGGCATGTTTTCGGTCACACCGCGCATCAGGCTGGAGTGGGAATGGCAGTCGATCAGGCCAGGCAGCAAGGCATGGCCGCCGGCATCGATCACCTCCACACCTTCCGGAATGGTAACCTCCTTGATATCGCCAACCTGGCGGATGACACCGTCTTCGACCACCAGCGCACCATCGGCAATCACCCGATTCGCCGGGTCCACCGTGAAGATCGCGGCGTGACAGAGTGCAAAACTCGACATAGCTCCCCCTAGGTTTCCGAACTCGTCTCTTTGAGCGCATCAACCGCGCGCTTCAGGCCGCCGTATCCGGTGCATCGGCACAGATTTCCGGCTACCGCCTCCTCAAGGTCAACCGCATCACCGCATCGGTGCTGCCGCAAACCGGACACCAGTGACACCGCGATACCTGGCGTACAATAACCACACTGCAATGCGCTTTCGGTCGCCAGTGCTTCTTTCACCCGGATAAAATCCGGGTCCTCGGTCAAACCCTCGACCGTTTCTACCCGGCAGCCTGAGAGTTGCCAGGCCATCACCAGACACCCCGGCACGGCCTGACCGTTCAGCAGCAAGGTACAGGCTCCGCAACGGCCGATACGGCAACCGGCACGGGCAGAGGTGATTCGTCCGGCGTCCCGCAGGATGTCCAGCAATGTGGTTGCCGGCGAAACCCACTGTGAAACGACATTTCCGTTCAGCTCAAACGTTACCGGTTCCGGAGTGCAGGGTTCCGGCTGAGTATTGCGGGTCATGAGAAGTTCTCCTCCTGAGCACAAAGCGCGGACAACAGGTAGCCGGGGTCCACCGGGAGACGCTGAACCCGGATACCGGTGGCTGCCTCGATCGCCGAGCAGATGGCGGGTGCCACCGCTTCAATGCCCAGCTCTCCGACCCCGCGGACCGGAAAAGAGTCGGTCTTCGATGTGTTATCCAGAACATCTACCCGCTGGTCAGGCGCATCGTGCATGGTGGGGATCATGTACTGATCGAGGTTGTCAGCGAGGTAGCGTCCTTCCCGGGTTGGCATGTCTTCGGTGAGTGTCATGCCGAGCCCCATGATGGCAGCGCCCTCGATCTGTCCCAGATAGCCGGAAGGGTAGATGACACGGCCCGCTGCGGTTATGTGGTGAAGGTCCGTAACCTTGACACGCCCGGTCAGGCGATCTACGGACACCCTGGCCACCGTCGCAATCTGCAACTGGAGGTAACGACCCACCGGTTGATCCTGGCCCGGGGCTACAGGAAATGCCTGGCTGGCATCAACAACCATTTCTGCCGGTTGGCCTTTTTTTGCCAGTTCCTGGTAGCTCAGGACCTGACGGCCATCAAGAAACAGGCCTCCCGGGCCGCAATCCAGTTCGTCACGAGGCAGATTGGTCAACGACCTGGCCTGGTCCCGCACAAGGTTTTTCCAGCGCGGAAGGATGTTTGCCAGAACACCATGGACCAGAACAGAGCTGCGAGAAGCACTGGTGGGGCCGGAGTCCGGTCCAAGCGAGTTCCCGAGGACCACGGCGATATCGCTAGCCGTGCAGCCCAGCCCCTCACATACAAGGCAGGTAATGGCTTCGGCAAGGTTCTGGCCATAATCGGCAAAGCCAAATTCCAGGCGGATCCGACCTTCAGCTGTCAGACTCACCCGGCCGCCACCACTGTCAGGGAGGCCGTCGCCGAGTCCGTTACCCTGAGCCCCCATCGCCATGCCGGTACCGGTCAGCCAACGCCTCCGGGCAGCAGCACCGGCGGGCATCCAGAGTGGTGATGCGGCAGCCGCAGCCAGGACATCTGTCGGTGGTGCTGTCCAGCGCACGGGCTGGCCCCGACTTCCGGGCTCATCATCAGTGCGCAGATTGATCCGTCGAAACTCCAGCGGGCACATGGTCAGCTTTTCGGCCAGGGCGTCGAGCTGGGATTCCACGGCAAACGTTGCCTGATTTCCGCCAAACCCGCGGAACGCCCCGGATACGCCGTTGTTGGTGTAGACCAACCGTCCGGAAACGGAATACGCCTCGATCCGGTAGAGCGGGGCCGTGGCGTGATCCAGAAAATTCTCCAGCACCGCCGGCCCCAGGCTTGCGTAGGCGCCTGTGTCCAGCAGCGCATCGACACGGTGTGCCAGAATCCGGCCCTGGCTGTCACAGCCGGTGGTCATCACCACCGACACAGGGTGCCTCTTGATGCCAGCGCGGCAGGACTCGAAACGATCGAGATGGACCAGTACCGGCAAACCGGTCTGTAAGGCCAGGATGCCCGCCACCGGTTGAATGGTCAGTTCGTCCTTACCGCCAAACGCTCCGCCGGTCGGGGTAGCCTCCACCGTAACCTGAGAGAGCTTCAAACCGAGAATGTCGGCCAGCTGTTCGGCATCACGGTGGCCTGACTGACAACCGACCCGAAAGACCACGCCACCGTTGTTATCCGGAATGGCTACACCGCCTTCGGTCTCCATGAAGGCATGCATCTGCCGGGGTGTCTGGTAGTGATGCTCCACAATCACTGCGCATCGGGCGAAAACGGCCTCACTATCGCCGCGCGTGAGGCTGTCCCGGGCCAGAAGGTTGCTCTCGCCATGCAGGGGCGCCATCTGTTCTGCCGTTTCAGCTTCACCAACGACAGCAAGGGGTTCATAGTCGACATCAATCACCTCGAGCGCCTCGCGCGCCTGGTCCAGCGTGTCGGCGGCCACCGCAGCAATTGCGCCACCCTCATATCGGACGCGATCTTCACACAAGACTGGCTGATCGCGCACAACGATGCCAAAGCGATTCAGGCCCGGTATATCCTGCGCCGTCACCACCGCCCTGACACCCGGCATCGACCTGGCATGGGTCGTGTCCACCCGCAGGAGACGGGCATGGGCATATCGGCTGCGCAGGATGGCCCCATGCAACAGACCAGGAATGTGCTGCTGATCGGTGGCATAGCCAAGCCTGCCCCCAATGCGTTGCAGAACACCGGTTCCAGCCATACCGGGCTGAGCTTTAAGTTCCAAGCGCCACCTCCGACAATAGCTCCGTCGTCATTCGCCGCAATGCCGTGCGCAGATGGGTGTTCTGCCAGCCGTGGTCGACCAGTTCACAATCAAGCACTGCCCCGAAATCATCCGGCGCTAGAGCAGCCCAACCATTAAGAAACGCTTCCGTTGCTGCCAGACGAAGCAGGCCTTCTTCGCCACACACCGCCAGGCGAAGCCGGTAACCATCATGAACACAAGCCAGAGTGGCGCGGGTCGGACTAAACCGTTCCCGGTATCCGAGCTTTTCCAGCGACATCCGCCACCCCCTGCAGTCCGGAATCGTAAAGCCACGCAACAAATCCTCCGATGTCCGCTCCCGCAGCCATTGGGAAAGTGGCAATGTCCGCACGCCTGCGTGACCGACTACGTCCACTCGGACATCAAGGGCCATTGCCAGCGCAGACAGATCACCACCCACAATCAGATTGCCGCCAACCGTTCCCAGGGCCCGGACACCAGGCCCCGCCACCAGATTCAGAAAC
>Ga0207895_1000086_pt1 | contig 54803 bp, 46 predicted proteins | sample MalvirmetaMSP112_FD_184230 | JGI IMG/M metagenome (GOLD analysis project Ga0207895, IMG submission 184230) | Marine viral communities from the Deep Pacific Ocean - MSP112 (SPAdes) | ecosystem: Environmental > Aquatic > Marine > Oceanic | place: Pacific Ocean | collected 2011-05-24 | reverse complement strand
ACCAGGGCGATGTTCATTTCCACGCCGGCCTCGGCGAACACCTTTTGTAGCGCCTCGCGGCAGGCGCGCGGGTTCACGCCGCCGGCGTTGCTGATCACCTTGATGTTCTTCTCTTTGATCTCGCGGGCCAGCGGTGCCATCACCTGGGTGACGAAGTCGTGGGCGTAGCCGGCGCTGGGGTCCTTCATGCGGGCGCCCGCCATGATCGACAGGGTCACCTCCGCCAGGTAGTCGAACACCAGATAGTCGATCTCCCCCTGGCGCACCAGTTGGAAGGCGGCGCTGTTGGTGTCGCCCCAGAAGCCCGCGGCGCAGCCGATGCGAACAGGTCCAGCCATAAGTCTTGCCCCGAATTGCTGTTGTGCGAATGATTCCGTAAGCTACCAAGCAAGCGCTTGGTTTGTAAAGCGGTAAGCTGCAAGCTTCAAGCGACAAGCAGGCCGTGCTGGAGGAAAGGCCGTGCCGAGGGCAGCTTGCGCTGTCCGATACAGGATTCAGGATGCAGGATACAGGGGCGAGGCCGGTGCTATCCGATTGGTATCTCGCTTCGCATCGTGGGCCGGCGGTCTGAGCGTGGTGCCGGATCCGAGGGTTCGCACCACGCCATCCCCTGTATCCTGAATCCTGCATCCTGAATCGTCTTTTGCCACTTGACCGGCACGGCCCGCCCGCTACCAAGCTGGCTTGCAGCTTGCAGCTTGCAGCTTGCAGCTTGCAGCTTGCAGCTTGCAGCTTGCAGCGATTAAATGCGCCCCGAGGAGGAGCACCCCATGCCTGACACACCCGCCATTCACGGCATCGACAATTCGCCCCGGGGCCGGCTGCTGAGCGCCGCCGCCCATCTGTTCCGGGACAAGGGGTTCGACCGGACCACGGTGCGTGACATCGCCGCGGCGGTGGGCATTCAGAGCGGCTCGATCTTCCACCACTTCAAGAGCAAGGAGGACATCCTGTTCGCGGTGATGGAGGAGGTGATCCGCTTTAATACCGAGCGCCTGCGCCAGGCGGTGGCTGACGCGGACACGCCGCTGGAGCAGCTGCGCAACCTGGTGCGCGCCGAGCTCACCGCCACCGTGGGCGACACCCGCGAGGCGATGGTGGTGATGGTGGCGGAGTGGCGCTGTCTCGGCGAGGCCAAACAGCAGGAAGCCCTGGCGCTGCGCGAGATCTACGAGCAGATCTGGCTGGATGTGCTGGGGCGCCTGCACAAGGCCGGGGCCTTCCACGCCGACCCCTTTATCATGCGGCGGCTGCTCACCGGCATGATCGGCTGGACCCCCAACTGGTTCAGCACCAACCGCCGGCTGTCCGTGGAGGACCTGGCGGACCTGATCGTTGACCGGGTGGTGGGCGAAGCATGATCGGCAACGGCATCGCCTGGGGGCGGCACACCATCATCGAAGAGGGCGAGCTGCAGCGCGACACCCTGCAGCTGCGCGTCGACCACTATATCGTCGCCGGCCCGGACGGGCGACCCTTGCCGGGCCGGTTCCCGACCCTCGAAGCGGCCAAGACCTTCGTCGAGCAGCGCGAGGCCTGACAACGCGCAATTTATGAACGAACGGTGTCATCGGGGCAAAAAAGCCGTTGACACCCCGGGCGCAATCCCTAAAATGGCGCCCACTTCGCAACGCGAACCTGGGTGGTTAGCTCAGCTGGGAGAGCATCTGCCTTACAAGCAGAGGGTCGGCGGTTCGATCCCGTCACCACCCACCAGATTTTGCAGTACGCACGACAGACTGTGCGGTAAAGAGTTTGGAGCGGTAGTTCAGTTGGTTAGAATACCGGCCTGTCACGCCGGGGGTCGCGGGTTCGAGTCCCGTCCGCTCCGCCATCTTCATGATCTTTCTCGTTTTCCGTTTGGATTTATGGCGACGCCGGCCTAGCCCGCGTCGCCTTTTTGTTTGTCTGAACCTTTCCCGCCGACACCGTTCTAACCCCCTGTAGCCCCCGTTCGCGGCCGCGATTGTCATCAAGCCGTCACGGGCGGTGCTCTAACCTTACCGATGAACACACTGAAACAGGCCCGTTGGGCCGAATGGAGTATCCCTATGGATGAATATCTGGAAGACCAACTGGAAGAAAAGCTGTGGCTGGAAAGCCTCGACGACCTGGACGACGATGTCGCCGATGACGGAGTCGAGCTTTGATGCCCCGGCGACAAGCAAGCTGCGCTGCCTGCAGGATACAGGATGCAGGATACAGCGCGGACCACCTACTACCGACCTCCCGGGCCGTGCCCGCGTTTAACGCCTCCGGCGCGTAGCTCGGTCCCTGCGGACCCGCAACGCGTTCTCCGCACCTGTATCCTGAATCCTTCATCCTTCATCCTTCATCCTGCATCCTGCATCCCCTCGATAAAAGGTCCCTTTTTGGTGACCGGCTTCCTTGTTTTGCCCTTACCCCTGTGAATATGCTGCCGTTGAATCTGACGGGCAGCGGCAAGGAGTGACGCGTACTGTCACTGGCCGCGTGGATAACAGCGAAGAAATAACAACGAAGGGAAGGCTTATGGCGGGTTCGTCAGTGACCTCCGAAGCGGTGCTGTTCTATTGCGAGAAGGGCATCAGCAAAAGCATGTTGTACGCCGATTTCGAAGCCATTCTGGACGGCATGGTGGGGGTGCCCGAGTTTGCCGGTAAGGAAATGCGCGGCGCCTATTGCCTGGTCAACGGCCGGCTGCGGGCCAAGGCCATGGTGCTGTTTCTGATCGATTTCGACGCCGACGGCATGGCCGACACCACCTGGAACGTGCCCCTGCGACACCTGGCGGAACACGGCGGCCCGGGCCCGGACATGGGCGCCGGCCCGATTCGTCTGGCCTGCCGCAGCCAGTGCCCGGTGGCCTGGCACCAGGACCAGCTGTGGGACCCGGTGATGAAGCCCGGCGCCAATGATTTCGTGGCGGCCCGGGATCTGCTGCGCAGCCGGGGCTCGAAGATGGGCCTGGAAGTGGACGAGGATCTGCCGCCGCCGACGGCGGCGGTGCCCACCCTGTCCGGCGAGGACGTGCCCACGGTGCGGCCCGCCGACGGCGCCAGGAGCAAGAACGACGACGAGGAGCGGGTGCGTCTGGCGCGCACCATCAAGGAACTGCGGCTGCGCATCCACACCCTGGAAACCGGGCAGAAAGAGGAGATGGCCCAGCTCCGCTATGCCCAGCAGCAGAAGGAAGAGATTCTCAGCGCCCAGCTGGAAAAGGTGCTGATGCAGTTCAAAACCCTGAAATCCCAGAACGCGGCGCTGCGCGAGCAGAACGGCTCGCTCAAGGCGCAGGTGGAGTCGCTCAACCGCAGCCTGGAAGAGCACGCCGGCCGCAACGCGGAGCAGGGCAGCGAGGTGGAGCGTCTGGCCGAGCAGTACAAGCTGTCCCTGGAGCAGCGCCTGGAGGAAGAGCGCGCCCGGCTGGCCGATGAGATCCACAGCCGTGAAATGGACGTGCTCAACCGCGACGACCTGGTCAACCAGCTGCGCGCGGAAATCTCCGAGCTCAAGCGCGACCAGATGAAGGTGGCCCACTCCGGCGGCCAGAAGATCCTCGATAAGCTGGAGAGCCTGGGCCTGAGCTTTATCGCCTTTCATCCGGGGGCCGGGCATGTGTCCGTGGCCGCCGACCAGATCGCCGATTATATGGACAACCCGGTGGCGTTCGCCGCCCGCAAGTGCCTGGTCACCGAGGACCATTACCGGGCCTGGCTGGCGCACTACGAAAACCCGGTGTGCCAGGTGGCGGTGGGCCCGGACCAGGCCTGCTGCGGCAAGCGGGTGATCCGCGTGGACGTGCCCAATCAGTTCAAGCCGGGGGTGTCGGATTGCAACTCCAACCGCTGCCCGCACTGCCGGTCGGATTCGTCCATCGATAACGTGCTCCGCTTCCGCTGAACGGGGGCGTGGCAGGGCGCGACCGCGAGTTGGTAAGTTTTTTGCAGGTAATTGGCCCAATAAACCGCGGACGCTCCGCGACACAAGAATGAATCAGGGGGAGCTCGAATGGCTCGTGAATCCATCGACAAGAGTCTGCTGCAGACCTTCGTGCCGGTGAACGCCCTGTCGGGTGATCAACTGGACTGGCTGCTGGATCAGCAGGAAGTGCGCCGCTACGAGGCCGGCGATGTGCTGTTCCGTCAGGGCGACCGGGACAACACCACCATTTACCTGCTGAGCGGCGAGGTGGAGCTGTTCAGCGAGCACGGCGAGCGCACGGTGATCAGCGCCGGCGACAGCGCCTCCTGGCACCCGCTGGGCCATTTTCAGCCGCGCCGGGACGACTGCAAGGCGGTCGGCGAGGTGAGCGTGGTGCGCTTCGACAGCTTCCGTCTGGACACCATCCTCTCCTGGGACCAGTCCGCCGGCTATGTGATTCTCGACATCAACGCCAACGCCGCCTACCAGCACGACCGCGAGTGGATGATCCGGCTGCTCAAATCCAAGCTGTTCCACCGGGTGCCGCCGGCCAACATTCTGGAGATCTTCCGCCGCCTGCGCGCGCGCCGCTGCAAGGAAGGCGAAGCCATCGTCACCCAGGGCGAGCAGGCGGATTGCTGCTATATCATCAAGGAAGGGGTGTGCGAGGTGGCGATCACCCTGGGCGGTAAAAGCAGCGAAGCGATGCCGGTGGCGATGCTCGAGGAAGGCCAGTGGTTCGGCGAGGAGGCGCTGCTCTCCGGCAAGCCGCGCAACGCCACCGTGACCATGGCCACCGACGGCGTGTTGATGCGCCTGGACCGCCAGGACTTCGACGCCCTGCTGCGCGAACCGGTGATTCACACCCTGGACCCGGCGGACGCCCGCCAGCGTATCGACGAGGGCGCCCGCTGGCTGGACGTGCGCACCGCCGACGAGTTCGACCAGCAGCATCTGGCCGGTGCCACCAATATTCCGCTGGGCGCGCTGCGCCTGAAATCGCGGTTGCTCGACCCCGCCGGCCGCTACGTGGCCTACTGCGACACCGGCCGGCGTAGCGCCACCGCCGCCTTTCTGCTAAAAAACGCCGGATTGGATGTGTTCGTCCTGGATGGCGGTCTGAATAACAATGCTGATACCCTGCAGGACTATCTGAAATAGCACGCCGACGGCGTCTACTTAGTTGCAGGAACAACGTGTCCCAGGAAAAATTTCGCAATATCGGTCTGATCGCGCGCACCGAGAGTGAACAAACGCTGTATTCGGTGCGGCAGCTGATCCACTTTCTGCACGGTCGCGACTGCACTGTGATCCTCGATCGGGCGATCGCCGGCAGCCTCCCGGAATCCGGCCTGCAGGCCGCCAAGGCCTCGCAAATGGGCGACGCCTGTGATCTGGTGATCGTGGTGGGCGGCGACGGCAGCCTGCTGGGCGCGGCCCGCGATCTGGCCCGTTTCGACGTGCCGGTGCTGGGCATCAACCGCGGCCATCTGGGCTTTCTCACCGACATTCTGCCCTCGGAGATCGAATCCCGGGTCGGCCAGGTGCTGGACGGCGACTACACCACCGAACGGCGCTTCCTGCTGGATATGGAAGTGCGGCGCGGCAAGACCGTGATGGGGGAGGGCAGCGCCCTCAACGACGTGGTGCTGCTCTCCGGTGACAGCGTCCACATGATCGACTTCGAGCTCACCATCGACGGCCTGTTCGTGTACGGCCAGCGCTCCGACGGCCTGATCATTTCCACGCCCACCGGCTCCACCGCCTACGCGCTGTCCGGCGGCGGGCCGATCATGCACCCGCGCCTGGACGCCATGGTGCTGGTGCCGCTCAACCCCCACACCCTCACCAGCCGGCCGCTGGTGGTGGACGGCAACAGCGAGATCAAGATCCACATCACCACCGAGAAGGTCAACCCGCTGGTCAGCTGCGACGGCACCGCCGGCATCCGCCTGCAGGCCGAGGACGTGATCGCGATCCGCAAGAAGCCCCACCGCCTGCGCTTGATTCACCCGCCCGGCCACGATTTCTACCAGGCCTGCCGTTCCAAGCTGGGCTGGAGCACCCGCCCCGGCGACGGGAACTAGCCGCAAGCTTCACTTGCATCCTGTATCCTAAGCCCCATTACTCCACGCATAGCGATTGATAGGTATAGGTACGCCATGGCTTCTTCCCCTTCCTTCGACGAGCTTATCGACGGCATGACCCTGGAGGTGTGGCACAACATGCGCACCGCGGTGGAAACCGGCCGCTGGCCGGACGGCCGCCGGGTCAGCGACGAGCAGCGTGCCCTGTGCATGCAGGCGGTGATCGCCTGGGAAGTGCGCAACCTGCCCGAGGAAGAACGTAGCGGTTACGTCCCCAGTCACTGCAAGAGCGCCGACGGCGACACCGGGGAACAGCCGGTGGACCTGCGCCCCGCGCGCCGACACGGAGAACATTGATGAGAGACGGCAACCCCGCGCCGGTCACCCGGATCACCGACTACCGCCCGCCGGCCTGGCTGGTGGACCACACCCGCCTGGACGTGGACCTGCGTGACGGCCACGCCACCGTCACCGCCGAGCTGACGGTGCGCCGCAACCCGGCCCTTGACGACCGCCCGGGCGAGCTGGTGCTGGACGGCGAACATCTGGAGCTGCTTTCCCTGAGCGTGGACGACCGTCCGCTCGGCGAGCCGGACTACCGGCTCGAGGAAGGCCGGCTCACGGTGCCGGGCGTGCCGGAACAGTTCACCCTGACTTCCAAGGTGCGCATCCATCCGGAGAGCAACACCGCCCTGGAAGGGCTGTACCGCTCCAACGGCATGTACTGCACCCAGTGCGAAGCGGAAGGCTTCCGCCGCATCACCTTCTTCCCGGACCGGCCGGACGTGCTCAGCCGGTTCACCACCACCATCCACGCCGACCGGGCCGCTTACCCGCTGCTGCTCTCCAACGGCAACCCGGTGGACAGCGGTGACGAAGAGGGCGGGCGCCACTTCGCCACCTGGGACGACCCCTTCCCCAAGCCCTGCTACCTGTTCGCGCTGGTGGCCGGCGACCTGGCCTGCCTGGAAGACAGCTTCCGCACCGCTTCCGGCCGCAATGTGGCGCTGCGTCTGTACGCCGAGCACCGCGATCTGGACAAGCTGGGCCACGCCATGGATTCCCTCAAGCGGGCCATGGCCTGGGACGAGCAGGTGTTCGGCCGCGAGTACGACCTGGACATCTTCCAGGTGGTGGCGGTCAGCCACTTCAACATGGGCGCCATGGAAAACAAGGGCCTGAACATCTTCAACACCTCCTGCGTGCTGGCGCACCCGGCCACCACCACGGACGCCGGCTTCGAGCGGGTGGAATCGGTGGTCGCCCACGAGTACTTCCACAACTGGAGCGGCAACCGGGTGACCTGCCGGGACTGGTTCCAGCTCAGCCTCAAGGAAGGTTTCACGGTGTTCCGTGACCAGGAGTTCTCCTCGGACATGAACTCCCGCGCGGTGACCCGGGTGGAGAACGTGGATTTCCTGGTCAACCACCAGTTCCCGGAGGACCAGGGGCCCATGGCCCATCCGGTGCGGCCGTCGGAATACCAGAAGATCGACAACTTCTACACCCTCACCGTCTACGAGAAAGGCTCGGAAATCGTGCGCATGCAGCACGAGCTGCTGGGCGCCGAGGACTTCCGCCGCGCCAGCGACCTCTACTTCGAGCGCTTCGACGGCCAGGCGGTGACCTGTGACGACTTCGTGGCCTGCATGGAAGAGGTGTCCGGCCTGGACCTGAGCCAGTTCAAGCGCTGGTACAGCCAGGCGGGCACGCCGCTGGTGACCGCCTCCGACCGGTTCGCCGACGGCGAATACCAGCTCACCCTGCGCCAGGAAACGCCGCCCACCCCCGGGCAGAGCGACAAGCAGCCGCTGATGATTCCGGTCAAGCTGGCGCTGCTCGACGACCAGGGCCGCGCGCTGCCGCTGGACGACAGCGGCGCCACCGAAACCGTGGTGATCCTGCGTGACCGCGAGCAGACCTTCCGTTTCCCGGTGGCCACCGACAGCGCCCCGACGCCGTCGCTGCTGCGCGCGTTCTCGGCGCCGGTGTCGCTGCGCTACCCGTTCAAGGAAGCGCAGCTGATCACGCTGCTGGCCCACGACAGCGACGGCTTCTGCCGCTGGGACGCGGCGCAGCGGCTCTATTTCGCCGCCCTGGCGCGGATCATCGACGACGGCGAGGACGCCGCCGCGCAGCTGGACCGGCTCACCCCGGTGCTGGAGCAGGTGATCCAGCGCGCCGGTGAAGACCCGGCGGAGGCCGCGCTGCTGCTCACCCTGCCCACCGAAACCGCGGTCGGCGACCGGCACACGCCGTTGCGCCCGCAGGCCGTGCACGACGCCCTCAGCGCCCTGCGCGCCGGCCTCGGCGAGGCCCTGGCGGCGTCCTGGTGGCGTCTGGTGGAGGAACTGGCGGAACCGGAATACCGCGCCGACGGCGAGGCCATGGGCAAACGCCGGTTGCGTCAGGTGGCGCTGGGGTACCTGTCCGCCGCCGCCGGCGCCGGCCGTGGCGATCGCGACAAACTGGTGGCACAGCTGCAGGGCATGCTGGATGCCCCCACCTGCATGACCGAGGAACTGGGCGCCCTGCGCGCCCTGGTGCACAACCAGCTGCCCGGTGCCGAGCCGGCGCTGGTGGCCTTCGCCCAGCGCTGGCGCGACGAGGCCCTGGTGATGGATCAGTGGTTCGCGGTGCAGGCCACCGTGCCCGGCGCCGATACCGTGGCGCGGGCGGAGGGCCTGTTGGCCCACGAGGCCTTCGAATGGACCCTGCCCAACCGGGTACGCGCCGTGGTCGGCACCCTGGTCAACGGCAACCCGTCCGCGTTCCACGCGCCGGACGGCAGCGGCTATGCGTTCTTCGCCCGGGCGCTGAAAAAGCTCGACGGCATCAACCCGCAGATCGCCGCGCGGCTGGCCAACGGCGCCGCCCGCCTGCAGCGCCTGGAGCCGGCCCTGGCCGAGCAGCTGAGCGCCGCCCTGCGCGAGCTGCGCCCCGCCGCCTCCGCCAACCTGGCCGAGGTCCTCGACCGCATCCTGTAACGTGGTCCCGGCTCCCGGTATAATCCGCGCCGCCAACCGAGGAGCCGCCGCCCATGCTTTACCAGCTTGCCTGTCCCGCCCTGTTCGCCCTGTCCGGGGAGCAGGCCCACGACCTGACCCTCGCCGCGCTGCGCCGGGGTGCCGGCAAGCTCTATCCGGCGCGGGTGCCGGCGCGGCCGGTGCGGGTGATGGGGCTGGATTTCCCCAACCCGGTGGGGCTGGCGGCGGGCCTGGATAAGAACGGCGACTGCATCGACGGCCTGGCGGCGCTGGGCTTCGGCAGCATCGAGGTGGGCACTGTCACCCCGCGCCCGCAGCCGGGCAACCCCAAGCCGCGCCTGTTCCGGCTGCCGCCGGCCGGGGCGCTGATCAACCGCATGGGGTTCAACAACCACGGCGTTGACGCCCTGGTGAACAACGTGCGCGCGGCCCGTTTCCAGGGCGTGCTGGGCATCAACATCGGCAAGAACAAGGACACCCCGGCGGAGCAGGCGGTGGACGACTATCGGCTCTGCCAGGAGAAGGTGCACGGCCTGGCCGGCTACCTGGTGGTCAACGTCTCCTCGCCGAACACCCCCGGCCTGCGCGACCTGCAGCACGGCGACGCCCTGGACCGCCTGCTCGGCACCCTGCGCGAGGCGCAGACCCGCCTGGATCAACAGCGCGGCGTGACCGTGCCGCTGGTGATCAAGATCGCGCCGGACAACAGCGAAGAGGAACTGGCGGCCATGGCGGAGGCGTTCGTGCGCCACGGCATCGACGGCGTCTGCGTGGGCAACACCACCCTGGAACGGCCCGGCGTGGCGCACCTGCGCCACGGCGACGAGCAGGGCGGCCTGAGCGGCGCGCCCCTGAAGCCGATCGCGGACCGGGCGCTGGGGACGATGGCGAAGGCCCTGGACGGGCGCATCCCGATCATCGGGGTGGGCGGCATCAGCGGCGCCGGCGACGCCCTCGACAAGCGGCGTCTGGGCGCCTCGCTGGTGCAGGTCTATTCGGGCCTCATTTACCAGGGCCCCGGGCTGGTCGGGGACATTGTCCGCGCCTGGTAGGTTTTTAAAGGTGGCAAAAGAAAAGGGCCCGGGAGGGGCCCTGTGGGGTCGACGCGCGAAGCGCCGGCGCTGATCGAAAACAGGTTTTGTGCAATGTCCTCTTAACGCGAAATAACGATTAGGTGACGTCTTTCAAATTCTGGATGCCGGCCACGCCGACCATGCCTTGTACCTGATTCGTGCGGCCCTCGCGCCAACCGCTCATCCAGTGGGTGCGGGCCTGCAATGCGCCGAAGGGGCAAAAGTCCCTGGGCCTGCCTTGAAATCCGGCCAGGTACCCCCGGCTGTAAGCTCTTTCATCACGACTGCGTTTCTGTCTTTTCATAGACACGATCCTCTTGGCTTGTACGCCTGTTGGCTTATTCGCAGTGCCGCTTTGCCGATTGCGGCGACGGTCAGTAAGCTGCGGCCCCCCGGTCACCTTTTCGAAGGGCCACGCTTTGAGTATGTGAAAGGGGGAAGAGGGTGTCGAATAACATGTCGCCATAATGGTGGCGCCGTTTAAGCGTGTGACGAATAATGGTCCAACCGATGAATTTTTCATTTCCGTCTTTAAAACAGGCACTTGCAGGGCAAAACCCATGGATTTCGTAATTACCTGTCTGCCCGGCCTGGGCCCCTTGCTCGCCGACGAGCTCACCGAATTGGGCATCTCGGTAACAGATCCGGGTAACGCCCATGTGGGGATTCAGGGTCGGCAGCAGGACGCCCTGCGGGCCTGCCTGTGGTCGCGCCTGGCGGAGCGGGTGCTGGTGCCGCTGGCGGAACTGGACGTGACCCCGGACCAGGCGCCGGAGCGTCTGGCGGCGGCGGTGGACTGGCGGGCCCTGGTGCCGCCCGGCGTGGACCTGCATCTGAGCCTGGACCACGGCAAGGGCGTGCGTGGCGACAGCCGGGTCAGCGGTAAGCGGCTGCTGCGTGCCTTGCCGCCGGAGATCGGCCAGGCCCGGCGCGAGGAGGGCGCCTGCGCGGTGCGTGCCCGGCTGGACGAAAACAGCGCCCGCCTGTGGCTGGACCTGGCCGGCACGCCGCTGCACCGGCGCGGTTACCGGCTGGCCGGCGGCCGGGCGCCGCTGCGCGAGAATCTGGCGGCGGCGCTGCTGCGCGCCGGCGGCTGGCACCGCGAGGAGCGGCCGGCGGCGTTGCTGGATCCGTTCTGCGGCAGCGGCACCCTGGTGATCGAGGCGGCCTGGATGGCCGCCGGCGTGGCGCCCGGCGCGCTGCGTCGCGAGTACGGCTTCCAGGCCTGGCGCGGCTGCCGCAAGCCGCTCTGGGAAGAGGCCCTGCGCGAGGCCGCCGCCAGCCTGGAGGGCGGGCTCGAGGGGCTGCCGTCGCTGAAGGGCTTCGACGCCGACCCGGACACCATTCAGTACGCGCTGCACAACGCCGAGCGCGCCGGGGTGCGCCGGCGGGTGCATTTCGAGCGGCGCGAGCTGGGCGCCCTGCGCGGCCGTGATTTCGCCGACCAGGGGCTGCTGGCCACCAACCCGCCCTGGGGCGAACGGCTGGACGAGCAGACCAGCGCCGCCTGGCTGTACGCCGGCCTGGGCCGCATCCTCGGCGAGAAGGCGCCGGCCTGGACCGCGGTGATGCTGGGCGCGGACGTGGCCGCGCTGGACCGCTCCGGCATGGACATGACCCAGCAGTGGAAGGTGCGCAACGGCGCGTTGAACAATTTCATCCGCGTCAGCCGGCCGCGCCCGCCGGCGCCGCAGCCGCCGCTGCGGGTCGGCGACGCGCCCGGCTTCGAGCTGCCGGAACCGGCCATGCCGCTGTTCAACCGCCTGCGCAAGAACGGCAAGCACCTGCGCCGCTGGCTGGAGCGCGAGGACATTCAGGCTTACCGCCTCTACGACCGGGACCTGCCGGAATTCAACGTGGCGGTGGACGTGTACGGCGATCAGGCGCTGGTGCAGGAGTTCAAGGCGCCCAAGACCGTCGACGAGGACAAGGCGAAACAGCGCCGCCAATGGGCGGTGAGCGCGGTGCGCGCGGCCCTGGGCGTGCACCGCGAGCAGGTGCACCTGCGCACCCGCGAGCGGCAGAAGGGCAACCGCCAGTATCAGAAACTGGACGGCCAGGGCCAGTACCGGGTGGTCCGCGAGGGTCAGGCGCGCCTGCTGGTGAATCTGAACGACTATCTGGACACCGGCCTGTTCCTGGACCATAGGCCGTTGCGCCTGCGGCTCGCCGAGGAGTGCGCCGGCAAGCGCTTCCTCAACCTGTTCGCCTACACCGGCGCGGCCAGCGTGCAGGCGCTGGTGGGCGGCGCCCGCCGCGCGGTGACGGTGGACGCCTCGCGGCGCTACCTGGACTGGGCCGCCTGCAACCTGGCGGTGAACGGCTTCTCCAGCGAGGCCCACCCGCTGGTGCGCGCCGATGCCATGGCCTGGCTGGAGGACTGCCAGGAGCAGTTCGACGTGGTGTTCTGCGATCCGCCCACCTTCTCCAACAACAAGTCGCGCCAGGACTTCGTGGTCCAGGAGCACCACGGCGAGCTGATCCGGCGCATCATGAAGCGCCTGGAGCCCGGCGGCGTGCTCTACTTTTCCTGCAACTTCCGCCGCTTCGAGCTGGAGGAGAGCATCGCCCGCTGGTATCAGGTGGAGGACCTGACCGCCTGGAGCCTGCCGGAGGACTTCCGCCGCAACAGCGCCATCCACCACTGCTACGCGATCCGACACGGAACCCTTTGATGACTGTCGTGCTATACACCACCCTGGGCTGCCACCTGTGCGACCAGGCCCGCGACCTGCTGCTCACCGTGAACCCGCAAATCGATATTCACGCGGTGGATATCGCCGAGGACGATACCCTTATCGCGGAGTACGGCGAGCGTATCCCGGTGCTGCGCCACGGCGACCGCGAGCTCGCCTGGCCGTTCGGGTTGCTCGACATTCAGGCGCTGCTTTCGGAGTAAAGATGGAAAAGATTACCGTTAAGAAACTCAACGGACGGCACGTGGAAAAGGTGCTGCTGCGGTCGGTGACGCTGTCGATCTGCATCGTGCAGGTGGAGATCGACGGCGTGAGCTACCACGTGGTGGACGAGAAAGGCCAGATCGTGCGCTTTAACGGCGCCGAGCACGCCAACAACGTGCTCGGCAAGATGACCACCGACAAGGCGGTGCTGGTGCACAACTCGCCCTACGCGGAAATGGCCGGCCAGCCCGAAGACGGCCCGCAACCGCCGCTGGAAGTCGACTTCAACTGGCGCGCGGAGAAAGCCTGAGAAAAGCGCGGGTATTGGCAAAGGTGCGCTCTGCCAGATCCGCCTCACTCTCGCCACGCAACGCCGCGATCCGCCGCCCGATCCAGGGCAGATAGCAGGGCTCGTTGCGGCGCTTGCGCGGTGGCTTCTCCGGCAGATCCCGGGGCAGCAGATAGGGCGCGTCGGTTTCCAGCAGCAGGCGGTCGCCGGGAATCTCCGGCACCAGCTCCGCCAGGGCGCCACCGCGCCGCTCATCGCACACCCAGCCGGTGATGCCGATGTGGCAATCCAGATCCAGGTAGTCGAACAGGGCCTCGCGCTGATCGGTGAAGCAGTGCACCACGGCGGCGGGCAGCTTGTGCCGCCAGGCTTTCAGAATCGGCAGGAAACGGTGGTGGGCGTCGCGCTGATGCAGGAACACCGGCTTGCCGGCCTCGGCGGCCAGCGCCAGCTGTGCCTCGAAGGCGCTTTCCTGGTCGTCCCGGGGCGAGAAGTCGCGGTTGAAGTCCAGGCCCATCTCCCCGGCCGCCGCCACCTCGGGGTGCGCCAGCAGCCCGGCCAGCGCGTGGCCGGCCTCGGCGTCGAAAAAGCGGGCGTTGTGCGGGTGAATGCCGGCGGTGGCGAACAGGGCCGGGCCGGCGTCGGCCCATTGCCGGCACAGCGCCACGGCGGCTTCCGACTCCGGCACACTGGTGCCGGTGAGCAACATCAGGGCCACGCCGCTGTCGGCGGCGCGGGCCAGCACCTGTTCACTGTCCTCGGCGAACTGCTTGTCGCCAAGATTGACGCCGATGTCCGCCCAGCGCGGGCCGTGCTCCGGCATGCCGCTCATCCGTGGCTGGGCTGGGGTTGTCCAAGGCGCGCGTTGAGGCGCTCGCGCAGGTCTTCCACCCGGCGCCGGTTGGCGCCCAGGTCCCAGTAACCGATGCGCGAGGCGGAGCGCACGTCGATCAGACCGTCGTCGTGCACGTACAGGGTCACATCATCAACGAACCGCAGAATCCGGCTGGTGAAGCGGGCCTGAATGCGGGCCGGACCGATCCGCTCGTAGGCCACCCGGGGCAGGGTGTCGAGCACCTCTTCCAGCATCGCCAGGCTGTCGGCGCGGTTGCCGGCGCCGGGCAGCGGCGCCACCCGGTGACGTTCGTCCTCGGCAAGGCTCGACACGCAATTCGGCGCGGACGGGCAGGGGGCAAGCAAACGGGTGTCCGACATACGGTTCTGTCTCTCACTACTCTCGTTACTGGCGTCGTCGCCGGCGCCGGCGTTGCCCTGGCAGGCGGCCAGAGCGATGCCCAGCAACAGGGTTGCCAAAAGGCGGTTAACGGTGTCAATGCGCATTGGGATCACGGATCAGACCCACGAAAATACCCTCGATCATCAGCTCGTCGGCGGCCACGCGGATCGGCGCGTAGGCGTCGTTGGCCGGCAGCAGCGTGGCGCTGGAACGATTTAGTTTAAGGGTTTTCACCGTGACTTCATCGTCAATGCGCGCCACCACGATCTCGCCGGACCGGGCGGTCTGGCTTTTGCGAACCGCGATCAGGTCACCGTCGAAAATGCCGGCTTCGATCATGCTATCGCCCTGGACCTTGAGAAGATAGGTGGGGCGCTGGCGAAACAGCCCCTGGGGCACCGGCACGGTGCGCTCCACGTTTTCGATCGCCTCGATCGGCGTACCGGCGGCGACCTTGCCCACCACCGGCACCTCATCGCCCATCTCCAGGGCCAGATCGAGAAGCTGGATGCCCCGCGAGCGGTCGCCGTGCAGGCGGATGTAGCCCTTGCGCTCCAGGGCGCGCAGGTGGTCGGACGCGGCGTTCTTCGATTGAAAGCCCATGCGTTCGGCGATTTCAGCCCGGGTCGGGGCCATGCCGGTCTCCATCTGGGACGCACGAATGCAATCGAGAACCTGCTGTTGGCGTGCGGTTAATGCGATGCTCATGTCGGCCTCCTCGGGCACGGTTCCGCTGTTACGTACACTGATAATACGGACAGTGTAATATGTCCAGTGGTTTTTTGCACCGTGCGAGTGAATACGGCCTGTTCGGCGGTGGCAATCCGGGAAACGTTCGGGCTAGGATGAGGCCGCCATACACGGGGAAGAGGGGAGACATGAAGCACGCCCAATGGCAGGAATCGGATCACGCGCGGGTGGAGGCACTGCTTTCCGGCGTGCCGTTTTTCAACGAGGTGGCGCGTGATGACGCGGACCAGCGGGCGCTGCTTCTGGCGCGCACGGAAATCATCGAGGCCGGGCCCGGTGACCGGGTGATCCGCGCCGGGGAAGTGGAATCGTCACTGTACTTTCTGCTGCGCGGCCAGCTGGTGGTGCAGGGCGAGAGCGCCGACGGCGCACCGTCGGCGGTGCTGTATTACGTGTCCCCCGGCGAGGTGTTCGGCACCCTGTCCATGCTGCTGGGCACCGCCCGCAGCGCCACCATCCGCGTGGCGGACGCCGCCCGCGAGGCGGTGATGGCGAAGCTGGAATTCACCGATTTCGACCGCCCCGACTCGCCCTACACGCTGGCCACCCGGCTGGCGTTCTTCCATATGCTGGTGCATCAGATCCGCTGGGCGGTGGAAGTGCAGAGGATGCAGGCGCCGGACCAGGAGCTGGTGGCGGCGCTGCGCAAGGTGCCGATCTTCACCGGCCCCCGGGACAGCGACGAAGAGCTGGCCGCGCTCAAAACGCAAGCCCGAGAGCTAGCCGGGCTGCTTTACAGGTGGAACACTAAGCCGCCCAGCGCCACTGGTAACGCCCAACTCACCTAATGGCACCCTGTGGGAGCGGGCCTTGCCCGCGAAAGGGCGCCGTCAGGCCGCCCGGCAGGATACCAGAGACCCTGTTGGCGGCTTCATAGAAAAGCCTCTGGAATCCCGCCGGCAAGCTCCGCTTGCCTTTCGCGGGCGGGGCCCGCTCCCACAGTTTCCGCTAGCTTTCCTTCTTGCGCTTGTCCATTTTCACGGCGAGCACGTCGCAGTGGGCGCCGGGCACCAGGCCGCGGGCGGTGGAGCCGAGCAACAGGGCGAGGCCGCTGCGGGTGTGGCTGCCGACCACGATCAGATCGGCGCCGATGTCGTCGGCCTTGTCGAGGATGGTTTTTTCGATCGACCCCAGTTCCACGTGGATGCGGCTTTCCGGAATCCGGTAGTGGCCGGCGTATTCCAGCGCCGTGTCGCGGGCCTGCTTGACCAGGCCGCTTTGCAGGTCGGTGACGTCCATCGGCACGTCGGCGCCGTAGGCCAGCGCCAGCGGTTCGATCACGTGGATCAGGTGTAATTCCCCGTCGGTGCCTTCCTGGACCCCCGCCGCACGGGACAGAACCTCGGCGGATTCGTCGCTGCAATCAATCGCCACCAGTACCTTTCGATAGGGTGAGGTCATGGTGTTCTCCCTTAACCGGCAGAGGTTGTTTTCAGTACCTTCACGCCGAGTATAGCCTTCTCGGCGGGCTCTGCCAGCCCACCGTGAAAGGCGCCGCGACGCCATGGCCGGCGCGGCCTGGAGGGCTTCCGGGCGGCGTCGCCGGCGACCCCGGTGCTTGACCGGACGATACCGGCGCTGTCTAAATAGGCGCCCGCCGGGGTCCGCAAAGGCCCCGGCCCGACCTCTGAGGCGTGTCCTGCCCGGCGAATTTTCACCGCCGTGGCGGTCAGGCCTCAGAGGTTTCTTATGACGCAGCTTCTCATGATCGGGTGAGCAACGAATGGGTAAATCCCTTGTAATCGTGGAATCGCCGGCCAAGGCCAAGACCATTAATCGCTATCTGGGCGATGATTTCGTGGTCAAATCCAGTGTCGGCCATGTGCGTGACCTGCCGGTAAGCGGCGGCGCCAAGACCAGTACCCCCAAGGAGCGGGCCAAAGAAGCGGCCTATACCCGCTCACTGCCGAAGGAGGAGCGTGAAGCCTATAAAAAGAAGAAGGCCCGCGCGCAGCTGATCAACCGCATGGGCGTGGACCCGGACCACGGCTGGCAGGCGCAGTATCAGATCCTGCCGGGCAAGGAAAAGGTGATCGACGAGCTCAAGCGGCTCGCCAGCAGCGCCGACCGCATCTACCTCGCCACTGACTTGGACCGCGAAGGGGAGGCGATCGCCTGGCACCTGCGGGAAGTGATCGGCGGCGACGACCAGCGCTTCGACCGGGTGGTGTTCAACGAGATCACCAAGAAAGCGATCCAGGCCGCCTTCGAGGAGCCGGGCAAGCTCGACATGAGCCGGGTGGAAGCCCAGCAGGCGCGCCGCTTCCTGGACCGGGTGGTGGGCTTCATGATCTCGCCGCTGCTGTGGGAAAAGATCGCCCGCGGCCTGTCCGCCGGCCGGGTGCAATCGGTGGCGGTGGAGCTGGTGGTGGAGCGCGAGCGGGAAATCCGCGCCTTCACCCCGGAAGAGTACTGGGAGCTGCACGCCGACACCCATAACGCGGCCAACGCGGCGGACGCCATCCGCATGCAGGTGGCCCGTTACCGGGGCGAGAACTTCCGCCCCAACAACGGCGACGACGCGGAGAAGCACCGCGCCGCCCTGGTGGCCGCGGGCAAGCTCACCATCAGCCAGCGCGAGGAGCGCCCGACCCGCTCCAAGGCGCCGCCTCCCTTTATTACTTCCACCCTGCAGCAAGCCGCCAGCACGCGCCTGGGCTTCGGGGTGAAGAAGACCATGATGATGGCCCAGCGCCTCTACGAGGCCGGCCACATCACCTATATGCGTACCGATTCCACCAACCTGAGCGCGGATGCGGTCAACGACTGCCGCGCCTGGATCGGCGAGCAACTGGGTAACAAGTACCTGCCCGAGCAGCCGCTGCGGTACTCCAACCGCGACGGCGCCCAGGAAGCCCACGAAGCGATCCGCCCCTCGGACGTGAAGCGCGACGCCAGCAACCTCAAGGACATGGAGCGCGACGCCCAGCGCCTTTACGAGCTGATCCGCCGCCAGTTCATCGCCTGCCAGATGCCGCCGGCGGAGTACCTGAGCACCACCATCACCGCCGAGGCCGACGGCTACGAGCTCAAGGCGCGCGGTCGCATCGTCAAGTTCGACGGCTGGACCCGCATCCAGCCCCAGGCGTCGCGCAAGGGCGCCGAGGACACCGTGCTGCCCGATCTCAAGCAGGGCGACGTGCTCGATATCGATCAGGTGGACGCCAACCAGCACTTCACCAAGCCGCCGGCGCGCTACACCGAAGCCAGTCTGGTGAAGGAACTGGAGAAGCGCGGCATCGGCCGGCCCTCCACCTACGCCTCGATTATTTCCACCATCCAGGATCGGGGCTATGTCCGTCAGGACAACCGCCGTTTCTACGCGGAGAAGATGGGCGACATCGTCACCGACCGGTTGGCGGAAAGCTTCCCCGACCTGATGGACTACAACTTTACCGCCCAGATGGAGGAAACCCTGGATCAGATCGCCGAGGGCAAGCGCGGCTGGCGCGACGTGCTCGACGAGTTCTACCGGGACTTCCTGGCCAAGCTGGAAGCCGCCCAGGGCGAGGGCAGCGGCAAGCAGGCCAAGGGCGGCATGCGCGCCAACCTGCCCACCGACACCGACATCGACTGCCCCAAATGCGGCCGCCCGATGCAGATCCGCACCGGTTCCACCGGCGTGTTCCTGGGGTGCTCGGGCTACAGCCTGCCGCCCAAGGAGCGCTGCACCGCCACCCTCAACCTGCTGCCCGGCGAAGAGGCGGTGCGCGCCGACGACGAGGAAGCGGAAACCCAGGAGCTGCGCCGCAAGAAACGCTGTCCCAAGTGCGGCACGGCGATGGAAAACTACCTGATCGACGAAAAGCGCAAGCTGCACATCTGCGGCAACAACCCGGACTGCGACGGCTACGTGGTGGAGAAGGGCGAATTCCGCATCAAGGGCTACGACGGCCCTACACTGGAATGTGAAAAGTGCGGCAGTGAAATGCAGCTGCGCACCGGCCGGTTCGGCAAGTTCTTCAAGTGCACCAATGATGACTGCGGCAACACCCGCAAGCTGCTCAAGAACGGCGAGCCGGCGCCGCCGCGCGCCGACCCGGTGCCCATGCCGCACCTCAAGTGCGAGAAGGTGGACGATCACTACCTGCTGCGCGACGGCGCCTCCGGCCTGTTCCTGGCCGCCAGCCAGTTTCCCAAGAACCGGGAAACCCGCGCGCCGCTGGTGGAAGAGGTGCAGTCGGTGGCCAAGGAACTGGACCCCAAGCACAAGTATCTCGCCGAGGCCCCCGCCGAGGACGCCAAAGGTCGCAAGGCGGTACTGCGCTACAGCCGCAAGGCGAAAGAGCAGTACGTGATGACCGAGGAGGACGGCAAGCCCACCGGCTGGTACGCCTTCTACCGCGACGGCGCCTGGGAAGTGGAAGAGAAAAAGACCGCGCCCAAGAAAAAAGCCGCCAAGAAAAAGGCGGCGAAGAAAAAAGCCCCGGCCAAAAAGAAGGCCGCCAAGAAATAGCGACAAGCCTCAAGCTACAAGCTAGAAGCGGTTCGGGTGCGATAGCCGGCTTGCGGCTTGAAGCTTGAGGCGTGCAGCCCACCGGAGGTGGCGTATGTCCCGAATGGTTCGAGAAAGCGAAGTGAGCGGCCTGCGCGAGCGGCTGTTCTTCGCCCGCAGTCTGCTCAAGCAACTGTACAGCGACGAGAGCGCCGCCGTGGGCCAGCGCCTGGCGCTACGCGGTGCGGTGGTGTTTCATTTGTACTCGGTGCTGGTGGGTCTGGCCCGGCAGGCGGCCAAGAACTATCAGGTGGCCGGTTACGAGGATCTGATCAGCCTGGCGGCCCTGGAGCAGGCGTTTCAGCGCGCCGAGGTGCGCGCCCAGGAAATCCAGGTGCTGGCGACGGCGCGGGCGGACCGCGCGGATCTGGTATTCTGGCTCGATCAGGAAATCCGCGCCGCGGTGGGCGCCGCCGGGCTCGCCCGCCGGCCCACCCCGCCCGGTGAAGGCAATGATCTGGCGATGCGCGCCGAGGACCCCTACGCGCCGCTCGCCTACGGCGACCTGGAACGCCTGGAACAGGCCGCGCGCCGCGTTGAGGAACTGATCGAGCATTGCGGCGCCTATATGGAAGAATGGTAGGAAATCACTGAATGGAAACGCCGATGTTTTTGCTTATCGTTTTTGCCCTGGTCGCCATCGGGTTTTCGTTCCTGTGCTCAATTCTGGAAGCCGCCCTGCTGTCGATCACCCCCAGCTATATCGCCGGCCTCAAGGGTGAGCGGCCCAAGCTGTTCGAGAAGCTGCGCAAGCTCAAGGACGACATCGACGACCCGCTGGCGGCGATCCTCACCCTCAACACCATCGCCCACACCGCCGGCGCCACCGGGGTCGGTGCCCAGGTGGCGGTGATCTTCGGCGAGGCCTATCTGGGCGCGGCGTCGGCGGTGATGACGCTGGCCATCCTGATTCTCTCCGAGATCATTCCCAAGACCATCGGCGCCAAGTTCTGGCGCACCCTGGCGCCCATGCTGCCGCCGGTGCTGAACCTGATGATTCTGGTGCTCAAGCCGTTCGTGTGGCTTTCCAAGATCGTCACCCGGCAGATCGGCGCCGGCGAGCCGGACACCGATATCCGCGCCGAGCTCAAGGCAATGGCGGCCATCGGCCGCGATCAGCAGGCCCTGGACGAGGACGAGCAGCGGGTGATCACCAATGTGCTCAACCTCCACGAGATCAAGGTGGAGAAGGTGATGACCCCGCGCACCGTGGTGCGCTCGCTGGGCCCGGACGAGAGCGTGGCCGACGTGCGCCAGCGCCTGGCCGGCTCGCCGTTTTCCCGCTTCCCGGTGATCAACGAACACGACGAAGCGGTCGGCTACGTGCACAAGAGCGACCTGCTGGAAGTGGAGGGCGACCGCAAGGTCAGTGAGCTGGCCCGTGGCATGGCGCCGTTCCGCGCCACCATGAATATTGAATACGTGTTCGGCGAAATGCTGCGCGAGCGCCAGCACCTGGGCATGGTCTATGACGACCTGGGCACCTGGGTGGGGTTGATCACCATGGAAGACATTATCGAGACCCTGTTGGGGCACGAGATCATGGATGAGACCGATAACGTGTCCAATCTGCGGCGGTATGCGAAGCAGCGCTGGAGCCGGCGGTTGAAGAAGCGCGTTAGTCAGGACTAGTGACGTCTCTGGTATCCTGCCGGGCGCTTTGCGCCCTTTCGCGGGCTGGGCCCGCTCCTACAATTGACCTGTGGTGCCTCAAACGCTAGTTTAAAACGTCTGTTTCCAGGCGTGAGGCCGGCATGTCCCAATCCGATACCGTGCAGCGCATTCTTGATGCGGCGGAAGTTCTGTTCGCCCAGAAGGGGTTCGCCGAGACCAGCCTGCGCGCCATCACCAGCCGGGCCGGCGTCAATCTGGCGGCGGTCAATTACCACTTCGGTTCCAAGGAAGCGCTGATCCAGGCGGTGTTCGAGCGCTATCTGACGCCGTTCTGCCAGGCCCTGGACGCCAAGCTCGAGGAACTGGAAGGCGAAACCCGCAGCGGTGGCGAAGTGCCCCTGGAGAAGCTGTTCACCGTGGCCTCGCGGCTGGCGCTGGGCTCCCACGGCGACGAACCACGCCGGGCGATGATCTTCTTCCGCCTCTCCGGGCAGGCCTACAGCCAGCCGCAGGACCACCTGCGTGCCTGGCTGCGCGAACATTACGGCCCGGTGTTCCGCCGCTTCCTGGCCCTGCTGCGCCGGGCGGTGCCCGACGTGCCGCCGATGGAGCTGTTCTGGCGGGTGCACTTCAGCCTGGGCGCCGTGATCTTCACCCTGTCCGGCATGGAATCGCTGCAGGCGATCAGCAAGAAAGACTTCAACCAGAGCGTCACCGCCGCCCACATCACCCAGCAGCTCCTGCCGTTCGTGGTCGGCGGCATTGTAGGAGCGGGCCCAGCCCGCGAAAGGCAAGCGTAGCTTGCCGGCAGGATCCCAGAGGCGTAACTAAGGGCAGCATCAACACCCTCTCTGGCATCCTACCGGCCGGCTTTGCCGGCCTTTCGCGGGCAAGGCCCGCTCCCACAAGCCCCGTCCACAGTGCTTACAACCCGGCGCCCATCCTGTATCTTCTCGCTATGCCTATTCTCGTGTCGCTCAGCGATCAAACCCTGACTCTGGAAAGCCCTGAAGACACGCTGCGGTTTCCGGTGTCCACCGCCGCCGTGGGCGCCGGTGAGCGCCACGGCAGCGGCGCCACGCCGCGCGGCCGGCATCTGGTGCGGGCCCGCTTCGGCGCCGGTTTGCCGGCGGGCGCGGTGTTCGCGGGCCGTCGCTTTCACGGTGAGTTTTACGACCCGGAGCGGGCACGGGAAGCCCCGGAACGGGACTGGATTCTCAGCCGCATTCTGTGGCTCGGCGGTCTGCAGCCGGGCGTCAATCAGGGCGGCGACGTGGATAGTTTCCGCCGCTTTATTTATATTCACGGCACGCCGGACGACCAGCCCATGGGCGAGCCGGCTTCGCATGGCTGCATCCGCATGCGCAACACGGATGTGATCACTCTTTTTGAACGGGTACCGGTGGCCACGCCGGTGACCATCGTCGAGTAAGACACCCCGCTTATGTCGAACCAAACCGATACCCAGCCGCTGCTGATGCTGGACCTGGAAGGCCTTACCGTCACGGCGGAAGAGCAGGAGTTGCTGCGTCACCCGGCGGTGGGCGGCCTGATTCTGTTCAGCCGCAACTACCAGGAACCGGACCAGCTTTACGAGCTGATTCACCAAGTGCGGGCGGCGCGCCCGGACCTGCTGATCGCCGTGGACCAGGAGGGCGGCCGGGTGCAGCGTTTCCGCACCGAGTTCACCCGCCTGCCGCCGATGGCGGCGCTGGGCCGTTACCACTGGCGCGATCCCGAAGCCGCTTGCCACGCCGCCGACCTGCTCGGCGAACTGATGGCGGACGAGCTGCGCGCCTACGACATCGACATCAGTTTCGCGCCGGTGCTGGATCTGGATTTCGGCACCAGCAGCGTGATCGGCGACCGCAGCTTCAACGCCGATCCCCACGCGGTCACCGAACTGGCCGGCGCCTTTATCGACGGCATGGCCCGCGCCGGCATGGCCGCCACCGGCAAGCACTTTCCCGGCCACGGCCACGTGGCGGCAGACTCCCATCTGGAGCTGCCGGAAGACCCGCGTACCTGGGAACAGCTGCAGGACGACCTGGTGCCGTTCAAGGCGCTGGCGCCGCGTCTGGACGGCATCATGCCCGCCCATGTCCGTTATCAGGCGGTGGACGCCGAGCCGGCGGGCTTTTCCCGCCACTGGCTGGGCAAGGTGCTGCGCGGTGACTGCGGCTACCGCGGTGTGATCTTCTCCGACGATCTGGGCATGGCCGGCGCCGCCGGTGCCGGAGACTTTTCCCAGCGCGCCCAGGCCGCCCTGGGGGCGGGTTGCGACATGGTGCTGGTGTGCAACGACCGCCCCGGCGCCGTGGCCGTGGCGCAATGGCTGGAAGGCCGCCGCTTCGAGCACCGGGTCGGCGCCGCCGCCCTGCGCGGCAAGCCCCGCGCCCCCATGCATCTGAGCCGCCGCCGGCAGGCCGGCGACGTGGCCGACCTGCTTAATAAGGACCTGTAATGAATTGGGAAGCGCTGACCGACTGGCGACAACTTCTGGTGTGGCCCGGGCCGGACACCGAAACCGCGTTGTGGGTGACTCAGGTCTTCGCCGTGGTGCTGTGCACCGTCACCGTCAACTTCATCCTGATGCGGGTGATCGACATTATTGATCACTTCAGCCGCGAAACCCACAACCTGTGGGACGACGCCCTGCTGGATTCCCTGCGCATTCCGATCCGCCTGCTGATCTGGGTGGTGGGCCTGTCGGTGGCCGCGGAAATGATGCAGGCGGTGTCCGAGGCGGCGGTGTTCGATTACGTCGGCGACGCCCGCCGCGTGGCGTTCATCCTCATCGTCGCGCTGTTCCTGACCAAGCTGGTCGGCAACGTGGAAAAGAATCTGATCGACCCGGATCGCATGCGCAACCCCATGGATCAGACCACCGCCTCGGCGGTGGGCAAGCTGCTGCGCATTTCGGTGTTGATCACCGCCTTTCTGATCATTCTGCAAACGCTGGGTTACAGCATCTCCGGGGTGCTGGCGTTCGGCGGCCTGGGCGGCATGGCGGTGGCGTTCGCCGCCAAGGATCTGCTCGCCAACTTTTTCGGCGGTGCCATGGTGTACATGGACAAGCCGTTCAAAGTGGGCGAGTGGGTGCGCTCGCCGGACCGCAGCATTGAAGGCACGGTGGAGCACATCGGCTGGCGCCTGACGCGCATCCGCACCTTCGACCAGCGGCCGCTGTACGTGCCCAACGCCATGTTCACCACGGTGATCCTGGAAAACCCGTCGCGCATGCTTAACCGCCGCATCAACGAGAAGGTGGGCATCCGCTTCGACGACTGGGAGAAGATGCCCGCCATCGTCGACGCGGTGCGCGAGATGGCCAAGAAGCACAAGGATCTGGAAACCGAACACCGCACCCTGATCGTCAACTTCGACAGCTACGGCGCGTCGCACATTGAATTCTTTATCTACACCTTCACCAAGACCACGGACTGGGTCACCTACCATGAAATCAAACAGGACGTGCTGATGCGCATCATGGCCATTGTCCATGAGCACGGCGCCGAGTTCGCCTTCCCCAGCCGCACGCTGTACATGGCGGCCAACGATGAAGGGGACGAGGAATTCGAGGACGACGAGGACGAGGTCGCCGAAGGGCGCGCCGCGCAACGCCGTTCGCGCCGCCGCAGCCGCAACCGTCGCGACCGTAACCAGACCTGGAAAGGCGACCAGGACCAATCCGAGGAGGACGCCGATGGCGACTGAAATGGCCACTGAACTGAAGCAAGAACTGATGCGCGTGCGCCGCGAAGCCCGCGAGCTGTATTCCCGCGACCAGGTGGAGGAGGCGGTGGCCAAGGTGGCGATCAAGCTGGCCGAGGACTATTCCGAGCGCTTCCCGGTGTTCGTCACCATCATGAACGGCGGCCTGGTGTTCGCCGGCCAGTTGCTCACCCGTCTGGACATTCCGCTGGAGGTGGACTACCTGCACGCCAGCCGCTACCTGGGCGAGACCAGCGGCGGCGATGTGCAGTGGATCGTTACCCCCACCGCCAATCTGGAAGGCCGCGACGTGGTGATTCTGGACGACATTCTGGACGTGGGCTCCACGCTGCTGTCGATCATCGAGGCCTGCAAGGCGCAGGGCGCCGCCAGCGTGAAAACCTGCGTGCTGGTGGACAAGGTGCACGACCGCAAGGCGCAACCCGGCCTGAAAGCCGACTACACCGCCCTGGAAGCGGAAGACCTCTACCTGTTCGGCATGGGCATGGACTACAAAGGTTACTGGCGTAACGCGCCGGGTATCTTCGCGGTGGAGGAGGCCTGAGGTGCTGGCATTTATCGGCGGAACCGGCCTCACCCGCATGGACGACCTCGAGATTCGTCACCGGCACGACATCGAGACCCGCTACGGCAAGCCCTCGGCGCCGGTGGCGGAAGGCGAGCTCAACGGTGTGCCGGTGCTGTTTCTGGCCCGCCACGGCGACCCCCATGTGTGGCTGCCGCACCAGGTGAACTACCGGGCCAACATGCAGGCCCTCAAGGACGCCGGCGCCACCGCCATCGTGGCGGTCAACGCGGTGGGCGGCATCACCGCCCCGGCCGGCGCGTTGGTGTTGCCCGAGCAGATCATCGACTACACCTGGGGCCGCGACAGCACCCTGTTCGACGACCCGAACGACCCGCTGGTGCACGTGGACTTCAGCTGGCCGTTCGACCCGGTGCTGCGGCGCCGGCTGCGCGGTGCGCTGGAGCGCGCCGGCCTGCAATGGGTGGACGGCGGCTGCTACGCCGCCACCCAGGGCCCGCGCCTGGAAACCGCCGCCGAGATCCTGCGCCTGGAGCGCGACGGCTGCGACATCGTCGGCATGACCGGCATGCCGGAAGCGGTGCTCGCCCGCGAGCTGGGCATCCCCTATGCGATGCTGTCGCTGGTGGTGAACCCGGCCGCCGGCAAGGCCAGCCGGGAAATCACCATGGCGGAAATCGAAGCGGTGCTGCACACCGGCATGAGCGATGTGCGCACTGTCCTCGCCACCCTCGCAGCCGGCTAAGCGAATGCAGCAGTACGATGTGGTGGTAATCGGTGCCGGCGCGGCGGGCTTGATGTGCGCCGCCAGCGCCGGTTACCGCGGCCGCTCGGTGCTGGTGCTGGACCACGCCAACAAGGCCGGCAAGAAGATCCTGATGTCCGGCGGCGGGCGCTGCAATTTCACCAACCTGAACACCACGCCGGACCATTTCGTGTCCGCCAACCCGCATTTCTGCAAATCCGCGTTGCACCGCTACAGCCCCTGGCACTTCGTCGAGATGGTGGAGCGTCACGGCGTCGGTCATGTGGAGAAGGCGCCGGGCCAGTTGTTCTGCGACACCTCCAGCAAGGCGATTCTTCAGGTGCTGCTTACCGAGTGCGAGTGGGCCGGGGCCGAGGTGCGCCTCAAGACATCGGTGACGCACATTAACAACCGGCCGGTGGGCGAGGGCGCCGACAGTGGCGCCTCATCACAAGCGTTGGGGGACGACGGCTTTGTGCTGCGCGCCGAAGGCGAATCGATTCGCTGTGACAAGCTGGTGATCGCCAGCGGCGGGCTGTCGATTCCGACCCTGGGCGCCGGCCCGTTCGCCTACCGGGTGGCGGAGCAATTCGGTCTGCGGGTGCTGCCCACCCGGGCCGGGTTGGTGCCGTTCACGCTGCAGCCCGCTGATAAGGAATGGCTGGCGGCACTCAGCGGCGTCAGCGCCGAGGTGCGGGCCGAGGCCGGGGGGCGCGCGTTCGCCGAGCCCATGTTGATCACCCACCGTGGTCTGTCCGGTCCGGCGATGTTGCAGGTTTCCAGCTTCTGGTCGCCGGGGGAGGCGGTGACCGTGGACTGGCTGCCGGCCCTGGCGGACCCGCTGGCGGCGTTGCGCGAGGCGCGCAAGGCGCAGCCCGCCGCCGGCGTGGAAAAGTGGCTGCGGGGGTTTTTCTCGCAGCGGCTGGCCGCCGCGCTGGCCGAGCACTTCGGCTGGTCCGGACCGTTGCAGCATTACAGCAACGAGGCCCTGGCGGAAATCGCCTCGGTATTGAAAGGCTGGCGGTTCAAGCCGTCCGGCACGGAGGGCTACCGCACCGCCGAAGTGACCCTGGGCGGCGTGGACACGGACAGTGTGTCTTCCAAAACCTTCGAAGTGAAAAGCGTGCCCGGCCTCTACTTTATCGGCGAGGCGCTGGACGTGACCGGCGAACTGGGGGGCTTTAATTTCCAATGGGCCTGGGCTTCCGGCTGGTGCGCCGGCCAGGCGCTCTGAGGCCCGCCGCTTCGGTGTCTACGAAGCACGAATTGTGCGAGCGGGCCTTGCCCGCGAAAGGTCGCGGAGCGACCGGCGGGATACCAGAGATTTTTCTAACGGCCGCACAAACAGCATCTCTGGAATCCTGCCGGGCGGCTGGAAGCCGCCCTTTCGCGGGCGGGGCCCGCTCCCACAAGGCCGCTCCTACAAGGCTCTTTCCTTAGTGTATCCTCCCAAAGTATTAATCCTTTCGGTCTGTTTTCCCTGTGGTCGTCATCAACGCGTGAAACTTTTTAGACCTCTTTGTTAAACGGCATGTTCGCGCGGTGAATAACTGTCGTGATGTGGTAAAACCCGGCATTGCCTTCATGACGTCCCTCTTGTCCGCGGCGCACAATTCCGCCTGAGAAGACGTATACATCGCGTCTCACTGATTGGTTTTGAACACCTCAGGTTTGAATAACAACGCCCTCGGGAGAGAGACAAATGAAAAACCTTGAACGGTTTATCGGACTGGGCTTGCTGACCACGGCGCTGATCGCCTGTGGCGGCGACAGCGGTTCCAGTGGTGCCGGCACAACGGCCAGCACCGGCGGCGGTGGTGGCGGTACCCCCGCCACCGACCCCGGCACGCCCCGCGCTGACGATCCGATGGCGCCTGCCCCGGCGCCTCAGGGATCGTCTTTCAGTGGTCGTCAGTACAGCTGTGAAGGCGATGAGTGTCTGGTGGGTAAATTTGAAGGCCCGTTTGCCGAGCCCACCATCCGCTACAGCGATTCCAGCACCGGCGACAACCTGAAAGTGGTGACCACCGAGGACAAATGTCTGGAGGACGCGGACGGTGCCTTGCGCTGTAAGCCCGCCGCCGGTTCCATCGCGCTGTTGCCGGATAACCGGTTGATCTATTTCAACGCCCTGGAAGGCACGGAAAACGTGGAGTTCTCCATCGTCGCCGAATTCGGCTTCGTGTCGGTGAACGACCAGACCCGGGTGCTGAACTTCGGCCCCGCCGGTGCCGACGACCAGATCTCCTGGCAGCGTCCGTCGCCGGTACGCGGCGGCGCCAATGTTGATGGCAACGACAGCGACACGCTGCTGCCCGGCGCCGAGCTTTCCGACGCGGAAAGCACCAACGGTAACGATGGCGCGCTGTTCTGCGCCGACGTGATCCAGCTCGCCGACGGCCGCATCATGGCGGTGGGCGGCACCGACTACTACACCGAGCCGTCCCTGGGTTCCGTGTTCCCGCAGGCCCGCGACGTGCTGGGCTCCATCGATAACGAGGTGCCGCTGCCCAGTAACTTCGGCGAAATCAGCGTGCCCGATGACATCGGTGTGGTGGAGCTGGAAGGCCTGAAAGACGCTCGTATCTTCAATCCGGAAGACAACAGCTGGACCCAGACCGGCCACATGAACCACGGTCGCTGGTACCCCAGCATGGTGACCCTGCCGGACGGCGACGTGTTCGTGGCCAGCGGCGTGACCAAGCTGCTCAAGCCGGTCTACACCGGCGCGCTGCTGGGCGGCGAAAGCACCGGCCTGCGTGAACTGCTGCAGTCCGCGGACAACGTGCGCACCAGCGAAACCTACGATCTCGATACCGGCACCTGGTCCGAGAACGGCGAGCGTCCGCTGCCGGGCCTCGACACCACCGCCGGTAAGCCGCTGCCGCTGTACCCGCGTCTGCACCTGCTGCCCAACGGCCAGGTGTTCTATAACGCGGCCGGTCAGGCGTTCAACCCGTTCGGCCAGTCCTACAACCAGGCGCAGTGGAACTTCGTTTCCGCTTACGATCCGGAAGAACAGCTGTGGACCGACCTGGGCTACGCCGGTCTCAACGTGCAGCTCGACGAGCTGGGCCTGGAGCGCATCACCTCGGCGCTGACCCTGACCAGCCCCAACCTGCTGGAAGACCTGATCGGCACCGGCGAAGGCCTGCTGACCAACCTGCTGGGTGATCCCATCGGCAGCCTGGAACAGCTTGAGAACGTGCTCGGCGACGTGGCCGATCCGCAGGTCGCCAACCGTCTGATCGGCGCCGGCTTCCGCGGTTCCAGCTTCTCCATCATGATGCCGCTGCGTCAGGATGAGAGCGGTAACTACAACGAAGCCAGCTTCCTCACCGCCGGCGGCGTGCTGGGCGCGGTGGCGGCCACCAGCCCGGGCAGCTACCTGGCGGTGCCCAACAGCCGTCTGGACACGGTGGAAGTGAACGCGGACACCGAAACCGGCATGCGCTACTCCTCCGAGATCGTCGGTAACCTGAACGGCCCGCGCTGGTACTCCACCGGTGTGCTGCTGCCCGACGGTTCGGTGATGGCGTTCAACGGCGCCAACCGGGACGAAGTGGTTCTGCCCGGTTCAGCGACCCCGGTACAGACGACCGAACGGTTTGATCCCGAGACCCGTGAGTGGACCGAAATGGCCACCTCGCTGAACCCGCGCACCTACCACAACACCGCGCTGTTGCTGCCCGACGGCCGGGTGCTGGTGGGCGGCCACGCGCCGATCAACACCGCCTACCTGTTCAGCCTCAACCTGGAAGAGCTGGGCCTGTCCCCGAACGACGGTCGTGACCCGTCCTTCGAGATCTACAGCCCGCCGTACGTGTTCAAGGACCGTCCGGAAATCATCCAGGCGCCGAGTGAAGTGGATCACGGCGACACCATCGAAATCGCGGTGGACGACGCTTCGGCCATCAATGAAGTCATGATGGTGCGCCGCACCAGCCTGACCCACCTGGTGGACGGTGATCAGCGCAACGTGGTGCTGCCGCACACCGCCAACGGCAACAGCGTGCGTGTGCAGATTCCGGAGAACGCGGCGGTGATGCCGGCCGGTCACTACATGCTGTTCGTGAACCGCGTCGCCAGTGACGGTTCCGGCATGGTGGTGCCGTCCGTATCCGCACCGGTTCAGGTGATGCTGCCTTCCAGCACGCCGGGTCTGGTGGTGCAACGTTAAGGAGCCGACATGACGAGACGTAACCGCAATACCCACGCTCGTCTTGCCGCCTGGTTGCTGGGTGCCGTGCTTGCCACGGCGCCCACTCTGGCCCTGGCCCACGGGCCGGAGGCCAAGGCGGTGAAGGCGCGGCTGGCGCCGCTGTCGGACACCCTGGAGGGCATCAACGCCCAGGTGCAGACGACGGTGGCGCCGCAATTGGTGGTGGCCAACGACAGCCCGCGCACCCTGGAGATTTTCGACCAGGAAGGGCGGGTGTTCCTGCGTATCAACGAGCAGGGCGTGCTGGCGGACCTGGCCAGCCCGGCCTGGTACCGCAGCCAGACCGCCGCCCGCGGCGTGCCGATCCCGGAGGGCGCCAGCCAGGACGCGGAGCCGCGCTGGGCGCTGGTGCACAAGGAGCCCAACTGGGGCTGGTTTGATCCCCGCCTGCGCACCGATGAAATTGAAGTGCCCCACGACATGGAGCACGCCGGCAAGCCGGCGGCAATCAGTCAGTGGTCGGTGCCGGTGCGGCTCGACGGTGAGGAAAGCACCCTGGCCGGTGAATTCCGCTACGAGCCGCTGCCGCCCGGATCCTTTCAGTCGCGGCTGACCTCGGACCCGGAACCGGTCGAGGGCGTTTCCGTGAGCCTGGCGCCGGGCACCGTGCCGGCGGTGCACATTCATAACCAGAGCGGCAAGCCGGTGGTGGTGGCGGACGCTGAAGGTCGCGCGCATCTGCGCATCGGCCCCGGCGGCAGCTTTATGAACGCCAACCAGGAGAAGGGTGAGCCGCAATGGGTGAAGGTAGCCGGCGGTTCCCGCTACACCTGGACCGAGCCGCGCGCCACCTACGGCGATCTGCGGCCGCCGGAAAAGGTGTCCGAGGCGGGGCGCCGCGCCCAGGTCGCTACCTGGTCACTGCCGGTCACCGTGGACGGTGAGCCGGTGGCGGTGAAAGGCGTGGTGGACTGGCTGCCCGGCGAGCAAGTCGCCGCCGGCGGCGGGCACCACTAAAGCGGAGGACTTGTAGGAGCGGGCCTTGTGGGCCCGCTCCCACCAGGTCGCTCCCACCCGTTGTTTTAAGCGTTTGAGCCGCTCAGGCGATTCAGGACTTCCCCTACCACCTCGATGCGCTCCTGCGCGGTTTCGGATTCCAGTTCGAAACGGAGGGTGCTGGCGCCTTCCAGCTTGTAGACGTTGGGTCCGGACTGCACCAGTTTGACGATGGTGAGCGGGTCCACCGGGGTGCGCTCGGCGAATTCCAGCTTGCCGCCGCGGCCGTGGGCGTCGAGCCGGGTGATGCCCAGCTTTTCCGCCTGTTGCCGCAGCTCGGTGACCTGGAACAGATTCTTCACCGGGTCCGGCAGCAGCCCGAAGCGGTCGATCATTTCCACCTGCAGTTCCTTGAGCTGGTCGGCGTTCTTGCTACCGGCAATGCGCTTGTAGAGCGTCAGGCGGGTGTAGACGTCGGGCAGGTAGTCCTCGGGAATCAGCGCCGGAATGCGCAGGTTCACTTCCGGGCCGCCGGACAGCGGCTTGGCGGTGTCCGGCTGCTCGCCGCGCTTGAGCGCTTCCACCGCCTGCTCGAGCATTTCCATGTACAGCGAAAAGCCGATGCTCTCCATGTTGCCGTGCTGCTCTTCGCCGAGCAGTTCGCCGGCGCCGCGAATCTCCAGGTCCTGGCTGGCCAGCACGAAGCCGGCCCCCAGGTCGGTGGCCTGCTCGATGGCTTCCAGACGCTTGAGGGCGTCCTTGGTCATGGCGCGCGGCCCGGGGGTGGTGAGGTAGGCGTAGGCCTGGTGGTGGCTGCGGCCCACGCGCCCGCGCAGCTGGTGCAGCTGCGCCAGGCCGAGCTTGTCGGCGCGCTCGATGATGATGGTGTTGGCGCTGGGCACGTCGATGCCGGTTTCAATAATGGTGGAGCACACCAGCACGTTGAAGCGGCGGTGGTAGAAGTCGCTCATCACCGCTTCCAGCTCGCGCTCGCGCATCTGCCCGTGGGCGATGCCCACCCGGGCGTCGGGCACCAGCTTGCGAATGTCCTCGGCGGTGCGCGCCATGGTGTCGATGTCGTTGTGCAGGTAGTAAACCTGACCGCCGCGCAGCAGCTCGCGCAGGATCGCCTCCTTGATGGCGGTGTCGTCTTTTTGCTGCACGAAGGTTTTCACCGACAGCCGCTTCTGCGGCGGCGTGGCGATAATGGAAATATCGCGCATGCCGCTCATCGCCATGTTCAGAGTACGCGGGATCGGCGTGGCGGTGAGGGTGAGGATGTCGCACTCGGCGCGCATTTCCTTCAGGCGCTCCTTGTGGCGCACGCCGAAGCGGTGCTCCTCGTCGACGATGATCAGCCCCAGGTCGTGGAAGGCCACCGATTCCTGCAACAGCTGGTGGGTGCCGACGATGATGTCCACCTTGCCGCTTTCCAGCCGCTTGAGCACGTCGGCGCGGTCCTTGGCGTTGCGGAACCGGGACAGCACTTCCACGTTCACCGCCCAGTCGGCGAAGCGGTCGATAAAGGATTCGTAGTGTTGCTGGGCGAGCAGGGTGGTGGGCACCAGCACCGCCACCTGGGCGCCTTTTTGCACCGCCACGAAGGCGGCGCGCATGGCCACCTCGGTCTTGCCGAAGCCGACGTCGCCGCACACCAGCCGGTCCATCGGTTTGGCCAGCTGCATGTCGCTGAGCACCGCGCGGATGGCGCTCTCCTGGTCCGGGGTCTCCTCGAACGGGAAGCCGGCGGCGAAACGCTCGTAGTCTTCCGCTTCCACCGCGAAGGCGCGCCCCTGGCGGGCTTCCCGGCGGGCGTAGGTGTTGAGCAGCTCGGCGGCCACGTCGTGGATTTTTTCCGCCGCCTTCTGGCGCGCCTTGGTCCACTGCTCGGTGCCCAGCCGGTTGAGCGGCGGGTTGTCGGCGCCGCCGTACCGGCTGATCAGATGCAGCGAGGACACCGGCACATAGAGCTTGTCGCCGCCGGCGTACTCCAGCAGCAGGAATTCGTGTTGCTGGCGGTCCACCTCCATGTGCACCAGGCCCTGGTAGCGGCCGACGCCGTGGTCCAGGTGCACCACCGCCGCGCCGGGGCTGATCTCGCCCAGGGTGCGGATGCCCAGCTCGTTGCCGCTCTCCTCGCTGGTGCGCCGGCGGCGGCGCTGCATCACCCGCTCGCCGTAGAGCTCGTTTTCGGTGACCACCAGCAGGTCGTGGTCGGGGGCGTAGAAGCCGGCGTCCAGCTCGCCGCGGGTGAGCGCCCAGCGGTCCGGTTCGTTGATGAAATGCGCCCAGCCTTCCTTCATCACCGGCTGGATGCCGATCTTCTGCATCATCTCCAGCAGCGCCTCGCGGCGGCCGGCGGTTTCCGCCACCACCAGAATGCGGGTGTCCGGGTGGGCGTCGGCGAAGGTGTGCAGCGGCGCCAGCGGATTGCGCGCCTTGGCGTCGGCGGACACCGTGGGCGGCACCTCCACGTCGAAGCGCACCGCCTGCTCCGAATCCTTCTGGCGGGCGCGGGGCAGGGTCTGCCAGGCGCTGTTGAGCTGGTCCGGGCGCAGGAACAGGTCCGTCGGCGGCAGCACCGGCCGGCGGATGTCGTGGCGGCGTTGCTCGTAACGGGCGCTGACCTCGTCCCAGAAGTGCCGGGCGGCCTCTTCACAGCCGGCCATCTCCACGGCCCGCGCCTTGCCGGGCAGGTAGTCGAACAGGGTGGCCAGACCGTCGAAAAACAGCGGCAGATAGTATTCCAGGCCCGGGGTGGCGATGCCCTCGGACACGTCCTGATAGAGCGGCACCTTGCGCGGGTCCACGTCGAAGGTGTCGCGGAAGGCGGTGCGGAACCGGCGGATGCCCTCGGCGCTGAGCGGGTACTCGGCGGCGGGCAGCAGATTGATCTCGCTGACCTGGCCGGTGGAGCGCTGGGACTCCGGGTCGAACAGGCGCAGCGACTCGATGTCCTCGTCAAACAGCTCGACCCGGAACGGCTGCTCCGAACCCATCGGGAAGACGTCCATGATGGCGCCGCGCACCGCGAATTCGCCGTGCTCGTAGACGTTGTCGCGCTGCCGGTAGCCGCAGTCCACCAGCCGCGCGCGGGTGGTCTCCATATCGAAGGTTTCGCCCACCCGCAGCATGAAACTGTTGCCGCTGATGTGCAGCGGCGGCGCGATGCGCTGCATCAGGGTGTTCACCGGCACCACCAGCACGCCGGTGCCGGCGCCGTGCAGCCAGTTCAGCACCCGGATGCGGTCGCTGACGATGTCCTGGTGCGGGCTGAACAGGTCGTAGGGCAGGGTCTCCCAGTCCGGGAACAGCATCACCGGCACCTCGCCGGCGGCGCCCGGGTTGCCTGCAAGGTAAAACCCCAGGGCATCCGCCAGCTGCTGGGCGCGGCTGCTGTCCGGCGCGGCCACCAGCAAGGGGCCGTCGGCGGTGCGCGCCACCTCGGCGAGCACGGCGGCCAGGCTGCCGTCGGACAGGCCTTGCCAGTCTTTGTAGTGGTCCTGACCGGTGGGGAACAGCGGGGTATCGGGTAACAGCGTCATTTCGTCTCCAGCAGAGGGCGCGCATTGTACCCCACCGGTGTGCCGGTTTGGGAGCTTGCCCTGTGGGAGCTTGCCTGCAAGCGAAAGGCCGGCAAAGCCGGCCGGCAGGATACCAGAGGCCTTTCTAACGGAGTTACAAACAGCGTCTCTGGCATCCTGCCGGGAGCTCCGCTCCCTTTCGCGGGCGGGGCCCGCTCCCACAAGCCCGCTCGCACAAGGCTTGCTCCCGCTGAGTTGTGGTAACATCTTCGCCGTTTTTATTGGCCCGGTCGCGGTAGGGGAGAGAGCATGAGGGAATCAGTCAGTGAATTGATGCAGCGGTTCCGCCTGGAGCCGCTGGAGGACAACCTGTTCCGGGGGCTCAGCGAGGCCAACGGGCAGAGCAGTATCTTCGGCGGCCTGGTGGCCGGGCAGGCGTTGCTGGCGGCCTCGATGACGGTGCCGGAGGACCGCCCGGTGCACTCCCTGCACGCCTATTTCCTGCGGCCCGGGGATATCCGCCAGCCGGTGGTCTACGACGTGGACCGGATCCGCGACGGCAAGAGCTTCACCACCCGGCGGGTGAATGCGATTCAGCACGGGCGTCCCATTTTCAGTCTGTCCACGTCTTTCCAGGTGGAAGAGGAGGGCAGCCGCCACCAGACGCCGATGCCGGACGTGCCGGCGCCGGAGGATCTGGAGAGCGACGAGAGCGCCCGCCTGCGGGTCGCCGACCGCATTCCCGAGCAGTTCCGCGCCGCCTTTCTGCGCGAGCGGCCGGTGGAGTTCCGCCCGGTGACGCCGCGCGACGTGTTTGCGCCGGAGTCCCGCGAGCCGCTCAAGCAGTTCTGGTTCCGGGTGCCGGACCCGATCGAGGCGGACCGCATGACCCACAAGGCGTTGCTGACTTATTGTTCGGATTTCGGTTTCATGGGCACCGCCATGCAGCCCCACGGCATGACCTTCTGGCAGAGCAACGTGCAGTGCGCCAGCCTGGACCACGCCATGTGGTTTTATGACGACCTGCGGGTGGACGACTGGCTGCTCTACCACTGCGAGAGCCCCGGCGCCGCCGGCGCGCGGGGGCTGACCTTCGGCGCCATCTACCGCCGCGACGGCACTCTGGTGGCCTCGGTGGCCCAGGAAGGGCTGATGCGGCTGCGGCCGGGCGAAGACCCGGTGTAAGTACCCTGGAAGATGCGCGGGTTTGGCGCTATCATGCGCGCCCCCATGACCGCCAACCCAAACCGATGAGGGGCGCAGCCGTGAACAAACTGGAAGACCACTTCGGACGCTGGAAAAACCGCGAAGAAATCGCAGAGGCCATGATCCCCATGATCGGCCGCCTCTACCGCGAGAAGAACGTGACCACCACCGTGTACAGCCGGTCCCTGGTCAACAATTCCGTGATCCAGATCCTCAAGACCCATCGCTTCGTCAAGCAGATCGAAGACTCCGAGCTGTTCGAGAGCGGTCTTTCCGTGGTCGATTCCTTCCCGATCCTGCAGGAAGTGACCAAGCTGGATCTGGGCCCCTGCCGCCTGGACATCGGCAAGCTGGCGGTGGAGTACAAGAAGGACAGCCGTGGCCTGTCCGTCGAGGACTACGTCCGCGAGGAGCTGGGCGAGGCGGTCAACGATAAGGTGGACCTGCCGGGCCAGACCGACGTGGTACTGTACGGCTTCGGCCGTATCGGCCGCCTGCTGGCCCGCCTGCTGATCGAGAAGACCGGCTCCGGCGACGGCCTGCGCCTGAAGGCCGTGGTGGTCCGCGAGACCGGCAAGGGCGACCTGCAGAAGCGCGCCAGCCTGCTGCGTCGCGATTCCGTGCACGGCCCGTTCGCCGGCACCATCGCCGTGGACGAGGAAGACAACGCGATCATCGCCAACGGCAACTACATCAAGATCATTTACGCCAATGATCCGTCGGCGATCGACTACACCCAGTACGGCATCAAGGACGCGCTGCTGGTGGACAACACCGGCAAATGGCGGGACCGCGAGGGTCTCGGCCAGCACCTGAAGTGCCCGGGCATCAGCAAGGCGATCCTCACCGCGCCCGGCAAGGGCGACATCAAGAACATCGTGCCCGGCGTCAACCACGGCATGGTGGAGGACAGCGACACCATTCTGTCCCTGGCGAGCTGCACCACCAACGCCATCGTGCCGCCGCTCAAGGCGCTCAGCGACAAATTCGGCATTGAGTACGGCCACGTGGAGACGGTGCACTCCTACACCAACGACCAGAACCTGCTGGACAACTTCCACAAGGGTCCGCGCCGGGGCCGGGCCGCGCCGCTGAACATGGTGCTGACCGAGACCGGGGCCGCCACGGCCGCCGCCAAGGCGCTGCCGGAGCTGGGCGGCAAGCTCAGCGGCAACTCCATCCGGGTGCCGACCCCGGACGTCTCCATGGCGATTCTCAACCTGACCCTGGAGCAGGAAACCACCCTTGAGGAGCTCAACGACTACCTGCGCTGGGTGAGCCTGCACTCGCCGCTGCAGCGTCAGCTGGACTTCATCCGCAGCCCGGACGCGGTGTCCACGGACTTCGTGGGCTCCCGGCACGCGTCGGTGGTGGACGCCGAGGCGACCATCGTCAACGGCCGCCACTGCGTGCTTTATGTCTGGTACGACAATGAGTTCGGCTACAGCTGCCAGGTGGTGCGGCTTCTGCAGCAACTGTCCGGGGTTGAATACCCGATTTACCCCAAGGATTGAGCCGTCAGCTGAAGAAAAGCCCGCTATCGCGGGCTTTTTTTCGACTAATAGCCACACGGTCAGTCCTGGCATCCGAACCACTCGGTCATTATAATGGCGCCGCCTTCCCACCTCCGCCTCCATCGCGGCCATCCGGGGAAAGCACCGCTTGACTTCAGAACACGCAACGTGGGCGAGACACTATGATCAAAATCAAGAAGGGGCTTGACCTGCCCATCGCTGGCGCGCCACGCCAGGCGATTGAGGAGGGTCATCAGGTCCGTTCTGTCGCCGTGCTCGGCGGCGACTACATGGGGATGAAGCCGACCATGGAGGTCCGCGAAGGCGACACGGTCAAGAAGGGCCAGCTGCTCTTCACGGATAAAAAGACCGATGGCGTGAAATACACCGCCCCCGCCGCCGGTAAGGTGGTGGCGATCAACCGCGGCCACAAGCGCGTGCTGCAGTCCGTGGTGATCGAGGTGGCCGACCAGGAAGACGAGGTCGAGTTCGACGCCCATGACGCCGCCGCCCTGGCTTCCCTGGACCGCGAGGCGGTACAGCGCCAGCTGATCGATTCCGGCGAGTGGACGCTGCTGCGCACCCGCCCGTTCGGCAAGGTGCCGGCGCCCGGCACCACCCCCAACTCGATTTTCGTCACCGCCATGGACACCAACCCCCTGGCGCAGGACCCGGCGGTGGTGATCAAGGCCAACGAGAGCAGCTTCCGCCACGGTCTCGCCGTGCTGGGCCGCCTCACCGACGGCCCGGTCTGGGTGTGCCGCGCGCCGGGCGGTGATCTGCCGGCCTTCGCCGAAGGCCAGATCCGTGAAGAAACCTTCACCGGCAAGCACCCGGCGGGCAACGCCGGCACCCATGTGCATTATCTTGACCCTGTCAGCCTCGCCAAGACCGTCTGGACGGTGGGCTATCAGGAAGTGATCGCCATCGGCAAGTTGTTCACCGAGGGCAAGATCAGCACCGACCGGGTAGTGGCGCTGACCGGTCCCCAGGTAAAAACGCCGCGTCTGATGCGCACCCGCGTGGGTGCCGGCATGGAAGACTTCACGCGCGGTGAACTCAAGGACGGCGACAATCGCATCGTGGGCGGCTCCGTGTTCAACGGCCATCACGCCCGCGGCCCGCTGATGTTCCTGAGCCGTTTCAGCAACCAGGTGACGGTGCTGCGCGAAGGCCGCAAGCGGCAGTTGCTGGGGTATATCTCACCGGGGCCCAACCGCTTCTCGGTGATGAACATTTATCTGTCCAAGCTGATGCCCGGCAAGCGCTTCAATCTGACCACCACCACCAACGGCAGTGAGCGCGCCATGGTACCGATCGGTGCCTACGAGCAGGTGATGCCGCTGGACATTCTGCCCACTCAACTGTTGCGCTCGCTGATCGTCGGCGACACCGATTCCGCCATCGCGCTGGGCGCGCTGGAAGTGGTGGAAGAGGACCTGGCGCTGTGCACCTACGTGTGCCCCGGCAAGTACGAGTACGGGCCGATTCTGCGCGACAACCTGACCACGATCGAGGTGGAGAGCTGAGATGGGCCTGAGAAACTACATCGACGACAAAATCGCGCCTCATTTCCACGAGGGCGGCAAGCTCGAGAAGTACTACGTCTTCTTCGAGATGTTCGACACCATGCTGTACAGCCCGGATTCGGTGACCCGGTCCGCCGCCCACGTGCGCGACGGCATCGACCTGAAGCGGATCATGATGACGGTCTGGTTCGCCACCTTCCCGGCGATCCTGTTCGGCCTCTACAACACCGGTTATCAGGCCAACCTGCAGATCACCGAGTTCGGTTACGACGCCATCCCCGGCTGGCGCGCCGACCTGGTGGCCATGCTGGCGGGCTTCGACTACCAGAGCTTCTGGGCCAATATGCTGCACGGCCTGGTCTACTACGTGCCGATTCTGGCCACCGTCTACCTCACCGGCTTCTTCTGGGAAGCCCTGTTCGCGTGGAAGCGCGGCCATGAGGTGAACGAGGGCTTCTTCGTCACCGGTATCCTGTTCACTCTGATTCTGCCGCCGGCGATTCCGCTCTGGCAGGTGGTGCTGGGCGTGTCCTTCGGCGTGGTGATCGGCAAGGAAGTGTTCGGCGGCACCGGCAAGAACTTCCTCAACCCGGCGCTGGTGGGCCGTGCCTTCCTGTATTTCGCCTACCCGGCACAGATGTCCGGTGACGCGGTGTGGACCGCGGTGGACAACTTCTCCGGCGCGACGCCGTTGTCCCTGGCCGCCAGCGGCGACCTGAACTTCGCCGCCGGCCTGGGCGAGAACGCCCTGGCCGCCGGCGCCAACGGCGCCACCCAGAGCCTGGCCTGGATGGACACCTTCCTGGGCGGTATCCAGGGTTGTATCGGCGAGACCTCGGTGATCGCCATCGGCCTGGGCGCGATCTTCCTGCTGTTCACCAAGATCGCCTCCTGGCGCATCATGCTGGGCGTGCTGCTGGGCATGGTGGCGATGAGCGCGGTGTTCAACGGCGTCGGCAGCGACAGCAACCCGATGTTCGCGATGCCCTGGTACTGGCACCTGACCGTGGGCGGCCTGGCGTTCGGCCTGGTGTTCATGGCCACCGACCCGGTGTCCGCGGCGATGACCAACACCGGCAAGCTGATCTTCGGCGCGCTGATCGGTGTTATGACGGTGCTGATCCGGGTGATCAACCCGGCGTTCCCGGAGGGCATCATGCTGGCGATTCTGTTCGGCAACCTGTGCGCGCCCTTGATTGACTACTTTGTTACCCAGGCGAACATCCGTCGTCGCCTGCGTCGGACCGGGGGAGTGGCGTAATGGCTGGAAAGAACGAAAGCGTAGGCAAGACTCTGCTGGTCGCGTTCCTGGTGTGTCTGGTGTGCGCGGTGGTGGTTTCCACCGCCGCCGTGAGCCTGCGCCCGGTGCAGCAGAAGAACCAGACCCTGGACCGGCGCGTGAACATTCTGCAGGCCGCGGATCTGTACCAGCCGGGCATGGACGTGGAAAAGGCGTTCAACACCATCGAGCGCAAGTTCATTGATCTGGAAACCGGCGAGTACGTGGAAAAACCGGACTCCTACGACCAGCTCAAGGCCGCCAAGGATCCCGAGCGCAGCGAGCGCCTCAGCGGCGAGGAAGACATCGCCGGCATCAAGTCCCAGGCGGACGTGGCCGAGGTGTTCCTGGCCCGTAACGACGACGGCGAGCTGAGCCGCATCATCCTGCCGGTGCGCGGCTACGGCCTGTGGTCCACCCTGTACGGGTTCATGGCCCTGGAAGCCGACGGCAAGACCATCGCCGGTCTGGGCTTCTACCAGCACGGGGAAACCCCGGGCCTGGGCGGCGAAGTGGACAACCCGAAGTGGAAAGCACTCTGGGAAGGCAAGAAGCTCTACGACGAAGACGGCGATATCGCCATCGAAGTGGTCAAGGGCTCCGTGGACAGCGGCACGCCCAACGCGGAAAACAAAGTCGACGGCCTGGCCGGCGCCACCCTGACCAGTAAGGGCGTCAGCAACCTGGTGCGGTTCTGGGTCGGCGAGAAGGGCTTCGGTCCTTATCTTGAGCGCATGCGGAACCAAAGCGGAGGAGAAGCGTAATGGCGGAGAAAACCAAGGACCTGTTATTCGGTCCCATTTTCGACAATAACCCCATCGCGCTGCAGATCCTGGGTATCTGCTCCGCGCTGGCGGTCACCAGTAACCTCAGCACCACGGTCACCATGTGTATCGCTCTGACCCTGGTGGTGGCGTTCTCCAACTTTTTCGTCAGCACGATCCGCAACAGCATTCCCTCGAGCATCCGGATCATCGTGCAGATGACCATCATCGCCTCGCTGGTCATCGTCGTGGATCAGTTCCTGAAAGCCTACGCGTACAGCATCTCCAAGCAGCTGTCGGTGTTCGTCGGCCTGATCATCACCAACTGTATCGTGATGGGCCGCGCCGAAGCGTTCGCCATGCAGAACAAGCCGCTGCCGTCGTTCATGGACGGCATCGGTAACGGCCTGGGCTATTCCGTGCTGCTGCTGGTGCTGGGCTTTATCCGTGAGCTGTTCGGCGCCGGCAGCCTGTTCGGCGTGCAGGTGCTGCCCTCGGTCGCCGACGGCGGCTGGTACCAGACCAACGGCCTGCTGTTGTTGCCGCCCAGCGCCTTCTTCCTGATCGGCTTCTTTATCTGGGCGGTGCGCGCCTGGAAGCCGGAGCAGGTGGAAGAGGACGACTTCAAGATGAAGCCGCACACCCGTGTCAGCGACGCGTTCTAAGCGACGGCCTGGAGGATTTGAAGCATGTTTGAACATTATCTGAGCCTGTTCGTACGCGCCGTTTTCGTTGAGAACATGGCGCTGGCTTTCTTCCTTGGCATGTGCACCTTTATCGCCGTGTCCAAGAAAATCTCCACGGCCATTGGTCTGGGTGTCGCCGTGGTGGTGACCCTCACCATCACCGTGCCGGTGAACAACCTGATCCTGAACTACCTGCTCGGCGAAGGCGCATTGGCCTGGACCGGCATCGAGGCGCTGGCCAATCTGGACCTGCGCTTCCTGGGGCTGCTCAGCTACATCGGGGTGATCGCCGCGCTGATCCAGATTCTCGAGATGACGCTGGATAAATACGTGCCCAGCCTCTACAACGCGCTGGGCGTGTTCCTGCCGCTGATCACGGTGAACTGCGCGATTCTCGGCGCGTCCCTGTTCATGGTGGAGCGTGACTACAACCTGGGCGAGTCCCTGGTTTACGGCATCGGCGCCGGCACCGGCTGGGCCCTGGCCATCACGCTGCTGGCCGGTATCCGTGAGAAACTGAAGTACAGCGATGTGCCCGACGGCCTCAAGGGGCTGGGCATCACCTTCATTACCGTGGGGCTGATGTCGCTCGGGTTCATGTCCTTCTCCGGCGTGCAGTTGTAAAGGGGAAACAGCATCATGAGTTTTGAAATTATTCTCGGCGTGGTCATGTTCACCACCATCGTGCTGGCACTGGTGGCGGTGATTCTGGTGGCCCGCTCCCGGCTGGTGGTCAGCGGCAATGTGCACATCGACATCAACAACGATGCCGAAAAGGCCATCGACGCCCCGGCCGGCGGCAAGCTGCTCGGCACCCTGGCCGACCAGGGTATCTTCCTGTCCTCCGCCTGTGGCGGCGGCGGTACCTGCGCGCAGTGCCGTTGCCAGGTGCTGGAAGGCGGCGGTGACATCCTGCCCACCGAGGAAGGCCATTTCACCAAAGGCCAGATCCGCGACGGCTGGCGCCTGAGCTGCCAGGTGGCGGTCAAGCAGGACATGAAGATCAAGGTGCCGGAGGAATTCTTCGGCGTGAAGAAGTGGGAATGCGAGGTGGTGTCCAACCCCAACGTGGCCACCTTCATCAAGGAACTGACCTTGAAGCTGCCGGAAGGCGAGAACGTGGATTTCCGCGCCGGCGGTTACGTGCAGCTGGAATCGCCGCCCTACGACATCAAGTTTTCCGACTTCGACATCGAAGAGGAATTCCGTGGTGACTGGGAACGCTTCAACTTCTTCGATCTCAAGGCGAAAAGCGACGAGACCGTGGTACGCGCCTACTCCATGGCCAACTACCCGGAAGAGAAGGGCATTCTCAAGTTCAACATCCGTATCGCCACGCCGCCCCCGGGCTCCCAGGGCATTCAGCCCGGCCTGATGAGCTCCTACGTGTTCAGCCTGAAGCCCGGCGACAAGATCACCGTGTTCGGGCCCTTCGGCGAGTTCTTCGCCAAGGACACCGACGCGGAGATGGTGTTCATCGGCGGTGGCGCCGGCATGGCGCCCATGCGCAGCCACATCTTCGACCAGCTCAAGCGCCTCAACTCCAAGCGTAAGATCAGCTTCTGGTACGGCGCCCGCTCGATCCGCGAGACCTTTTACTCGGAAGAGTACGACAAGCTGGCCGAAGAGAACGATAACTTCGAGTGGCACCTGGCGCTGTCCGATCCGCTGCCCGAGGACAACTGGGAAGGCCCCACCGGCTTCATCCACAACGTGGTCTACGACATGTACCTCAAGGACCATCCGGCGCCGGAGGACTGCGAGTACTACATGTGCGGCCCGCCGATGATGAACGCCTCGGTGATCAAGATGCTTGAGGACCTGGGCGTCGAACCCGAAAACATCATGCTGGATGATTTCGGCGGGTGAGCCTTCTTTGTGCGAGCGGGCCCAGCCCGCGAAAGGCAAGCTCCGCTTGCCGGCAGGATTCCAGAGACGTTGTTTGTGCTGCCGTTAGAAAGGGCTCTGGGATCCTGCCGGGAGCTTCGCTCCCTTTCGCGGGCAAGGCCCGCTCCCACAAGGCCCGCTCCCACAATTTCTGCAAGCCGCTTTCAACCTTGTCGTAGGCAGGCCGATGCGAAACCCGCTCCTTCGTTTTTCCTTACTGCTGGTGGCGTTCGCACTCCTCACCGCCTGCGACGACACCACCGATCGCCTTTCCCAGCTCTCCGGGCCCACCATGGGCACCAGCTGGTCGGTGAAGTTCACCGGCACCCCGGAGAACGGCGTGCCGGCGCTCAAGAGCGCGATTGAGTCCTCCCTGGAGGACATCAACCAGGAAATGAGCACCTACCTGCCGGATTCGGCGATCAGCCGGTTCAACGGCCTGGAGGCGGGCGGCAGCCTGGTGCTGCCGTCGGATTTCGCCATGGTGCTGGACGAGGCCCTGGGTCTGGCCGAGGCCACCGACGGCGCCTACGACGTGACCGTGGGGCCGCTGGTCAACCTGTGGGGCTTCGGGCCGGACCCGGAACGCTTCGAGCCGCCGGCGGCGGAAGACATCGAGGCGGCCCGCCGGCGGGTCGGCTGGCACAAGCTGAAGCTGGACGACCGCACCCTGACGCAGCCGGGCGGTGTCTATCTGGATCTGTCCTCCATCGCCAAGGGTTTCGCCGTGGATAAGCTGGCGCATCTGCTTGAAAAAGCGGGTATCAGCAATTATCTGGTGGAGATCGGCGGCGAACTGCGCGCTTCCGGCAGCAAGCCCCAGGGCCTGCCCTGGCGGGTGGCGGTGGAGCGGCCGATCCCCGGTGTGCGCGAAGTGGAGAAAGTGGTGCCGCTGCGCGACCTGGCCATCGCCTCCAGCGGTGACTACCGCAATTTCTTCGAGAAAGACGGCAAGCTCTATTCCCACACCCTGGACCCGCGCACCGGCCGGCCGGTGGAGCATAAACTGGGCTCGGTGACCGTGTTACACTCCAGTTGTGCCACCGCGGACGGGCTCGCCACCGCGCTCACCGTGCTCGGCCCGGAGAAGGGCCTGGCGTTCGCCGAAGAGCGTGAACTGGCGGTGCTGTTTATTGTCCGGACTGATGACGGGGTTGAAGAAGTCATGACCCCGGCTTTCGAGGCGCTCCTCGAGAGCCGTGAAGGAGGAAACTGAAATGCTCGCAACCGTGATAGCCAGTATTGTTGTTTTCGCGCTGCTGTTCACCGGCATGGCGATCGGCTCGATTCTCGCCAACAAACCGGTGAAAGGTTCCTGCGGCGGCCTCGCCACCCTGGGCATGAAGCAGGGCTGTGAAATCTGCGGCGGCGACCAGGACGCCTGCGACGAAAACAGCCGCGAAGTGAACGCCAAGCGCGCCGGCGAACTCGGCAAGGACGTCCTTAAGACCTGATCTCGCTCTCTGGGATTACCCCCGCCCCACAATCACCGCCGTCCGCAACCTCGACTGCCCATACCGTGTCATCTGCTCGAAGCGATCCCGGCTGATCGGCACGTGCTGGCAGTCCAGCGGCACCTGATCGTCCGCCGGATCCGGGTCGTGAATGTAGAAGCACTCCCGGTCGGCGCCGCTCACCACCACCCAGTGGGGCGCCTTGCGCCCGTCCAGCCGCCAGGTGCTGATCAGCACGATGGCCACTTCGCCGTCCTGTAACGCCTGATCCAGCCGCTCGGCGGTGAGCTCCTGGTAGTGCACCGGCACCGCCTGCTGTTTCGCTTCGTCCTCGAAATGCCGGTGTACGGTTTCGATCACCCGCTTCTTGTTCTCATCGCGCACCGAATCCAGAAACAACGGCCCGCTCTGGTTGCAGTAGACAGTGGCGCTCAGCCCCCGGCGGCGGGCGGCCAGCGCCAGGCCCAGCGGGTGGCAGCCGCCGTGGCCGGCGGTCATGAAGATGGTGGTGGCTTCCCGCCATATCAGCAGCTCGTCGGTGTCCGCCGGGGCGTGACCGTCCAGGGCGTGGCGGGCCATCAGCAGGCAGGCGGGCCCGCAGGTGAATTCGGTGGTCTGGCGCACCCAGGGAATATCCAGCCGCGCCGGGTTCTCCGGCTTGTAGTGCAGCCGCTTCTGGAAGCGCAGGGCGTCCTGGTGGTCCTCGTAGTAGTCCGGCGTTTCCGCGAACAGCCTGTAGCCCAGGCGCTCATAAAGGCGGATCGCCGCCGGGTTGTCCCGGCGCACTTCCAGGCGCAGATAGAGGCGTTTTTCCCGGTGGGCGTAGCGCTCGGCGGCGTTCATCAACTGCTCGCCAAGCCCCTTGCCGCGACAGGCCGGGTCGGCGGCGATGGAATAGAGCCGCGCCATGCGCGTGCCGCGCTGCAGAATCACCAGTGCGTAGCCGGCCAGGGCGCCCTCGGCGCCTGCTTCGTCGCTCAGGCCATGGGCCACGATCAGCCCGGAATGGGCCTGACGAATCCAATGGCGGAAGCTGCGGCGTGACAGCCGGTCGCCGTCGAAGCAACGCTGCTCCAGGTCAACAAGGGCATCCAGGTCTTCGGGGCGGGCGGGGCGAAACGAAAAAGCGGCGGTCATGGCGTAATCCGGAAACAGACCGGGGCAGCATAAAGCGGAGTGGGGCGGTGAAGCCAGCGCTTCCCGACGGATGACGCCGGGGCCCGTCAAACGGCATACTGGCGCGATAAGGAGATCACACCATGCCCCAAGCGTCCGCCCCCAACCGAGGGCTGATTTTGTCCGGCGGCGGCGCCCGCGCCGCCTATCAGGTCGGCGTGCTGAGCGCCATCGCCGATATGCTGCCGGCCCACAGCAGCAACCCGTTTCCGATTATCTGCGGCACCTCCGCCGGCGGCATCAACGCCGCCGCCCTCGCCGCCGGCGCCCACGACTACCGGCTGGCGGTGCGCGGCCTGGAGCGGGTGTGGGCCAACATGACCGCCGAGCAGGTCTACCGCACCGATATCTTCGCCTTTCTGCGCAGCCTGCTGCGCTGGCTGATCAGCTCCGCCGCCGGCGGCCGGGCGGTGACCCGCAGCGCCTTGCTCGACAGCACGCCGCTGAAGCGGCTGCTGCGGCTGGTGATCAACTTCCAGCGCATCGAGGAGAGCATCCGCCAGGGGCATCTGCGGGCGCTGTCGATCACCGCCTCCAGCTACGCCACCGGCGAATCAGTGGCGTTTTTCCAGGGGGCTGAGGGCGTGGACGAGTGGACCCGCGCCCGCCGACTGGGCCGGCGCTCGGACATCGGCGTGCAGCATCTGCTGGCGTCGGCGGCGATCCCGCTTCTGTTTCCCGCCGAGAAAGTGGACGGCAGCTACTACGGCGACGGCGCGGTGCGCCAGCTCGCCCCGGTGAGCCCGGCGCTGCATCTGGGCGCCGACAAGCTGCTGGTGATCGGCGTGTCCGGTAACGTCAGCGCCGACCACCAGCGCCAGCTCAGCGGCTACCCGTCGCTGGCCCAGGTGCTCGGCCACGTGCTCAACAGTGTGTTCGTGGACACCCTGGAAGGGGACGTGGAGCGGCTCGAGCGGATCAACCGCACCGTGGAAGCGCTCGGCAAGCGGGCCCGCAGCCAGCACGGCATCCAGCTGCGCCAGGTGGACGTGCTCAAGATCTACCCCTCTCAGCCCATCGACGAGATCGCCGCCGAGCACATCAAGGAGCTGCCGCGCACGCTGCGCTTCTTCCTGAGCGGCTCCGGCGCCACCCGCTCGCCCGGCGCCAGCGCGGTCAGTTATCTGCTGTTCGAGCCCGGCTTCACCGGCCGATTGATGTCACTGGGCTACCAGGACGCCAAGGCGCGCGAAGATGAAATCCGCGCCTTTTTCGAGGATTGAAGCAGGCAAAAAGCTTTGTGCGCGAGCGCCCTGTGGGAGCGGGCCCTGCCCGCGAAAGGCCGGCGACGCCGGCCGGCAGGATCCCAGAGGCCCCTCTATTTAAGCCTTCCGCGCCGCGCGCCGCTCAAAATGGGCGATAAAGCTGGTCGGGAAATCGGTGATGATGCCGTCCACGCCCAGCTCCACCATGCGCTCCGCCCGGGTCAGATCGTTCACCGTCCAGGTGGACACCTTCAGGTTGCGGCGCCGCGCCCGGCGCATCAAGGCCGGCGTCACCAGGGTGTGGCGCGGCATCAGCCAGGTGCAGCCCAGCGCCACCGCCCGCCGGGTGGGTTGCTGGTAGCGGTACTCCGCCACATAGCCGCGCTCGATGTGGGCGGTCATGGTGCCGAGCATGCGCAGAAAGCCGGTGTGGCTGGAGGTGACCACCACCCGGTCATTCATTTGTCGATGGTTGATGAAGTCCACCAGCTGGTGGGCGAGGCGGTGCAGGATGGCCCGGTCGGCGCCTTTCACTTCGAACTGAAAGCGCATGGACGGCCCGCACAGATCCACCACTTCCCGCAGTGAAGGGATGCCCAGGGGGCTGTGCCAGCCGGGGGTGTTGCGGCGCGCGTCCAGCACTTCCAGTTGCGAAAGGGTGTAGTGGTGCGCCTTGCCCCGCTCACCGGTGGTGCGGGTGACGTTGGCGTCGTGCACCACGATCAGATGGCCGTCCCGGGACAGCCGCACGTCCAGCTCGATTTCGGTGACGCCCGCCTCCATGGCGACCTGGAAGCCCGCCGCGGTGTTTTCCGGGGCCTCGCCGCGGGCGCCGCGGTGGCCGACAATGGTGGGGAAGGTACTCATCAAGCCTCGAATTGATAAGGTTGCCTTGGCGGCCGTCGGCCGCGATTCAGCGTGCAGGATACAGGATGCAGGCGCGATTTTGTGTCCTTGGTGTGACGGCTGTGTTGCAAGGCTTGGGGGACTTGTCTGGTGGGAGCGGGCCCTGCCCGCGAAAGGCAAGCTTCGCTTGCCGGCAGGATTCCAGAGACGTTGTTTGTGCTGCCGTTAGAAAGGACTCTGGGATCCTGCCGGGAGCTTCGCTCCCTTTCGCGGGCTAGGCCCGCTCCCACGACATAGTTCTGTCATCTTTTTGCTGCTAGTGTCGGCGCGTCTTCGACGGAAGTAGAAAGCTATGGGTGCTTTGTTAAAAGCCTACGGGCGGTTGTTCGTGCGCTCCTGGTGTCCGGATTACGGCGGCACGCTGAAGGGGGTGTCGCCGCGCCGCTGGCTGGTGATGGCGCTGTTCTGGCCGCTGTTCGTGCTGCTGCAGGCGATCAACGGCGCCGGGCTGCTGCTCGATTACCTGCTGTTTTCCGACTTCCGCCGGGTGCGCGTGCGCGAGCCGCTGTTCGTGGTCGGTGTGCCACGCAGCGGCACCACCTTTCTGCACCGGCTGCTGGCCGGCGACCGCGAGCGTTTTACCACCACCGCCCTGTGGGAACTGATCTTCGCGCCGTCCATCACCCAGCGCTTTTTCTGGCGCGGGGTGGGGCGGCTGGACGCCCTGGTCGGCGCGCCGCTGAGCCGGCTGTTCTTCCGGCTGGAGCGATGGGTGCTGGGCGGGCTGGACGATGTCCATCAGACCGGCCTGCGCGACCCGGAGGAGGACTATCTGGCGCTGCTGCCGGTGCTGGGCTGCTTCCTGCTGGTCCTGGCGGTGCCGGACCCGGCGCTGTGGCGCCTCACCTACGCGGACCGGGATCTGCCGGCGGCGGAGAAACGGCGGCTGATGGCCGCCTACCGGCGCTTCGTGCAGCGCCACCTGTACTTCCACGGCGAGCACCGTACTTTCCTGTCCAAGAACCCGTCGTTCACGCCGTTCATGGCCACCCTGGCGGACGCCTTCCCCGACGCCCGTTTTATCGGCTGCCTGCGCAATCCCACCGCCGCGGTGCCCTCGCAGATCAACTCCATCGTGATCGGCGGCAAGCTGTTCGACGGCCGCGACACCGCCGACTACTGGCGCGAAGGCTTCCTCGCCATGCTCGATTACTACTACCGGCACTTGCTGGAACAGCTCGACGGCCTGCCGGAGGGGCGCGGCGCCCTGTCGGTGATGGAAACCCTGGCGGCCGCGCCCGGCGAGAGTGTAAGCGGATTTTACCGGACCTTCGGCTGGACCCCTTCGCCGGCGTACCGCGCCTTTCTGGACGGCGAGGACCGCCGCGCCGCCGGCTACCGCAGCGGCCACCGCTATTCCCTGGAGAACCTGGGCGTGGACCCGGGCCGTCTGGCGGCGACCTTCGGCTGGGTCTACGACCGTTTCGGCTACCCCCGACCCGGTGACTGAACCGTGCTAGGGTAGGGGTGTCATAAATACGACACACGTGGTGCGGATACTGACGACCATGAAAACAAAAGACCTGCGCGTACTGTTCGTCGTCGACGCCATGAAAGGCCGCAATGGGGTCGGCGCCTACTTCCAGGACCTGGTCGCCCACCTGGACGGGGTGGTGGCCCGGGCGGAGCTGGTGTCCCCCAGCCTGGAAGACCCTCACCCCTGCCAGGGGCTGTCCATGCCGATCCCCGGCGATCCCACCCAGCGCCTGTTCCTGCCGAAAATGCGCGAGCTCACCGCCCTGGTGTGGGAGATGAAACCCCATGTGATCGTGATTCCCGGACCGGGGATTTTCTCCCTGGGCGCGTTCTGGGTGGCGCGCAAACTGGGCATCCCGGTGTGCGTGACCTTCCAGACCGACTACGACAGCCTGGTGCGGCTGTACTGGGGGCCGCGTCTGGCGCGCCTGGCCGGCGGCCTGCTCAACTGGGTCAACCGCACCCTGTTCCAGGGCAGCAGCGCGGTGGCCACCATCTGTGAAAGCCTGATCGCCGACGCCCGCGCCGCCGGCGCCCGGCACCCGCAACTGGTGGGCACACCGCTGGGCCCGGAGTTCGTCGAGCGGCCGCCGCTGCCGCTGGCGGAGAAACTGGATTCGGTGCTCTACGTGGGCCGTTTGGCGGCGGAGAAAAACATCGAACGCTTTCTGGCGCTGGCCGCTCAACGGCCGGACTGCCGATTCACCGTGGCCGGGGACGGCCCGCTGCGGGAGAAGGTGGAAGAGCAGGCCCGCCGACTGCCCAATCTCACCTTCCTGGGCTGGTGCAGCCGGGCGCAGGTGGTGGAACAGCTGGACGCCGCCCAGGTGCTGGTGCTGCCGTCGGTGGTGGAGGCGTTCGGCACCGTGGCCCTGGAAGCCATGGCCCGCCAGCGGCTGGTGATCACCACGCCGGCCTGCGGCATCAATCAATGGCCGGAGCTGGCCCGCGGGCTGGCGATCATGGAAGAGGGCGAGAGCCTCGGTGACACCCTGGCGCGTCTGCAGGCGCAGAGCCCGGCGCAGCGCCGTGAGCGCGCCGAGCAGGCCCGCCACGCCGCTCTCACCATGAACCAGCGCGCCATGGACACCTGGCTGCAGGTGCTTGGTCACTGCGCCCGCCAGGCGCCGCTGCTGCCCAAGCGCTGGCCGTCGCCGACGCTGGCCGTGTTGCGCCGTTTGAGCACCGCCCGCCCGGAGCTCTGAGATGGCGCTAAGCGGCTTGATCTCGATTCACGATGTGATGCCGGAGACCCGTGAGCGGGTCACGGACATCCTCGAGCAGCTCGCCTGGCTGCCGCCGGCGGCGGTGACGCTGCTGGTGGTGCCCGGCAAGGACTGGCGGGCCGCCGATCTGGACTGGCTGCGCGACCTTAGCGAGCGCGGCTACCCGCTTGCCGGCCACGGCTGGCGGCACCGCTGCGACACCCCGAAAAGCCTTCACCACCGTCTGCACAGCGCGTTCATTTCACGGGACGCGGCCGAGCATCTGTCGCTGGACGAAGAGCGCATCATCGCGCTGATTCAGGATTGTCACCGCTGGTTCGTGGAGCACGGCCTCACCCCCGGGCCGCTCTATGTGCCGCCCGCCTGGGCGCTGGGGGCGGTGAACAAGCGCCGGCTGGCGGCGCTGCCGTTTCGCTACTACGAAACCCTGGGCGGCCTCTACGACGCCCGCGACCAGCGCTTTCACCCCATGCCGTTGCTGGGCTTCGAGGCCGACACCACGCTGCGCGCCTGGAGCCTCAATCTGTTCAACCGGGGCAACTATCTGGCGGCCCTGGCCAGCGGACGCACCCTGCGCGTGTCCATCCACCCCCAGGATCTGCAGCTGCGCCTGGGTGCGCAGGTGCTGCCCTGGGTGCGGCGTCTGGAACGCCCGCTCGAGGCCTACGCCTGAGTCACGCCTGCGCGGAATCCGAAATCGGCTGCTTCAGGCGCTCCACGTTTTCTTCCAGGAAGGCAATGAAGGCGCGGGTTTTCGCCGGCAGCAGGTCCCGTCCGGCGTACACCAGATAGAAATCCAGGTCCGGCGCCCGGTAGCGCGGCATCAGCTGCACCAGCTCGCCGCGGTCCAGGTGCTCGGCGATGTCCCAGCGGCTTTTCAGCGCCACGCCGTAGCCTTTCAGCGCCCACTCGCGCAGTGTTTCGCTGTTATCGGTGATCAGGTTGCCGGACACTTTGACGTGGTGCTGGCCGCCGTATTCGTCCTCAAGCTGCCACTGATCCTTGAAGGAACCGTGGCAGTCCAGGATCAGGCAGTCGTGCCGTTTCAGGTCCTTGGGGTGGCGGGGCGCCTTGCGGCCTTTCAGGTAAGCCGGCGACGCGCACACGCAGCAGGGGTTGCTCATCAGCCGCTTGGCCACCAGGGAGGCGTCGTCCGGCGCGCCGATGGAAATCGCCACGTCCACGTCGTCGAGCACCATGTCCACATAGCGGTCGCCCAACGACAGTTGCACCGTCACGTCGGGGTACAGCTTGGAGAATTCCGATACCAGCGGCGCAATACGATTGCGCCCCAGACCGATGGTGGAACTTACCTTGAGCATGCCCCGGGGAACGTCCCGGCAGGCACTGACATAGGCAATCGCTTTGTTGAGCTGGCTGAGCAGGGTATCCACCCGCACATACAGCGCCTGGCCCTCGCTGGTGAGCCTGAGCCCCCGTGCGTTACGCACCAGCACGCGCACTCCGAGCTCCTGCTCGATGCGCGATATATACTTACTGATGGACGCTACGGAAAGACCCAGATCATTGGACGCTTCGGAAAGACTCCCCGCCTTAACGACCGACACAAACACACTGAGATCAGCTATCCGTTTCATCGTCGAATCCTTATTTTAAGGAACCGAGACGGCCGGCATAGGCGTTATTGAGCTACGCAAGACGGTACAGCGGTTCCTTCCACCTTTTGTTTTTCTTCAGGGTTTTGATCCCCTCCGGGCATTAGCCCGCCCCGGGGGCCCAGCACCCGTCCCGTTCAGGTGTGTTCTTACCGATCCTTGGACAGTTCTTAAAAAACTATAACACAAGACAACCGTTTTACGACGCTTTCGCCGTGGTGGCCGGGCGCGCCTTTTCTTTCGCCGCGAAGCCGCGCGGCGCGGGCATTTCGAAGAAAAAAGAGCGGTCTTCGCCGGCGCTCTGTTACAAAAAAGTTTGGCGCGGCGCGAAAAAAGTGGCCGGAAAGCGGCCGGTGTTTCCTCTGGTAACACCTGTAAACATGGTGGCGTTCTGATGGCGCTGAATAGGCGCCTCAGGCCCGCCACAACGGGTGGGCCTGCCGCACAAAAGAAAGTAAATAAAGGTGCGGCATTTTGTTTATCTTTTTGTTTACTTTTTCATAAAGTTGGCGCTTTCGGTGGTCCGAAAACAGGCAAAAAGTGTCTGTCACCATAAAATGTGACCGTCTGGTCAGGCGCATTAATAAAGGCTTTCCGCCATTCTTTCTTTTTTTGAAACACCTGTTTTCACGTTTTCTTGTGTCCGACGTCAGTGGGGCATCTATAGCCTCAGCAGTTGCACCATCCCGTCGGTGCCTTACCCGTTCATGGACAGTTCGGGACATAAAACCAATAACGACTGTTTGCGGCGAACACCCGCGAACGAAAGAGAACAACAAACAAATCGGAGGGAAAATCCGCATGCGACCGCTTCCTTATTTGAAGACCGGGCTGTGCGCCAGCACCCTAGTGCTGGCACCTGCTATCTCCCTGGCGAATATGGGCAACACCGCCACCACTTACGGCTTGCTGCCCACGGACATCGCGTCCGCGCAAGCGCTTTCCATGTTTAATACCCAGGTTTCCACCGCGTATTATAATCCGGCCTATCTGGCGCACAGCACCAAGAGCGAGCTGACCGCCGGCCTGATGCACGCCGAGCACAACCTCAAGGCCGACAGCCAGCAGTTCGGCACCTACACCGTGCAGGACGACCCCACCCAACAGGTGCTGCTGGGCCTCAAGGCCGATCTTAGCGACCTCACCGAGCTGGGCCAGCCCATGTACCTGGGCGTGATGATCGGCTCCGAGAAGTTCGGTGATGAGCTGCTCGCCTTCGGCTCCCGTACCGATCCGGACGGCCAGTACTTCAACTACGGCCGCCAGCCGCTGTTCCTGAGCATCGGCGTGGGCACCCACGTATGGCGCGGTCTGGACGTCGGCATCGGCACCAAGGTCACCCTCAAATCCGAGGCTTCCCTGGTGGCGCAGACCAATCTGGCCGGCGACACCGAGTACGAAGAGCTCAACGTCTCCGCCAAGCCGGTACTGCGGCCGGTCATCAGCATGAACTTCGACTGGGAAGAGACCTTCTGCCCGGACGCGCAGTGCTGGTATGACGGTCTGGAAACCGCGTTCGCCTTCAAGGGTTACTCCGACTCTTCCGTGGAAGTGAACGCCAACACCATCATCCCCGGCACCATCCCTGATCCCGGCCTGTTCATCGACATCGCCACGGTGGATTCCTACCAGCCCAACATCTATACCCTGGGCATGCAGCTCAAGCGCGATAAATGGCGCCTGGGTCTGGCGGTGGAAATGCAGGAATGGTCCGCGCTGGAAGACGAGCTCAACAACGACACCGTCAAGAACAACCTGGGTCTTGAGTTCGACGACATCGTCATCCCGCGCATCGGCGCCGAGTACTACCTGAACGACACCTTCACCCTCACCGGTGGCGTGGCGTTCGAGGAATC
>Ga0207895_1000079_pt1 | contig 61150 bp, 57 predicted proteins | sample MalvirmetaMSP112_FD_184230 | JGI IMG/M metagenome (GOLD analysis project Ga0207895, IMG submission 184230) | Marine viral communities from the Deep Pacific Ocean - MSP112 (SPAdes) | ecosystem: Environmental > Aquatic > Marine > Oceanic | place: Pacific Ocean | collected 2011-05-24 | reverse complement strand
CCCCCAGCTTTCCTCCCGTGAGAACATGAAGCCCCCCGCGCCCATACAAATGAAGAGTTCCTGAAAATACGCAATGCCGGCATTTATGGAGCCTGGCGGCGTCGCGATGGCCCCAATGTTTGAGCCCTGTGTGAAAACAGGCATATGGAGGACTTCGTCAATTCCCCGCTCAATCAAGGCAATCCAAAGGGGACGCATAACATCCCAAATGTCTGAAGCCTCATCATCTTCGAAAAACACATAATGTTGCGGCAAATCACTTGGCACGCCTGGCGGGGATTCGCTTAGCATAGATTCGTAGGCACAGCTGCTGATCGCAATGCATTTCCAGTCTGGATTGTTAAAGAAGGGCAGCAGGGAATCATTCTTGGTGAACAGCCGCGATTGATCCTGCGGCACGAAAATGCGCTCCTTGGCCGCGCGAAACAGCCCATTCGCCTCTTCCACCGTATAGGCCCGAAAGTAACGGTCATTCTCAAACTCGACTTTCATTTTCCGGCCCTTTCGTATCGTATTTTCAGGTGGTGTTTAGGACACAACAGGTGCTTTCGCTGAACCAAAAAGAGAGGTGATAGAGCAACCATCCTTAACGGCTATTGTGAGGAATCGCGGGCAAAGCGCCCGCCTTTGAGAATGAGTTCTTCGGCAAAACCGCATTCACTCGTTCTCATGAGTTCAGGCTGATCTAATTTTCTTCCAAACTCGCCGACAGTAACCATGAAATCAGAAAAGTCCGCACCCTCTGCTTGGCGGCGCTTAAATATTTTGTACGTTATATTTTGAGTCTTGAAGAAAGCGCGTTCTTCAAATTCACCACCATATTTTGGAAAGTTCTCATAGGGTAAGTAATAACTAATTTGTACATATACCTTCTTATTTTTTATTTTTATAATGCCGCGCTCTTCAAAGCGTTTTAGGTCATCTCCGTAAGACTCCTTCACAAGTTCCCAAGCCTCATCTGAGAGATCGCCTCGCATCAAATGTATATCATCTATACTTTGCGGAGATACTCTGAAAAGATCTATGCATGCAGGGCGAAACTTCACAAAGGGGACATTGTAAATAATCCATTGAACAGAGAAATATCCTGAAACAAGAATGGTGCCGAGGATCAGTAAGAACCCTGCGCGCCCAATATCTGTTTCAGGATACAGTCTCATAGAATACAGCCTGTCTTAATCCCGGTCCGTCCAAACGAATGCTTCCGGTTCCAGTTTGCCCTCTTTAATTTTAAAGGTGGCCGTCAAATCTTGCTGCCATATGGCGGAATTGCGGTCTTTCTGAGGGGGGCTGAGATTGTTATCCAGCCTTCAGCGGTTCTTGAGGACGTCGACCAACTCATAGGGCGTCTTGCGGGGGCCGCCGATGAAGTCGGGAACTTCCCAGCCTGCGCATTCATACATCCAAGCCAAATTTTTTGGATGCTCGCATCTTTTAGAGGATTTCCCCCAATAGGCATCCAGGTCCTGGATCAGGATATCCAATCCGCCTGAAAGTTCGATAATACGATCAATAAAATCCGGTTCGCCGCCTAACATGGTATAGAAATCCAGATCCGTGCAGATTCCCCAGCTTTCCTCCCGTGAGAACATGAAGCCGCCTGCGCCCATAGAAATGAAGAGTTCTTGAGAATAGGCAATTTCTGCATTTATGGAGCCTGGGGGCGTCGCGATGGCCCCAATGTTTGAGCCCCGTGAGAAAACAGGCATATGGAGGACTTCGTCAATTCCCCGCTCAATCAAGGCAATCCAAAGGGGACGCATAACATCCCAAACATCTGAAGCCTCATTATCTTCGAAAAACACATAATGTTGCGGCAAATCACTTGGCACGCCTGGCGGGGATTCGCTTAGCATAGATTCGTAGGCACAGCTGCTGATCGCAATGCATTTCCAGTCTGGATTGTTAAAGAAGGGCAGTAGGGCATCATTCTTGGTGAACAGCCGCGATTGATGCTGCGGCACGAATATCCGCTCTTTGGCCGCCCGAAACAGCCCATCCGCCTCTTCCACAGTATAGGCGCGAAAGTAACGATCATCCTGAAAGCCAACTTTCATTTCTGTGCCCTTTCATATCGAAATTTCAAATGATGGGTGGTGCGACCATTCCAGGAGATTTGAATCTCGTTGGTGGGTCTGCCGTCGCCAGAGAATTCCCGCGCCGTAATTTTTATGCCATTGCTGGCCTCAAATCGCTTCAAAGGCTGCCCGGTTTCCTTATCTGTGCCGTCTACAATTTCGTCCAAGTGGCCGCCGTGATCCAGCACAAAGTCCCGCATGTCTGCGTACATTTCTGTCGTCGGATTGTTTTTTACACTTTTCGTTACATTGTTTGTTGTCCGATGTGAACCCGATTCCGTGGAGAGGTTTGCATCTTCTGAAATCATTCTCCCAATTGCACGGTGTGATTCCGGGGGTAGTTTTCGGACGAATTTTGTATAGCGGTCCACTACTTTTTTAGGGGCGCCGGATACATCAAGATTATACGGATTTCCATCATCATCCTTCATATTCAGGATGGTGCCCTGCGGCAGGGTGTCGGATTGGTCTTCGGATGGGGGCAGGGTGCCCATATCCTTGTGCTTGCTGCCATCCGGGAAGGTCAGCGTATAGCCACCCAGTGTTTCCTCTGACTGGTCGGGGCGGCCTTTGGGGATTTGATCCAGATCTGGCGCGTCGGCGGGTGATTGGGTTTGATTGGGCAGCGGGTCTGCCGGCGTAACGCTGGTCTGGCCGCCGGTAATGGCATCCCAGGCGTCTTTTATGGCGCGGTCGCCAGCTCTGCCATATTTATCGCCGAGTTGTTGGCCAATTTCATAAGCCGCGATTCCGGCAGCAGCACCTGGGAGTCCTGGAACTGGAACCGCTGCCTGCGCAACTTGCCCCCCAGTCTCTGAAGATTTCGGGATCAGGCCGAGGTGTTCGGCGACGCCTTTGGCAAAGGCATTGCGGGCCTCTGGTGTGGAGGGCGCGCTGGTATTCGGGTTTTGCGGCAGGGTGGAGTTGTTTCCCGCTGTCCGGCCTGCTGATGCCTGGCTGGGCGACGCAGCGTTTCCAGCCTGGTCTGCCCGTCCTGAAGGCGCGCTGGCCTTGGCGGAAAGCGGGGTGGCCTGCATCGGGCCTGGCGCCTTATGCGGGCCGGGCGGCAGCACGCGCTCTTTTTCTACTTGCAGCGTTTTCAGGTCGACAGCCGGATGATCGTTGCGACCCCAACTGCCAGGCTGATAGCGACCGGGATAGCTAATCTGCCACAGTTTCATGACGCCATCGCGATAGGCATCATCCTTGTGTTCCGGATGCCAATAGCGTCGGTCCTGCATCGTGTCCTTCATGAAATCATCAATTTGGGCCTGAGCGGACGCACCGGGTTGGGGTGACGGTTTTTGACGCGCGCGAATGCGCTCAATTGAGGCCTGGATCGGGTCTTCGGCGGTCGATGGCGGGTGTTGCGTCGTGTCGATGGTCTTGGGACCCTGGGTCGGGGCTTTTCCGGTGCTCGCATATTGAATGACGGGTGGGTTCGGCTCCGGGATCGCAATTTTCGCCCGACCATTCAGTATATCGTCGGGGATTTCTTCACGACGTACAAAGCGTCCCAAGCTTGGCACATATCGGTAGCCGTATACAGGTTTGACCCGGGCGACCAGATCATCGACGGACGCACGTGGGAGTGAGTTTTTGAAGGAGGCCATGCTATTTATTCCCTTTTTGTTCCTTTGTGATTACGTAAAAAAGGCGGAATTCCGCCTGTTTCAAGAATACCCTCAGTTTGTGAAGATAATCCTTTTGGTTGCTCTTATTATTTCTATAAACCTATACTATATTTTTTGTCAAGTTATAAAAAGAACATAAAGAATATAAATCATGTTTGGCTGATGCGAATACCGAAATACATGGCGATGAAGGCCAGGATACCGACCAGCAGCACCAGGGCGACAATAACCAGAATATTGGGGCCGGATTTACCAGAACCAGCGGAATTGCCGCCGCCCAGTTCCAGTTCAATTGCCGCGATCCGGTCACGGATTTTTTGCGCCGCATCGTCTTTCTGATCCTTCATGGCGCGCAGCATCATTTGCAGACGCTGTAGTTCTTGTTCTGCGGATTTGCGCGACCGTGCCATGGTAAGCCTATCTGTGTCATGGTTTTGGATATTTCGACCGTTTAGCGTATCAGCCCTTGGGCCCTAATTGAAAGGGATTGGATGTCATTCAGGGTTAGTATCCTGTCCCGCCCGTACCTATACCCCCTTACCAAGGCGCATTGCCGTGATATATCTGTTTCCGATAAACTGTGCACGAAGATGTGTTGAGGGAGGACATTGATCAAATGCAAGGTGATATATCCGCTTCGGAAGCAGCGTTTCGCGCTAAGGCGCAGCAGGATGGATTTTGTGATCCGATACAGAAAATGGTGGAGGCGGATCGATTCAACGCGCCCCACAGCCATGACGAGACATTGTTTCTGTTCATTCAGGCCGGTCAGTTGACAGTGGACAAACCCGAGGGTCCAGTGGTCGCGACGCCTGGCAACACCATCACCGTCGCGGCCGGGCTGGAACACACCGAACTGGCCGGGCCGGATGGCGCGACGATTCTGGTTACGCGGCGCTGATACTCATCCGCCAGCCGGGTTGCCTATCTATCACCGCGCGAACACATCTTCCGGGGAAATCGGGATATTCAGAACATGGCCGGACTGGTTCTGATAGGCGTCGATTTCCACCCGATACACGGTTTTGATTGTCTGTGCCGTCAGCACCTCTTGCGGGTCACCATGACAGTGCAGCGCCCCCTCCATCAGCAGGGCGATAGAGTCGCATTGCCGTGACGCCAGGTTCAGATCATGGATCGCAGCCAGAATGATCGCGTCATTATCCTGTGCATAGGATCGCAAAACCGCCAGGACGGACAGCTGGTGGTGCAGATCCAACGCACTGGTCGGTTCATCCAGGATAACCACACGCGGTCTGCGCATCAGCCGCTGCGCCAACAGCACGATCTGCTGTTGCCCGCCCGACAGCGTCGCGATGGAACGGTCCGCAAAATCCGAAATCATGAAATGTGCCATCACTTGTGTCGCGGCGTTCAGGTCTTGGTCGGAAATGCGCCAACCCAGTGTTTCCCGACGCCCCAGCAGCAGTACTTCCAGCACGGTCAGACGTGACGAAACGCCATGAGTCTGGGGAAGATAGCTTACTGATGCGGTATCCAGGGGTGCATCGTCCAGCCGGATCGCACCCCCATAGGGCAATTGCCCGGCAATCGCGGCCAGCAGGGTTGTCTTACCCGTGCCATTGGGTCCGACCAGGGCGGTCATCGTGCCGCCATACAGGGTCAGATCAAGGGGGGATATAATGCACCGCCCCGCCCGTGCAACGGTTAAGGCCTGAAGCGCTAGATGGGTCATTTGCCTGCTCCCTTATGGCTCAGGATGACGGCCATCAGCATCGGTATGCCGGCAATGGCGGTGATAATGCCAACCGGAATGGCCGTGCCGGGCGACAGCATTTTGCCCAACACCGATGCGCTGATTAGGATGATGCTGCCGGTAATTGCCGATAGGGGGATGGCATAGCGATGATCCTCCCCAATCACGGCGCGGCTGACATGGGGGGCGATCAAACCGACAAAACCGATGGTCCCAACGAAACAAACCGCAGCGGAGGTCAACAAGGCGACAATGATAAATGTGCGCTGGCGCATAGCCTGCAGGTTCAATCCCAGGCTGGCGGCATTTGCATCGCCCAGCCGCATCGCGGTCAGGTTCCAGATATCCCGCAGGACAAAGGGAAGGCAGATCACCAGGATCAGGCCACTGACCGATACACTGGTCCAGTTGGCCTTCAGCAAGGTCCCAAACAGCCAGAAAACGATCTGCTGTAAGACCTCCGGCGACGCCATGAATTGCAGCAGCGATTGCAGCGATTGGAAGAAAAACAGGACGGCTATGCCAGACAGGACCAGCATTTCCGGTGTCGCCCCGCGCCAGATGGCTATGACATAGATGATCGCACAAGCAACCAGTGTCATGATAAAGGCGCTGATCGGGATGACCAGAAAGGAAGGCAGCGGTATCCAGCCGCCATACATAATGGCCAGCGCCGCCCCAAATCCAGCGGAGGCTGAGAATCCTAATGTGAAAGGGCTGGCCAGGGGATTGGCCAATATGGTCTGCATCTGCAGCCCGGCAATCCCAAGGCAGGCCCCCACAATGACCCCCATCACGGTCTGGGGCATTCTGATCTGCCACAGGATGGTTGCGGCGGTGCGGTCTTCCCCCGCTGGTCCCGCCATAAAGGCCTGTGACAGATCAGCCAATGACATGCCCGACGGACCCGTCAACAGATCCAACAGGACTAGTGCGGCCAGAACGAGGATCGCCATCAGGATCAGCACGATCCTGCGACCCTCCGCACGGGCATAGCGCGTGCGAATGCTGGTGTCGGACATGTCGTTTCGCCCTATTTCTTCGCCGGATCCAGGGCCAGGACATAGACGCCCTGGGCTTCAATCGGCAGCCATGCCTTATAATAGGCCTTGATTTCCGCATCCGGATCGACATCCGCAAAGGCGTCTGGATACAGTGCCTTGGCGATATAACGGCCATAGATGAAATCTGACAGGGTGCGTGCTCCCCCATGGTAAATGGCATAGACATTGCCGGATTTTGCAGCCGGCAGATCGGTCCAGCCGGGGCGGGTCAGATAGGCCTGCATCCGCTGACGGGCTAAGGCCGGATCAGCAGAAAATCCCACCTGGACGGATTGGTCCTGATTGATCCATTCGGACCCGGCCAGCAGAATGATGTCAGGTTGCTGGGCCAGGACATATTCCGGGTTCAGGGGACCCCAGTTTTCGATTTGCCCCTTGGCGATGTTGTTCCCGCCCAGCCCTTCGATAACGCCGCCCCACATGCCATTGCCATAGCTGTTGCCGATCGTCTGCGGTCCCTTTTGTGCCAGTTCGACATAGACTTTTTTATCGGACGGGCCTGCTTTCGAAACACGGGCCATTGTATCCTGATAGGCAGTCTCATACAGGGCAGCCAGGGCGTCGGACCGGTCTTTCGTGCCCATCAAGGCCCCTAATGCATGGGTGGATGCCAGATGCTTCTCCAGTGTCTGGGCGTTATAGTCGATCACGACAACTGGAATTCCCGCCTGGTCAAACTGATCCACATTCTGTCCCAGGGCTTTCCAGGACCATGCCGAAAGGATCAGCAGATCGGGTTTCAGGGATATGACTTTCTCAACCGAAAAATCTCCGGTTTCCGTGTCGCCGATATCGGGAATCTCCGCAATTTGGGGCATTGCTTTCAAATAGGCTTCATATTGCTTTGGGCGCCAGTCTTTCCAGGGGCTTCGGGACAGACCGACCACCTTATCGATGGCCCCTGGGCCGGTGATCGCCAGGAAATCTTCATAATAGAAACCCAGTACGACGCGCTTGGCCGGTTCGGGCAATGTGACGGTGCGCCCCAGCACATCAACGGTGCTGACCTGTGCCTGTGCGGCGGAAAGGGGGATAAGCATAACAACGAGCAACGCGGCCCAGCCACGCAATGTGTTTAGGAAGTTCATCGGAAGTCTCCATCAAAATCCAGCCTGCGCCTGAAAACGCGCGGGCCGGACAATCAAACGGGATGGGCCGAAATCGGGCCCGATTTACAGTGTTTGATTGCGCGGTGGAGGACCCCGTGGGGAGGCATTGGTATAAACCGCCTGCCAGGACATATCGTCCGGTGCGGCAAAGAAAATGCGCGCGGTAACGGAAAGCGCGCAGGCTTCAAACAGGTCAGATGGCTGTGGCAGCGCCGCGACGGAAACATTGCGACAGAAATCACATTGCCCCTTGTTGATCTTGACCGGGCCTTGCGTGTCCCCGCCTGCGATACACAGGACAGGAATGGAACCATCCGGCGCGACATAGCCCCCAAGGTCGACAGACCCGTTTGCCGCGGTCAGTGCAAATGTGTTCTGTGCAAAGACAGCGGGATGATGAACAATCGACACGACCAACAGCGACAGCACGCAAAAAATGCGCAGCACTCTGTCTATAGGGCGGGATATTGATGTCATCGATCACTCTTCGTTGCGGCAAAAAGCCCTAGCATAAAGACCGCAGACACCAAAAGGATATAGTGTCGCAGAAGCAATTCTCTAGACGGCTTGTCTGGCATCCAACAGGCCTGTTTCCGACAGTATGGTTTCCCCGTCCAGAGCCAAACAGGTGTCGACCAGATCACAGGATGCCCCGCAATCTGTTACTTTCCGCCCCAGTTCTTCGCGGGTGATGGGCAGAGTTACGGCGGGCACATCGCATGTTTCAGTCTGTAAGGTCCGACCAGAGCGCAGTGTTACTGTGATGGTTTCAACCGTGGTTGGCCCAAATTCACCTGGATCGCCGGGGGGCAGATCATAGGCATCAATTTCAACCAGCTGCGCCAGCCTCTGGCGGTCAGGCTGGTTAAAGCGATGGGGATGGAAATCCTCAGGCGTGACATGGCCCGTCAACAGGCCAACGACCGTACAGTAGCTGACCGAAAACCGCGCCTCCGCCTCATTTTGCGGTACGTCAAAACAGGCGACGCGATAAAAGGGTTCGGGCAGGCGCACTTGAATGCCGATAATTGGGTCATCGTTCGGCACGTCGCGATGCAGCCGCTCCGCACCCAGGATGGCCCGATGCGTGTAGGAGCAACTGGGCCAAAGTTTTCGCGCCACGGGAAAAATGCGCACGGCGTGACCCAACGCCATAGTCTGCATCATCTCAGCAAAGGGAACCGACCCCGCTGCCCCATAGAGATCCATAAAGCCCTGAGGGGCGTCCCAAATCTGTGTGTTGGCTGTGGCATCTGCTTGCGCCAATAGGGCGGCGCGCAGCCCATTCTCCGCGGCCAGTCCGATATGAAACGCCTTGGTATCGGACCCGAATTGACGCTTAAGGCCAGAGGAGGAACTGGTTGCCAGAGCCATGGCGTTGGACATTTGCTGCTGCGTCAGACCCAAAGCACGGGAGGCTGCTGCCGCTGTGCCAATCGGGTCCAATGTCGCACTGGCATGCCAGCCCTTGTCATAATGCCCAAATCCAAGGGCTCGGCCCATCCAGACAATGGTTTCATAGCCAACAATCCAGGCGTTACAAATCTGATTGAGGGAAAGCGGCAGGACCTGCGCCAGACTGAACAGGGCCGCAAAGAGCGCCGCGCTGGGATGGGTGGAGGCAGGGAATTCATAATCATCAAAATCGATGGCATGGGCCCGCACACCATTCAAAAATGTTGCACCCAACAGGGACAGTTTTTCATTGCCCCCAATGGCAAGGACGGGGCCGTGTTCCTGGCCAAAGAGCAGCGCCTCTCGCGCCGCAGTGGGTTGTTGCTCGCGCGCGCCTACGATCATACAGGCCAGTGTATCGATCAGGCTGATGCGCGCGGCCTCATAGGCCTCCGGCGTGGTTGTCAGAACCGGTTGGCTGGCCCAGTCGGCGACTGTGTCAGAAAAACTTTGTAATGGGGATTCCATCGTGTTGGCCTAAAATTGAACCGTTGCGGACATGGCCAGCGCGCCATCCTGACGCCTGGCCCACAAGTCTATCCCGTCTGTTGAGCGACGCCCTTCCAGATGAAATGAGGCTGAGCCAGAGATCGGGGCACTACCCCGAAAGGAAAAGCGCTTCGGGCTTTTCTGCATTTCAGTACGGGCAAGGTCGACCAGTAAGGTTGCAGTCAGCGGCCCGTGAAACACCAATCCCTCATAGCCTTCAACCTGGCGGGCATAGTCCACATCATAGTGGATGCGGTGACCATTGAAGGTCAGCGCAGAATAGCGAAACAGCATCACTTCGGTTGGGGTGATAACTTGAGAGAATTCTGGATTGTCTGGCGCTGGCGCAGGTTGTGGCGTTGGCGCATCCGGCGCTGGATCTTCGCGGTAAACGATGTCCTGCTCTTCCGTCAGGGCGCATTGATCATTCTGGATGATTTCATGCGCGACCGTCACAAAGCACAGGGATCCGGATCGCCCGGATTTCTCTGTGATTGATTTGATGGTGGACCGCTTTACAGCGGCCTGTCCCAATATCAGGGGGTGGTGAAAGGTCAAGCGCCCCCCGGCCCACATGCGCCGGGGCAGGCTGACCGGCGGCAGGAAGCCCCCCTTCTTCGGATGCGCATCGCGGCCCAACTCACTCGCCCGCTTGGCCTCCAGAAAATACAGCCAATGCCATAGGGGCGGCAAGAGGTCGCCATCCTTTAAGGAAGGTTCTCGGTCTAAGGTCGCCTGCATGAATTGCGCCGGCTGCGCCCGCAGAACATCACCCGCCTCCTGGCTTCGCCCAATCCAGTCTTGTAAATCCATGTCAACTGCCATCCCGGAATGCCTCTTTCAGGCCGCAGTCTATCTGTTAATTAGGGGCAATCAATCACGGTTAAAATCCAATTTCATGGATCTTCAGTCAGTCCCATAAATCAGCCTAAACCGTCTGGCAGCCCAACGCACAGGCATCGACCTTTACCGCGAGGCTATATCGAATATGATTGGTGGTCAGGGAAGATAAATGCCTCTGACGGTAGCCCAAGAACGTTTGAATTCTAGGCTGGTTTTAATGCGACTTGACCCCTGTGCCTCGTCCAACAACACTGATTTCATCTGACGGTAGACAAGATGCGAAGGAATGTGGATATGACGACAGAACTCCAGATCGTTCCTGCGCGACGCGGTCGTGCCGTTCGTCTGGACAAGGGACAGGCAATCCAAATCATCAATACCCATGGTCAGCAGGTCGTCGATACCTGGTGCTTCAATGCCGCTGACCTGTCGGAGTTCATGTCGATGGAGCACCTGCATACCAGTCTGCAGAGCATTTTCCCCAGTAAGGGCGATGGTCTTGCGACGAACCGACGTCGGCCGATCCTGATACTGGAGGAGGATACCTCGCCGGGGCGCCATGACACGATTGTCGCTGCCTGTGACGTTCATCGTTATACCATGTTGGGGTGCCGCGACTATCACGACAACTGCACTGACAACCTGCATGCCGCTCTTGGTCAAATGAACCTGAAAGTGCCCGACTGCCCGGCCCCATTGAACCTGTGGATGAACATTCCTGTCGGCCCTGATGGCAAGATCGTCTGGGGAGAGCCGCTCAGCGAACCTGGGGACTACGTTACGTTGCGCGCCGCGATCGATTGCATTGTGGTTATGTCAACCTGCCCACAGGACATGATCCCAATCAACGGCGCTGCGTGCCAGCCGACCGAGATTCATTATCGGCTGTTGGATTGATTAGAGCAAATCCCGAGCAAACGGAATCGTTTGCGATGACGTATTTGCCGAAAAAATAAGTGGTTAGAGTATCATGTGTGAGCTCATGCGAGCGCATGATGCTCTAGCCGATAGTCCCACAATTTCATGCATTTTTTCGATGCTCTACACCCCATCAAACATCCAGATTGGCGACCTTCAGGGCGTTTTCCTGGATGAAGTCGCGGCGGGGTTCGACGATGTCGCCCATCAGGGTGGAAAACACGGTGTCGGCGTCGTCGCCATGGGCGACCTTGACCTGCAACAGGGTGCGGGCTTCGGGGTCCAGGGTGGTTTCCCACAATTGATCGGGATTCATTTCCCCCAGGCCCTTATAGCGCTGGATCGACAGGCCTTTGCGGCCGGTCTGGACGATCTTGTCGATCAGGCTGATGGGCCCGTCGATGCGGAAGGTTTCGTCCTTGATCTGCAGGGTGGCCCCGGTGCTGCCATAGACTTCCTGCAGATGCCCGGCCATGCCGTCCAGTTTACGGGCTTCGCCGCTGCGCTGTAATTCCGGGCTGACATTGATTTTTTCGGTCACGCCGCGATTGATGCGGGTGAAGGTATAGCCGTCTTCTTCCGTCGCGATGCCGGTCCAGCCCCTGGCATGTTCATCGGCCAGACGGTTCAGCACTTTGGCGATAAATTCTGCGGCATTCTGGGCGGTTTCCAGATTCTGCTGCACGGTCGCGCTCATCGCCCCACAGATTGCCAGTTGTTCGATCACCTGGGCACTGCCACAGGACCGCGCCAGCGGTTCGATGAAATGTTTCGCATCCCGGGCCTGATCGGCAATGGCGCGCAGATCTTCACCGCCGCGCTGGGCCCCATTGGCATCGGTCAGAATGGCATCGGTCAGGCCGTTCCCGGTCAGATACGCCTCCAGCGCCTTGTCATTTTTCATATAGTGCAGCTTGCGCTCACCCTTTTTGACCAGATACAGAGGCGGTTGGGCGATATACAAAAAGCCCGCATCCACCAGGCTGCGCATCTGGCGATAAAAGAAGGTCAGCAACAAAGTCCGGATGTGACTGCCGTCGACATCCGCATCGGTCATGATGATGATCTTGTGATAGCGCGCCTTTTCAAAATTGAAATCATCCTTGCCAATGCCGGTGCCCAGCGCGGTGATCAGCGTGCCGATTTCCTGGCTGGACAGCATCTTGTCAAAACGGGCGCGCTCTACATTCAGGATTTTCCCTTTCAGCGGCAGGATCGCCTGATTTTTGCGATTGCGCCCTTGCTTTGCAGAGCCACCAGCGCTGTCACCCTCGACCAGGAACAATTCAGATTTGGCAGGGTCGCGCTCCTGACAATCGGCCAGTTTGCCGGGCAGGGAGGCGATGTCTAAGACACCCTTGCGGCGGGTCAGTTCGCGCGCCTTGCGGGCGGCCTCGCGGGCGGCGGCGGCTTCCACAACCTTTTGAACAATGCGGCGCGCTTCGGCAGGGTTTTCCCCGAACCATTCCGACAATTTGTCATTCACGACCGCTTCCACCACAGGACGGACTTCGGAGGAGACGAGCTTGTCCTTGGTCTGGCTGGAGAATTTCGGGTCAGGTACCTTTACGGACAGGACACAGGTCAGGCCTTCGCGCGCATCGTCCCCCGACATGGAGACTTTCTCTTTCTTGCCGATCCCGCTTTCCCCGGCATAGGCGTTGATCTGGCGGGTCAGCGCGCCGCGGAAACCGGCCAGATGGGTGCCCCCATCCCGCTGGGGGATGTTATTGGTGAAACACAGCATGTTTTCGTGATAGCTGTCATTCCACTGCATCGCGCATTCAACGGTCAGGCCGTCTTTCTCACCCGTGATGAAAATCGGATCGCCATGCAGGCTTTGGCGGGATCGGTCCAGCCATTTCACAAAAGCCTTCACGCCGCCGTCATAGTGCAGATTGACGATCTTCTTATCGGCAGAGCGGGAATCCGTCAGTTCGATATTGACGCCGGAATTCAGGAAGGCCAGTTCCCGCAGCCGGTGTTCCAGCGTGCCGAAATCAAATTCGACCATGGTGAAGGTTTCCTGCGACGGCATGAAGGTGATCTGTGTCCCCTTCGCACCACCACTGGGCCCGACAATCTTCAGCGGCTCCACGGCATCGCCATGCTCAAAGCGCATGCGATAGATATTGCCGCCGCGCTTGATTTCCAGTTCCAGCCAGGAAGACAGGGCGTTCACCACGGAAACGCCAACCCCATGCAGACCGCCCGATACTTTATAGGAATTCTGGTCGAACTTCCCGCCTGCATGCAACTGGGTCATGATGACCTCTGCCGCCGAAATGCCTTCGGTCGGGTGCAGTTCGGTGGGGATGCCGCGACCATTATCCGACACGGTGACGGATCCATCACCATTCAGGGCGACCTTGACGATATCGCAATGACCCGCCAGCGCCTCGTCAATCGCATTGTCGACGACTTCATAGACCATATGATGCAGCCCGGTGCCGTCATCGGTGTCCCCGATATACATGCCCGGCCGTTTGCGCACGGCTTCCAGGCCCTTCAGGACCTTGATGGAGTCTGCGCCATAGGCGTCGTTTTCGCGTTGGACGTCTGTTTGATCGTCGCTCATATCGGTCTTACCTTATTATTTATCATCAACTCAGTCACAATTCGATGGGGCGGACCTGTGCCGCCTCCACCGCGAAATACTGGGCCTGATCCCCAAAGGTGCCAAAGACGTTCTGATCCGTCCCTGTAATCCAGGCCTGTAAGCCCAACCCCAAAATCGTTTCAAACAAAGCATCGCGCCGGGCCTCATCCAGATGTGCGGCCACTTCGTCCAGCAACAGGACCGGTCCTGCACCCCGTTCCGCCCCTTGCAGGCGCGCATGGGCCAGGACAATGGCGATCAACAGGGCTTTCTGCTCCCCGGTTGAACACTGTCCGGCGGGCAGTCCTTTATCCCGATGCGTCACCGCCAGATCGGATCGGTGTGGCCCAATCGCCGCCCCGCCGGTTTCTGCATCACGCCCGCGCCCCTGATGCAAGGCGGCTGCAAAGCGTTCCTCTGCTTCCAGTGCAGACGTTCCAGACAGCCAGGCTTCGACATCCCCCTGAACCGCTAGGTCAGCCCCTGGGAAGGGACCTTCTGCACGGGCACAGGCACGGGCCAAACGATCTGTCAGGCTCAGCCGGGCCGCGGCAATCGCGATCCCCCGCTCAACCATCTGCGATTCCAGTGCACCCAGCCAGGCGGTGTCTGCACCGCCATCTTTCAACAGGCGCGCCCGTTGGCGCAGGGCCTTGTCATAGGCATTGACCCGACCGGCATGGGCTGGGTCAAAGCCGTAAATCAAACGATCCAGGAAGCGACGGCGTTCACCGGCAGATTCCTGAAACAGGCGATCCATCTGGGGCGTCAACCAGACAACGGATAAATGTTCGCCCAGGGCGGCCTGACTGCGTTCCGCCTCTCCATCGATGCGGACCAGTCTGCGTTCCCCTTCCGGGTCTCGCCCGGTGCCCAATTCCACAGGGCCAAAGGGGGTTTCGACAGTGCCCGCCACGGCCCAGGCGGCTCCCGAAACGGGGGGGCTGTCTGGATCAATGCGATCCATTTCCCCGGTTTTGGCGCGCCGCAAACCGCGCCCGGGGGTCAGCATCGACAAGGCCTCTAACAGGTTTGTCTTGCCCGCCCCGTTGGGTCCGGTCAGCACGACCGGGCGCGCATCAGGATTCAGCGCCACCGCCTGATAGTTCCGAAACGCGCTGAGACGCAGCCGCCGAATTCTAAGCGCAGGGGCGGCCGATGATGCGTCGAATGGTTTCTTCGCTGCGGCCATTGTGCTCACGGGTGCAATCACACTCGCATCGGCATGAGGACATACAACGCGCCAGGGTCTTCCGCATCGCGCACGATGGTCGGTGACGCTGCATCGGCAAGATGGAATTCCGCCTGGCTGCTTTCGATTTGATCGGCGATATCCATCAGATACCGGGCATTGAAGCCGATTTCGATGGATTCCTTGTCGTAATCCACCTGCAGTTCTTCGATAGCGGTACCATTCTCCTGGCTCGACGCGCTCAGGGTAACCTGACCTGAATCGATGCTAAGCTTGATGGCGCGCAGTTTTTCGGTCGCAATGGTCGACACGCGGTCTACCGCGCGAGAGAAGGTCTCGCGATCCACTTTCAGGATCTTGTCATTGCCGGTGGGAATGACCCGTTCGTAATCCGGGAAGGTGCCATCAATCAATTTAGATATCAGCACCGCACCATCAAATTCGAAGCGGACTTTTGTTTCGGACAGGGAAATCGTGATCGCCCCATCTGCTTCTTCAATCAGCTTGCGCAATTCCGCGACGGTCTTGCGGGGGATGATGACGCCGGGCATCGTCTCCGCCCCTTCAGGCAGATCGATTTCAACCCGGGCCAGGCGATGGCCATCGGTGGCAACCGCGCGCAGCTTCGGATCGCCCTCTGTGACCGCATGGACATAGATACCGTTCAGATAATAGCGGGTTTCTTCTGTCGAAATTGCAAAGCGCGTACGATCGATCAGGGTGCGCATCGCCCCGGAATCCAGATCGAAACTATGGGGCATATCGCCCCCTGTCATGACCGGGAAATCTTCTGTCGGCAGGGTCTGCAAGGTGAACCGTGACCGTCCAGACGACAGGACCAGGCGATCCCCGCCACCGCTGGCATCCAGATCAACCTGCGCCCCTTCCGGCAGTTTGCGAACGATGTCATACAACGTATGCGCAGGCGCAGTGATCGACCCGGGAGAGGAAACCTCAGCAACCGTTTTCTCAACGATGGAGATATCCATATCCGTGGCATTCAGGCTCAGCATGCCGTCTTTGGCCTCAACCAGAACATTGGCGAGGATCGGAATGGTATTGCGGCGCTCAACGACACTTTGGACGTGGTTTAATGCGCGAAGCAGCGCGGCCCGTTCGATGGTCAGTTTCATGGCTTAAATGATCATTTCCGTGGTTGTTGTCCGATTATGCGCTGTGCAGGGTTAAGAAGCCCTTTCATACAGGCACGCTCCCAAAACTCTCTCTTGCTTCCCATGCCCCGTTGCAAAAAGCGCTTTGAAAAAAGCCTTCCCAGAACGGGATGAAATTCTCGTGCTTCGGATGATCCAGGCTGAATCGCATCGCCGGATTCCGCCCGTCGAACAAGGAAATCCTGCATGTCTGCGCAGACTGTCCGACCGGGATGGGACTATAGCATGCATGCCCGATAACGCCCGCTTTTTTTGCAGAATCAGGGCGCGCCATCACAGATTTCGCGATAAATTTCCGGCGTCACCACAAGTATTTGAAATTACGTCAGTTTTTTGAGTGATCTACAAGATATAGTGGATCGTCTGAGGCAACAGCGGATTGGTGTTTCGTCGCCCAAAAGGATGAAAAATCACCCGATTCGCGAATCACCCTTCCAGCATGCGACGCAGCAGTTCCACATCTTCTGCAAAACTGTGGTCTGATTGGCGCAGTTCATCGACCTTTTTAACGGCATGCATGACGGTCGTATGATCGCGACCCCCGAATTTGCGTCCAATTTCGGGCAGGGACCGCGCGGTCAATTGCTTTGCCAGATACATCGCCACTTGACGGGGCCTTGCGACAGCACGGCTGCGGCGTGCGGAATGCATCTCAGAAATCTTTATGTTGAAATGTTCTGCGACCCGCTTCTGGATTTCTTCTATCGTGGCTTTGCGATCATTGGCGCGCAACAGGTCATGCAGAACCTCCTGAGCGTTTTCCAGATTGATCGGGCGACCTACCAGATTGGCATAGGCGACCAGACGGTTCAGCGCGCCTTCCAATTCGCGTACATTCGATGTGATGCGATGGGCCAGGAACTCCAGAACCTTGATGGGCACGTCGACATGCATCTGGTCGGCCTTGGACTGAAGAATGCCCAGGCGCAATTCATAGGTGGTGCTGTGAATCTCCGCGACCAGCCCCCAACCCAAACGGGATTTCATGCGGTCTTCGATGCCATCCAGCTCTGCGGGAGATTTATCGGCGGAAATGACGACCTGCCGGTTCTGATCCACCAGTGCATTGAAGGTATGGAAGAATTCTTCCTGGGTGTTCTCTTTGCCGGCGATAAACTGGACATCGTCAATCATCAGGACATCAACGGACCGGAACAGCTCCTTGAACGCCATTGTGTCCTTGTAGCGCAAGGCCCGGATGAACTGGTACATGAATTTCTCGGCGGACAGATACAGCACCCGCTTTTGCGGGGCATTGGCGCGGATCTGCCCGGCAATGGCATGCATCAGATGGGTTTTGCCCAGACCCACACCGCCAAACAGGAACAGCGGGTTGAACGGGACATTAGGGGCCTCTGCCACCCGGCGGGCGGCGGCAAAGGCCAATTCATTGGGCTTGCCAACAATAAAGGTTCCAAATGTGAATCGCGGATCGACCGGCGCACACAGATTGGCGGTGGCAACAGCCTCCAGATCGACAGTCTGGTCTCCCGCCTCGGCGGCGACGGCGTCCAGCGCGACGTCTTCCTGGGCCGGGCGTTGACGGGCCTGCCGGACGGAAACGGATTTGACTTCAGAATTTTCAGATGACCACAGCGCAACCAGCCGGGCACCATATTGCGATTCAATCCAGTTGCGCATGAATCGTGTGGGGACGGACAAATGCACCGTCCCATTTTCCACAGCCTCCAGCGTCAAGGGCTTAAGCCAGCTTTTATAGGCGTTTTCCCCAAACTCTTCGCGCAATCCGGCTCGAACGCGCGCCCATTGTTCATTTGTTTTTAAATCCATAAACTTCTGTCCAACCCCCAAAAAATCACGCTGGGGCCAAAGCCCGCAGAATTATGGCCGTTGTCATAACCGCACCGCATCTGAAACTTCCTTCCGCATCTGCCTGCGCAGTGCATGGGACCATCAGACATACGGCATTGCCGCGACGCGAACTCATTTCCTGCCCCTTTCCGTCTGGGATATGTCTTTCGACATAAACCGGACCGGACCATCATCGCCCCTCAGCGATGATGTCACACCGATATGGGGTCAACATCACCCAGACTTGGCTGGCTGGAAGAGACAAAAGGACATCAGTTAGAAGTGCACGGCACATCTTACGAATATTGCCTTTCATCCCAACAAGAAATTTCACCAAACAAGTGAAACCCTTGCCAAAACTCAGCAAGCCACACTAAAACGAGGCCCATAGGAAGTATTATTCCGGCACGTCATAGCCGAAAAAGACGGTATTTCTTACGTTCCCTGGAATTTACCTATCAAATACATGACAGGCATCCCGTTTTTCTGGCGTTAGGTGGGGTTGACCAACCTCATCTGAAGCAATCTTACGCATCCGAATTTGGTCGATCAAGCGAACAACTTACCCGATTCGGAAAATAAATCGGTTGACTCTAAATGGCTTGTTTCCTGGACGTGTGATACAAATACTGATCTTGGGTATTGAAGTGGTAAAAACTGTTTCGAGTCTGCTACATGCGAACCAGAAAATGACAATTCGATGAAATTGCGTGGAGGCGGGTCGGAAATATCGCACTGCACTCTGTGACAGAAGTGCGACAATGAAAAACCGCCATCTATAAAACAAATGGCGGTCTTTCATATCGGCTATTGAGATAGGGCGCGCGCTAACGCCACCCTAAACGAGAATATTAAGCGCTGACGGCTTTCACGCGCTGGGCCAGGCGGCTGAGCTTCCGATTGACGGTGCTCTTGTGCATGATGCCTTTGGACACGCCCCGATGCAGTTCGGGCATTGCCACTTTCAACGCTTCCGTCGCCGCAGCACGGTCACCGCTGACAATCGCTTCCTCAACGCGACGCACATAGGTGCGAATGCGATTGCGACGCGCGGTGTTCAGATCGGTCCGCTTCTTGGTCTGGCGGATGCGCTTCAGCGCGGATTTATGATTCGCCATTGTCTTACATCTCTTATTTCATAGGCCACCCGGAATGCCGGGGGCACGGTGTTGGATCGGCGGCGCTTATACGGAGCAAAAAGGCCCCCGTCAACCCCAACCGAGCGAAAGTCGGTGTTTCTTCTTTATTATCGCTGGGCGTCCCGGATCAGCGGTTGGTCCATTTGGGGGTGCGCTTTTCCGCAAAGGCTGCCATGCCTTCCTTCTGATCGTCGGTGGCGAAGGTTGAATGGAACACGCGGCGTTCGAACCGGATGCCTTCCGCCAGCGTGGTTTCATAGGACCGGTTGACGCATTCCTTGGCCATCAGGACGACAGGGCGCGACAGATTGGCAATCTTACCGGCAGTCTTAAGGGCATCGCCCAGCAGCTCTTCTGCGGGGACAACCCGGCTGACCAATCCAGCGCGTTCTGCCTCTTCCGCGTCCATCAGGCGACCCGTCAGGCACATTTCCATGGCCTTCGATTTGCCGACAAAGCGCGTCAGGCGCTGTGTGCCACCAGCGCCGGGGATCGTGCCGATCGTGATTTCCGGTTGTCCGAATTTTGCGGTGTCGGCGGCGATGATGAAATCGCACATCATGGCCAGTTCACAGCCCCCGCCCAGGGCATAGCCTGCGACCGCGGCGATCACGGGTTTGCGACAGGTCGTCACGCGCTCCCAGCCTTCGGTAATGAAGTTCTGCAGGTAGACATCCATAAAGGATTTACCGGCCATTTCCTTGATATCGGCGCCTGCGGCAAAGGCCTTTTCCGACCCGGTCAGGACGATGGCACCAATGGCGTCGTCCGCTTCCATGTCGTCCAATGCGCGGCCCAGCTCCTTGATCAAGGTCGCGCACAGCGCGTTCAAAGCTTTGGGTCGGTTTAATGTGATGATACCGACAGCGTCCTTCTTTTCTGTCAGAATTTGCTCGTAACCCATCTTCCATTCCCCTTAGTTTGTTCCGTTTCGGTCCGACGCGGTGCCGGTCCAAAGTCATTCCTGGTGGCGCGTTCAGTCTCTTCCAACGCGGTCAACGATGTCCGGGGCATCCTATTCCGGGACCAACGTAAACCGCACATTCAGCGCCCCATCGGCGCCAAAAAAATCGATTACCAGACGCTCCCCTTCGCGATGATAATGCGTTGCATCCAGTGATTTCCACCCCAATTCAGGCAAGGTCTTGATGTAGAAGTCTGTCACGGTATTCCGACTGGTATTGCCATAGGCGATCGCTTCAACAATCCGACCGGAAGGCGAATCGAAAACCACGGCCCCTTCCGCCACCGGTGTCAGCATCGGGGCCAGGGGCAGGTCCTCTGACCCTTCAATAAAGGCCTGTGCGCCAGCGGATGTGCTGCCAGCCAGCCCGATGACGATACCCCCAACAATGCTGGGCCCCAACCCCAAAGAGGTTAGTCCCAGAAAAGCCAAGAATGCGCCCCGCGCCATTGTCTGTTTGACAAAATTCATGGGACGTTTGCTATCCGGTTTTTTTGCGTCACACAATGCTGATATAGATCGGCTTGATTTCACGGCAAAAATTTACTGTGTCTAGCGTTGATGGCGGGGGCAATAATAGCTGGATCGCCCAGATTGGACGATGCGGATCATGGTGCCATCACAGTCTGGACGACGACACAGATCTCCCTCCCTGTCATAAGCATCCCAGGAATGTTGGAAATATCCCAATTCGCCCGTCGCCTGAACATAGTCCCGCAGAGACGATCCGCCTGCGGCAATGGCAGCGGTCAAAACATCCTTTACGGCGGGCACCAAGCGTTCTGCGCGCTGGCCTACGATGGTATGGGCGGAACGTTTCGGGCTGATGCCTGCACGCCACAATGCCTCGCAGACATAAATATTGCCTAAACCGGCGACCAGACGCTGATCCAACAGGGCAGCTTTGATCGGCGTGCGTTTGCCCCGAATGGCGTCTGAAAATTGCCTGGCGTTGAAGGCTTCTGATAGGGGTTCCGGTCCCAGATTCATAAGGTGCGGGCTGGTGGCCTCTCCCCCCGGTGGGATCAGGTCCATATATCCAAAGCGCCGGGCATCATTATAGGTGACCCGCGCACCCGATTCCATTTCGGCGATCAGATGGTCGTGTTTTTCGCCCAGGGCCCAACCGGAATTGTGGCCTGCTTGACCACTGGTGGCCTGACCATTGGTGGCAAGCCCGCCCGGACCAACGGTGAATCGCCCGGACATGCCCAGATGCACCAGCCAGGTCCAGCCATCTTCCAGTCGGATCAGAATATATTTTGCACGGCGGTCGATGGCGGTTATGCGGCGTCCTTCCAACCGGTCCTGAAAGCCCGCAGGGAAGGGAAATCTAAGGTCCGCGCGGCGTTGATCGACCCGTGACAGGCGCAACCCGACCATGGCGGGGCGCAACCCGCGACATACTGTTTCGACCTCTGGAAGCTCTGGCATGGCAGATATGCTTTGATTACTGGTTTCTCAGCGCTATTGTCTGGCTCATCATGACAGAAAAGACCAGCGATAACGCAAGCTTCGGCTACAGAACAGTAAACCCAGAGGAAAAGCCCGGCCTGGTTCAGGGGGTGTTTTCCTCTGTGGCAGGGCGCTATGACCTGATGAACGACCTGATGTCCGGGGGTGTTCATCGGCTGTGGAAGGCGTCTCTGATCGATCAATTGCGCCCGCGGACCGGTCAACACCTGCTGGATGTTGCCGGGGGAACGGGGGACATCGCCTTCCGTTTCCTGGAAGCGGGCGGGTCGCGCGTCACCGTCTGTGATCTGACGGAAAATATGGTTCGCGTCGGGCGCGATCGTGCCATCGACAAGGCCCTTTTAACGTCGCTGGACTGGACCGTTGGCGATGCCCAACGCCTGCCAATCGCGGAGTCCAGTGTGGATGCCTATACAATTGCTTTTGGCCTGCGCAACGTGACGGATATCGACTCAGCCCTCAGCGAGGCCTATCGCGTGCTGCGACCAGGCGGGCGGTTTTTGTGCCTGGAATTCAGCCAGGTTGCGCTGCCGGTCCTGGATAAGGTTTATGACACGTATTCCTTCAAGGTTTTGCCAGCGTTGGGGAAATGGGTCGCCAAGGATGAGGAAAGCTATCGTTATCTGGCCGAATCCATCCGTCGTTTCCCGCCGCAAGACGCCCTGTGCGATAAAATGCGAAATGTCGGGTTCCAGACGGTCACCTATCGCAATCTATCGGGCGGCATTGCGGCTATTCATCAGGGGTGGCGTATCTAAACAATGTTGACGGGTCTCTTACACCTTGGTCGATTGGTGGGTATCGCGCGCAGCCTGGCCCGCCATGATGCGCTGTGGCCGCTGGAACAGGTCAGCCGCCGGTTTGCGCCTCTGCGTGCCTGCGTTTGGCTGTTGCGGGTTATGTTCCGGCGCAAGCGTCCGGGTCGCCCCGGCGAACGCCTTGCTGCCGCCTTTGCGGATCTGGGACCCAGCTACGTCAAATTAGGTCAGGCCCTGTCGGTGCGTGCGGATCTGGTGGGCGAGGACGTGGCCCGGGATTTGGAATTGTTACAGGACGGGCTGGATCCTTTCCCAACCGATCAGGCGATTGCGACCATCGAAGAAACCCTGGCAATGCCATTGATGCAGGCCTTTGCGCAGTTTGACCGGGATCCGGTCGCCGCAGCCTCCATCGCGCAGGTCCATTTCGCGGTAACGCCTGATGGGCGGGATGTCGCAGTCAAGGTCCTGCGGCCCGGTATTGTCGACAAGCTGGATCGCGACGTTGGCCTGTTTCGGTTTCTGGCGAAAATGGCGGAGCGGATTTACCCCCCGATCCGCCGCCTGAAGCCCGTCGCTGTCGTAAATACCTTTGAAGAATGGATCCGGGTCGAACTGGATTTGCGCCTGGAAGGGGCGGCGGCGGCCGAACTGAAAGAGAACTGCGAAGGCGACGAAGGATTCCATGTCGTCGATGTGGATTGGGAACGCACCGGCCAGCGCGTGCTGACGACAGAGCGCATTCGTGGAATTAACATTGATGATGTCGATGCCCTGCGCGCCGCCGGTCATGATGTTGATGATATCCTGGCCCGGTCATCGCGGATTTTCTTTCTGCAGGTTTTCCGGGATGGTTATTTCCATGCGGATATGCATCCCGGAAACATGTTCATTGATGAAAATGGGCGCCTGTGTCCCGTGGATTTCGGGATTATGGGGCGTGTAACCCGGCGGCAGCGGATATTCATGGCCGATACGCTGGTTGGGTTCCTCAGCCGCGATTATCGCCGCGTTGCCGATGCGCATTTTGAAATCGGCTATGTCCCGCCAACGCAATCGCGCGATCTGTTCACCCAGGCCCTGCGCGCGATTGGGGAACCTGTTCTGGATAAATCGTTAAACGAGATTTCCGTTGGCCGATTGCTGGAGCAATTGTTCCGCACCACAGAGCGGTTCGATATGCCCACCCAGCCCGATCTGTTGCTGTTACAGAAAACCATGCTGGTGGCCGAAGGCGTCGGGCGCACCCTGAACCCCACCTTGAATATGTGGCTGCTGGCCAGGCCCTTGATCGAGGAATGGATGATCGTCAATCGCGGACCGGAAGCACGGATCACCGACACGCTGCGCGACACGATGGAGACGCTGGAGCGCCTGCCACGCACCCTGCAAAAGGCGGAAGAGACTCTGGATCGGTTGGCCAAGAACGGTATGAACCCCGATGGCAGTCTGCGCGAGCCTCAAGGTGCCAGCACCAATATCAAGCTGTGGGGGCCGGTTGTCATTATCGCCCTGTTGGCTGCGATTGCCGTGAATTTGGCGGGGTGAATTGCCAATAGTCCGGCGCTTTTGCGGTCCCAGCACACTCTTGTGGTGCGCCTCGGATTAATCTACATAGAGATTCTGTTTTTTAATCGGTCCGGGAAGAGAAGATGGCGGCGCAACACCGCATTGTCTTAATCGTATCAGGGGGCATCGCAGCGTATAAATCGCTGGAATTGATCCGACGCCTAAAGGAACAGGACATTGCTGTGCGCTGTGTTCTGACCCGGGGCGGCGCACAATTCGTCACCCCGCTATCTCTGGCGGCGCTGAGTGAAGACAAGGTCTATCAGGACCTGTTCTCCCTGACCGATGAACAGGAAATGGGCCATATCCAGCTTTCCAGACAAGCGGACTTGATCGTCGTTTCCCCCGCCAGTGCGGATATATTGGCGAAAATGGCCGCCGGGCTGGCTGATGATTTGGCAACCACGGTCCTGTTGGCGACGGATAAGCCGGTCATGGTGGCCCCTGCGATGAATGTGCGCATGTGGGATCATCCGGCCACTCAGGCCAATCTGGCGACACTAAAAGCGCGCGGTGTTTCAGTGATTGGCCCGGATGAAGGGCCCATGGCCTGTGGTGAATTCGGCTTTGGTCGGTTATCGGAACCAGCGGACATCGTCACCGCCATTCAGGCGGCCCTGTCTCCTGATAAGGATTTACCGCTGAAGGGGCGCAAGGCGCTTGTCACGGCCGGGCCGACGCATGAACCGATTGACCCCGTGCGCTATATCGCCAATCGGTCTTCCGGCAAGCAAGGGCATGCGATTGCAACGGCCCTTGCGGCCCAGGGGGCATCGGTCACCCTGGTCAGCGGCCCGACGCATTTGCCCGATCCCCCTGGCGTTTCCACGATTAGGGTGGAAAGCGCGCGGGATATGCTGGCGGCCTGTCAGTCTGCGCTGCCGGTGGATGTAGCGATTTTTGCCGCAGCCGTTGCGGATTGGCGGATCGCAACTGAATCAGATCTGAAATTGAAGAAGCAGGAAGGCGCGGAGTGTCCAACGCTGACCCTGACAGAAAATCCCGATATTTTAAAGACAATCGCCCAGTCACCCTCCAATCGACCGGCGCTTGTGGTCGGCTTTGCAGCAGAAACCGGATCGGTTGTTGAAAAAGCTGTCGCAAAGCGCGCCCGAAAGGGCTGTGACTGGATTCTGGCAAATGATGTATCGCCCGGAACCGGCACATTCGGGGGCGATGACAATACCATCCATTTCATCACGTCATCGGGCACGGAAGATTGGCCGGCGCAGAGCAAGCCAGCGGTGGCGGTCGCTTTGGCGGGTCGCATTGCCGATTACTTTCGGTCTGATGCCGGATCAAAAAATAAAAAGTGAGACAGTCCATATGAGTGCAAAGCCAATAAGCACAAAAATTGATGTTTCGGTTCAGCGTCTGCCCCATGGGGCGGATTTACCGCTGCCTGCCTATGGCAGTGTGGAGGCGGCAGGCTGTGACCTGTTGGCCGCCATCACGGAGACAAAAATCCTGGCACCGGGCGACAGCGCGATCATTCCGACCGGATTAAAATTCGCCCTGCCGCCTGGCTATGAGGCGCAGGTGCGGCCCCGATCAGGATTGGCTGCAAAATTTGGGGTGACCGTGCTGAACACACCCGGCACGGTCGACAGCGACTATCGGGGCGAAGTCGGCGTGATTCTGATCAATCATGGGCGGTCTGATTTTGCGGTAGAGCGTGGAATGCGGATTGCCCAGATGGTGATTGCGCCGGTGGTGACATTGAATTGGCGCGAAACAGATGACCTGGACGAAACTCAGCGCGGTGGCGGCGGTTTTGGGTCGACAGGAATCCGATAAAAAGAGGGGAAAGTCATGCGGCTGACTAAGAAACTGATGTTTGCGATTGAGGCAGTGTTGGACATTGCCTATCACGCGTCTGACCTGCCGGTTCAGTCGAAGGAAATCGCCGACCGCCAGGGCATTCCCCGCCGCTATCTGGAACAGGTGCTGCAGCAATTGGTGCATGCGGAGATTTTACGCGGCGTGCGGGGTCCCAGGGGGGGCTATCGCCTGGCAAAGGAACGCCGTCGCATCACGGTCGCTGATATCGTTGCCGTTGTGCACGAAATGGAAGGCGGGCGCGACCCCCTGACCGATCCGGCAGGCAGCGAATTGGGCCATACCGTCCTGCGCCCGATCTGGCAGGAAATCGAAGAGTATGCGATGGAAACCTTATCTAAGAAAACCGTCGAAGACCTATGCGTCGCCGCCCAACGCGCCGGGATTGAAAGCCAGTCTCAGAACCAGTTCGATTTCATGATTTAGGCAGTTTCGTCCCTCATTCCTGCACAGGCCTATAACGCATTCTCCCCAGGTTGCCGGATCAAGTCCGGGGTGACGTTGATGTATAGGCTTCGCTATTCCCGCGAAGGCGGGAAACCAGGGCCAAGCGCCCCAACCCCACCTGCCGCTCTGGACCCCGGATCAAGTTCGGGGTGACGATGGTGTATAAATCTCGTCTTATCCGTTCCAGTTGATCCGGGAAATGTCTTGCAGAAACGCATGGGCGTTCAAAGGTATTGGCGTATCGGGCATGACAAGAATCCTGCGGTGAGTGGCTTGCTCAAGCGCTATCGTAGGCTAAAGTCGGGCCAGAGAAATTGCAAAAATGACAATAGGGACGAAAATCATGACAGACGCGACGAAAAATCCCCTTTCCTCAACGGGCGAGTTCCGGGGCAAAGTATATGACAGTATCTTGGACACGATTGGCGCGACCCCGCTGGTACGGATGTCGCGGCTGACCGCCGCCCATGGCGTGAATGTCGAAATCCTGGCCAAGCTGGAATATTTCAATCCCCTGTCCAGTGTGAAGGACCGCATCGGATATGCCATGATCCAATCGCTGGAAGCGCAGGGTCTGGCAACGCCGGGTAAGACGGTTCTGGTGGAACCGACATCCGGCAATACCGGGATTGCGCTGGCCTTTGTGGCTGCGGCGCGGGGGTACCGCTTGATCCTGACAATGCCCGAAAGCATGTCGGTGGAACGCCGCCGGATGCTGAAACTGTTGGGCGCAGAACTGGATCTGACGCCTGCTGAAAAGGGCATGAAGGGGGCAATCGCCCGGGCGGAAGAATTGCAGAAGACGATGCCCGATGCGATCATCCCCCAACAGTTCGCCAATCCGGCCAATCCGCAAATCCATCGTGAAACAACGGCGCAGGAATTGTTGAAAGATACTGGCGGCAAGATTGATTACTTTGTCGCAGGCGTAGGCACTGGCGGGACGGTAACGGGTGTCGGGGAAATCCTGAAACAGCACAATCCGAATGTGAAAATCATCGCTGTTGAGCCAGAAGACAGCCCGGTCATTTCCGGCGGCAAGCCGGGTCCCCACAAGATTCAAGGGATCGGGGCTGGGTTCATTCCGGAAAACCTGAATACCGACGTGGTCGATGATGTTGTGCGCATTGCCAATGAAACAGCCTTTGCCACCGCGCGCGAGGCCGCCAAGCTGGAAGGCATCGCCTGCGGGATTTCATCCGGCGCGGCGATTGCCGCAGCCCTTGAATTGGCAGAACGCCCCGGCATGGAAGGCAAAACCATTGTGGTCCTGTTGGCCAGCTTTGCCGAACGGTATCTGTCAACTAGCCTGTTTGACGGTCTCTAGGGCAACGTCAGCGCATGATGTTTGTTTATGTTTAAGCTCATGCGAGCGCATGATGCTTGTATATGCTTAGCTCATGCGAGCGCATGATGTTTGTATATGCTTAGCTCATGCGAGCGCATGATGTTTGTATATGCTTAGCTCATGCGAGCGCATGATGCTTGTATATGCTTAGCTCATGCGAGCGCATGATGCTTAAAGCTTCAAAACTTCCCTCGCGGTGTCGATAAAGGCGCGCAGCTTCGGCGTGCGCCCGGCACTGCGGGTGAAGTACAGGAACAACCCGGATTCCATGGAACTGGTTTCGGGCAGAACCTGTACCAAACGACCGTCGCGCAACGGTTCGGAAATCGAAGGCTCTGCCATATAGGCCAGGCCAATGCCATCCAGGGCCAGTTCGATAGCAAATTGCCCCGTATTGACGATCATGGAAATCGATGTTTCCACCCGGACCTCGACATCATCCTGCATCAATTCCCATTGATAGACGCGCCCGGAACTGGTCATGCGATAGCTGATGCAGGTGTGATGCTTTAGGTCATCAATGGACTTTGGCATACCATGCGTCGCCAGATAATCCGGCGATCCTACGACTACCCATCTAAAGGGCGGGGCCAATCTGACAGTCACCATGTCCTGGGCCATCATGCCCCCCAGTCGGATTCCTGCATCAAATCGATCTGCGATAATATCGGTCATAGCATTGTCGGCAAATAACTCGACAGTCAGCTTAGGGTGACGCCGATGCAGTTCCTTGATCACGGGGGATATCGTCTTATGCAGGGAAAGATATGGCATATTGATGCGCAAGAGCCCTGAAACCTGGCCTTGTGCAATCTTCACCCGTTCCATGGCCTCGGAAATTTCCGTATAGGCCGGCGCAACGGTGTTGATGAAATCCATCCCCCAATCTGTCAATGAAACCGAGCGAGTCGTGCGTGCAAACAACGGCAGCCCCAACCGATCTTCCACCGTCTTGATGGCATGGCTGACCGCAGACGCACTCATGCCCAGATCTTTTGCCGCCGCCGCGAAGCCACGGCACCGGGCAACAGACAGAATTACCGGCAGGTGTATCAATATGTCACGATCCATTCATGCACTATATAGGATAATCTATGCTATTTAAACGAACTTGTTTGTGTGCAAGGGCGGCGTATCTATTCCTTCAAACGCTCATGACAGGGGATTTCACATGACAACATTTACACTCAACGGCGCTCAGATCAGCCTGGATGCCGATCCGGACATGCCGTTACTGTGGGCTTTGCGGGATCATGCTGGCCTGACAGGCACAAAATTTGGCTGTGGTCTGGCGCAATGTGGTGCCTGTACCGTGCATCTGGATGGCATCCCGATGCGATCCTGCCAGACTTTTCTTGGCGATGTCGAAGGGGCCACCGTAACCACCATTGAAGGCGTTACCGGCAATAAAGTCGCTGAAACGGTCCAGAAAGTCTGGGCTGATCTTGATGTTCCGCAATGCGGGTATTGTCAGTCCGGCCAGATCATGTCCGCTGTCGCGCTGTTGGCAGAAAATCCCAAGCCCAGTGACGGCGATATCGACGACGCAATGAGCGGCAATCTGTGCCGTTGCGCCACCTATCAACGCATTCGCGCAGGCATTCATGAAGCCGCGCGTCGATTGGAGGCTTAACCTATGCTCCCGAACAAACTCTCCCATTTTAAACTGCCAGCTCGTGTTGACGCACCCTCGGCATTCTCTGTCTCACGGCGTGGCTTTCTGTTATCCGCAGCGGCGACAGCGACCGGGCTGGCCGTTGGCTTCCGCCCTCTCTCAGGACAGGCGGCGGATGCCGACGTGATTAACCCTCTGGCGGCCTATCTGGAAATTGCTCAGGATGGATCGATCACGGTTCTGTCCTCTCAATTCGACATGGGGCAGGGGTCGTATCACGGCCTCGCCACGCTGGTCGTGGAAGAACTGGGCGCCAGTTGGTCTCAGATCGACGTACGCGGCGTGACGGGTGATGTGGCCCTTTACGGCAACGTCGCCTTCGGTGGGGCGTTCCAAGGAACCGGTGGATCCACCTCTATGATGACATCCTGGGACCGGTATCGCATGGCAGCCGCGACGGCGCGGGAAATGCTGGTCGCAGTGGCGGCGGATCAATGGGCTGTGCCTGCCGGTGAAATAACAGTAGAGGCTGGACAGATCATTCATCAGGCCAGCGGCAAGGCAGCCGGTTTCGGAACCTTCGCCAAGGCAGCGGCAACCCGGCCCGTGCCCAAGGATGTGGCTTTGAAATCGCCTGCGGACTGGACCCAGATCGGCAATGCGGACCTGCGCCGCTATGACCGTGTTGGCAAAACCACTGGTCAGCAGGATTTCACCATCGATGTGAAACTGCCCGGCATGTTGACAGCTGTGATGATCCATCCACCAAAATTTGGCGCGACACTGACGGCCTTTGATGGCAGCAAGGCAAAAGCCCTGAAGGGCGTAGTGGATGTCGTTGCCATTGATCGCGGTATTGCCATCGTTGCACAGGATATGTGGACCGCCTTGAAGGGTCGCGATCTGGTGACCGCTGATTGGGATGAATCAAAGGCGGAAACCCGCAGCAGCGATGAAATTCTGTCAGAATATCGCACCTTGGCGAAGCAAACGCCCCAAGCCATGGCGCGAAACGACGGGGATACCGCTGGCGCGATGGCACAGGCCGATAAAGTGATCGAGGCCATCTATGAATTTCCCTACCTGGCCCATGCATCGATGGAACCACTGAATGCGGTTGCACGGATGTCGCCAGAGGGTGTTCTGGAAGTTTGGGGCGGTCATCAAATGCCAGGCCTGTATCAATACATCGCCTCGCAAATCGCAGAGACGACGCCGGATAAGGTTGTGTTGCATATTCTAAAAACCGGCGGTGGCTTTGGTCGTCGCGGTGTACCGGATGCAGATGTCGTGGCCGAAGCCGTTGCGGTGGCAAAGGCGATTGGCTGGAAAGCGCCGGTTAAGGTCCAATGGACCCGCGAAAATGACATGCGTGGCGGTCGTTATCGCCCAGCCTATGTGCATCAAATGCGGGCCGGGCTGGACAAGGATGGTCAGATCATCGCCTGGGATAACCATATCGTCGGGCAGTCCATTATGGACGGTGGCCCTTTTGCCAGCATGGTCCAGAATGGTGTCGACCCCACCTCTGTTGAGGGGTCCTCAACGCTGCCATATGCGATCCCCAATATGTCTGTCGGGCTGACATCCACGAAGGTTGGTGTGCCGGTCCTGTGGTGGCGTTCAGTCGGATCGACCCATACCGGCTATGCGACAGAGGTCTTTCTGGATGAGATCATTGATGCGGTCGGGGCAGATCCGGTCGAGTATCGACTGGCCTTGTTGAAGGACCATCCTCGTCATGCGGCGGTTCTGAAACTGGCGGCTGAAAAGGCTGGATGGGGCAAGGCTTTGCCTGAGGGACACAGCCTGGGTGTATCCGTGCACGAGAGCTTCAGCTCCTATGTGGCCCAGGTGGCGGAAGTTTCTGTCGACGGCACAGATATCAAGGTACATCGGGTGGTGGCTGCTGTGGATGTTGGTACCGCGATCAACCCAGACACAATCAAGGCCCAGATTGAAGGCGGGGTTGGGTTTGGACTGGGGGCCATCCTTCAGGAAGAAATCACGCTGACCAAGGGTGAGGTGGATCAGGGAAATTACGATACCTATCTGCCGCTGCGCATCGACCATATGCCTCAGGTTGAGGTTCATATCATGCCCAGCACAGAACCCCCGACAGGGGTTGGAGAGCCGGGCGTGCCCCCTATCGGGCCAGCGGTCGCCAATGCGGTCTTCCGCGCATCAGGGCGACGTATTCGGACGCTGCCTTTCAGCAAGGGCATGACCGCATAATCAGATTTATTCTGAAAACGAAAAAGGCCGCGCCAATCCAGCGCGGCCTTTTTTCTGTTGCAGCAATCTTCAGACTGGTTCCAGCACCCGCAGACCATATTCCAGGCTGGATGCGTGCAGCCAATGGTCCATATCCACCGCGAAAGAGCGCGCGGCGTAAACATCGACAGTGTCTTCACCTCGACAATGCAGCACGGTGGTGAAATGGCTCAACAGGGTTCCGACACAGTCGCCGGGTACAAACTGGCTTCGGTCAAAATCTATTGTCGATCCCTTCGCCAGAAGATCGCGCATATTCGGACCCGTGATGCGCCAGCAAACCCGCGAATGGCTCTGATCGGTCAGGGTTGCCAGGTCGACGCTGACATCCGCACTTACCGTTGCGAACAAGTCCCGCGATTCCGGTTCCACGATCAGCCAGCGGTTTGCGCCAACCCACAGCACGGTGGTGTCGTTTTTCTCCACCGCTTTCACGGGCTCGGCTGCCGGGGCCGTGCCGCAGGCTTTCTCTATCGCCTTGCCACAGGCCTTGACCTGATCGGTCCAGGCATCGACATGAACAATGGACAGGGCCCGGCGTTCCTGAATCACGATTCCAGGCACGCCGTCCTTGATCGTACCGAAATCGCCAACATGCCGGTGTCCATCCAGGGCAGAGCGTCGGGTTACTTTTAGCGTAGTATCAGGCATGAAGCCGTTTCCCTTCTGGATCGACAAAGACAGGGTTGGTCACTTTGGCTGGAATGGACAGGCCTTTCAGCGGGCTGGCGACAATCACGATATCGCCTTCACGGGTCAGGCCCCCTTCCAGCAGGGCCAGCGCCATCGGGCTGTCCAGTTCGGGACTGAAACCATTGGCGGTGACATGGCCCAGCATTTTGACGGGCGGGCGCGTATTGGCTTTCTCAATAATTTGGGATCCATTGGGCAGGGAGGATTTCCCATCCACCGGTACCAGCCCGACCAGCTTCTTACGCGGATCGGCGACAAAACCTTCGCGGTAGGCCAATGCCTTGCCGATAAAGTCCTTCTGTTTGGACAGCATCTTGCCCAGGCCCAGATCTTCCGCCGTGGTGCGACCGTCCAATTCAGAACCGGCCACATGGCCTTTTTCAATCCGCATATTGCCCAGCGCTTCCAGGCCATAGGGCACCATGTCGAATTCTTTGCCGGCCTCCAGCAGGGCATCCCAGATATATTGCCCATAATCGCTGGGCACATTGATCTCAAACGCCAGTTCGCCTGAAAAACTGATCCGGAACAGGCGGCTGGGCACGCCTGCCGCCATGCACGGGGCACAACCCATGAAGGGGAAGGCCTCGTTAGAGATATCCAGATCGACAATCTTCTGCATGATCTTGCGGCTGTTGGGCCCGGCAACCGCGATGGCGGCATATTGCTCAGTCACGCTGACGACTTTGACCTTTAGGTCGGGCCAGACGACTTGCAGGTAATATTCCATCTTGGCCATGACCGGCACGGCATTGGCCGTGGTGGTGGTCATCACGAAATGATTTTCTGCCAGCCTGGAGGTCGTGCCATCGTCATAGACATAGCCATCTTCCCGCAGCATCAGGCCATAGCGCGCCTTGCCGACCGGCAATTTGGCAAAGCCATTGGCATAGAGGCGGTTTAAGAATTCAGCTGCATCCGGGCCCTGAACATCAATCTTGCCCAAAGTCGTGACATCACAAATCCCTGCCGATTTCCGGGTCTGTGCGGTTTCCCGAATATAAGCCTCGCGCAGGGTCTCACCCTTATGGGCGGGATAATGACGCGGGCGTTCCCACATGCCCGCTGGCAGCATTTCGCCCGCCCGTTCCAGATGCCAATCCTGCATCGGGGTGCGACGGCGGGGTCGGTAATGCTGTCCAACCTCAGACCCACCCATCGCGCCAATGGCAATGGGGGTATAAGGCGGGCGAAAGGTTGTGGTGCCCACTGCCTGGATCGGTTCGCCGCGCAGGGATGCCATGATCGCCAAGCCGGTAATATTGGACGTCTTGCCCTGATCGGTCCCCATGCCCAGCGTCGTGTAGCGCTTCAAATGTTCGACGGAAACAAACCCTTCCCGATGGGCCAGGCGCACATCATCGGAACTGACATCATCCTGATGGTCGACAAATTTCTTAGGGTGACCGCCAGAATCCGGGGCTTCCCACAGGGCTTCTGTGCGGGCGGGCTTTTCAATCGCAACTGTTGGAACGGTCCAGCTTTTCTCAGATTTAAATCCGGCGGCGACGGCGGCTTCGACGCCCCGCACATATCCTTCGGAGAGGCAGGCGTAGAGCGAGAATTGCCCCGCACTGGCCCCGGCGGATCGTTCCGCCCGTTTGGGGGTGCCCGGCAGGAAGCAACAGGATTCTGGATTCCAGACGGCCTTTGCGCCGGTCTGGCTGGATAAGTGCAAGGCAGGCTGCCAGCCGCCGGAAATCGCCAACAGATCGCAGGATATCTCCCGGGGGCTGCCACCAACCAGCGGCATGACCTCAACCGATTGCAGGGCGAAATGTCCATGGGTGTTTGTCACCGCATGACCCATCAGGATTTCCACGCCCTTTGCCCGAACCGCCTGGATCAGATCGGATTCGGGCGCACTGCGCGCATCGACAATCGCCTGAACGCTGGCCCCTGCTGCCAACAGATCCAATGCGGTGCGATAGGCATCGTCATTATTGGTGAAAATCACTGCGCGGCGGCCAGGCAGCACACCAAAGTCATTGATATAGGCGCGCACAGCACCGGCCAGCATGATGCCGGGGCGGTCATTATTGCCAAATACCAAGGGCTGTTCCAGCGCGCCTGTCGCCAGCACAACCTGCTTGGCGCGGATCTTCCACCAGCGCTGGCGCGGCAGGTTGTCCGGCGGCACAGGGAAGTGATCGGCGACTTTTTCGATGCAGCCGATTAAGTTGTCATCGTAATAGCCAAACGCTGTCGTACGGGTCAGAATGCGGACATTGGGCATGGCCTGCAATGCGACCGCCGTTGCCACGGCCCAGTCATAGGCGGGCTTGCCGTCAATTTCCATCCGTTCCTGGCGTAACCGTCCACCCAGAACAGGATTCTCATCGACCAGAACAACCCGTGCCCCGGTTTCAGCGGCGGTCAGCGCGGCGCTCAGGCCCGCAGGTCCGGCCCCGATCACCATCACATCGCAATGGGCCTGGCTGCGTTCATAACGGTCGGGATCGGCAAGACCACTGGCGGTTCCCATGCCTGCTGCCTTGCGGATAAATCCTTCAAAGATCATCCACAATTTGGTGCTGGAAAACGGACCCATGAAGGTCTTGTAGTAAAACCCTGCTGGAATGAAGCGGGCGATCAATTGATTGACCGCCTGGGTGTCGTATTTCAGGTTCGGCCAGCGATTCTGGCTGTGGGCGACCAGGCCGTCATACAATTCCGCCACGGTGGCGCGGGTATTGGGTTCCTGGCGGGCCCCTTCCCGCACAGCGACCAGCGCATTGGGTTCTTCTGCCCCGGCAGAGAATATCCCGCGGGGGCGGTGATATTTGAAACTGCGCGCGACCAGTTTGACATCATTTGCCATCAGCGCAGAGGCAAGCGTGTCCCCTTCAAACCCGGTATAGGATTTACCATCGAAACTGAATTTAATCGGTTTGGATCGGTTGATGTGCCCGAAGCCACCCAGCCGGTTGGTTTGGTTGCTCATTTATCGGCTCCCCCCTTCCCGGTGGGCTCATCGCTCATCGGGCCGGTGGCGGCCCCATAGGCCAGGATCTCATGGGTCTGTGTATTGCGCTTGATGCGGATCCATTGTCGACAGCCAGCGACATGCTGCCAGAATTCTGTATGGGGACCCCGGGGATTTTCGCGGATATAGACCGCATCGAACCAGGTTTGCTCATCAGCATCCAGATCGGGGACATCGACGGTCGCATCGCCGCCATAATTGAATTCGACCTGATCGCGTGGACCGCAATGGGGGCAGGTTAGCCTGAACATTGTCTCTATTTTCCTTAATGCGCGTTCGGGATGGGGCCGGCGCCGCGTTCATCAACCATGCGACCGGTGCGGAAGCGTTCCAGATTCAGATCGCGGTTGATCCAGTGGGGCTCGTCATTGGCGATGGTATGGGCAAAAACCCAACCGGATCCCGGCGTCGCCTTAAATCCGCCATAGCACCATCCCCCATTCAGATAGAGGCCCTTGATCGGGGTCTTGCCAATGATCGGGCTGCCATCCATCGACATATCCATAACGCCGCCCCAGTGGCGCAGCATGCGGATGCGCCCGATGGCGGGGATCAGGGCCATGCCTTCCTCTCCCAAATGTTCGATCAGCGGCAGGTTGCCGCGCTGGGCATAGGAATTATAGCCGTCCAGGTCGCCGCCAAAGACCAGCCCCCCCTTATCAGACTGGCTGATATAGAAATGCCCTGCACCAAAGGTAACCACCCCATCGATGAAAGGCTTCAGTGGTTCGGACACAAAGGCCTGCAGCACATGACTTTCGATGGGCAGCTTCAGGCCTGCCAGGGCGGCCACCTGACTGGTATGACCGGCGACCGCCATGCCGATTTTTTCAGATTTGATCAGGCCGCGACTGGTTTGCACACCTTTGACCGCACCGTTTTCAATTTCAAACCCGATGACTTCACAGTTCTGGATAATATCAACGCCCAGCCGGTCCGCACCCCGCGCAAAGCCCCAGGCAACGGCATCATGGCGGGCCGTGCCGCCACGGGCCTGCAACAATCCGCCTGTAATCGGGAAGCGGGCATTGTCGGAAAAGTCCAGGTTGGGGGCATATTTGCGCACCTGATCCCGGTTCAGCAATTCCGCATCGACACCATTCAGCCGCATCGCGTTGCCGCGCCGGGCATAGGCATCCAATTGCGCGTCGGAATGTGCCAGGTTCAAGACGCCCCGCTGAGAGAACATCACATTATAGTTCAGATCGACCGACAGGCCTTCCCACAACTGCAATGATTTCTCATAAAAGAAAGAATTGGCCTCCAGCATGTAGTTGGAACGCACAATCGTCGTGTTGCGCCCGGTATTCCCGCCGCCGATATAGCCCTTTTCCAGGACCGCGACGCGGGTGATGCCATGCAGTTTTGCCAGATAATAGGCGGTTGCCAGACCATGCCCGCCGCCGCCGATGACAATGGCGTCATAGCTTTCCTGCGGTTTTGGATCACGCCAGGCGCGGGTCCAATGTTTTTGCCCGGTCAGGCCCCCTTTGAGCACGCTGAACACTGAATAACGAGACATGTATCGCCTGTCGCTTCCTACAGGATGGTCCTGAAAAAGGGGGAGGTTTCCCCGTAACAAGGGACGCGCCGAAGATCATCGACGCGCTGAAATCTTTATAGATCATTTCCTGCTCAAGGCACGCGCTGAAACGCGCCCCGGATCGTTCAATTTTCGACATTGCTGGTAATTTTTAGACAGAACAAGTGTTATGGGGGTACCAGCTACCCCATATCATCCTGTCCCCGCAGGCGATCTGTTTCGCGGCGTTCTTTTTTTGTCGGGCGGCCTGCGCCCTCACCGCGCAGCGCGACGGGGGCCGGATCATCGGTTTTTGATCGGGGCTTGGGAGGCGCCAGATCTTTATACAGGGTCTGGGCGATTGGTGCGGGACCGCGATGATCGGCAATGGCCTGAATTTCGATGACCCTGACATCCTTTTCCTGCAGGAAGGTTAAGACATCACCGGGCCCAACAGATTGGCTGGGTTTGCGCACAGGTTGGCGGTTCAGCCGGACATGACCGCCGGAAACGACCTCCGCGGCCCGCGTGCGGGTTTTAAAAAACCGCGCATGCCATAACCATTTGTCCAGCCGCCCCTTGCGGCCCGTATTGGCGGTTCCCTCTAAATTGCCCTGGGGATATGGGTCATTGGCGTGGTCGGTCATTTCCGGGAAACCAGACCTTTCAAAATGGCGAAGGGGGAATCGGGATTGGGGCGCACCGTCACCGGACGCTGAGGTTTTTGCGTTTTTGCATTCGGCGTTTCGGGTTTGATGGATTTCCGGCGTGCATTGCGATTGCGCGTGGCGGGAACAAAGGCGGGCGGGTCTGCCAGGGCGTCCTGCGTTCCTTCTTTCAAGGGCGCGGGCTTGAAGCCCAAAGCCCGCATCACGCCTGCCAGGGCGGGGTCCTTTTCGGGCAGGCCGATTTGCGCACAGAATTTGCCATCGCCTAGAAATGGTGTCTTGCGCGGATGATGCCGCAGTTTCGCGGTCAGTTGTTCCCAACGATCCAGCCGTAAGGCGATGGGCCCCAAGGGGGTATATCCCAACATCGGCCAGATCGGATCGGAAACGCGATCACGGGGCAGGCTGGGAGATGATGAATTAGGGATTTCAGGGACGGGAGAGCCGGACCAGGCGGACCACAGGATCGCCCTGGCGCGCACTGCCTTGATATCCATCAGCCCGGCCAGATAAATCCAATCGCGCCCAAACCGCAGGCCGATCTTGGTCAGGCTGGCCTGGGCGGATTTACTGAGGGCATCTAGCGTATCTGCGGCCTGCTTGCGGGTCAGGGCACCCAGATTTTCGCGCAATTGATACAGCAGGCCGCGGGCAGCGGCATCCAGACTGTGCGGGTCGATATCCGGGGCCAGCAGAGGCTTTAACCGCCGCAGCATGAAGGCATCCAGGAAGTGCTGCACTCTGACACGCGCGCGTTCCGTCAGATTTGTGTCGGTTAGGCTGTTGCTCAACAAGACAGCGCGGGGCGATAATAGGGAATCCCCCTTATCTGGGCGGGCGATTACCCGACCCCGCCATGTGATGCGGCCTTCCGGGGTCATGCCAAAATCCTGATCCGGGGACTGTTCCAGCGCTTTGATGCGGCGGGGGGCATCCTCTCCCAATGCCCTGTGGGCGGCGGCCAGCAGAGCCTTGGCTTCGCGCCGGTCGGCGGCGTCATGGGGCTTGAAAGACAGGCCTTCGATATGGCCCACGACATGCCCTTCGACGACAACCTCGTCCTTTTTGGTCACGGCCGATAACAGGTCCGCCCCCTCGGCCCCTTTGGACCGACCCAAAACAGCAGCGCGTTTATCAACGAACCGATCCGTCAGGCGCTGATGCAGGGCATCCGACAGGGCATCTTCGATCTGGCGGGTCCGGGCCTGCCAGTCGGCGGCGCTGGTGATCCAGTCAACCCGGTGCGTGATATAGGTCCAGGTCCGGATATGCGCCAAGCGGGCCGTCAGCGTGTCAATATCGCCGTCGATCCGGTCCAGCCGCTCAATCTGATCCGACACCCAATCGGCGGGCAGGCGACCATCTTTATCGACCAGATAGGTAAAGATGTGCCCGATCAGCGTGGCATGGTGGTCCGGCATCACCTTACGGAAATCCGGAACCTGACAGACATCCCATAACAGTTGCACGCGATCCCGGCTGCCCGCTCGCGCCAGAATGCCTTCATCGCGCATCAGGGCGGCCAGGACGACCTGATCAGACGCATCCCGCGCCCGGGTCAGTTCTTCCTGTTGGGGATGGACATTCAGGCTGGCATAAAGCCGCCTGGGGGAGGCGAAATCCAGCGACCGATTGCGCCAGTAAATCTGGCGGACCGGCGGATAATCATGCTCTTCGACGCGGCGCAGGACCTCTTCATCCGGTGGCTTTACATTATTGGTAATGCCAAAGGTGCCATTGTTCATATGCCGCCCGGCGCGCCCGGCAATCTGTCCGATCTCTGGCGGGGTCAAGGGACGCCTGCGGGCACCATCGAATTTGCTCAACTGGGCGAAGGCAACATGGTCAACGTCCATATTCAGCCCCATGCCAATCGCATCGGTTGCGACCAGATAATCAACCTCGCCGGCCTGATACATCTCAACCTGGGCATTGCGGGTGCGGGGGCTCAACGCGCCCAGAACAACAGCGGTCCCACCGCGTTGCTGGCGGATCGCTTCTGCCAGTTCATAGACCTGATCGACGGAGAAGGCGACAACCGCACTGCGCCGCTTCAGTCGGTTCAGTTTCTGTGCCCCGGCATAGCTGAGGGTCGACAGGCGGGGGCGGCTTTCAATCACCGCATCGGGGATCAAATGCCGGATCAGGCCCGCCATACTGTCAGACCCCAGGAACATGGTTTCAAACCGTCCCCTGGCATGCAGCAGGCGGTCTGTGAAAATATGACCCCGTTCCGGATCCGCACAGAGTTGAATTTCATCGATGGCCATGAAATCAACGGTTCGATCCATCGGCATGGATTCGACGGTACAGATGAAATAGCGCGGATTGGGGGGCAGGATTTTCTCCTCCCCCGTGATCAGGGCGACGGCGGACATCCCGACACGGGCGACAATGCGGTCATAGTTTTCCCGGGCCAGCAGGCGCAGGGGAAAGCCGATCATGCCCGACATCTGCCCCAGCATGCGTTCTACCGCTAAATAGGTCTTCCCCGTATTCGTGGGGCCCAGAACAGCGCGTATCTGCGAGTGCAAGGGTCTCATATCAAGACAGCCTAAACCATATGACCGGGTTCGTGAACCGCTGCGGCAAAACGAATTTCCTGCATACGTGATTCCTGTGTGAAGAACCAGCACTATGCGCATCCGTGAAATAATAAATTGATTGACTAATTTATAGATTGAATGATCAATCAACTTATTGAATGATGTGTCACCATATTGAAATACTATAGGAATTCGCCACTTGGCCCGACAGTCAATTGAAGATATTCGAAAGATTGAGCTGATCGATGCGGCCCTGGCCGTGATTGCGGAAGAGGGGCATGATGCCGCAACCACACAGAAGATCGCCGCCCGGGCAGGAATTTCGGCGGGGATCGTGCATCATTATTTCGGGGATAAGGTCAGTCTTTTGCAGGCAAGCATGCGCGCAATCCGAAAGCCTGTGGCCCGCGCCTATATCGAAAATCTGGCCGCCCAGGGACTGACCGCGACGGCGGGACGCCCGGCGCTGGAGGCCTGCCTGGAAGCCCATTTGTCCCCAACCATTCTGACCGTTCGGCGAGCGGCAGCCTGGCTGCAATTTACCGCGCGGGTGGCCTATGTACCGGGTTACGCCAGGGTTCACGCATTGGTCCGCAATCGCCAGGTCGCGGCCCTGACACGGGCGGTTCGGCCCCTGGTGCCACATCAGGGGGATGCTGTTCGGATGGGGATACGACTGGCTGTCGCGCTGGATGGCTATTGGATGGAATGCGCGACCCGCGAAGGGGGGCTGACCGCCAAAGAGGCGCGTTTGGCAATTGATGCCTTATTGTCGGATTCCGTTTGGTAAGAATGCCCAGTGCGGTTTAGACTCCCCCTCATGAAAACACTTCTTTCACGCCTTGGCGGTCTGGGCCTGGCCTGTCTTATGCTGACGGGTTGTTACCTGCCCAATAAGTTCGAACTGACGATGCAGATCGCACCGGATGGGCGATATGCAGCGGCCTATGACGGCACGCTGACGCAGTTACAGTTTCTCCAACGGATCGGGACGGGGGATCTGGTCGGCAATCAGATCGACGAATATGTCGGCATTTATGAAAATGATTTGCGCCGCAATTCCGGCTTTAAGGAAGTCACTTATTTGGGCAAAGCCGAATATCGCGTGAAATTTGACAAGCAGGGCAGTTTGGCGCGGGAAAAGCAGTTCAGCTTCCCGGAACGCAACGGCGTTGTCCTGGGTTTGCGGCGATGGACGGCGGCCAGCGCGGAAGGCTATATGGCCAAATTCCGGGCGACCAATCATCCGGCGCTTCCCGCTCTGGCGGCGGCGAATTTCGCCAATGAACCCAATATTATGGAAGTATTCGGCGATCGCCTGCCCAAAAAAATGCGCGATGACCTTATTGCCAATGGGTTCTGGGTGCGCGGCAGCATTCGCATCTGGACCTCGGCAAAGGTCGGGTATCACAATGCGCAGGAAGTTGTGGAGGGGAATCCGACCCTCTATGTCTGGAACATTGACAGCCTGAATGCCCAACCGCCGGAAATGATCATGGCCTGGACCCCGCCCAGCCAGTAAGTTGGGGCCAGTAAGTTGGGGCCTTTCGTTCAATGCGGTCTTAAAAAAGGGATCATACATGAATTTTGACATCATTCTGGAAAGCGTGATGACGGGCTTTCCTTTCCTGTTCCTGCATTTTGCGCTGACCGTGGCAATCTGGCTGGTGGCGGTATGGGTGTATGCCCTGTCCACCCCCTACGCGGAAATGAAGCTGATCCGGGAGAACAATATTGCCGCGGCTGTGACGCTGGGCGGGGCCATGCTGGGGCTGGCGATCCCCCTGGCATTTGCCATGGCGTCTAGTGTCAGCATGGCCGATATTCTGGTCTGGGGTCTGATCAGCATGGCCTTACAGATTGTCGTTTATCGTGTGATCGACCTTGTGCTCAAGGATTTACCGCGCCGTATAGAGGCCGGGGAAATCGCCCCGGCAATTCTGGCAACAGCCACGAAACTGTCGATTGCGGCCTTTAACGCAGCGGCCATCTCCGGATAGGGGCGGCAGGGCGGAAGCGACGCGATGAAGCTGATCGACAAAATTGCCTTCCTGGTGCTGGGCGTCGTGTCCCTGGCGTCGATCTTTGGCTTTTTTGAAACCAGCCCCGATCCGGATGCACCGCGCCGACCCAGCATCGCCCTGGCCCCACCTCAGGGGGACCCGCTGCCACCCCGCAATCCGACCCGTGACCCGATTGTCGTGGTCGATATGGGGCAAAGACCAACGACCAGTCTGGGAACGGCATTTTCTTTGGAATCCGCCGGTGTCTGGATGACGGCGCGCCATGTCGTTGATGGCTGCGACAAGGTTGGCCTGATGACCGGCCCGTCAAAGGCTGCGAAGGTGAACCAGATTTGGATTCACCCCTCTGCTGATCTGGCCCTTTTGTCGCAATCCTTGCGGCGTCCCGCCCTGAGAATGGCGGATCGAGATCCGGTGATCGGAGAACAGGGCTACGGCGTTGGCTATCCGCAGGGAAAGCCTGGGGAGGTGGTAGGGACCTTGTTGGGGCGCGCGACATCGCGCAGCACGGGGCGATATAAGCTGGATGAACCCGTGCTGATCTGGACGGAAACTGCGCGCTTTCCCAATTTCTCCGGGGATCTGGCGGGGATCAGCGGCGGACCACTTTTCGCACAGGATGGCACTGTTCTGGGTGTCATAGTATCGGGTACCGTGCGGCGGGGGCGTTTCAATACGGTTGCGCCATCCTCCCTGACCCTTGCCCTGCAGGAAGCGCAATTGACGCCAGGAGATATCGGTGACACCGCCCCTGTGCCGGTCCCCATCGAAGCCCAGGCCCTATCAGATCTGGGGCAGCAATTGCGGCAGGATGGCGCAGTTGCTCAGGTTATCTGCCTGGTCAATTAAGGGAATATCCCGATACACACGGAACCATTCCAGCAGGCAGATCCCAGCATCCTTCCTGTTGTGATACATGCCGCCCTGGACCCCGGATCGCGTCCGGGGTGACGGGCGGGATTGTTTCAAATCACAGCCTGGCTAATCCACTCTCCAGGCGATTGAATGCTTCTGATAAGCGGTCGGGGGACAGGGCGAAGCACAGGCGGTACCAGCCCTCCGCGCCGGGGCCAAAGGCGGTGCCCGGCGCGATGCCGACCTTTGCTTCCCGCACCAGTCGCTGACAGGTCTCCAGCGTGCGATCCCCGGTCCCGTCGATGCGGAAAAAGCCGTAGAAGCTGGCGCTGGCCGGGCGATAGTCCCGCACCTTTGGCAGATTTGGAAGGCGTTGGTTGCAGATGTCGCGGCCGATGCGGCAATGCTCGACAATCTGGGCAACGGCCCGCTCCCCCTCCACAATCGCCTGTATCCCGGCGCGCTGGATAAAGGTCGGCAGGCAGGAATAATTGAACTCGATCATATTGCCCAAAACATCGCCCAGCTCTGGCGGATGGGTGATCCAGCCCATGCGCCAGCCGGTCATCGCCCAGCTTTTGGAGAAGCTGTTGACCACCAGGACCGGATCGTCGGACTGTGCGATTTCCAGGAAGCTGGGGGCCGCGCGCCCGTCATAGACCATGCGCGAATAGACCTCGTCAGAGACGATCCAGATGCCCCGCTCCCTAGCAAAGGCCAGCACCTCGACCATTTGCTCCCGCGGCATGACCCAGCCTGTCGGGTTGTTGGGCGTGTTGATGAAAATCGCCCGGGTGCGTTCGTCACATTGGTCATACAGTTTCTGTAAATCCAGATGCCATCCCCGCTGTGCGTCATTGTCCAGCACGGCATAGCGCGGCGTGCCCGACAAGGCGCGGACCACTGATTGTGCATTGGGCCAGACGGGGGAGATGATGACGGCATTGTCGCCGGGATCCAGAATGGTCTGAAAGATCAGCATGATCGCCGACATGCCAGATTGGGTGACGGTGATGCGGTTGGGCGTGATCTGTTGCCCAAACAGGCCGGTGACATAGCCCGCCAGGGCCGCCTGAAACTCTGGCAGCCCACGCTTATGGCCATAGAATGTCTCCCCCGCATTCAGGGAGTTGATGGCGGTTTGGCGGATATCGGCATCGGTCACCAAGTCGGATTCGCCATACCACATGGCGATCACCGACGGATCCCCCAGCGCCAGCTTCGACACGGCCAGGATCTGCTGTTCTTCGATACCGGCAACGGTGGGGCGGATGTAACCAATCGACATGGCGGGCGCTTTCCGGAACGGGAGGGATAAGGGCAACTCTATCGCCAAAGTGGCCGAACTGACGGCGTGCTTCAAGCCAGAAACCGCGCCGCCTGATGAATGATGCGGATCGTCTCGTCCCATAGATGATAGTCCGCCAATTGCGACAGCGGCACCCAGCGCGCCTGAACCGCATCATCGCCAGCCTGCAGCACCCCGCCAACCGGCCGGGCCGCGAAATCAATCAGCGTATAGTGATGCGACAGGTCGGTGGAACCGGGCAGGGGCGTCAGGGAATCCACCACATCGATCAACCCCAAAATCTCAATCTCGATCCCCGTCTCTTCCAGCACTTCCCGGATGGCCGCAGCGCGAACCGTTTCCCCCCATTCCTGCCGCCCGCCAGGAATAGACCACTCCCCCACACGCGGCGCCCGCCCCCGCTGAACCAACAACACATCCATCCCGCCCGTTGCGGGACGCAAGACAACCGTGCCAATACCAATGAGGGGACGTTGATCGGTCATAGGCCTATCCTGTCAAGGAACACACACCCCAACAAGCGAAAACCCCCGGTTTCCCGAGGGTTTTCGATGGTGGAGCCAAGCGGGATCGAACCGCTGACCTCTACACTGCCAGTGTAGCGCTCTCCCAGCTGAGCTATGGCCCCTTATGTGTCGGTCCTGGACTTATTCGACCGGCGGCGCGTGTTATACACGCCGTATCCGGTCTCGCAAGAGTTTTCAAGAAACCGACACAAAGACTTTGGGATTCTTACAGGTCGTCGTCGTCCTTTTTGGTGCCGACAACCGGAACATCATCGTCGTCCAGGTCGGATGTGTCTTCCAGCACGCCATCATCGTCGTCGTCATCAACATCCAGAACGTCCAGATCATCATCGTCATCGTCGCTGTCATCATCCAGATCGCCGGATGATTTGGACGCGACCTTGGCTTCCTTCTTGGGCTTGTCGTCAGGCACCTGGTTGCGACCGCGCTTCAGCTTGGTGGCAGCTTCCGGATCGAAGACAGCCTCGCAGCTTGGGCAGATGATCGGGTCTTTCTGCATGTCATAGAACTTCGCGCCACAGCTGAGGCACAAACGCTTAAAGCCCCATTTGGGATTTGCCATGTCGCTGATCTCCTTCGGATTGACAGTAAAATTAATATTTTCGGAGGCTCCCTATAGAGCAACCGCGACCGATACGCTAGGGCGATGATACACTCATCCCCCTATTGTTCAGCCGATTGCGGGCGGAATTGCCAAATTCCAGCGGCGCTGTCAAAAGATAAATAGGGAGAAACGGTAAATCACGAAACGGGGTTTGTTCGCCGGGGGGCCAAGGTGTAAAACACCCACGCATCAGGTTTGACGATATTCGACTGCCAAAATACCGCTGTGTATAGAATAGGATCGTTCTGAAATGAGCTCTTCTTTAACCGTGTCTGCCGGGTCCTCTTTGATTGGAACGGTGCGGGTGCCGGGTGACAAATCAATCTCGCACAGGGCGGTTATGTTGGGGGGGCTTGCGGTCGGCACAACACAGATCGAAGGTCTGCTGGAAGGGGAGGATGTGCTGGCGACAGCCGCCGCTTTTCGCCAGTTGGGGGCGGATGTCACACGCCATCAGGATGGGGCCTGGACCGTCACCGGCGTTGGCCTGGGCGGATTGCGGGAACCAGAAGATATTCTGGATATGGGCAATTCCGGCACGGCGGCGCGCCTGTTATTGGGTATTCTGGCGGGCCATCCCATCCGGTGCATGATGACGGGCGATGCGTCTCTGCGGTCGCGCCCGATGGGCCGCGTGACTGATCCGCTGACAGCAATGGGCGCGCGCATTGAAACGCGCGACGGCGGGCGTCTGCCGCTGATGATCCAGGGTGCCGATATGGTGCTGCCGATCACCTATGAACTGCCGGTCCCCTCGGCGCAGGTGAAATCTGCCGTGCTGCTGGCGGGGCTAATGGCGCGGGGCGAAACCGCCGTGATTGAATCGGTTGCCACCCGCGACCATACAGAACGCATGTTGACCCATTTTGGCGGCAAGGTCAGCCGTGAGGCCCTGGCCGACGGGGGCAGTCGCATCGCGGTTGCGGGGGAGCCGGAATTGACCGCCGCCGATATACTGGTCCCGGCCGACCCATCCTCTGCGGCCTTTCCTTTGGTGGCGGCCTTGCTGGTGCCGGGATCGGAAGTGCATCTGCCCAATATCGGCATGAACCCGACCCGCATCGGGCTGATCAAAACCCTGCTGGAAATGGGGGCCGATATTGTTGTCGAAAATGAGCGTGTTGCAGGCGGGGAGCCGGTTGCCGACCTGATCGCGCGCCATTCCACGCTGCATGGGATAGAGGTGCCGCCAGAGCGGGCGGCCAGCATGATCGACGAATATCCGATCCTGTGCATTGCCGCCTCTCAAGCGGAAGGAACGACCCGGATGCAGGGCGTGTCCGAATTGCGGGTCAAGGAATCTGATCGGATCGCGGTGATGGCGACGGGCCTGCGCGCCAATGGCGTGACGGTGACAGAAGGCGAGGACTGGATGCAGGTCGAAGGCCGCCCCGGTGATGTTGCCGGCGGTGCCAAGGTCGCCACCCATCTGGATCATCGCATTGCCATGAGTTTCTTTGTCCTGGGGCTGGTGACGAAAAAGCCGGTCACCATCGATGATGCCGCCCCGATCCGCACCAGCTTCCCGAATTTCCTGGATCTGATGGCGGCGCTTAATTCCGGACGGAAAGGGTAATCGATGGGCCGGATTACGACCCGACTGACACGCCAGTTTGGAATCGACCATCCCATTCTATCGGCCCCCATGGCGGGTGCCAGCGGGGGGCAATTGGCCAAGGCTGTCAGTGAGGCTGGCGGGTTGGGCCTGATCGGTGGCGGTTACGGCGATGCAACTTTTTTGAGCCAGGCATTTCGAGATGCAGGCAACACGGCGGTTGGTTGTGGTTTCATCACCTGGTCTTTGGCACAAAATCCGGATTTGCTGGATTTGGTTCTGTCCCACAATCCCTGTGCGATCATGCTCTCCTTTGGGGATCCCGGCCCGTTTGTGGCAAAAATAGCAGAGTCTGATGTCCCGCTGATCTGCCAATGTCAGACCATCGCGCATGTGCGACAGGCCGTGGATCTGGGCGCAACGGTCATCGTTGCCCAAGGGGGAGAGGCTGGCGGTCATGGCGCCCTGCGCGGCACGATGAATTTCGTGCCGGAGGTCGCCGATCTTCTGGCCGCCAACTCCCCCGACACGCTGTTGGTGGCTGCTGGTGGGATTGCCGATGGGCGCGGATTGGCTGCGGCCTTGATGCTTGGCGCAGACGGGGTTCTGGTCGGTACGCGGTTTTGGGCGTCGCTGGAGTCGCTGGCCCCGATGCAGCATCGTAAGGCCGCTATCCCCGCGACCGGGGATGATACCGTGCAGACCACCGCTGTGGATATCGTGCGGCAAAAAGACTGGCCAGCTGAATTCAAGGTTCGGGTACAGCAGAATGCTTTTACCCAGAAGTGGCATGGGCACGAAGAGGAATTGCGTGCGGTTGTGGAAACCGCCGTCCCGGCTTATACAGCGGCGCTGGAAGCGGGCGATCCGCAACAATCCGCCCCGATCTGTGGTGAGGCGATTGGTCTGATCGCCAGCATTGAGCCAGCGGCCCGTATTGTGGAGACGATGGTTGAAGAGGCCCATGCACGGCTGAACAGTCGATTTGAGTGAAGGAGTTTCCAGATATGTCATCCAATGCGCCCATTATTATCGCCGTTGACGGCCCGGCCGCCAGCGGCAAGGGGACTGTGGCGCGTAAACTGGCGACAGAATTTGATTTCGCCTATCTGGATACGGGCAAGCTGTATCGTGCGGTGGGTTTGGCGGTGGTGCGGTCTGGTGGCGACCCGGAAGATGAGGATGCGGCCACTGATGCCGCCCGCGCTTTGGACCTGCAAACCCTGGATGACCCGGAGCTACTGGGCGATGATGCGGCCTCTGCGGCATCCAAAGTTGCCGCTATTGACGGAGTGCGGTCGGCCTTGTTGGAGTTTCAAAGAAACTTCGCAGCCTCGCCACCGGATGGCAAATTGGGGGCGATTTTGGACGGGCGGGACATTGGCACAGTGATCTGTCCGGACGCGCTGGTGAAGCTGTTTGTAACCGCCAGTGTGGATATTCGTGCACAAAGACGACACAAAGAGTTGCTCAATCGGGGTACGCCCAGTATATACCCGCGCGTTCTGGATGAATTGAAGGCTAGGGACGCGCGCGATATGAATCGTGCGACGGCCCCTTTGAAAGCGGCAGAGGATGCTGTGGTGCTGGATACCACGGAACTGGATGTCGATCGGTCTTTTGCTCAGGCTCTCCGCTTGATCGGGGGACCGGTAAGAGAGGCCCTTGAAGATGCAGACGGTGCCTAGGGCGCGGATCTGCGACTGAGCAGACCATAAGGTTAGGTTTGTTATGATGGCGGCACGATAAGCCTCAAGCGTGCAGCCATCCCCATTCATTTTGAGGTGAGACCGCCGGATACAACCGGATGGCCGGAAATGAAACAAGACTGAAAGGAACATCACAACCATGGCAAATGAAAGTTTTGCCCAGCTTCTGGAAGAATCCCTCGGCGAAAACGAGTCGCTTGAAGGGACTGTAGTAAAAGGGATCGTCATTTCTATCGACAATGACATGGTCCTGATTGATGTCGGCCTGAAGGCCGAAGGCCGCGTCGCGCTGAAGGAATTCGGCAGCCCCGGCCAGCCCGCTGATTTGAAAAAGGGCGATGAAGTCGAAGTTTTCGTAGAACGCATGGAAGACAAGAACGGCGAAGCGATGCTGAGCCGCGAAAAGGCCAAGCGCGAAGAAAGCTGGATCAAGCTGGAAGAGCAGTTCAACAAGCAGGAACGCGTCAATGGCGTGATCTTCGGACGCGTGAAGGGGGGCTTTACGGTCGACCTGAACGGGGCTGTTGCCTTCCTGCCGGGCAGCCAGGTCGATATCCGCCCCGTGCGCGATATCACCCCGCTGATGAACACACCTCAGCCTTTCCAGATCCTGAAAATGGACCGCAGCCGTGGCAATATCGTCGTCTCGCGCCGCGCCGTGCTGGAAGAAACCCGTGCTGAACAGCGCGCTGAACTGGTCGAAAACCTGAAAGAAGGTCAAGTCCTGGAAGGCGTTGTCAAGAACATCACCGATTACGGCGCATTCGTCGATCTGGGTGGTGTGGACGGCTTGCTGCACGTAACGGATATCTCATGGCGTCGCATCAACCATCCCTCGGAAGAGCTGACAATCGGTCAAACGGTCAATGTACAGGTTATCCGCTTCAACTCGGAAACCCAGCGCATTTCGCTTGGCATGAAACAGCTGCTGTCTGATCCATGGGAAGGCGTTGACGCTAAATACCCGGTCGGCACCAAGTTCTCGGGCCGCGTCACCAACATCACCGACTACGGCGCATTCGTTGAGCTGGAAGCCGGGATCGAAGGTCTGGTACACGTGTCCGAAATGTCCTGGACCAAGAAGAACGTTCACCCCGGCAAGATCGTATCCACCTCTCAGGAAGTGGATGTCATGGTCTTGGATGTGGACCCGAACAAGCGGCGCATCTCCCTTGGCATCAAACAGTGCCAGGAAAACCCATGGGATACCTTCACGGAGAAATATCCGGTGGGCGCCGAAATCGAAGGCGAGATCAAGAACATCACCGAATTTGGTATGTTCGTTGGCTTGACCGAAGAAATCGACGGCATGGTTCATATGTCCGACATCGACTGGCACAATGCGCCGGAAGAAGCGCTTGCGGCCTATACCAAGGGCGACATGGTCAAGGCCAAGGTCCTGGATGTGGATGTTGAGAAAGAACGCGTTTCTCTTGGCATCAAACAGCTGGAAAATGATCCGTTCGAAGAAGCCATGGATGGCCTGCGCAAGGGTGAAGTTGTCACCTGCACGGTCACCAAGGTTCTGGACAATGGCATCGAAGTGACGGTGAAAGACAATGTTCCAGGCTTTATCCGCAAGGCGGAATTGAGCCGGGATCGGTCCGAACAGCGTCCTGACCGTTTCGCCGAAGGTGAAAAGGTTGATGCCAAGATCACGGCCATCGACAAGACCACCCATAAGCTGACCCTGTCGATCAAGGCGCATGAAACCGCAGAAGAAAAAGAAGCCATGGCGGCTTATGGTTCTTCTGACTCCGGTGCGTCCCTGGGCGATATCCTGGGTGCGGCCTTGAAGAAGCAGAAAGAACAGTCGGGCGACGAGTAAGTCCCCTACTGAACTAAAAGACGAATGATCGGGCCGGTTTTCTATCAGGAAGACCGGCCCGTATCTTTGTGTCGACCCATCCAGATTGAAGAATCAGGTCTTCGCATTTTCCTGAAATATTCAATAAATAGAGCGATATCGGGCGTTTGTCCTTGACTGCAAATCAGGGCTTTGGCACGCTCTTTACCGGTTTGGTGGTTGGATAGTTTTTTAAATTAGAAAAATTGAGTAATGGGGCGATATCATCACGGCTGAGACAGCAAGAGCGCCTGTTTTGACGCGCTGACTGAAATGCCGCGATATCGATAGGACAAAAATTGGCGCAGGAAGAGGATCATCCGATGCGCCCCAAACAGGTGGGAGTAACTATATGACACGGTCCGATTTAATCGCCCGTATCGCTCAGCGTCGGGGATTGTTTCAACGGGATGTGGAACGGGTTGTGTCGACCGTATTCGACGAGGTGACGCAGGCTCTGGCCCAGGGTGACCGGGTTGAATTGCGCGGATTTGGCGCTTTTTCCGTAAAGGCGCGTGACTCTCGCACCGGTCGCAATCCCCGCACGGGAGAGGCTGTTTCCGTCGAGGCGAAGTCGGTGCCTTTCTTTAAGACCGGCAAGCAATTGCGGGAACGCCTGAACGCGGATTGATCCGGCTTTCATTCAATCGATCAGGTCTTTATCGGTCTTAACCCCCGCGAAGTCATGTGACGGCTAGGGCGGGTATCATGGCGAAGGCCGGAGGAACAGATAGGCGAATGCGACAGATTTCAAAGCTGTTTGGTCTAATCATCACCGTGCCAATTCTGCTGGTGGCGATTTCTTTCGCTGTTTCCAATACAGATATCATGACGTTGCGGCTGTGGCCTTTTACCACTGAAGTCACCATGCCCACGGCGTTGGCCTTGTTCATTGTTTTGATTTTCGGATTTCTTATCGGTGCGATCGCGGCCTTTGTTGGCGCGGGTTCCTTGCGCAAACGTCTTCGCAACGCTGAATATCGGCTGCGCCAGATGGAAATGGAACAGGCCCGGATCGCCCGTGAAAAAGAAGCCGCTGCGGCGAAGGCTCAGCAGGAAACAGTTGCCCTGTCACAGCGCAGTTCGACGCCAGCCTTAGCAGCAGAATAGGCGGCCTGCGGCTGTTTATTGGCCCGTTGGGCCATCCTGATCTCAAAATTGCCTCAATTTCAGCCTTAAATCTCCCTGGTCGGATGCTCGAATCGTGCGAAATTCGGCGGGATAGGAAGTTCTGCGCTGATTGGGGCTGCAGATTCAATTTGGGGATACGGACCGGTATGAAAACCGATGGCATGACCGAAGACGAAATCAATCAACGCCACGCCGAAAAGATGGCCAAGAAGAAAGCCGCCCGCGACAAGATGCTGGCGGAAAAGACCATCGAAAAGGGCCTTTTGATGGTCCATACCGGCAAGGGCAAAGGCAAGACCACGGCTGCCATGGGCCTTGCTGCGCGCGTTGTTGGCAATGGTAAAAAGGTCTGTATCGTTCAATTTGTCAAAGGTGTGTGGAACACGGGGGAACGCGAAGTTCTGAAACATTTCCCCGATCTGTGTGTGATGAAGGCGATGGGCGAAGGATTCACCTGGGACACGCAAGATCGCGCCCGTGATATTGCGGCGGCGACGGCGGCCTGGGATTTCGCAAAGGAAGCCATGGCGGACCCCAGTTTCGACATGGTGATCCTGGACGAAATGAACATCGTGTTGCGCTATGATTATCTGGATCTGGCAGAGGTCCTAAACACGCTTCAGGCCCGTCGTGACATGCTGCATGTCGTCATCACCGGTCGCAACGCCAAGGAAGAGTTGATCGAGATTGCAGACCTGGTCACAGAAATGACGCAGATCAAACATCCCTTCCGGTCCGGCGTGAAGGCGCAGATCGGGATTGAATTTTAAGCCGCGTCGCCGTCTGGCGCGCGTTTGCAGGAAAGGATTTAATCCATGCGATCCATAGCACAGTTCATCGGGACGATTGCGCTGTTTCTGGCCGTCAGTCTGACCTCCACACTTCAAGCCCAGGCACGGGTCGAAGATGCCGAACAACTGGTGGTCAAATCAGAATTTACCATCAAGAATATGTGGGATCATCCCGAATTTTCGAAATATGTGCGCCATTATCTGCGCGAATCGAAAGCTGTTGTGGTTATCCCGTCTATGTTGAAGGGTGGTTTTTTGATTGGCGGAGAAGGCGGATCGGGGATTCTGATGGCGCGCGGCGCAAATAATGAATGGAGCTATCCGGCCTTCCTGTCGATTGGGTCTGCCTCTTTCGGGCTGCAATTTGGCGGGCAGTCGTCAGAGATGCTGTTGATCGTGATGACCGGGCGCGGATTGCAAGCCATTCTGGACGATCAGGTTCAGATCGGCGGCGAAATTTCCGGCGCGATTGGTCCCTATGGCAGTGGCGCGGAAGCGTCCACCACCAGCAACATGGATGCGGATGTCATTGCCTATTCCATCTCAAAAGGCGCATTTCTTGGCTTTAATGTTGAAGGAACCGCGCTTGTGCCCCGGGAAACCCTGAACCGCGAATATTATGGACAATCCGTAACGCCCAGTGAAATCGTCTTGAAGGGGGTGGTTGGAAATCCACAGGCGGATCAATTGCGCCAAACCCTGAAGGAATTGATGACCAAACAATAGACAGGGCGGGTTTATGGCGCATGCGCCCCATTGCCCGGCCCTGATGCTTCAGGGCACGGGCTCGGATGTTGGGAAAAGTCTGCTGGTGGCCGGCTTGGCGCGTGCCTATACCCGTCGTGGGTTGCGCGTCGCCCCGTTTAAACCGCAGAATATGTCAAACAATGCCGCCGTCACCCCGGATGGCGGAGAGATCGGGCGCGCACAGGCACTGCAAGCCTTGGCCGCCCGACAGCCCTTGTCTGTGCATATGAATCCAATCCTGCTGAAACCCCAATCAGATTATGGATCGCAAATCATTGTGCAGGGGCATGTGTTTGGCACCGCCAAGGCACGGGATTATTATGGCCTGAAATCCACCTTGCTGCCGAAAGCTTTGGAGAGTTTTGATATCCTGGCCCGGGATGTCGATCTGGTCCTGGTCGAGGGGGCTGGAAGCCCGGCCGAAATCAATCTGCGCGCCGGTGATATCGCCAACATGGGCTTTGCTGAGGCGGCGGATCTGCCGGTAATCCTGGTCGCTGACATTGATCGGGGCGGGGTGATCGCCTCTGTGGTTGGCACCTATATGGTGCTGGAACCCTCTGAACAGGCACGGTTGGGGGGGTATCTGATCAATAAGTTTCGCGGTGATGTTTCCTTATTCGATGATGGGCTGACTGCCATCCAAGGCCGAACTGGATTGCCGTGTTTCGGTGTATTGACCTGGTTTCCTGATGCGCATCTGCTGCCTGCAGAAGATGCTGTGGCGATGGATCGGGGGGCGATGGCAACCCAAGGCAATGGTGCCGCCCCAATTAAGATTGCCGTGCCCAGACTGGGCCGGATTGCGAATTTTGATGATCTGGACCCTTTGCGTGCAGAACCGGATGTTACCCTGGTCGTCGTGTCGCCGGGTCAGGCCCTGCCGGGGGATGCTGACCTGGTGCTGATCCCTGGATCAAAGGCGACAATCGCCGATTTGCAGGATTTTCGGCGCAATGGGTGGGATATCGACCTGTCCGCGCATCTTCGCCGGGGTGGATCGGTTCTGGGCCTGTGCGCCGGCTATCAGATGCTGGGTCAAAGGATCGCGGATCCCGAAGGCATCGAAGGCCCCCCCGGTACAATCGAAGGATTGGGGCATCTGGACGTCGAAACCGTGCTGAAGGGGCCAAAGCGACTGGTTCAGGTGACGGGGGTGGACCTGACGACGGGGGCTGCGATCCGCGGGTATGAAATGCATATGGGCAAGACCGAGGGGCCGGGTTGCGCGGTCCCGATGGTCGAAATCGATGGCAAGCCGGACGGGGCCATTGCCGCATCCGGCCAAATCGCGGGCTGCTATCTGCACGGTATCTTTGCCGATGATACATTCCGCAATGCGTATCTGAACCGGTTCCGCGATGGACGCGTCCAATCCACAGCCTATGATACCGTGGTCGAACGAACCCTGGACGGCCTGGCAGATCACATGGAAACCCATTGTGACCTGGACGCCCTGTTAGCCCTTGCACAAAACCGCGTTGTATAGGTCTGCCTTTGGTTTGAGCGTGTGTTGATCAGGCGTTACGCAGCGGCCTGAATGAACAAGTTGATAAGTCTGGTGTTTACATAATAATTGCTGCGCCCCTGAGTCACTTTTGTCACAAATTCGGCATCGGCCAGCATATCCAAATATTTTGCCGCGGTTTGGCGCGATACGCCAAGATCGTTTTGTATATATTCGATGCGTGTATAGGGGTGTCGAAATAAATTGTTCAGCAAGTCTTGGCTGTAAATCTTGGGCAATTTTTGGCGCAGTGTGTTTTTGTATTCCGCCATCAAATCCCGAATGCCCGTCATGAGCACAAGAGTGGTCTTTGACGTTTCTGCAACAGCCGTCAGGATGTACAGGATCCATCCTTCCCAGTCGCCAGCATCCCGGACTGCCTGCAAGCGGGTATAGTATTCCATCTTGGTTTTGGTGATGTGGCGGCTTAAGTAGAGGATCGGTGTGTCCAGCAATCCCATTTTTGTTAAGTACAGCACATTCAGGATGCGGCCGATCCGGCCATTTCCATCCGGGAAAGGATGTATGCTCTCAAACTGATGATGGATAATCGCCATCCTGATGATCGGGTCCAGTTCCGAAACCGGTGGATCGTTCACATATTGCTCAAGATTCGCCATGCATCGCTGAACGACATCGAACTCTTGAGGTGGAACATACACGACCCTCCCCGTGACCCCCTCTTTCAAAGCGGTGCCAGGTACTCTGCGAAATCCGTCCTCTCTGGATTTCAAGATACGAAACATCGCGATTAAGGTATTGTTGGTTATATTGCCGTGCGATGCGGCAATTTCCTGAAAGCCTACTTTCAACGCCTCACGATATCGCGCGACTTCCTTTGCGGCAGGTGAATCGGGGGAGCCCATAATAGGGTCGGCCTTAAACAGGTCATCCTGAGTCGTGACTATATTTTCAACTTCCGAACTGGCCTTTGCTTCTTGCAAGGTCAGCGTGTCGATCAGAATGCCCTGGTTAGGGATTGAGGCGGCGCGCCCTTTGACTTCAGCAAGATATCGATGTGCCGTCGAAAGCGCTTTCAGAACAGCTTTCGACTCGACATCAATATCCAGGGGAAGTGTGGGTATTTCATAGGATTGTTTTAACATGTTTGCTCGATATGTTAAATAATTCAGAAATTATTAACATATCGATGCTTCCTGTTAAAGAGTTTCCTGTATTCAGTCTTGTCGATCTTTAGCTCCATTTCGGTTTGAACGGAACCGGGCGAGGGGAGCGGCTGGTGATGTCGTGAGACGTTAAGTCCATATGACTGCGGGTATATTCCTGTGTCGCGTCGCGTTTGGGCTGCCAGTCCCAACCGGTATGCTGACCGATGCGCAATGCGGCTGACAGGACGCGGCGGCGGTTCTGGCTGTCCAGCACACGGGCATGGATATCCGCCGGGTCCCAATGGGCCTGTGCCCGGGCGCGAAAGTCGGCCATGCGCGGGGCCTGTTCGGCAGCATCGGCCAGATTGATTTCTTCATTTGGATCAGATGCCAGGTCGAACAATTGATCGGGATCACCGGGACAGCAGATGTATTTCCAGGAGCCATCCCGCAGCATCAGCATCGCCTGACCGGTGCCTTCCGCGGTATATTCTGCCACCGTGGTGTCGCGCTGTGTCGTGCCATCCACAAACTGCAGCAGGCTGGTTCCATCCAATGGATCGATGGCGTCCGGAATGGGCGCGCCGGTGGCTTCATGGGCTAATTGCAGCAGGGTTGGGGTTACGTCCACCTGACTGACCGGATTGGCGATGCTGACACCCTGCCCGGCGCGGCCTGGCACATGCAGCACCATGGGAATACGGCAGGCCCATTCGCGGAAGGTCATCTTGTACCACAGGCCCCGTTCGCCCAGCATATCTCCATGATCGGAAACCAGCAGGATCGCGGTATCGTCCGCCTGACCGGTTTCCACCAGCGCGGCGCCCAGCTTGCCCAGCCAGTCATCGACATAGGATACATTGGCCATATAGGCCCGGCGCGCGCGGCGGATATCAGCATCATCAATATCAACGGCATCCAGTGCAATGGCATGTTCCAGGCGCAGGCTGTGGGGGTCGTTATCAGCAGCATTGGGGCGGGGCGCGTGCGGCATGGGAATATCCGCATCGTCATACAGATCCCAATAGCTGGGGCGCGCCGCATAGGGATCATGGGGATGAATAAAGCTGGCGACATAGCAGAAGGGGCGTTCGTCTTCTGTCCGGGCTGCATCATAAATCGCCCGCAGCGTCGCCGCCCCGACCTCATCATCATAGGCCAATTGATTGGTAATGGAGGCCGGACCTGCCTGCACCACTGACGACATATTATGATACCACAGGTCAATCCGCTTTTCTGGTGAGCGCCAGTCTGGCACCCAGCCGAAATCCGCCGGATACACATCCGTGGTGTGGCGCTCTTCAAAGCCGTGAAGCTGATCTGCCCCCACAAAGTGCATCTTGCCCGCAAGCCCGGTGCGATACCCCATCAGGCGCAGATAATGGGCGAAGGTCGGCACGGTCGACGGCAAATAGGCCGCATTGTCCCATCCCCCAAAGCGGGAAATATACTGGCCCGTCATAAAGGCATAGCGACCAGGTGTGCACAGCGGGCTGTTGCTATAGGCCGCATCGAACCGCACCCCCTGTGCCGCCAGTGCATCCATATGGGGTGTCTTCACCACGGGATTGCCATAACATCCCACCATGAAGGGCGTTAGCTGGTCTGCCATGACGATCAGGATATTGCGGGGGGCCATTGTGATCTCCTGTTGCGAAAGGGTAGTGCTGAGGACCTACCCTGCTTTTATCTTTATCCAGAGTGTTTCATTTCATCGGTCGGCTGAGTGGTCTGGTTGCGTCAATTCTCCGATTCCCTGCGCCCCTACGGCGGCGATTGCTGTGGTTGGGCCAGTTTCCAGCGGCGCGGCGCGGCGACTGGTCCTCAGCCAAGCGATGCCAAAGGTGGTCAGCGCAATCCCAGCCATAAAGATCATGAATCCCGATGCGCCAAACATGCGGATTGCAGCGGGTCCCAGCAGTGCCCCGATCAGGCTGCCGACATTCAACGCCATGACCAGGGTGCCGCTGGCGGGCACAATCTGGTTGGGCTGTAATCGGTCATTGGCATGGGCAACACACAGGGAGTAGATCGGGAATGTCACAGCCGCCATTCCTGCCAGGGCGGCGTAAAGCCAAATCCCCGTTGGCCCTACAGCCAAGAGCGCAAAGAAGCCAGCCCCAATCAGGGAGGCCCCGGCCACCACCAAGCGGCGATCCATCCGGTCTGATAACCAGCCGATGGGAAACTGGCATATCGCCCCGCTGAGTGTGACGATAACCAGCAGAGACGCTGCCTGTCCATCTGACATGCCGCGCGCCAGTCCATAGAGGGGAAGACCGACGAATAAAGCAACCTGGGCCATCCCATTCAGTACTGCGCCGCTGACCGCCATGGGGGATATGCCAATCAGGGTGCGGATCGACAGGCGATCGGGGGCGCTATACTCCGGGGCTTTGACCCGGGTGATCAGCATCGGTACCAGGCAGATCGATACCAGGATTGAAGTGATCGCGAATAGCAAGCCACCCGATGGGTCCGGCAGGCCGACCATTGCCACGCCACTGGCCGATCCCCCTGTCTGGACAATGAAATAGATCGACAGAATGGCGGCGCGGTTCTGATTTTGGGCCCGCGCGTTCAGCCAGCTTTCGGCGATGACATACAGGCCGGTGAAGCAAAACCCCGCCAGAAAGCGCATTGCCGACCAACTGAAAGGGTCCTGGGTCAGCATATGGATCAGGGCGGCTGTGGAACACAGGGAGGCGAGCGCGCCAAAGGTTCGGATATGCCCGACCTGCTCAATCAATCGGGGTACAACGACACAGCCAAACAGAGCCCCTAATGGATAGCAGGCTTGCATTATCCCGATGGTCGTCTGGGAAAATCCCAATTCCGCGCCGCGCAGTGTCAGCAATGTCACCAGCAGCCCGTTGCTGATCATCAACAGCAACAGCCCCAGGAACAATGTCCAACTTTCCTGCAGCGCGCGGACCATATCTTCGTCTCCACAGACCCTCGACCCGGTGATGGATCGGATCGACACCCATCCCGTGCCGGTATCACGCCGATGACCGGGCGGCAATCCAGATCAATGAAATGCGAAAATGAAGATAAATAGTATTTGCGAATGATTCGCATTTGCGGTAACGATGAGGGGTCCTATTTTTGAACGGAGAGGTTATATGCTTGCCCCGCTGAACAGAGTTCTTCATTGCAAATCCATCGCCGTGTCTGCCGAGCGGCTGGAGCGTTTCTTTGGCAGTCTTATGATACTACGCGGTCGCCGCCTGCATCGTGGAACCAAGCCCCTGCATCGTTCATGTTTGGAGGTGCTGGCATGTTGATCCGTATGGCGGGGCCCAGCCCTGTAGAAGCCCTGAACACCGCTTTGGAACTGGATAATCTTTGGTTTGGGGAGCGTTTTGCGGTTTGGACGATGCGCATGTGGTTTGCGACCTTGTCGCCAGACGGCAGCCATCGTCCGCTTCTGGACCAGGCCTATCGCACGGTGGGCGCAACAGAGGCCATGCCCAGCATTGATGGCGCACTGTGGGTTTTTAAGGTCGGCGCCAGGCGGCCGGTGGAAATCTCCGCCCCCTGCAAGCGCGCCCTGACCTGTGACGAGAAACGTGCGCTGCATCTTCTGGCCTGTCATCAACAGGGCATTGCCATAGCCGCCCAGCCGGTGGCGGAGGCGTTGTTTCCCCCCTCGGCAGCTAGGGCCAGTCACCGCCCGCTCAGCCTATGGGCGGATATTCTGGAGCGCGCGGGGCTAGACCTGCCGATGCGGGATTGGGACTTACCGGAGTTGCGCCGACCGGAAGGAGTCAGCCGCCACAGTCTTCACTGAGACAAGGTCTTAGCGCTCAGCTTGCCAACCGTCTGTGTGGCGATTAGAACCCCTGTGCGGGTCCTTGTGGACCTACTGGACAAATCGGTGCGCGAGGCTGGCATGAAAAAAGACGTTAATAAGGTCGTATTGGCATATTCCGGTGGCTTGGATACCTCGGTCATCCTGCGCTGGCTGCAAGACACCTATGGCTGTGAGGTTGTGACCTTCACCGCCGATTTGGGGCAAGGTGAAGAACTGGAGCCGGCCCGCAAGAAAGCCGAGATGATGGGGATCAAGGAGATCTTCATCGAAGACCTGCGCAAAGAATTTGTGCGCGACTATGTCTTCCCCATGTTTCGCGCCAATGCTCAGTATGAAGGCACGTATCTGCTGGGCACCTCCATCGCGCGCCCGCTGATTTCCAAGCGCCAAATTGAAATTGCCAAGATGGTGGGTGCCGATGCGGTTGCCCATGGCGCGACCGGCAAAGGCAATGACCAGATCCGCTTTGAACTCAGCTATTACGCGCTGAAGCCGGACATCAAGATCATCGCCCCCTGGCGCGAATGGGATTTGAATTCCCGCACAAAACTGATCGCCTATGCCGAACAGCATCAGATTCCGGTTTCCAAGGACAAGCGCGGCGAAGCGCCCTTCTCCCAGGACGCCAATCTGCTGCACATTTCCTCCGAAGGGAAAATCCTGGAAGATCCGGCTGTTGCCGCCGATATGGACCTGATCCTGTCGCGCATGGTGTCGCCCCAGAATGCACCGGACAAGGCCGAAGAGATCACGATTGATTTTGAAGCGGGCGATCCGGTCGCAATCAATGGGGAGAAGATGAGCCCGGCCACCCTGCTGACCAAGCTGAATGAAATGGGTGGGCGCAATGGGATCGGCTGTTTGGATATCGTGGAAAACCGTTTCATCGGCATGAAGTCTCGCGGTGTTTACGAAACCCCAGGCGGCACGATCCTGTTCCAGATGCGCCGCGCCATTGAAAGCCTGACGCTGGATCGCGGTGCGATGCATCTGAAGGACGAGTTGATGCCGCGCTATGCGGAACTGGTCTATAACGGATTCTGGTTCTCCCCAGAACGCGAAATGCTGCAAGCCGCCATTGATCATTGCAGCAGCGTCGTCACCGGTCAGGTCACCGCCAATCTGTATAAGGGCAACGTCCTGATCACCGGCCGCAGCGCGCCCAAGAGCCTGTATGACGCCGATATCGTGACCTTCGAAGAAGACACCGTCTACGACCAGCGCGACGCCGAAGGCTTCATCAAGCTAAACGCCCTGCGCCTGCGCCTGCGGGGTCGATTGCTGGGACGGTAGAGCCCTTCTTTCGAAGACAACGTCCAGCTTTTTGGTTCTGTCTTTTCCCTCCCCCTCGAGGGGGGAGGATGGGTCTTTTACTCCCTCCCCCTTGAGGGGGGAGGGTCGGGGTGGGGGTGACAAGGCCGCAAGGCCTTCGCCTGCAGTAGGGTTGATTGCGGAGGAGAGAGCACCCCCCTCCCAACCTCCCCCCCTCAAGGGGGGAGGGGTAAAAAATGGGGCTCCCCCCTCAAGGAGGGAGGGGTAAGATATGGGGCTCCCCCCCCCTCAAGGGGCAGGGCTATCGCATATGAGCGAAGAGCTTTGTGAGGAAGGCATCATCCCATCCGGCGCGTTTGATTTTGCCCTTGATGGAGCCTTTGTCGTCATTGGCTTTGATGATGTTGAGGGCGAGCTTGCG
>Ga0207895_1000075_pt1 | contig 63909 bp, 55 predicted proteins | sample MalvirmetaMSP112_FD_184230 | JGI IMG/M metagenome (GOLD analysis project Ga0207895, IMG submission 184230) | Marine viral communities from the Deep Pacific Ocean - MSP112 (SPAdes) | ecosystem: Environmental > Aquatic > Marine > Oceanic | place: Pacific Ocean | collected 2011-05-24 | reverse complement strand
CGCCCAGTTCCTCACCGGCGGCGACAAGGAAACCCTGGAAGGCGACCACGGCCAGGGCTATTACATCCAGCCCACGCTGCTCAAGGGCGACAACAAAATGCGCGTGTTCCAGGAAGAAATCTTCGGCCCGGTGGTCGCCGTCACCACCTTCAAGGACGAAGCGGAAGCCCTGGCCATCGCCAACGACACCGAGTTCGGCCTCGGCGCCGGCGTCTGGAGCCGCGATATGAACGTGGCCTTCCGCATGGGCCGGGGCATCCAGGCCGGCCGCGTCTGGACCAACTGCTACCACGCCTATCCGGCCCACGCCGCCTTCGGCGGCTACAAAAAATCCGGCATCGGCCGAGAGACCCATAAGATGATTCTCGATCACTACCAGCAGACCAAGAACCTGCTGGTCAGCTACGACATCAATCCGCTCGGCTTTTTCTGAACCGGCTCGGGAGAGCCGACCCGCTAAGGCTTGTGTTTGCCTTGACCCCTTTCCCCGCCCCATCCCCTGGGGCGGTTTTTTTTGGCTGCATCACCAAGACTTACCAGGCGTAGGAGGCGCCGGCGTAGAAGTGGCGGCCGGGGGCGGGCTCGAAGTAGCCGCGGTCAGCCGGGTCGGGCCGGTCGCTGTTGGCGTTGATGCGCAAGTTGCTGAAGTACTCTTCGTCGAACAGATTGTTGACCCCGGCGTGCAGGGTCAGCTCGCCGCTGTTCAGCCGCCACGCCTTGCCGCCGCGCAGGCCGGCCACCACGTAGTCGTCCACTTCCGTTTCGTTGGTGTTCTCGGCGAACACGTCGCTGCTGTACTGGGCGTTGGCGATCAGGAACAGGCCGTCCAGGCCGCGCCAGGCGGCTTCCGCGAACAGGTGGTGGCGGGGCAGGCCGGGCAGGCGGTTACCGCTCACGTCCTCATCCTGCTGGTCGTCGTAGAACCGCTGGAACTGGTAGTCGGAGTAGGTGTAGGCCAGGGTCAGCGTCAGGGTGTCGGTGGTGAGGTGCTCCAGCATCAGCTCGACGCCGTCGCGGCGGGTGCGCGCGGCGTTGTCGTAGAAGGTGCGCCCGCCCAGCTCGTAGGGGGTGATTTCGTCGCGCACCTCCACGCGGAACAGCGCCAGCTCGTAGAACAGCCGATCGCCCAGCTGGCCGCGACCGCCGATTTCCCGGTTCAGTGCTTTCTGCGGCTCCAGATCCGGGTTGAAGCCGCCGGCGCCGGAGGGGTTGGCGAGCTCGGTGAAGGTGGGCGTTTCGAAGGCGTTGCTGACCGTGGCGTAGACGCCGTGGCGGGGCTGGTAGCGCCAGTTCAGGCCGGCGCTGTAGCTGCTTTCGGTGAAGTCCTGGTCGCCGCTGTTGTCGCCGTCGGCGAGCAGGTCGTCGTCGATGTCCAGGCGCACCCGGTCGGCGCGGGCGCCCAGGGACAGGGTCAGGGTGTCACTGAGGTCGGTGTCGGTCTGCACGAACACACCGCCGGCGGTGGCGGTCTGGTCCTCGTCGGCGGTCAGGCCGGTGACCTGGCCGTCCGCGTTCACCGCGCGGCGCCCCCGGTCGTCGCGCTGCTGGTCCGCATCCACGCCCACCAGGAAGCGGTGCGCCAGGCCGAACGCCCGCACCCGGTCCACGTACTCCAGGCGCACCCCGTAGAACAGCCGCTCATAGTCGATCAGGCTGCTGCCGGGGAACGGCAGTTGCTGGGTGAAATCGCGCTGCGTGACGAAGGCGCGGGCACGCAGCTCGCCGCCCAGGCTGCGGTCCCGGTAGAGCACGCCGAGGCGCTGCTGGCTGACTTCCTGGCCGGCGTCCAGCAGGTTGGCAAAGCGCGTCGCCTGGTCCCGGTCCTGTTCCACCTGGGCGCGGGTCAGGCCGCCCGGGTCCTGGGCCGTCGGGGTGTCCATGGCGGTGAAAAAGAACTCGATGTCGCGGTGCTCGGAGAGCGCGCGGCCCACCCGCGAAGTGAGCAGATACTTCTCCATCTCGCTCTGCTCGCGCTGGCCCTGATAGCGCACGCCGGTGAGGCTCAGGTAGTGATGGTTGCCGCCGTCCGCGCCGCCCAGCTGCAGGTTGGTCTTGCGGAAGCCGTCGCTGCCGCCGGACACGCTGAAGCGCTGCGGGTAGACCAGGTCGGCGCCGCTGCGGGTGGTCATGTCCACCACGCCGCCGCTGGCGTTGCCGTACAGCACCGACGCCGGCCCGCGCAGCACGGTCAGGGATTCCAGCGCGTCCAGGTCGATGGCGTCCACCTGGGACTGGCCGTCGGGCAGGGTTTCCGGAAAGCCGTCCACGTTGAGGCGCAGGCCGCGCACCCCGAACGGCGCCCGCGCGCCGAAGCCGCGGCTGGACAGGCGCAGGCCCTGGGCGAAGTTGTAGCGGTTCTGGAGATAGAGGCCCGGCACCCGCGCCAGGCTTTCGTCCAGTTGCAGGCCGGGCTGGCCCTGCTGGGTTTGTTGCGCGTCCACCACCGTGGCGGCGCCGGGCAGGTCGGCCAGGTCGCGCTCCAGGCGCGTGCCGCTCACGGTCACCGTGTCCAGCCGGTTGCCGTCGTCGGCCGGCGGTTCCTGGGCCGTCGCCAGCGCCGGGAAAACAGAAAGTAGAAGGGCGGTCAGGCGCAATGACGGGCGATCCGGATGGCCCATGGGCGAACTCCTTGTACGGCGTAGGGGCGGAAACGCCAGTGTGTTGGATCTAGAAGTTATAGGCCAGGGTCACCGACGCCAGATTCATCCCCGGGTTGGGCTTGTAGAGCCGCGAGTTGGAGGTGTGCTGGCCGCGCAGGCCCAGCGTCAGCCGGTTGATCGGCGTCCAGGCCAGCTCCGCGTGGCTGGTGAACTGCAGATTGCCGCCCATGTCGTCATCGTCGATCACGCTGTGGGTCATATAGGAAGGCTGCACGCCCACCAGCAGGAACAGGCGCCGGCTGGGCCAGTCGATGCGCACCACCGGGCCGACGATGTACACCTCGCTGCTGTTGGCCTCGCCGGCGGTGTCCTCGCCCTCCCAGCGCTCCACGCTCAGGTCCCAGTACGCCTGCACCCGGTCGGAGAAAAACGGCGCCACCGCATGCTCCTGCAGCCACGGCGCCTGCCAGCGCCCGAACAGGCTGTACAGGCGCAGCCCCTCGCCGCCGCCGGCGCGGGTGCCCACGGTGGGGTCGGCATATGTCGGAACACAAAGGGTGAGTCCAGCGATCAAACAAAGCCCGGAAATCAGTGAAGGATGCATTTTCGTTCCTGACCCGCGCGATAATGGCGGGGAATTCTATTAAGGGCCTTTTGGGACCAGTTGTGGGAGCTGCTCTTGTGGGAGCGGGCCCCGCCCGCGAAAGGGAGCGAAGCTCCCGGCAGGATCCCAGAGATATCTCTAACGGCGGCGCAAACAACCTCTCTGGAATCCTGCCGGCCGGCTTTGCCGGCCTTTCGCGGGCAGGCCCGCTCCCACAAAGCGCGCTCCAACAAGCAAGCAAGAAGCTTGCCGGTGGGGGCGAAGAGACGCTGTTCTATTATTGTTTTTATTTTTTAAGGGGTTCCGCCCGAGAGCCGGATGGCGCGGTCGGGGAACACGCCGCCGCCCAGGGCCCGGTACAGGGTGATGCGGTTGGCCAGTTTCTGCAGGCGCACGGAAACCAGCTCCTGCTCCGCGCTCAGCAGCTCGCGGCGCGCGTCCAGCACCGCCAGGTAGTCGTCGGCGCCCTGCTCATAGCGGGCCTCCGCCAGGGCCAGACTGCGTCGGGTGGCGGTCACCAGCGCCTGTTGGGCCTGCTCCTGCTCGGTGAAGCTGCCGCGCGCCTGCAGCGCGTCGGAGACTTCCTGGAACGCGGTCTGGATGGTCTGCTCGTAGCGCGCCACGTTCTGGTCGCGGCGCACTTCCGCCACGTCCAGGTTGGCCCGGTTACGGCCGCCGCTGAAGATCGGCAGGGAGATGCTCGGCGAGAACGACCAGCTCTCCGAGCCGCTCTCGAACAGACCGGACAGCTCGCTGCTGGCGGTGCCGGCGGAGCCGGTCAGGGCGATGCGCGGGAAGAACGCCGCCCGCGCCGCGCCGATATTGGCGTTGGCCGCCTTCAGGCTGTACTCCGCCTGCTGGATATCCGGCCGCTGGCGCAGCACCGCCGAGGGCACCCCGGCGGGGATTTCCGGCAGCGCCGCCAGTTCCGTGTCCAGGTCCTCCGCCGGGCTGTCCGGCAGCGGCGGCAGCGGGGCGCCCACCAGCACCGCCAGGGCGTTGCGGTCCTGGGCCACCAGCCGCTTGAAGCGGGCCTGGTTGGCGCGCGCGGTTTCCAGCGCCACTTCCGCCTGGCGCACTTCCAGTTCCGAGCCCAGGCCCATATCAAAGCGGCCTTTCACCAGGTCCACGGATTCCTGCTGGGCTTCCACGGTTTCCCGGCTGATGCGCAGATTGCGGCGGTCCGCCTGCAGCGTCAGGTAGGCGTTCGCCACCTCGGACACCAGGGTGATGTGGGCGCTGCGGCGCGCCTCCTCGATGGCCAGGTACTGCTGCAGCGCGGACTGCTTGAGGCTGCGCAGACGGCCGAACAGGTCCACCTCGTAGGCGGCCACGCCCAGGCCCACGCTGTACTGGGTCTGGATCTCGCTGTCGCCGGTCTGGCTCAGGTCGGCCGGCAGGCGCTGGCGGCTGCCTTCGCCGTCCACGGACAGCTCCGGGTACAGCGCCGCGCCCTCGATGCGGTATTGGGCGCGCGCCTCGGCCACGTCCAGCAGCGCCAGGCGCAGGTCCCGGTTGTTGCTCAGCGCGGTGCGGATCAGCTGCTGCAGCTGCGGGTCCTGGAACAGGGCTTCCCAGCCCGGCAGCACCAGTTCCTCGGCGATCCGCTGATTGTCGCCGGCGGTGGCCGGCACCGGCGACTCCGGCTGCTGGTAGTCCGGCGCCAGGGTGCAGCCGCCCACGGCCAGGGTGGCGAACAGCGCGGTCAGGGCTTTGCGGTTCATTCTCGCACCTCTTTCTTGCCGGTCAGCGGCACGCCGGACAATTTGCGCACCACCACGTAGAACAGCGGGATAAAGAAGATCGCCAGCACCGTGGCGGCGGTGATGCCGCCGAACACGCCGGTACCGATGGCGTTACGCGCGCCGGAGCCGGCGCCGCTGCTCAGCATCAACGGCGTCACACCGAGGCCGAACGCCAGCGACGTCATCAGAATCGGACGCAGCCGCATGCGGGTCGCTTCCAGGGTGGCGTCGAGCAGGGCGCGGCCCTGGTCCTCCAGATCCTTGGCGAATTCGGCGATCAGAATCGCGTTCTTCGCCGACAGGCCGATGGTGGTCAGCAGCCCCACCTGGAAGAACACGTCGTTTTCCAGCCCGCGCAGGGTGGCGCCGAGTACCGCGCCGATAATGCCCAGCGGCACCACCAGCATCACCGCGAACGGAATCGACCAGCTTTCATAGAGCGCCGCCAGGCTCAGGAACACCACCAGCAGCGACAGCGCGTACAGCAGCGGCGCCTGGTTGCCGGACTGGCGCTCCTGGAACGACAGCCCGGTCCATTCGTAGCCGATGCCCGCCGGCAGGTCCGCCGCCAGCGATTCCATCGCCGCCATGGCGTCACCGGTACTGTAGCCGGCCGCCGCGTTGCCCTGGATGTTCATCGACGACAGGCCGTTGTAGCGCTCCAGCTGCGGCGAGCCGTAAATCCACTCGCCGCTGGCGAAGGCCGAGAACGGCACCATTTCGCCGGTGTCGTTGCGCACGTACCAGTCGCCGATGTCCTCGGGCAGCATGCGGAAGGGCGCGTCGCCCTGCACATAGACCCGTTTCACCCGGCCCCGGTCGACGAAGTCGTTGACGTAGCTGGAGCCCCAGGCCACCGCCAGGGTGTTGTTGATCTGCGACAGCGAGATGCCCATCGCCTGCGCTTCCGCGCGGTCCACGTTGAGCTTGTACTGGGGCGTATCCGCCAGGCCGTTGTGGCGCACGCCGGTCAACGCCGGGTGCTGGTTGGCGGCGCCCAGCAACTGGTCGCGGGCCTCGGACAGCGCCTCGTGGCCCAGCCCGGATTGATCCTGCAGCTGGAAGTTAAAGCCGTCGGAGGTGCCCAGCGCCGGAATCGACGGCGGGTTGAGGGCGAAGATCACCGCCTCGCGAATGGTCGAGAAGTAGCCCATGGCGCGCTGCACCACATGCTGCACGCCGTCCTCGGAGAGGTCCCGTTCCGACCAGTCCTTCAGGCGCACGAAGGCGATGCCCGAGTTCTGGCCCCGGCCGGCGAAGCTGAAGCCGGCCACGGTGAAGATCGATTCCACCGCGCCCTGTTCCTCATTGAGGAAGTAGTTCTCCATCTTCTTCAGCACTTCGATGGTCTGCCCCTGGGTGGAACCCACCGGCAGCTGCACCTGGGTCAGCATGATGCCCTGGTCTTCCTCGGGCAGGAACGCCGAGGGCAGGCGCATGAAGGCGAACGCCAGCACGCCGACAATCGCCACGTAGATCAGCAGGTAGCGGCCACGGCGGCCGAGAATCTTCTCCACCTTGCCCTGGTAGCCGCGGCTGGCGCGGTCGAAGTTACGGTTGAACCAGCCGAAGAAGCCCTTGGTTTTCTGATGGTCGGCGTGGATCGGCTTGAGCATGGTGGCGCACAGCGCCGGCGTCAGGATCAACGCCACCAGCACCGACAGCACCATGGCGGAGACAATGGTGATCGAGAACTGGCGGTAAATGGCGCCGGTGGAGCCGGGGAAGAACGCCATGGGAATAAACACCGCCGACAGCACCAGGGCGATGCCCACCAGCGCGCCGGTGATCTGGCCCATGGATTTGCGCGTCGCTTCCCGTGGCGAGAGGCCGTCCTCCACCATTACCCGTTCCACGTTCTCCACCACCACGATGGCGTCGTCCACCAACAGGCCGATGGCCAGCACCATGCCGAACATGGTCAGGGTGTTCACCGTGAAGCCGAACGCCAGCAGAATCGCGAAGGTGCCCAGCAACACCACCGGCACCGCGATGGTGGGAATCAGCGTGGCGCGGAAATTCTGCAGGAACAGGAACATCACCAGGAACACCAGGGCGATGCCTTCAAACAGGGTTTTCACCACCTCCATGATCGAGATTTCCACGAACGGGGTGGTGTCGTAGGGGTAGGAGACCTCGATGTTGTCCGGGAACAGCGGGCGCAGCTCTTCCAGCTTGGCGCGCACCGCCTCGGCGGTGTCCAGGGCGTTGGCGCCGGTCGCCAGGTTGATACCCAGGCCCGCCGCCGGCGAGCCGTTGAAGCGGCCCTGCACCTGATAGTTTTCCGAACCCAGCTCGACCCGGGCCACGTCACCCAGCAGCACCCGCGAGCCGTCGTCGTTGACGCGCAGCAGAATCTGCTTGAACTCGTCCGGGTCCTCCAGCCGCGTTTGCGCGATGATCGAGGCGTTCAGCTGCTGGCCTTCCACCGCCGGGGCGCCGCCCAGCTGGCCACCGGCCACCTGGTTGTTCTGCGCTTCCACCGCGGCGATAACGTCCGCCGGGGTCAGGTTGTACTGGTTCAGGTCGTCCGGGTTCAGCCAGATGCGCATCGCGTACTGCGAGCCGAACAGCTGGATCTGGCCCACGCCCTGCACCCGGCTCATCGGGTCCTGCACATTGGCGGCGACGAAGTCGGCCAGGTCCGAACGGCTCATGGAGCCGTCCTTGGAGTTGAACGCCATCACCATCAGGAAGGAGTCCGAGGACTTGGTCACCTGCACACCCTGTTGCTGCACTTCCTGCGGCAGCAGCGGCGTGGCCAGCTGCAGCTTGTTCTGCACCTGCACCTGGGCGATGTCCGGGTTGGTGCCCGGCGCGAAGGTGATCGCGATCTGGGCGTTGCCCGCCGAATCACTGGTGGAGGTGATGTACAGCAGGTTGTCGATGCCGTTCATCTGCTGCTCGATCACCTGGGTGACCGAGTCTTCCACCACCTTCGCCGACGCTCCCGGGTAGGTGGCCTCGATGGTCACCTCCGGCGGCGCCACGGTGGGGTACTGCTCCACCGGCAGGTTGTAGATCGAAAGCACCCCGGCGAGCATCATCACGATGGCGATCACCCAGGCGAAAATCGGTCTGTCGATAAAAAAGCGTGCCATGATAATCCCCGATTACTGGTTGTCGACGTTCACCGGCTTCACGGTCATGCCCGGCTGGACTTTCTGCAGGCCTTCCACGATCAACCGGTCGCCGCCGCTCAGCCCTTCGGCGATCAGCCAGCGGTTGCCCACCGCGCGCTCGGTGGTCACGTTGCGGCGCTCCACCTGATCGTTGTCGTTGATCACCATGGCGGTGGCCTGGCCGGTGGAGTCCCGGGCGATGCCTTTCTGCGGCACCAGAATCGCTTCGCTGCGCTCGCCCTCGGGCAGCTTGGCGCGCACGAACATGCCCGGCAGCAGGTCGCCGTCCGGGTTGGGGAACAGGGCGCGCAGGGTCACCGAGCCGGTGCTTTCCTCCACCGCGTATTCGGAGAACTGCAGCACGCCTTCTTCCTGATACTCGCTGCCGTCTTCCATCAGCAGGGTGACCCGCGCTTCGTCCTCGCCGACCTTTTCCAGCTCGCCGTTTTCCAGCGCCTGGCGCAGGCGGCGCAGCTCACGGGCGGACTGGGTCAGATCCACGTAAATCGGGTCCAGCTGGCGGATGGTCGCCAGGGATTGCGCCTGGTTGGCGGTCACCAGCGCGCCGGCGGTCACCGTGGAACGGCCGATGCGGCCGCTGATCGGTGCTTCCAGGGTGGTGTAGTCCAGGTTGGTGCGGGCGCTGCTCAGCGCCGCCCGGGCCGCCGCCACCTGGGCCTCGTTTTCGCCCAGTGCCGCTTCCGCCTCGTCATACTCCTGCTGGCTCACCGCTTTCATATCCAGCAGCTTCTCGAACCGCTGGGCGCGCAGCCGGGTGGACTTCAGGGTCGCCTGGGCGCGCGCCAGCTCGGCCCGGGCGCTCTCCACATCCGCCTGGTAGAGGCTGTCGTCGATGCGGTAGAGCGGCTCGCCTTTTTCCACCAGCTGGCCTTCCTCGAACAGCCGCTCTTCGATGATGCCGTTGACCTGCGGGCGCACCTCGGCCACCTGGTGCGGGGTGGTGCGGCCGGGCAACTCGCTGGTGATGGTGAACGGCTCCGGTTCAACGGTGATAAAGCCGGCTTCCGGCGGCGGCCGGTCGCCGCCCGCCTGGTCGTCGCCGCCGCAGGCCGCGAGGGCGAGACTGAGAAATAGGGCAATCGGTAAAGCAACCGGAGCTGTGCGCATGGGAACCTCGGTTTTTCTATTAAAAGCGGATGGAAAAACAGCTTGGGAGTATACATACATTCAAAAACGTATGTATAGTGAATAAAGGATGAATCCTTAGCCACGAACGACCCAGGAGCAGCCGATGGCCAGGCGCACCAAGGCGGAAGCCCTCGAAACCCGCGAGCAGATCATCGATGCCGCCGAGCGCGTGTTTCACAAGAAAGGGGTGTCCCGCTCTTCCCTGAGTGACATCGCCGAGGAGGCGGGCGTCACCCGTGGTGCGATCTACTGGCACTTCAAGAACAAGCACGACATCTTCGTCGCCATGACCGAACGGCACCGTCTGCCCATGGAATCCCTCTCCCAACAGGCGGAAAGCCCGGACGAGACCGACCCGCTGGGCAAGCTCCGCGAGCTGCTGGTTTACGTGCTCCACGATACCGTGCGAGATCCGTGCCGGAAACGCGTGTTTGAAATTATCTTCCACAAATGCGAGTTCACCGCCCAGACCGACCCGCTCATGGCCCGCCAGCAGGAAACCTACCTGGACGGCTCGGACAAGATCCGCCGCACCCTCAATAACGCCATCGCCCAGGGCCAGCTGCCCGACACCCTCAACATCGAGCGTGCCATCACCATGTTGCACGTGCAGATGACCGGCATGCTCTACACCTGGCTGCTGATCCCCGACTCCTTCGACCTGGAAGCCGAAGCCGAGCACTTCGTCGACTGCTACCTCGGCAGCCTGCGCGAATGCCCCTCCCTGTCCGGTCAGTAATTTCGGAACATCGTTCCGAAAAATTTGACGCGACCATCCGGTCATGCCACATTTCGGGGCCGATTCGAATGCCAGAATAAACACGAGATAACCTCGAGGAGAGCCCCCCGATGTTGCCCCTTTCCGACCGGGCCCAGGCCCTGTATGACCAGCTCGTCGCCTTCATGGACGCCCATGTGTACCCCGCCGAGGCCGTCTACGCCGAACAGCACGGCAACAGCGGCGACCGCTGGACCCCGCCGCCGATCATCAAGGAACTGAAGAACAAGGCCAAAGCCGAAGGGCTCTGGAACCTGTTCCTGCCGGAAAGCGAGCACGGCGCCGGCCTCAGCAACTACGACTACGCCCACCTGTGTGAAGTGATGGGCCGCAGCGCCATCGCCCCGCAAATCTTCAACTGCGCGGCGCCGGACACCGGCAACATGGAAGTGCTGGCCCGCTACGGCACCCCGGAGCAGCAGGAACAGTGGCTCAAGCCGCTGCTCAACGGCGAAATCCGCTCCTGCTTCTCGATGACCGAACCGGCGGTGGCCTCGTCCGACGCCACCAACATCTGCACCGAGATCAAGCGTGACGGCGACGACTACGTGATCAACGGCCGCAAATGGTGGTCCTCCGGCGCCATGTCCAGCGAGTGCAAGATCGCCATCGTGATGGGCAAGAGCGACCCGGACGCGCCGCGCCACCAGCAGCAGTCACAGATTCTGGTGCCGCTGGACACCCCCGGCGTGAAGATCGAGCGCGCCCTGCATGTGTTCGGCTACGACCACGCGCCCAAGGGCCACGCGGAAATCACCTTCACCAATGTGCGGGTGCCGGCCCGCAACCTGATTCTCGGCGAAGGCCGCGGCTTCGAAATCGCCCAGGGCCGCCTGGGCCCGGGCCGCATCCACCACTGCATGCGCTCCATCGGCGTCGCCGAGCGCGCCCTGGAAGCCATGTGCAAGCGGGTGGAAGAGCGCGAAGCGTTCGGCCGCAAGCTCTCCCAGTTCGACTCGATCCGCAAGAACATCGCCCGCTCGCGCCTGGAGATCGAGCAGGCCCGGCTGATGACCCTGAAAGCGGCGCACATGATGGACACCGTCGGCAACAAGGTGGCCCGCCAGGAAATCGCCATGATCAAAGTGATCGCCCCGGAAATGGCCGCCAACGTGGTCGACCGCGCCATTCAGGTGCACGGCGCCCTGGGCGTCTGCCAGGACACCTTCCTGGCCAGCGCCTGGGCCAACCTGCGCACCCTGCGGCTGGCCGACGGCCCCGACGAAGTGCATCTGGACTCCATCGCCAAGCTGGAACTGGGCCGTTACCGATAACAAGAACCGATGCAGGATGCAGGATTCAGGATACAGCGCGGTCATGGCAGAGCCGCCTTGACGCGCCGTGCCCGCGCACAAACGGTCATGCGCGGGCACGGGCGTGGAACCGCCGATGACGTTTTCCGCGCCTGCATCCTGAATCCTGAATCGTCCGGAGGACATTCTTTATGAGCAAGCTCTTCGATCTGAAAGGCAAGGTCGCCCTGATCACCGGCTCCACCAAGGGCATCGGCAAGGCGATCGCCGAGGAAATGGCCGCCGCCGGCGCCAAGGTGGTGATCTCCAGCCGCAAGCCGGAGCCCTGCCACCAGGTCTGCGAGGCGATCAAGGCCGCCGGCGGCGAGGCCATCGCCGTGCCCTGCAACGTGGGCAGGAAAGACGACCTGATGAACCTGGTCGACGAAACCCTGGCCGCCTTCGGGCGCATTGATATTCTGGTCTGCAACGCCGCCACCAACCCGGTCTACGGTCCCACCTCCGAGCTCACCGACGAGGCCTGGGACAAGATCATGGACACCAACGCCAAGGGCACCTTCTGGCTGTGCAACCGGGTACTGCCGGAAATGGACAAGAACGGCGGCGGCAACGTGATCATTATTTCCAGCATCGCCGGCCTGCGCGGCAACGCCACCATCGGCACCTACGGCGTCTCCAAGGCCGCCGAAGCGGCCCTGGCGCGCAACCTGGCGGTGGAGTGGGGCCCGCGCAACATCCGCGTCAACAGCATCGCCCCCGGCCTGGTGCGCACCGACTTCGCCAAGGCGCTCACCGAGGACCCGGTGCGCCGCCAGCGCGCCGAAGAGCGCACCCCGGTGCGGCGCATCGGCGAGCCGGTGGACATCGCCGGCGTGGCGCTGTTCCTGGCCAGCCCTGCCAGCGCCTACGTCACCGGGCAGACCATCGTCGCCGACGGCGGCGAAACGATTTGTTAGCGACCGGCATTATGGAACAGCTCTTGTGGGAGCGGGCCCTGCCCGCGAAAGGCCGGTAACGCCGGCCGGCAGGATACCAGAGGCTTTATAAAGCGGATTACCAACAAGGTCTCTGGAATCCTGCCGGGTGGCTTCGCCACCCTTTCGCGAGCAGGCTCGCTCCCACAGCGGCGCCGCGAACTTGATTCGAGGAAGAGTTATGGAAGGTCAACCGGAAATCGTCCCTGTGCTTGAGGCGCACCGCCTTGATGAGGCGCGTCTCGCCGAGTACCTGGAACAGCACAATCTGCTCGACGGCGCGCTCAAGGTGCGCCAGTTCCAGGGCGGGCAGTCCAACCCCACCTACTTGCTGCAGAGCGGCGACCGCGAGTACGTGCTGCGCAAGAAGCCGCCGGGCAAGGTGCTGCCGTCCGCCCACCAGGTGGACCGGGAATACCGCGTCATGAAGGCGCTCGGCGAACACAGCGAGGTGCCGGTGCCGGCCATGCACCTGCTGTGCGAAGACGATGACGTGATCGGCACCAGCTTCTACGTGATGGATTTCGTGCCCGGCCGGGTGTTCACCCAGCCGCAGCTGGAAGCCCTGCCCAAGGATCAGCGCGCCGACCTCTACAACGACAAGATCGACACCCTGGCCAAGCTGCACAGCGTCGACTACCAGGCCGCCGGCCTGGGCGATTTCGGCAAGCCCAAGGGCTACGTGGAGCGCCAGGTGAAGCGCTGGAGCGCCCAGTACGAAGCCTCCAAGACCGATGAAATGCCGGCCATGGACAACCTGATGGCGTGGCTGGCGGACAATATTCCCCAGGACGACAGCGCCGCCATCGCCCACGGCGACTTCCGCCTCGGTAACCTGCTGGTGGATAACCGCACCCCCGATGTGGTGGCGGTGCTCGACTGGGAACTGGCCACCATCGGCCACCCGCTCGCCGACCTGGCCTACTGCTGCCTGCCGTACCACATGCCCCACGGCGTCAACGGCGTGCGCGGCCTCGACGGCCTGGACCTGCGCGCCCGCGGCATCCCCGACGAGCAGAGCCTGCTGCAGCGCTACTGCGAAGGCGCCGGCCGCGACGGCATCAACGACTGGCCGGTGTTCCTGGCCTTTGCCTTGTTCCGTTCCGCCGCTATTCTGCAAGGCGTTTACGCCCGCGCCCTGCAAGGCAACGCCAGCAACCGCAACGCCCTGGAAGTGGGCAAGCGGGCCGGCCTGATCGCCGAGCGCGGCTGGCAGATCGCACGCACACATAAATGACAGGTAACAGTGAACAGTGAACAGTGAACAGTGAACAGTTAATAGTTGGGCGGCTCCGTGGCACGGCTTTAGCGACGCAGCCGCCCCGCTATTCACTATTAACTGTTAACTATTAACTTTTTTCGGGGTTTATATGAGGCCGTTTGGCAGGATTTTGTTGACCAATGATGACGGCATCGACGCGCCGGGCCTGAAGGTCGCCGAGGACATCGCCGCGCAGCTCGCCGAGGAAGTCTGGGTGGTGGCGCCGGAGCACGACCAGAGCGGGGTGGGGCAGGGCATCTCGCTGCACACGCCGCTGCGGGTCTACCACCACGGCGAGCGGCGCTTCGCGGTGTCCGGCACGCCGGCGGACTGCGTGATGTTCGCCATGGCGGAGTGGTTCGAGGAGGAAGCGCCGGATCTGGTGCTCTCCGGCGTCAACTGCGGCGCCAACCTGAGCGATTCGGTGATGTATTCGGGCACCGTCGGCGCGGTGCTCGCCGCCGCCCACCTGGGCCTGCCGGGCATCGCCCTGAGCCAGGCGTTCGTCGACCGCGCCGCCATCGATTACGCGCCCACCACCCGCTACGCCGCCGGTCTGATCCGCGAGCTGTGGCAGGCCGGCGCCGACCGCGACGGCTACCAGCGCGCCTGCTGGAACATCAACTTCCCCGACCTGCCGGTGGCGGAGCTGCGCGGCAGCCGCTTCACCCGGCAGATCGGCGGCGGCATCGCCGGGCCGCGCCTGGTGCACGGCACCGACGGCCGCGGGCTGGCCTACCACTGGCTGTCGTTCGAGCGCCGTCCGTCCAGCATCGACCACCCGCAATCCGACGTGGTCGCCCTGCGCGATGGCCACATCTCGGTGATGCCCCTGCAGCCGACACGCTGCGACGATGTACTGGCTGACGAATGCTTTAAAGAAGGCGACCGGCCTTTGCCCCGCTAAGGTAAGAGCGAAGCACCTTGTGGGAGCGGGCCTTGCCCGCGAAAGGGTGGCCTTCAGCCACCCGGCAGGATCCCAGAGAGGCTGTTTGTGCGGCCGTTAGAGTAATCTCTGGCATCCTGCCGGGAGCTGCGCTCCCTTTCGCGGGCGGGGCCCGCTCCCACAGGATCCGCTTCCACGGGCCAAATGCGAAACCATATTCCAAAATAGTATTGACGCCCCAGGGGCGCCATGTCAGATTGACCGCTTGGTCAACTTCAGTATCGGTTATGTATCCGCGTTAACAAAAGCGCGGGTCAGGGTCCGGTACTGTCCGCGTCTCCGCGGGCCTTACAACAATCCAAACGGCCGGCACCGGTTTTCCGGTGCCGGCCGTCGATATAGAAAATATATAGGGAGAGCACAGGCATGTTTGATCGGCATTTTGCCGTCTGGCCGGAGGGGCTGCCTCGCCAGCTCAAGCTTCCGGAAACCAGCCTTTACAGCAACCTCGAAATTTCCGCGCTGCGCTACCCGGATGAGAACGCGATCATCTACTACGATGCGCCCATCACCTACCGGGAACTCAAGCAGCAGGTGGACGCCCTGGCCGGCGAACTGCAGCACCTGGGCGTGGAAAAAGGCGACCGGGTGATGCTGTTCATGCAGAACGCACCGCAGTTCATCATCGGTTACTACGCCATTCTGCGCGCCAACGCCATTGTCGTGCCGATCAACCCGATGAACCGCAGCGCCGAGCTCGAGCACTACCTGCAGGACACCCAGGCCTCCGTGTGCATCTGCAGCCAGGAAGTGTTCCCGCACATCGAACCGCTGATCGGTCATGAGCGTCTGCGCCATGTGATCGTCGCCGCCTACAGCGACTACATTCACCCGCAGACCGACCTCGACCTGCCCGCCGAGGTGGCCGCCCCGGCGCAGCCGCTCTCCACCGCCGGCACCATCGCCTGGGGCGACGCCCTGGGCGCCGGTCACCAGCCCGGTGAACTGCTGGTGGGCCCGGACGATCTGGCCGTGTTCCCCTACAGCTCCGGCACCACCGGCGCGCCCAAGGGCTGCATGCACACCCATCGCTCGGTGATGGCCACCTGCGTGCACGGCGCCGCCTGGCGCTCCGGCGGCGGCCGCGAGGGCGTGACCCTGTCGACGCTGCCGTATTTCCACGTCACCGGCATGCAGGGCGCCATGAACGGCCCCATTTTCGTGGGCTCCTGCATCGTGCTGATGACCCGCTGGGACCGCCGCACCGCGGCCAAGCTGATCGAGCGCTACCGGGTCACCAGCTGGACCAACATCGTCACCATGGCCATCGATCTGCTTTCCGACCCGGACGTGGAAAGCTTCGACCTGTCCAGCCTCGAGAACATCGGCGGCGGCGGGGCGGCCATGCCCGAAGCGGTGTCCGATAAGCTGTTCAAGCTTACCGGCCTGCGTTACATCGAAGGGTACGGCCTGTCCGAAACCATCGCCGCCACCCATATCAACCCCTCCGAAAAACCCAAAAAGCAGTGTCTGGGCATTCCGGTCTTTGACGTGGATTCACGGGTGATCGACGTGGACACCGGCAAGGAAATGGGCGTCGGCGAAGTGGGCGAGATCATCTCCCGCGGGCCGCAGATCTTCCAGGGTTACTGGAACCGCCCGCTGGAAACCCAGAAAGCCTTCATCGAAATCGACGGCGAACGTTTCTTCCGCACCGGCGACATGGGCTACTACGACGAAGAGGGCTACTTCTTCATCGTCGACCGGGTGAAACGCATGATCAATGCGTCCGGTTTTAAAGTTTGGCCCGCCGAGGTCGAAAGTCTTATGTACCGGCATCCCGCGATCCAGGAAAGCTGTGTCATCTCCGCACCCCACGAGCGCCGCGGCGAAACCGTGAAAGCCTGTGTGGTGCTGGCCGCCGACCACAAGGGCAAGGTCAGCGAAGACGAGATCATCGCCTGGTGCAAGGAACAGATGGCCGCCTACAAGGTGCCTCAGATCGTCGAGTTCCGCGATGAGCTGCCGCGCTCGCCCACCGGCAAGGTGATGTGGCGCGCGATGCAGGAAGAGGAATGGGCTGAACAGCAACAAAAAGCCTGACAATTCCAAAAACTCAAAAAAGCTGAAACAACTTCCCGCAGTTCGACCGACGCGGATGGGACCTCGCCGCTCGCTGGGAGGTTGTTTCTTAAATAACACGAACAGGAGGCTCAGCCTTGGACGCGTTTCTTCAGCAAGCGCTTAATGGCCTCACCCTGGGCAGCATCTACGGCCTCGTGGCCCTGGGTCTGACCCTGGTGTACGGCATTTTGCACGTTCCCAACTTTGCCCACGGTGCTCTCTACATGGTGGGCGCCTACATCAGTTACTACATCATGGTGGATCTGGGGCTCAACTACTGGATCGCCATGCTCGGCGCCGGCCTTTTCGTGGCCGTGCTGTCGGTGCTCTGTGAACGCCTGGTCTTCCACCCGCTGCGGCACGCGCCGCCGATCCACGACAAGATCGCCGCCATCGGCATCCTGTTGTTCCTGGAAGCGGTGGTGCAGATGCACTGGGGCTCCGATTTCCGCCGCATGCCGACCCCCTACACCGGCATCCTCGAGTTCGGCGGCCTGGTGCTGCCGGCCCAGCGGCTGCTGATCATCGTCGGCGCCTTCTCGATCATGGGCGCGCTGCACCTGTACCTGAAGAAGACCATGACCGGCTCCACCATCATCGCCATGGCGCAGAACCGGGAAGGCGCTTTCCTGGTCGGCATCGACGCCAACCGCGTCGCCATGATGACCTTCGCCATCGCCGGTTTCCTGGCGGCGGTGGGCGCCAGCCTGTTCGCGCCGATCAACCTGGTCTACCCGGCCATGGGTCACCTGGTGATCATGAAGGCCTTCGTGATCATTATTCTCGGCGGCATGGGCAGCATCCCCGGCGCCATCGTCGGCGGTCTGATCATCGGTTTCGCCGAAGCGCTGGGCGGCTACTACGTCTCCAGCACCTATAAGGATCTGATTGCCTTTGTTCTGCTGGTGGTGATTCTCTCCATCAAGCCCACCGGCCTGTTCACCAAGGGGGTGCGCTAATGGATCGCATTGCCAACTTCTTCGCCAGCCCGGCCATGAAAGTGGTGCTGCTATTGGCTGCTTTGATTTTCCCGTTTGTCGGCTCTGAATATTACACCTATGTTATGGCTCAGGCCTTTATCTGGGCCATCGCCGTGTACGGCCTGAACATCATCACCGGCTTCTGCGGCCAGCTGAACCTGGCCCACGGCGGCTTTTTCGCCATCGGCGCCTATGTGGTGGCGATTCTCACCGTGGACCACGGCTGGGCGTTCTGGCCCGCCTTTATCGCCTCCGGCGTGTTCTCGGCGGTGTTCGGTTTCCTGGTGGGCATCGTGTCCCTGCGCCTCAAGGAGCACTACTTCGCCATCTTTACCCTGTGCGTGGGCTTCATCATCTACCTGCTGCTGGATAAGTGGGAAGAACTTACCCACGGCTCCCTGGGCATCATCAACATCGCGCCGCCGGAAGGCTTCGGGCTGATCGATTTCACCCGCACCATTCCGTTCTACTACCTGGTGCTGTTCTTCCTGGTGCTGGCGATCGTGCTGTTGAGCCGGATTTCGAGCTCGCTATTGGGCCGGACTTTTCTGGCGATTCGTATCAGTGACGACCTGGCGCAGTCCCTGGGCATCAACCTGATGCGCAACAAGGTCCTGGCGTTCGTGCTCTCCACCGTCTACGCCGGCCTCGCCGGTGGTCTGTACGCCGGTGTATTTCGTTTCATCGGCCCGGACATGGCAGAGGTGGTGCACACCTTCGACATCATCACCTACCTGCTGGTGGGCGGTATCGGCACCCTGATGGGCCCGCTGGTGGGCACCATGATGATCACCTGGTTGACCCAGGCGGTGCAGTCCTTCGAGGAGTACCGGATGATCGTCTTCGGTCCCCTGCTGGTACTGCTGGTGATCTTCATGCCCAAGGGCGTGGTCGGCACCTTCCTGACCTGGCGCGGCCGCCGTCTGGCGAGCAAAGCGCCGGCCAAAGAGGGCCAGACCCGTGTCGGCGACAGCGCCACTTCGTCCAAGGAGGCCAGCGACAATGCTTAAGATCAATAATCTCACCAAGCGCTTCGGCGGCCTGGCGGCGGTCAACGACGTGAGCGTGGAATTCGCCGCCGGCCAGATCAACGCGATCATCGGCCCCAACGGCGCCGGTAAGACCACCTTCTTCAACCTGGTGGCCGGCGCCATGCCGCCCACTTCCGGCAGCATCGAGTTCAACGGCATGGACGTCACCGGCATGGCGCCGGACCGCATTGCCCGTCTCGGTATCGCGCGGACCTTCCAGACCACCAAGCTGTTCGAACAGTCCACGGTGCTGGATAACCTGATCGTCGGTCACCGGCTGCGTACCCAATCGCGGCTCTGGGACGTGATCATCAACTCCAAGCGGCTGCGCGACGAAGAGAAGAAGTGCCGGGCGAAAGCCGCCGAGGTGCTGGACTTCGTCGGTCTCAGCCATATCGGCCACCGCTACATCGCCGACACCACCCAGGAAGAGCGCAAGCGGGTGGCGTTCGCGCTGGCCATGGCCACCGATCCGGAACTGGTGCTGCTGGACGAACCGGCCGGCGGCATCAACCCGGAAGAGACCGAAAACCTGGCGGCGCTGATCCGCAAAATGGTCGACCACGGCATCACCGTGTGCCTGATCGAGCACAAAATGGACATGATCATGAGCCTGGCCGACAAGATCATGGTGTTGGACCACGGCGAGAAGATCGCCGAAGGCACGCCGGAACAGATCAAGACCAATCCGGTGGTCATCGAAGCTTATCTGGGGAGTGAAGAAGATGTTGAAGCTTGAGAACGTGGACGCCAAGTACGACAGCTTCAAGGCCCTGGACGGCGTTTCCATGAGCGTGGAGCAGGGCGAGCTGGTGGTACTGCTGGGCGCCAACGGCGCCGGCAAGAGCACCCTGTTCAACACCATCAGCGGTCTGCTCAAGGCGTCCGCCGGCAAGATCACCCTCAACGGCGAGGACGTGACCGGCCGCAAACCCTCCGCGCTGGTGCAGGCCGGCGTGGTGCAGTGCCCGGAAGGCCGCAAGCTGTTTCCCGAAATGTCAGTGCTGAAAAATCTCTGGCTGGGGGCCTACGTACACCGCCGTGATAAGGCGGGTATGAAAAAAACACTTGAGCATGTCCTTGCAATGTTCCCTATTTTAGACGAGAAAAAGGATCAGCCCGCCGGTTCCCTGAGTGGCGGTCAGCAGCAGATGGTGGCGATCGGCCGTGCCCTGATGGGCCGTCCCAAGCTGCTGATGCTGGATGAGCCGTCGCTGGGTCTGGCGCCGCTGGTGGTCAAGCAGGTGTTCGAAGCCGTGCAGGCCATCAACAAGGAAGGCACCTCGGTGCTGCTGGCGGAGCAGAACGCGTTCGCGGCACTGAAAATCGCCACCCGTGCCTACGTGATGGAAAACGGCCGCCTGGTAATGGAAGGCGACCGCGATGCCATGCTGGGTAACGAAGCGGTACGCAAAGCTTACATCGGCGCCTGAGGGCGCCGTGCAACACACTTATTTTCCGACCACATCCCAAACAATAAAGAAAGGGAGAGAAAGAGCATGAAAGTATTGAAATCCTTCCGTCGTCTGGCCGCCGCCAGCGCCGTAGCCCTCGCCGTCGGTGGCGCGGCCCACGCCGACGAAGTGAACATCGGCTTCACCGGCCCGCTCAGCGGCGGTGCCGCTCTGTACGGTGAGAACACCCTGGAAGGCCTGCGCATGGCCGCCGAGGAAATCAACGCCGCCGGCGGTATCACCGTCGATGGCGAAGAGTACACCATCAACATCCAGTCCCTGGACGACAAGTACTCGCCCAGCCAGGCGGCCGTCAACGGCAAGCGTCTGGTGCAGCAGTACAACGCGCCGGTGATCTTCACCCCGCACTCCGGCGGCACCTTCGCCCTGCAGGCGTTCAACGAGCGTGACGGCTTCCTGGTGATGTCCTACACCTCCGTGCCCGCGGTGACCGCCAAGGGCAACAAACTGACCGTGAAGATTCCGCCCAACTTCACCGACTACATCGAGCCGTTCTCGCGCATCACCATGGACCGCTTCGGCAACAAACTGGGTGTCGCCAACGCCACCCACGACTACGCCAAGTACTGGACCAAGGAGTTCGTGCCGGTATGGCGTGAGCTGGGCGGCGAAGTGGCGGCCATGAACCCGATGGACTACAACAAGTCCGCGGACTTCTACACCGGCGTCAGCAAGGTGCTGTCCGAGGATCCCGACGTGATGTTCGTCGGCGGCGCCTCCGAGCCCACCGGTCTGGTGGTGCGTCAGGCCCGTGAACTGGGCTTCGAGGGCGGCTTCATCCTGATGGACCAGGCCAAGATGGACGAAGTGGCCAAGGTATCCGGCGGCATCAAGTCCCTGGAAGGCTCCGTGGGCGTGGTACCCCTGGACAAGTACGAGAACGAAGGCGCCAAGCTGTTCCTCGAGAAGTGGCAGAAGGACCACAACGGCGTGGCCACCTCCGAGACCGCGTACAACTACTTCGCCATGTACCTGATCGCCCAGGCGATGCAGGAAGCCGGCACCGTGGACGACGCCAAGGCGATCCGCGCCGCGATCCCGGCCGCCATGGAGAAAGTGTCCGTGGAACATAACCCGTACGACGTGGACGGCATCGACGAAGCCGGCAACCTGGGCGCCGACCCGCAGATCGCCGAAGTGGTCGACGGCGAAGTGGTGCTGCGCAAGTTGTCCGAAATCACCGAGTAAACGCCGCGCCTCACACTGTGAAGCAACGCCGGGAAAGGGCACCCTGTGAGGTGCCCTTTTCGGTTAAAGAAAGGCTGTGCGAGCGGGCTTGTGCGAGCGGGCCCTGCCCGCGAAAGGGTGGCTTTAGCCACCCGGCAGGATACCAGAGACGCTGTTTGTGCCGCCGTTAAGCGTCTCTGGTATCCCGCCGGCAAGCGGAGCTTGCCTTTCGCGGGCAAGGCCCGCTCCCATAGGGTGTAGCCAACAACAGAGTTGGTCCGCTAGATAAAACCTAATTCCGAAATAATTGATAATGGCCCGGATTTTCTTATACTGAAGCGTCCGGGAGAGAACCGTTTCCACGGGATGCGCGGCGCCGTCGCGGCCCCTCCGGCCGCCGCACCGCGGGTCCCCCGCTGAAGGAGGAATCATGAGCGAGGTAGTGAGCTACCGTCTTGAAGGCGACATCGGTGTTATCGGCGTCGACTATCCGCCGGTCAACGCCCTGGGTCAGGGTGTACGCGAAGGGCTGGTCAACTGCCTGCGCCAGGGCCTGGAAGACGACCAGGCCAAAGCCCTGGTGGTGATCGGCGAAGGCCGCACCTTCCCCGCCGGCGCCGACATCCGCGAATTCGGCAAGCCGCCCGCCGGGCCCGCCCTGCCGGACGTGATCAGCGAATACGAAAGCAGCGACAAGCTGGTGATCGCCGCCATCCACGGCACCGCCCTGGGCGGCGGCCTGGAAGTGGCCCTGGGCTGCGACTACCGCGTCGCCCTGGAATCCGCCAAGGTCGGCCTGCCGGAAGTGAAGCTGGGCCTGCTGCCCGGCGCCGGCGGCACCCAGCGTCTGCCCCGTCTGGTCGGCGCCAAGGCCGCCCTGGACATGATCGTCGGCGGCAACCCGGTGAAAGCCAAGGACGCCTTCAAGGTCGGCATCGTCGACGAAGTGGTCGGCGGTGATCTGCTCGAAGGCGCGCTCGCCTACGCCCGCAAGCTGGTGGCCGACAACGCCCCGCTGCGCAAGATCCGCGACCTGGACGTGAAGAAGGAAGACGCGGACCTGTTCACCAACTACGAGAAGTCCATCGCCCGCAAACAGCGCGGCTTCAAAGCGCCGTTCCATTGCATCAAAGCGGTCCAGGCCGCCGTGGAACTGCCCTTCGACGAAGGCATGAAGCGCGAGCGCGAGCTGTTCGCCGAGCTGCTGGTGAGCCCCGAGTCCCGCGCCCAGCGCCACGTCTTCTTCGCCGAGCGCGAAGTGGCCAAGGTACCGGGCCTGCCCAAGGACACCGCCAAGCGTGACGTGAAAAGCGCCGCCATCATCGGCGCCGGCACCATGGGCGGCGGCATCGCCATGAACTTCGCCAACGCCGGCATCCCGGTGAAGATTCTCGAGGTGAAGGAAGACGCCCTGGAACGCGGCATCGCCGTGATCCGCAAGAACTACGAGAACACCGCCAAGAAAGGCCGCATCACCCAGGAACAGGTGGAGCAGCGCATGGCGCTGATTCAGCCCACGCTCAGCTACGACGACCTGAGCGACGTGGACCTGGTGATCGAAGCGGTGTTCGAGAACATGGACGTCAAGAAAGCCGTGTTCACCGAGCTGGACCGGGTCTGCAAGCCCGGCGCCATCCTCGCCACCAACACCTCCACCCTGGACGTGAACCGCATCGCCTCGTTCACCAAGCGTCCCGAGGACGTGGTGGGCATGCACTTCTTCAGCCCCGCCAACGTGATGAAGCTGCTGGAAAACGTGCGCGGCGAGAAAACCTCCGACGAGGTGGTCGCCACCGTCATGGACCTGAGCCGCCGCATCGGCAAGGTCGGCGTGCTAGTGGGCGTATGCCACGGCTTCGTCGGCAACCGCATGCTGCACAAGCGTCAGGCGGAAGCGGTACAGCTGGTCAACGAAGGCGCCAACCCGGCGCAGGTGGACAAAGTGCTGTTCGACCTGGGCTTCCCCATGGGCCCGTTCGCCATGTCCGACCTGGCCGGCATGGATGTGGGCTACCGCATCCGCGAAGAGCTGCGCAAGGAAGACCCGGACAACGCACCGCCGCGTAACTGGACCGACGATCTGGTGGAGCAGGGCCGTCTCGGTCAGAAGACCCAGGCCGGCGTGTTCGACTACAAGGAAGGCGACCGCACCCCGGTGCCTTCATCCGAAGTCGACGCCTTGATCGCTAAATTCCGCGAAGAGAACGGCATCCAGTCCCGGGACATCTCCGACCAGGAAATCCTCGAGCGCTGCATGTACATCATGGTCAACGAGGGCGCCAAGATCCTGGAAGAGGGCATCGCCGCCCGCCCGCTGGACGTGGACGTGATCTGGATCTACGGCTACGGCTTCCCGGTGTACCGCGGTGGCGTCCTGTTCTGGGCCGATTCCGTGGGCCTCAAGACCATTTACGACAAGGTGAGCCAGATTCACCAGGAAACCGGCTCCGACACCTGGAAGCCGGCCGCGCTGCTGGAAAAACTGGCTAAAGAAGGCAAGGGCTTCTACAGCTGAACGCGAAGCCCCTAAGCCGCCTAAGACACAGAGGTTATTATGGACATTAATTACACCGCCGAAGAGCGCGCCTTCCGTGACGAAGTGCGTACCTTCCTGAACGAAAAGCTGCCCAAGGACATTTCCAGCAAGGTGAAAGAGCACAAGCGCCTTGGCAAGGAAGACACCATCCGCTGGCAGAAAATTCTCAACGAGCAGGGCTGGCTGGCCCTGCACTGGCCGAAAGAGTACGGCGGCACCGGCTGGAGCCCGATCCAGAAGCACATCTTCGAAGAAGAGTGCGCGGAAGCCGGCGCCCCCACCGTGCTGCCGTTCGGCGTCAACATGGTCGCCCCGGTAATCATCAAGTTCGGCACCCAGGAACAGAAAGACTACTACCTGCCGCGCATCCTGCGCAGCGACGACTGGTGGTGTCAGGGTTACTCCGAGCCGGGCGCCGGTTCCGACCTGGCCGGCCTGAAAACCCGCGCCGTGCGCGACGGTGACCACTACATCGTCAACGGCCAGAAGACCTGGACCACCCTGGGCCAGCACGCCAACATGATTTTCTGCCTGGTGCGCACCGACCCGGACGCCAAGAAACAGGAAGGCATCTCCTTCCTGCTCATCGACATGGAGAAAAGCGAAGGCATCACCGTGCGTCCGCTGATCACCCTGGACGGCGAGCATGAAGTCAACGAAGTGTTCTTCGACGACGTCAAAGTGCCGGTGGAAAACCTGGTCGGCGAAGAGAACAAAGGCTGGACCTGCGCCAAGTACCTGCTCACCTTCGAGCGTACCGGCATCGCCGGCGTGGGCAGCTCCAAGGCCGCTCTCGCACACCTCAAGCAGGTGGCCCGCGAGCAGCAGGTCAACGGCAAGCCGCTGATCGAAGAGCCGCACTTCCGCAGCCGCCTGGCGGACGTGGAAATGGAGCTGATGTCCCTGGAAATGACCAACCTGCGCACCGTGGCCGCCGCCGAAGCCGGTGGTGTACCTGGCGCGGAAAGCTCCTTCCTGAAAATCATGGGCACCGAGCTGCGCCAGGAGATCACCGATCTGTTCCGCCGCGCCGCCGGCCCGCACGCGCTGCCGTTCCTGCCGGAACAGCTGGCCGGTGATTTCGACGGCGAGACCGTCGGCCCCGAGTTCGCCGGGTCCGTGGCCAGCCGTTACTTCAACTTCCGCAAGCTCTCCATTTTCGGGGGCTCCAACGAAATTCAGAAGAACATCATCTCCAAGATGATTCTCGGTCTGTAAGGAGACGAACATGGATTTCAAATTCAGCGACGAGCAGCGCATGCTCGAAGAGACCGTGGGTCGTCTGGTCCGTGACAGCTACACCTTCGACGCCCGCAACAAGGCACTGGAATCAGAGCACGGCTTCAGCACCGACACCTGGACCCAGTTCGCCGAACTGGGCCTGCTGGGCGTGCCGTTCTCCGAAGAGGCCGGCGGCTTCAACGGCGGCGGCCCGGAACTGATGGTAGTGGCCGAAGGCTTCGGCCGCGGCCTGGTGGTGGAACCCTACCTGGCCACCGTGGTGCTTTCCGGCGTGCTGATCGACAAGCTCGGCAACGACGCCCAGAAAGAGCAGTACCTGCCGGCCATCATCGGCGGTGAAACCCGCTTCGCCCTGGCCAACTACGAAACCAAGGGTCGCTACGACCACCGCTTCGTGGAAACCAGCGCCAAGAAAGACGGCGACGGCTATGTGATCAACGGCGAGAAAGCCGTGGTCCTGCACGGTGACAGCGCCGACCAGCTGGTGGTGATCGCCCGCACCGGCGGCAGCGGCAACGACAAAGACGGCCTCAGCGCCTTCATCGTCGACGCCGGCGCCGACGGCGTCAGCCGCCGCGGCTACCCGACCATCGATGGCCTGCACGCCGCCGACATCACCTTTAAAGACGTGAAAGTCGGCGCCGACGCGCTGCTCGGCGACGAAGGCAAGGCCCTCGACGCCCTGGAAGCGACCCTCGACCTGGCGTTGATCACCCTGTGCGCCGAAGCCTCCGGCGCCATGGAAGTGGCCTGCGACCAGACCCTGGACTACATCAAGGAACGCCAGCAGTTCGGCGTGCCGATCGGTAAGTTCCAGGCCCTGCAGCACCGCATGGTGGAAATGCGCATGGAGCTGGAAAAAGTACGTTCCATCACCATGCTCGCCGCCTGCAGCCTCGACGTGGAGCCGCAACTGCGCAAAAAGCGCATCTCCGCCGCCAAGGCCCAGGTCGGCAAATCCGGCCGCAAGGTCGCCGAGGAAGCGATCCAGCTGTTCGGCGGCATGGGCATGATGGAAGAGACCCCGGTCTCCCATTACGCCAAGCGCATCGTCATGATCGACCACTGGTTGGGCGACCGCGAATACCACCTCGGTGTTCTCGAAGACCTGATCGACGTGGACGACCACGCAGCGTGAAAAAGGGCGGCCTTCGGGCCGCCCTTTTTAGTTAACTCGTAGGAGCGGGCCCCGCCCGCGAAAGGGGGCGAAGCCCCCGGCAGGATTCCAGAGCGCTTTATAAGCAGGTCACCAACAACCTCTCTGGCATCCTGCCGGCAAGCAAGCTTGCCTTTCGCGGGCAAGGCCCGCTCCTACAACGCTACTAACAACAATGTTTCTCGGGAGAGCTCCAACCATGACTACCAACCGTCAGATCATTCTCGCCAAACGCCCCACCGGCATGCCCGGTGACGAAAACCTCAAGCTCCAGGAAGGCGCCGTGCCCGAAGTGGGCGAGGGCCAGGTGCTGGTACGCACCATCTATCTGTCCCTGGACCCCTACATGCGCGGCCGCATGAGCGCCGCCAAGTCCTACGCCGCCAGCGTCGAGGAAGGCTCGGTGATGGAAGGCGCCACCGTCGGCCAGGTGGTGGAATCCCGCAGCGGCGACTTCAAGCAGGGCGACTACGTGCTGTGCCCGGGCGGCTGGCAGGAATACTCCGTCAATTCGCCCAAGGCGATGCGCAAGCTGGACCCGGCCCAGGCGCCGATCAGCACCGCCGTGGGCGTGCTCGGCATGCCCGGCTTCACCGCCTACGTGGGCCTGGATGAAATCGGCAAGCCGCAGAAGGGCGAAACCGTGGTGGTGTCCGCCGCCGCCGGCGCCGTCGGCCAGGTGGTCGGCCAGATCGCCAAGCTCAAGGGCTGCCGCGTGGTCGGCGTGGCCGGCGCCGAGGACAAGTGCAAGCACGTGGTCGGCGCCTACGGCTTCGACGCCTGCGTTAACTACAAGGACGCGGACTTCCGCGAGCAGCTCGCCAAGGCCTGCCCGGACGGCATCGACGTCTACTTCGAGAACGTCGGCGGCGAAACCTTTGACGCGGTGATGGAGCTGGTCAACGACTTCGCCCGCATCCCGGTGTGCGGCCGCATCGCCCACTACAACGACACCGCCATGCCGGAAGGTCCGGACCGTCTGCCCGGCTTCATGGGCAAGGTGCTGGTCAAGCGTCTGCTGATCAAAGGCTTTATCCAGTTTGATTACATCAACCGCCAGGGCGACTTCCTGAAAGACATGCCGGCGTGGATCCGCGACGGCAAGGTCAAATACCAGGAAGACGTGGTCGAGGGTCTGGAAAACGCGGTCAGCGCCTTCCAGGGTCTGCTGCAGGGCAAGAACCGCGGCAAGCTGCTGATCCAGGTCGGCGACGACCCGACCAAAAAATAACGGGCACTTCCCATGCCCGAAAATCCCGCCATAGAGCGTCTGTTCGAGCGCTATGGGCCGGCCTATCGATGGTACGCCACCGTCACGGTGATGCTCGGCACCCTGTCCGTGGTGCTGGCCTCCACCATCATCAATGTGGCGGTGCCCACCATCATGGCCGAGTACCGTCTCGAACAGGACCAGGTGCACTGGATCGCCACCGGCTTCCTCGCCGCCATGACCGTGGGCATGCTGCTCAACGCCTGGGCGGTGGCGCGGTTCGGCTCCCGGCGTGCCTTCCTGCTCGCCATGGCGATCTTCATCATTGCCTCGCTGGTGGGCGGCGTCAGCAACAGCTTCGGCCTGCTGGTGCTCGCCCGCGTGGTGCAGGGTGTGACCGCCGGCATGATCCAGCCCCACGCCATGATCACCATCTTCCAGGTGTTCCCGCTGCACAAACGCGGCCAGGCCATGGGCATTTACGGCATGGGCGTGATCCTCGGCCCCGCCATCGCCCCCGCCCTGGGCGGCGTGCTGGTGGACGCCTGGTCCTGGCGGGCGGTGTTCTTCGTGGTGCTGCCCGCCTGCCTGCTGGCCATGGTGATCGCCGGGCGCTTCCTGCCCGACCACCGTGAGGACGAGGCGCCGCGTCTCGACTGGGCCGGGCTGATCCTGCTCAGCCTGGGGCTGGTGGCCACGCTCTGGGCGCTGGCATCGGGCCTGCGGCGCGGCTGGCTGGACCCGCTGCTGTTCAGCGCCCTGCTAGGCGGGCCGCTGCTGTTGGTCCTGTTCGCGCTCTGGCAACGGCGTTGCCCGAACCCGCTGTTCGATCTGCGCGTGTTCGGCGCGCCGGGCTTCACCGGCGGCTTCCTGCTGTCCATCGTCATGGGCGCCGGCGTGTTCGGCTCCACCTATATGATGCCGCTGTACTTCCAGCAGGTGTCCGGGTTCAGCGCCTCCAGCGCCGGCCTCATGCTGATGCCCGCCGGCCTCGCCATGGCGTTCGTGTTTCCGTTCGTCGGCTACCTCACCGACCGCATCCCCCTGGCGCGGATGATCGCCGGCGGCCTGGCGTTCTTCATCGCCAGCATGGTGATGATGCGCGCCGCCGACCAGACCACCGCCGCCGTCTGGCTGGTGGCCTGGGCCGCCCTGGGCCGGGTCGGGCTGGGGCTGATCATGCCGCCGGTGACCACCGGCAGCCTCACGCTGCTGCCGCCGGCGCTGATCCCCCAGGGTTCCGGCATCATTAATTTCGGGCGCCAGACCGGCGGCGCCATCGGCGTCAACCTCAGTGCCATCTGCGTACAATTCTTCAGTGACCGTTACTGGCAAGCTCACCCGGAGGCCGGTCACCCGCACGCCTTCGAGGTCGGCTTCGATGACGCCTTTCTGATGCTTTTAATCGTTTATCTGCTGGCGCTCTGGCCGCTGCGCTCCATGCGGCGAGGGCTTATTGCCAATTAGGAGAGTTTTTCAATGAGTAACCTGAAACCCCACGCCTTGATCATCGGTGCCGGCGCCATCGGCAGCTTCTACGGCGCCATCCTCAAGCGCGCCGGCTGCACCGTCAGCGCCGTGGTGCGTTCCGAATACGACGCCGTCAAAGCGCACGGCTTCCGCTTCGAGAGCCCGCTGGGTGACATTTCCTGGAAACCGGATCACCTCTACAAGGACGGCGACCGCCCGGACAGCACCCCGGACTACGTGATCCTCGCCACCAAGGTCCTGCCCGGCAGCGACCGCGCCGGCCTGGTCCGCCCCTGGGTGGGCGAGGGCACCAACATCGTGCTGATCCAGAACGGCCTCGACATCGAACGGGAACTGGCCGACGCCTTCCCCGACAATCCGATCATCAGCTGCCTGGCGTTCATCGCGGTCAGCCGTGTCGCCCCCGGTGAAATCAAACACAACGCCTACGGCCGGCTGGTCATGGGCCGCTACCCCAGCGGTTTGGACAACCACTGCCAGGCCCTGAGCGACCTGTTCGTGGAAGGCGGCATCGACATCAAACTCACCGAGGAAGTGGTCCGCGAACGCTGGCTCAAATGCGTCTGGAACACGCCGTTCAACCCGCTCTCCGTGCTCGCCAACGGCGCCGACACCTACACCATGCTCGACACCCCCGGCGGCGAAAAACTGGTACGCGAAATGATGCAGGAAGTGATCGACGCCGCCGAAGCCGACGGCCACCCGCTGCCGCCGCAGATCATCGACAGCAACATCGACGGCACCCGCAAAATGCCCGCCTACAAAAACAGCATGGCCCTCGACTACCTCAACGACCGCCCCATCGAGCTCGACGCCATCCTCGGCAACGTGGTCGCCATCGCCCAGAAGCACGGTGTCCCCGTCCCCCGCCTGGAAACCATGCTCGCCGCCCTCCGCATGCGGGCTTAATGACTACAACAAAATCAGCCTCGGCTGACAGAGGAAGCGGCCGTCACGGGCTAGGGTGATACCTCCACCAACAAGGAGGTATCACCATGCCAAGGAAGGCTAAATTTTACCGCTTGCGTAACGGCCGCGCTCGCGGGTCCGGACGCATCTACCTGATTACCATCACCTGCCACGGTCGGCAGGCGCATTTTGCCACGCTACAAAGCGGCCGCTGTTTCGTGCAGGCCCTGCGCGCTACCCGGGCGCACGCTGTCACGCTCGGCTATGTGGTTATGCCTGATCACATTCACTGGTTGCTGGTGTTGCGTGAGCATGCGGATCTGGCCACTACGGTCCAGAAAGCGAAATCCGTTGCTACCCAGCGCTGGCGCCGGGCGGGCAGGGGTGGCAACGAGCGACTCTGGCACGTCGGCTTTCACGAGCGCGCCCTGCGCCGGCAGGACGACCTCGCCGCAATGGCGCGCTACATCGTGGCCAACCCCCTCCGCGCCGGTCTTGTTGATTTCCTCGGCGATTATCCCCACTGGGATTGCGCCTGGCCCCCGGAAAACTTGATTCAGGAGAAATAAGATGATATCTATCATTGGTATATATCATCAGCCTCCGGGAGGCCTCTTGATGACGATGCTAGCCAAAGTATTTATGTCGGGCCGCAGTCAGGCGGTGCGGCTGCCCAAGGAGTTGCGGTTCGAGGGGACGGAAGTGATTGCCCGGCGCTTCGGCAATGGCGTGTTGTTATTGCCAGCGGAAGACCCCTGGGCGGTGATGCGTGAGGCTCTGGACGAGTTCGAGACCGGTTTTGAGATCGAGCGAGAGCAGCCGGACAGTCAACAACGGGACGAACTCTTCCCATGACTGATCCGCTCTACCTGTTGGATACCAACATCTGCATCTACATTATCAACCGCAAACCGGAACGGGTGTTTCAGCATCTGCGAGGGTTGCGGGCGGGGCAGGTGGCGCTATCGAGTGTCAGTGGCGCGGAACTGGCTTTCGGCGTTGCGAAAACCGGATCGCGACGTAATCGTGATGCGCTGGAGAAGTTTCTGGCACCGCTGGATATCCTGCCGTTCGACGAAACCGCCATGGGGCGCTACGGCGAGCTGCGCGCCCACCTGGAGCGCGCCGGCACGCCCATCGGTCCGATGGACACGCTGATTGCGGCGCAGGCGCTGGCTCTCGGCGCCACTCTGGTCACCAACAACCAGCGTGAATTCCAGCGTGTGCCCGATCTCTTCCTCGAGAACTGGGCCGCCTGAGTAATCAGGTGGCGTAGTCGCTGCCGATGCGCTCGAGCTTGCGGAGCAGGGCGGGCCAGGTGAGCTGGCTGGCCATGCCGAGCTGCTTGGACTGGTCGCTGGTGGTGTCGATGGCGGCCTGGGAGGGCAGGTAGGGCTCGCCCTGGCCCAGGGTGCGCACCTGGATCTCGCTGGCCTTCATCAGGAAGTACATGTAGGTGAAGGCTTCCGCCACGGTCTTGCCCACGGTCAGGGTGCCGTGGTTGCGCAGCAGCATCATGTTTTTGTCGCCCAGGTCTTTGACCAACCGCTCGCGCTCGTCCAGGTTCAGCGCCACGCCTTCATAGTCGTGGAAGCTGATGTGGTCCAGGCACAGCATGGCGGTCTGGCTGAGCGGCAGCAGGCCTTCCTTGTGGGCGCTCACGGCGACGCCGTCGGCGGCGTGCAGGTGCAGCACCGCGCCCGCTTCCTCGCGGGCCATGTGCACCGCGCTGTGGATGGTGAAGCCGGCCGGGTTAACCCGGTTGGTGGCGCCGGGATCGACGATCTCACCCTCGGAATCCACCTTGATCAGCGACGACGCGGTGATCTCGTCGAACAGCCAGCCGTAGGGGTTGATCAGGAAATGATGCTCCGGCCCCGGCACGCGCGCGGACAGGTGGGTGAACACCAGATCTTCCCAGCCGTACAGCGCCACCAGCCGGTAGGCGGCGGCCAGGTCCTTGCGCACTTCCCACTCGGCCTGGCTCATCTGGCTCTGGCGAGTCGCGGTAGCTTCGGTCATTGCGGCACCTCTTTTGTTGTGAAATAGTATTTCATTAATATAACAACAGTGTTGATCTTATGTCAGTCGACCACCAACACGCGTTTGCCGCTGAAGGCGTCCTCGATCATGTGCGCGTGCGCCGCCGGCGCATCGCTGAACGGGAAGGTCTTCAAGGGCAGCGGCCGCAGGCGGCCGTTGGCGAACAGCGGTGCCAGGCGGTCGTTGAATACATTGGCGATGGCGATGCGCTTTTCCAGCGGCTGGCTGCGCATGGTCATTGCGGTGAGCGTCTGCCGGCGCTGCATCATGCCGCGCAGGTCCAGCTCGGTCTTGGTGCCGCCCAGCACGCCGATCATCACCAGCGTGCCCTCGATGCGCAGGCCCTTGAGCAGCTGGTTCCAGTCCGGGCCCACCATGTCGAAGATCACCGCCACGCCGTCGCCGGTAATCTCTTTCAAACGCTCGGGCAGGGTGTCGTCTTCCAGCACGCCTTCCACCAGGCCCATGTCGCGGGCGGTGGCCAGGTTGTCCAGGTTGCGGCTCGAGCCGATCGGCCGCGCGCCCAGCGCGTTGGCCAGTTGCACGCCCGCCAGGCCGACGCCGGCGGTGGCCGGGCGCACCAGCACCCACTGTCCCGGCTGCAGGCCGCCTTCCAGGAACATGGCCCGGTAGGCGGTCAGAAACGCTTCCGGAATGGTCGCGCCGGTGGCGAAGTCGATCTCGTCCGGCAGCGTCAGGGTTTCACGCTCGTGGGTCACCAGGTATTCGGAATAGGCGCAGCCCGGAATCAGGCCCATCACCCGGTCGCCGACCTTGCGGCCCATCACCTGGCTGCCCACCGCCTCGATTTCACCGGCGTATTCCAGGCCCGGCACGCTGCTGTCGAAGCCCGGCGGCGCCGGGTAAAGCCCCTTCACTTGCAAGATATCCGCCCGGTTCACGCCCATGGCGCGCACTTTCACGCGCACCTGGTCGGGGCCCGGCTCCGGTGTGGTCATGGACGCCAGCTTGATCGTGTGGTCGTCTTGGATTTGCCACGCTTGCATTCTTCTCTCCCGCTTACGGATGTTGTGTTATGACCGACCCGCTTCGGTACCCGTTCGATCAGGCCCCGGAACCCGGCCAGCGCCGGGAAGTGGCCCCCGGCGTGCATTGGTTGAACTTTCCTCTGCCGTTCGCCCTCGACCACATCAACCTGTGGCTGCTCGAGGACGGCGACGGCTGGACCCTGGTGGACACGGGTTTCTCATCCCGTCACACCCAGGAAATCTGGCGCACCGCCTTCCAGGATGCCCTGGGCGGGCGGCCCATCCACCGTATCATCGTCACCCACTACCACCCGGACCACATCGGTCAGGCCGGCTGGCTGGCGCGGCACTTCCAGGCCCCGGTGTGGATGACCCGGGGCGAGTGGGCGCTGACCACCCAGTTGCACGCGGCCAGCGACCGGGAAATCGGCGACAACTTCCGCGCCTTCTTCGGCCGCCACGGCGTGCCCGGTGACGACCTGGACACCCTGGCCGGGCGCGGCAACACCTTCCGCAAGATTCTGCCGGAACTGCCGCCGCAACCGGAAACCCTGGCCGCCGGCGACGCCGTCACCGTCAACGGCGACACCTGGCGGGTGCACATCGGCCGCGGCCACGCCCCGGAGCACATCTGCCTCTACCGCGAGCGCGACCAGGTGCTGATCAGCGGCGATCAGGTGCTGCCGAAAATCTCCAGCAACCTGACGGTGCGCGCGCTCGACCCGGAGGACGACCCGGTCACCGCCTTCACCGACTCGCTGCGCGCCCTGCGCGACGCCATGGACGAAAACACCCTGGTGCTGCCCGCCCACGGGCTGCCGTTCCACGGCCTGCACGCCCGCGTCGACGATCTCTGCGACCACCACCGCGAGCAGCTCGACGCCGCCGAGGACGCCTGCCGGCAACAGCCGATCACCGCCCACGATCTGCTGCCGGTGCTGTTCAAGCGCAAGCTCGACAGCCACCAGCTCATGTTCGCCATGGGCGAGAGCATCGCCCACCTCAACTGCCTGCTCGCCACCGGCCGCGTCAGCCGCCAGGAGCGCGATGGCCGCCTCTACTTCAGCGCCTGATTGTAGGAGCGGGCCCTGCCCGCGAAAGGCCGGCAAAGCCGGCCGGCAGGATTCCAGAGAGATCGGTGTGTGCCACCCGTTAAAAAGGCCTCTGGAATCCTGCCGGCAAGCAGAGCTTGCCTTTCGCTTGCAGGGCAAGCTCCCACAAAGGCCCGCTCCTACAAAGAACATACCCGCAAGAATGTTTTGTGCATTGTATAAAATGGCTGGGCGGCACTCCGCTGGGCGGCATTCCGCTGGCGGCGCTCCGCCGGCTCAATAAAACGCATCGACCACAAACAACCAGGCGCTGATCAGCGGCAGCAGCAATAAAAAGAACAACCCGTCCCAGCGCCAGGCCAGGGTATAGGGCGAGCGGCCGGTGAGCTGCGCCAGCACCATCATGGCGGCGGTGAACGGCGAGGAGATCATCGCCAGACTCCAGGCGCTCATCAGCGCCACGGCCAGCACCTGCGGCTCCAGGCCGATCACATGGGTGTCGGCGAACAGCCCGGCGATCAGCGTCACCGACACAATCGGGTTGAGCCCCACCTGCGCCAGCAGCAACACGATCAGCATCGCCGCCACCGCCGCCGGCGCGCCGTGCAGGCCGGTGGCGATCAGCAGGTCGCCGAGCCACGCCTGGTCCACCAGCGGAATCAACAAGCCGCCCAGGAACGCCGAGCCGCCCAGCACCGCGATCTCATTGCGGCTGGCGCCGAAGATCAGCCGCGAATGCCGGCCCAGCAGGGTCACCGCCCGCACCACCCCGGTGCCGCCCCCCAGCCGCCGCCGCTGCACCGCCATCCACGCCACCGCGCTCAGCGGGCAGGCGATCAGCACCGCCACCGGCAGCCGCACATCCAGGCCCAGGCTCACCGCGAACACCAGCACGGTGATGCCCAGCGCCAGCGCGATAAAGCGAAACAAGGGTTCCGGCGAGGGGCGCGTCACCACCGGCGCGGTCAGATGGCGCGGCCGCAGCCACCAGTCCAGCGCCCAGCCCAGAACGAACACGATCGCCGCCGTGGGAAAGGCCACCGGCGCCAGCTTCGACCAGCTCAGCTGCGGCATGCTGGAAAGGATCACCGCCAGGGTCACGCCCAGCGGCGACACCAGCGGCGCCAGCGAAAAGCCGCGCAGCATCGCCATGATCATGCGCCGCTCGCGCACCGCCTGGATCGCCCGGTCGCCGCCCGCCGCCTTGAGGCTGTTGCTGCGCTGGATCATGGCGCCGAACAGATTGAGCACGCCGATATTGACGATCATGCCGAACAGGGCGCTGCCCAGGGACAGGGTAGGGTAGCGCCAGGTCGGGCGCTGGCGGATCAGCACCTGGCCGGCGTCGCGGATCAACCGGGAACGCATCGCCGACACCCGCAGCAGCCCCAGGGCGGACACGAAGGTGGCGAAGAAACAGAAGCGGTCCCAGGCGTCGAGCAGAATCGGCAGGGGATCGGCGTGGAAAACCGCCACCGAGGCCGCCAGGGTCAGCGCCACCAGCTGCAGCCCCCGGGCCAGATACCCCTGGCGGGGCCATTGGGTAATCAGATAAACCAAGAGTGCGGGCCGGGCTATCCATAGCCCGAACTCGCTGTCGGCGGTGAGCGCCATCAAGGTGCCGATCATGCAGATCGGCAGGGAAAATCTCAGCATTGTTATTTCACGGATCTTGTGGGAGCGGGCCCAGCCCGCGAAAGGGAGCGCAGCTCCCGGCAGGATCCCAGAGAGGTTGTTTATGTCGCCATTAGAAAGGCCTCTGGAATCCTGCCGGCAAGCAGAGCTTGCCTTTCGCGGGCGAGGCCCGCTCGCACAAGCAAAGCCAGCTTGCCGCTAAGACGCGTCGCGAACCATGCCCCGGGCGATGACGATCTGCTGGATCTGGGTGGTGCCTTCGTAGATCCGGAACAGCCGCACGTCGCGGTAGAAGCGCTCCACCGCGTACTCGGCCATGTAGCCGGCGCCGCCGTGGATCTGCACGGCGCGGTCCGCCACCCGGCCCACCATCTCGGCGCAGAACAGCTTGCAGCAGGAGGCGTCGAGGCTGACGTTCTTGCCGGCGTCCTTGCTGCGCGCCGCTTCCAGCACCATGGAACGGCCGGCGAACGCTTCCGCGCGGGAATCGGCCAGCATCGCCTGAATCAATTGATGGTCCGCCAGCGGCGCGCCGAACTGCTTGCGCTCCATGGCGAAGCGCAGCGCGTCCTCGATCAGACGCTCGGCCACGCCCACGCACACCGCGGAGATATGCAGACGGCCCCGGTCCAGCACCTTCATGGCGGTCTTGAAGCCCTGGCCTTCCTTGCCGCCGATAATGTTCTCGGCGGGCACCCGGCAGTCCTCGAAGGTGATGTCGCAAACGTGGGCGCCTTTCTGGCCCATCTTCACGTCCGGCTTGCCGCGGATCAGCCCCGGCGTGTCGCCTTCCACGATAAAGGCGGTGATGCCGCCGGCGCCCTTGTTGTTCTGGTCGGTGCGCGCCATCACCGTGTACAGGCCGGCTTCCGGGCCGTTGGTGATGTAACGCTTGGTACCGTTGAGAATGTAGTGGTCGCCGTCCTTGTCCGCGCGGGTCTTCAGGCTCGCCGCGTCGGAGCCCACGTCCGGCTCGGTCAGACAGAACGAGCTGATCACTTCGCCGGTGGCCAGGCGCGGCACGTACTTCTGCTTTTGCTCTTCGGTGCCGTCGATCAGAATGCCCTGGGCACCGATGCCGTTATTGGTGCCGAAGAAAGAGCGGAACGCCGGCGAGGTGTGGCCGATCTCGAACGCCACCAGGGCTTCCTCTTCCATGGTCAGGCCCAGGCCGCCGTACTCCTCCGGAATCGACAAACCGAACAAACCCATCTCTTTCATTTCCCGGGCGATGTCCTCGGGAATGGCGTCGTTCTCGGCCACGGATTGCTCCGCCGGAATCAGACGGTCGCGGACGAAACGGTGGATGGTATCGACGAGCTGGTTGAGTACTTCCTGGTCGCGAATCATGGGCGTTGTTCTGTCGTTGGTTTTAGTCAGCGTATTGCATCAAACTCTGTCACGACCTATGCTTTTCGTCAAGTTTCGGAATTGTGTTCCGCTTAGCGGACGAGGACCTTATTCATGCTCGACGCCTACATCTACGACGGTCTGCGCACCCCCTTCGGTCGCCACGCCGGCGCCCTTGCGCCGGTCCGTCCGGACGACCTGCTCGCCGACGTCATCCGCGCCCTGATCGCCCGTAACCCCTTCGACCCCGCCCTGATCGAGGACGTGGTCGCCGGCAACACCAACCAGGCCGGCGAAGACGCCCGCAACGTGGCCCGCCACGCGGCGCTGCTGGCCGGGCTGCCGGAATCCGTGGCCGGCCTCACCGTCAACCGCCTGTGCGGTTCCGGCCTGGCCGCCACCCTGGACGCGGCGCGCATGGTCACCGTCGATGAAGGCCAGCTGGTGATCGCCGGCGGCGTCGAATCCATGAGCCGCGCCCCGTTCGTGATGGCCAAGGCGGAAAGCCCCTACAGCCGCAGCATGCCGATGTTCGATTCCACCATCGGCGCGCGCTTCCCCAACCCCAAGATCCTCAAGCAGTTCGGCGGCGACACCATGCCGGAAACCGCCCAGAACGTGGCCTCCGATCTGGGCATCAGCCGCGAGCAGGCGGACGCCTACGCGGCCCAGTCCCAGCGCCGCTACGAAGACGCCCGCGTGGACGGCTTCTTCAAAGAGGAAATCCTGCCGGTGGAAGTGCCCCAGGGCCGCAAGAAGCCGCCGCTGTCGGTCAGCGAAGACGAGCACCCGCGCCCCGGCACCGGCGTCGATAAGCTCGCCAAGCTGCCCGCCATCGTTGAAGGCGGCGTGGTCACCGCCGGCAACGCCTCCGGCGTTAACGACGGCGCCGGCGCCCTGATCATCGGCTCCCGCGCCGCCGGCGAAAAAGCCGGTATCGCTCCCCGCGCGCGCATCATCGCCGGCGGCGTCGCCGGCGTACCGCCCCGCGTCATGGGCCTGGGCCCGGTGCACGCCTGCAACAAAGTCCTGGAACGCGCCGGTCTCACCCTCGCCGACATGGACGTGATCGAAATCAACGAAGCCTTCGCCGCCCAGGTGCTCGGCTGCTGCAAGCAGCTCGGCCTGCAGGGCGACGATGAGCGCCTCAACCCTAACGGCGGCGCCATCGCCGTCGGCCACCCGCTGGGCGCCTCCGGCGTGCGCGTGGCCCTCACCGCCCTGCGCCAGCTCGAGCGCACCGGCGGCCGCTACGCCCTCGTCAGCCTCTGCATCGGCGTCGGCCAGGGCGTCGCCATGCTCATCGAACGCCAGTCCTGAAGAGCTTGTGCGAGCGGGCCTTGCCCGCGAAAGGCCGGCTTCCAGCCGGCCGGCAGGATCCCAGAGAGCCTGTTTGTGCTGTTAGCGGTGAAGTTCGTCGCGTGATCTTTGGGTAACAGGAAGTTCTTGATCGCTTGCAAGCAGATCAATGCCATCCAGAATCAACGCTCGATCCCGGACTTCGAGAGCACTGAAACACTTGCGCCTGTAGTCGTCGGAGCCTTGAAATTTTTTCAGCGCGTTTTCCAGTGGAACCAGCACGGGATAAGCATCTTCCGCCTTGGCGATGGCCTGTTCGCTCGAACCTTCGTTGAGCCTTAGCACGGCGAGATCGATAAGGTCCCGCGACTCAATGCTGGAGTCGTTCCATCGGTCCGCGTTGGCAAGCAGCTTTTCCGCATACCGGTCGATGGTGCTCAGACAAGGTATATTGAGCCAATCGGGTTGCTCCGGGGATTCCAGGTCGATTCGAGCTTCACAGACGATCTCGAATTTGATCGGCGTGTCATCCGCGACGACTAGAAAGCGAATGCCGTATTGGTCGGCTTTGATATCCCGGGGAAATTCCAGTCCCGTCGTTTTTTTGAAAAGGAACTCGGGCTTGCCCGTGGCTTCCATGACGGCCTTTCGCAATGTTCGGTAGCCGCTGCCCACCGGGCAAAGAAAGTCGATATCTTTGCTCCAGCGATACTCTCCGTGGAGCAACGAAATCAGTGTCCCGCCCCCGAAACAGGCTTCGGCTTCAACAAAAAGGGAAGAGTCGAGGGAGGTCAGGATGTGATGGATTTTACGGTGATGCGGATGATCAAACATCGACCTGGAGCCAAGACCCTTTGCGGGCGGCGAGTTGCTTCACGAACCCGCGCTCCGTGCCTTCCAGATCGGCAAGCACGCCGCGATAGGCCCAGCCCCGCTCGTAACGGTTGAGCATTTCATCGTTTGTAAGCACGCGAACGTTACGCAAATCCCAGCAAATTGCCTCCAAAAAAGGCAGATGCTGTGGTACGCGAACTTCAATGTGCTGTTTCATCTCTGTAACCCTTTGATTTTAAAGGATTTTTTGATCTGGCACTGCTAGCGTCTTCCGCGAGCGGAAGACGCTAGCAGTGCCAGAGTTAAATGTCAATTTGCTCTCTTACACTACACAAAGTGCAGGTGATCGTCCACATACCATAATGACTCCGTGGGCTTGCTATTAGATAGCGCGCTATTTAATATCGCCCTATGAATAATCGCACCGACACCCTGCTCAAGCTCGACCTGCAGGTCTGCTTCGCCCTTTATTCCACCAATCTGGCCATGGCCAAGGTCTACCGGAAACTGCTGCGCGAGCTGGACCTCACCTATCCCCAATACCTGGTGATGATGGTGCTGTGGGAGGAGGGCGCCGACAGCGACGATCCGCTCAGCGTGTCGCGCATCGGCGAGCGCCTGTTCCTGGATTCCGCCACCCTGACGCCGCTGCTCAAGCGCCTGGAAAGCGCCGGGCTGATCGCCCGCCGCCGCGCCGCCGAAGACGAGCGCCGCGTGGAGGTGCGCCTCACCGACCAGGGCCGCGCCCTGCGTGAGCGCGCCGAAGCGATCCCCGAAGCGGCGGCCTGCGCCAGCCAGTGCGAGCCCGAAGAACTGGCGGCCCTGAAAGCCCAGCTCGACGACCTCCGCCAGAAATTATCGTAGGAGCGGGCCCCGCCCGCGAAAGGCCGGCAAAGCCGGCCGGCAGGATTCCAGAGCCGTCTCTCAAACCCAAAGGAGAACCACCATGTCCGTAGACAAAATCCTCTACCAGGCCGAAGCCCGCGCCACCGGCGGCCGTGACGGCCGCGCCGTCTCCAGCGACGACCAGCTCAACGTCAAACTCACCACCCCCAAGGCCCTGGGCGGCACCGGCGGTGAAGGCACCAACCCGGAGCAACTGTTCGCCGCCGGCTACGCCGCCTGCTTCCTCGGCGCCCTCAAGCTGGTCGCCGGCAAAGCCAAGGTGAAGCTGCCCGAAGACACCCACATCGACGGCAAAGTGGGCATCGGCCCCGACGGCCAGGGCTTCGGTCTCGCCGTCACCCTCAGCGTCACGCTGCCCGGCCTGGAGCAGGCGCAGGCCGAAGAGCTGGTCAACACCGCCCACCAGGTCTGCCCGTACTCCAACGCCACCCGCGGCAATATCCCGGTGGACCTGGAAGTACACGTCTAGCTTCCGGCCTGCTAGGCTAGAAGAATTCCCGTTACTCAATACGCAGAGCAGACCATGCAAACTGACCCCAAAGACATGTCGCGATTGGAGAAACTTCAGTCCATGGAGGCGATCTGGGAAGCCCTACACAACGATCTGGGCGAGCTGGAGTCGCCGCAGTGGCACGGTTACGAGCTGGGGGAACGGCAAAAGCGTATTGATGCCGGGCAAGCGTCATTTCTCAGCCTCCAAGAACTAAAAACCAGGAGATAGCTGGTGGGTCTTGTGGGAGCGGGCCCAGCCCGCGAAAGGCAAGCTTGGCTTGCCGGCAAAGGTTGTCCCGCAGGATCCCAGAATCCTTCGTAAGAACCGCTTCTAAGCGGCCGATCAAGTGGCCTCTCTGGTATCCTGCCGGGAGCTTTGCTCCCTTTCGCGGGCTGGGCCCGCTACCACAAGGCCAGTCACCCGTCAGGAGGCACCATGGCGACAGCGATGATCATGCACGAAGCGGGCGGGCCGCAGGTGCTGCGGCCGGAAACGGTCACGGTGGGTGAGCCCGGCCCCGGCCAGGTGCGTCTCAAGCAGACCGCCATCGGCGTCAACTTCCACGACATCTACGTGCGCTCCGGGCTCTACCAGACCCTGACGCTGCCGGGCATTCCCGGACTCGAAGCGGCCGGCGTGGTGGAGGCGGTGGGCGAGGGCGTCACCGCCTTCGCCGCCGGCGACCGGGTCGCCTATACCTCCGGCAACTACGGCGCCTACGCCGACCAGCGCCTGATCGACGCCGGCCGGCTGGTGCGCCTGCCGGACGACATCGACGACGTGCTGGTGGCCGGCATGATGGTGCGTGGCCTCACCGCCCGCATCCTGCTCACCGACGTCTTCCCGGTCCGCGAGGGCAGCGTCATCCTGGTCCAGGCCGCCGCCGGCGGGGTCGGGCAGTTGCTGTGCCAGTGGGCGCGCCACCTGGGCGCCACCGTGATCGGCACCGTCGGCAGCCAGGACAAAGCCGAGCGCGCCCGCCGCCACGGCTGCCACCATGTGATTCTCTACCGGGAACAGAACGTGGTGGACACCGTCAAGCAGCTCACCGACGGCCGCGGCGTGGACGTCGCCTACGACTCCGTCGGCAAGGACACCTTCTACGATTCCCTGGCCTGCCTGGCCCCGCGCGGCCACCTGGTCAACTTCGGCCAGTCCTCCGGCCCGGTGGAACCGCTCGCCATGCCGCGCCTGGCCGCCGGCTCCTTCACCGTGGTGCGGCCGATGCTCGGCCATTACACCGCCGACCCGACCGACCGCGACGCCGCCGCCGACGCCTTCTTTAAGGCCCTGCGCGACGGCATCCTCACCCCCGACGACCCGGTCCGCTACGCCCTCCAGGACGTGGGCCAGGCCCACGACGACATGGAAGCCCGCCGCACCCACGGCGCCGTCGTCCTGATGCCATAGAGATATTGGCGCCGCCCCTGTGGGAGCGGGCCCAGCCCGCGAAAGGCCGGCAAGGCCGGCCGGCAGGATCCCAGAGACCTCTAATAAAAAGGCCCGCCGAAGCGGGCCGTGGTGCGCCCCCAAGGCGCGTAACCGGCAGGCCGGGATCAGGGCGCGCCCGCAGGGCAGCCACCGTCGTAGTCGGTGGGAAAAATCCGTGAGATCAGACCGTGCAGCGCCGGATCGTAGCTCTCCAGCTCCGCACGGGTATTGACGCTGTTGTGCAGCCCGTTAGGCGGATCGGACTCCAGGTTGGTGTTGAACCAGGTCTGCACCCCTTCCGCCCAGTACTCTTCCACGGTGTCGTCGGCGTAGGTGTTCTCGAACAGGTTATTGGCCAGCGCATCGTCGTAGGCGGCCTGCACCTCATCGAGAAAGTCCGGGTCCAGATATTCCAGCGCCATCAGGTCCACCGAGTGGGCGAACTCATGCAGGAAGATGTCCTCGTGCACGCCGCCGGCCTGGTAGGGGTCGTTGCCGTAGCACAGCACGTTCTCCTCGGTGCCGCTGCTCACCGGCCGCGCCTTGGTGGCGCCCAGCCCGCCCCGGGCGCGGTTATCCCAGGTGTCGCCGGTAATCGGGAACACCGTATCCAGGTCCGAGTAGGCGGGGATCTGCGTGATCCCCTCGCCGTCGCCGGTCACCGCCGCAATGGTGCCGTTGGCGATCATCCGCTCAAGCAGATCCTGGCGCAGGCTCATCATCCCCAGAATGGTCTCGCAGGCGTGGGTCAGCGCCGCCGCCGACACCAGATTACCGCCCAGCACCGGCAGGCCGTTGGCGTCCGCGTATTGAGAGTAGTAGGCGTCCTGTTCCGCGTTCAGGTTGAGGCTCGCGGGCACCGCGCCCACCGCGCAGTCATAATTGGCCACCGCGTTGGCGGTGAAGGTCCAGGTCTGTTCCGCGTTCAGCGCGTCGCCGGACTGATCCGTGATGCCGTCCAACGTCACCGTGTACGCCTGGCCGTCCACCAGATCCGCATCCGGGGTGAAGATCACCACCGAGCCGTCGTCGCTGTAACGGAAGGTGCCGTCCACCTCATTCACTCCGGCGGTCACCGCGAAGCTCTGCATGTCCACGCTGGCCGGGTCCACCGGCGCCGAGAACACCGCCGCCACCGGGTAATCCGCCTTCTGCGTGGCGCCGTCAACCGGGCTGTTGGACGCCAGCGCCAGGCCGCCGGCGTCGGGCCCGCCGCCGTCACCACCGCCCGTGCCCCCGGTACCGCCGCCACTGCTGCTGCCACCCCCACCGCAGGCGGTGATCGCCAGGACCAGAGCCCCCATCAGCACGGTGCCGCCGCGCCGGCGCGTAAAAATCGTCGTTTCCATGTCGTTTCCAGTTATCCGCTTTTGTTGTGCCGAAGACACTACGGACCGGCGACAACCGTTCACATCCCCTAATCAGGTAGGGCTCAAGCCTTGTGGGAGCGGGATTTGTGGGAGCGGGCCCAGCCCGCGAAAGGCCGGCAAAGCCGGCCGGCAGGATCCCAGAGCCCTCTCCAGCAAGGTCTCTGGTATCCTCCCGCCATGAGCTACCCAACCCCCGCCGGCCCCGTCGACTGCGAACTGATCATCAACAAAAGCCGCTTCATCGCCTGGCTGCGCCCGGTCCACGACCGCGACCAGGCCCAGGCCGTGCTCGAGCAGGCCCGCGCCCGCTACCCGGACGCCAGCCACCACTGCCACGCCTGGCTGATCGGCGACCCCCAGTCCGGCCAGGGCGCCATGAACGACGATGGCGAACCCTCCGGCACCGCCGGCAAGCCGATCTTCAACGTGATTCAGCACAAAGGGGTGGGGGACGTCATGGTGGTGGTCAGCCGCTACTTCGGCGGCGTCAAACTGGGCGCCGGCGGCCTGGTGCGCGCCTACGCCGGCGCCGCCGAAGCGGTGCTCTCCGCCATGCGGGTCACCGAACAGATACCCGAGCAGACGCTCACCCTGCAGCTCGGCTTCGCCGACGAGCAGCCCCTGCGCCACTGGTGCGACCAGCACGGCGCCCGCCTGGAAGACATCCAGTACAGCCAGCACGTGACGGCCCGCGTCACCGCGCCGGAGCAATACCTGGACGACCTCCGCGCCTTCTGCGCCGCCAACGGCCTCCTGGTGGCAGCCGGCCCCTGAAGGCCCGCTCCCACAAAGAACTTGGCGCTTCTCACCATTGGCGATGGGTAAGGGAAGCGGCAACCTTGTTGCCAATAATCACAATCAAGGAGAGCACACCATGCCCGTCGTCGACCCGGATCCCAAACGCCTGCCGGACATCCTCAAAAGCATTCCCGCCGACACCCCCATCGTTATGCTCAACCTGCTGCGCTTCCGCGACAAAGCCCGCTACAAGGACGGCGAAGCCGACTACGACGGCCGCGAGGCCTACCGCCGCTACTCACTGGTGGCGTTCGAGAAGGTCCGCGGCGTGGGCGGCGAGCTGGTCTGGTCCGGCGACAGCCTGGCCGGCGTGATTGCTCCGGAAGGCGAGCGCTGGGACGAAGTGCTGCTGGTGCGCTACCCTTCAATCCAGGCGTTCGCCCAGATGCTCGCCGACCCGGAGTACAAGCAGGCCACCAAGCACCGCACCGCCGCCCTGGAAGAGGCCCGCCTCATTTGTAACCAGGAGAAATAGCCGCATCCTGTCGCCGCTCTGTCATCCGGGGTTAGCAATATAGTAAACACAATGTAAAATGCCGCTCCGTGTCATAGGCATGACAAAACTTGCGGGTGATAATCCTCGCCCCAGGGACCGGGGAAACAAATCAACCATCAGGATAGGAAGCCGCCAGTGTTAAGTGGGTTCAAGGGGGCCTTCTGGCCCCGAGCAGTGAAAGGCGGAGCCCTGGGTGTACTGCTAAGCGTGAGCGCGACGGCCGCCGCCGCCCCCTGGGCGGAGACCGGGGATCTGCGCGCCCGCCATCATCTGGAAGCGCTCTCCGCGCTGGGCTGCTTCGACGGCCTCACCACCACCTGGCCGGTGAACTGGTCGGCGGTGGCCGAAGGCCTGCGCGGCGCCAGCGACACCTGCCGCACCAGCGAGCACGCCGCCTACCTGCGCGCCGCCCTGGACCGCGCCAAAACCGAAACCCGCACCGCCACCGTTACCCTCGGCGGCGCCAATGAAGAGCCCCTGTTCCGCCACTTCGGCGCCCAGCCCGCCGGCCAGGTGGACAGCTCGGCCGCGGTCTCCTTCACCGGCCGCCGCTACGCCGCCCGCATCCAGGCCGGCTACACCGACACCGACGACCGCGAAGATACCAGCGAGCTGCGCGCCGACGGCAGCTTCGTGGCCGGCCGCTTCGGCAACTGGCAGCTCGGCGCCGGCGCCATCGACCGCTGGTGGGGCCCCGGCCACCACAGCTCCCTGGCACTCTCGAACAATGCCCGTCCGGTGGCTGGCCTGTGGTTCGGCCGCCAGACCCAGTACGCGCCACGCTCGCCCTGGCTCAACTGGATCGGCCCCTGGGACTTCCAGGCCTTCGTCGGCCAGCTTGAGCAGGACCGGGCGGTGCCGGATGCCAAACTGGTGGGCGGCCGCCTGACCTTCCGCCCGGCCAGCTTTCTGCAGATCGGCCTGACCCGGCTGTTCCAGTGGGGCGGGGAAGGGCGGCCCGACGGCCTGGATTCCTTCGGCGACGCCTTGATCGGTAAGGACAACGGCCAAAGCACCGGCTTCACCGAGGAAGACGACCCCAGTAACCAAGTGGGCGGCTTCGATTTCCGCGCCGGTTTCCCGGTGTTCGGCGTGCCCACCGGCTTCTACGGCCAGATGATGGGCGAGGACGAAGCCGGCGGCCTGCCGTCCAAGTATTCCGCGCTGGTCGGCTTCGACGCCCTCACCGGTATCGGCGCCGGCAGCCAGCGTTTCTTCCTGGAAGGCACTGACACCGTCGCAGGTCGTGCCATTAGCGACGCTCGTTTCAATACCGCCTACGAACACGGCACTTACCGCAGCGGCTTCCGCTACTATGGGCGCAGCCTCGCTTCGACCTTCGAGGGCGATGCCCGCGCGTTGACCCTGGGCGGCCAGCAGTTTTTCCGCAACGGCGCGGTATTCACCGCCTCGGTGACCACCGCCACGCTTAACGCCGAAGGCGGAAAACGGGCTCAAGTTCATCCTGATGGCGCCGAAATACTGCAAGCAAATGCAGAACAAGATATCGTGCTGGCTGAATTACGGCTGGAACACGGCCTGCTGGGCGGGCGGCTTACCTGGGCCCTGGCGGCCACCGACGAAGCGGTGGACACCTTCGCCGGTGAGCGCGAGCAGGTCACCGCCATGGCGCAATGGCGCCGCACGTTTGACTGGTAAAGGACTCCCAAACGGTTATGACAGCAATAATGAAAACACTGGGTATATTCGGGCTGCTGCTGGCCGTCGCCGGCTGCACCATTGTGCCCGGGTCCGACCGCGACGCGGAGCCGGGCTGGTTCGCGGAAGACGAACAGCCGGACGCCGCCGACCTGCCGGACGTGATCAAAACCCACACCATTACCACCGCCATTCTTGATCAAAAGCAGACACTGGCGGCGGAACTGCCGGAAGTGCTGGCCGATTCCCCGGAAACCTACGACTACGAAGTGGGCGTCGGTGATGTCCTGCAGATCACCGTCTGGGATCACCCGGAGCTGACTATCCCGGCCGGTTCCCAGCGCAGTGCTCAGGAGTCCGGCAATCTGGTACACAGCGACGGCAGCATCTTTTACCCCTACGTGGGCAAGGTCCATGTGGAGGGTATGAAGGTCACCGAAATCCGCGAAATGATCACCGACCGACTGGACGACTACATTGAGTCCCCCCAGGTGGACGTGTCCGTGGCCGGCTTCCGCAGCAAGAAAATTTACGTCACCGGTGCGGTGGGCAGCCCCGGGACCTATCCGATCACCAACCTGCCCATGCGCTTGGTGGATGCGATTAGTGCCGCCGGTGGCATCAGCGATAACGCCAACTGGTCTCAGGTTATTCTCACCCGTGACGGCCAAGAATTCCGGCTGTCTCTGCGTGACATCTATGAGAACGGAAACGCCGCTCAGAACGTATTGCTACGCCCCGGTGATGTCGTCAATGTATCCCGGGCGGAAGACAACAAGATCTTCGTACTCGGTGAGGTGACTCGGCCACAAAGTGTGCCCATGGGCCGCAACGGCATGAGTCTGGCGGAAGCGCTTTCCGACACGGGCGGTCTGGACGAACGGGAAGCGGACGCCTCCGGTATCTTCGTCTTCCGCAAGGCGCAGCCCGGTCAAGAGCACGGCATCGACGTCTACCAGCTTAACGCCAAGGACGCCGCCGCCCTGGTGTTGGCGGACAGCTTCCAGCTGCAGCCCCGCGATATCGTCTATGTTACTGCCGCGCCGCTGGCCCGTTGGAATCGGGTGCTGAGCCTGCTCGTGCCCAGCGTCACCGCGCTCTATTTGGGCAGTCGCGCCGAAGATCAGTTGGGAAGCGACTAGATGTTCGAGCGAGTTCTAGTGGTCTGCGACGGCAATATCTGCCGCAGTCCCACGGTGGCAGCCATGCTGGCCGCCGCCCGGCCCGACAAACGGATCAGCTCCGCCGGTCTGGTTGGCCTGGAGGGTCACGATATGGACCCCACTGCCCGGGACGTGGCCGCCGCCCAGGGGCTCGAATGCGGTCCACATGAGGCTCGCAAGCTTGACCGGCCACTGTGCCAGGACGCTGATCTCATCCTGGTCATGGAAGGGCGCCAGCGGGACCGCATCATCCAGCAGTTCCCGGAAGCCAGCGGCAAGACCTTTCTGCTCAGCCATTGGAACGGCGGCCAGGATATCCCCGACCCCTACCGGCGGGGCCGGGAAGTATTCGAACGTATTTATCCGCTAATGCGCCAGGCCACGGATGCCTGGCTGAAAAAAATATGATCACAGGAAAATCGATTCCCCATGAGTAACGAGCCGACCATGTCCCGCGCACGCTCCGCGCCCCTGGACGATGACATTGATCTGCATCGCCTGTTTACCCTGCTGATCGATGCCAAATGGCTGATTCTAGGCACCACGCTGCTGGCGCTGCTGCTCGGTGGGTTCTATGCCACGTTCGCCACGCCGATTTATAAAGCCGATGCCCTGCTGCAAGTGGAGAAAAAGCAGGGCGCAATGGCGGGTCTCGAAGACTTAACCCAGGCGATGGGGCAGGAACGGTCCGTCGCGGCCGAAATCGCCATTCTTCGATCACGCATGGTGCTCGGAAATGTGGTTGAGCAATTGCACACGGATGTAGTCGTTCGTCCTGATCGCAACCCCTGGTGGGGTCGATTCACCGCGCCGGACCCGGTCGCCCCGGGTGTGCCCCGTCCCCTGTTCGCAGGATACCGGGACAGTGAAACCTTCGTAACGGTTAAGCAGTTTATCGTTCCGGAAAACCTTCGCGGGCGTACCTTTCGGCTGACCGCGAACGAGCAGGGACGCCCGGAGTTGCATCTGGACGACAAGAAAGTGCTCAGCGGCCCTGCGGATCAGGTGCTGCGTAGTGAAGACGAACGTATTGTTTTGGAGTTGGGTAGTTGGCAGCCAGGCGATGAAGTCTTAGAGCTTATTCGACTGACTCCGTTGCAAGCGGTTGAGGCGATCCGTAGCAATCTGACTGTCAATGAGCAGGGACGAGATACCGGCATCCTAAATGTCGGCATTACCGGCCCCGATAAAGAGCGCATCCAGGCGATACTGGATGCCATTGCAGAAAATTATCTGCTGCAGAACATCAATCGTCAGGCCGCGGAAGCGGAGCAAAGCCTGGAATTCTTGAATAAGCAGCTACCCGAGCTGAAAGCGGAACTCACCGAAGCCGAGGAGAAGCTGAACGCCTATCGCCTTGAAAGCGATTCCGTCGACATGGAGATGGAAACGCAGTCCCTGTTGGGCCGTGTGGTTTCCATGGAATCCAAGCTCAACGAGCTTAAAATCAAGGAAAGCGAGGTGTCGGCCAAGTTCACCAAGGAGCACCCTGCCTATCGCACGCTGCTTGAGCAGCGTCGCTCCCTGGAGCAAGAGCGCGATCAGTTGAATCGTCAGATCGGTCAGTTGCCGGAGACCCAGCAGCAGATTTTGCGTCTGATGCGGGACGTGGAGGTGAACCAGCAGATCTACGTGGGCTTGCTGAACCGCGCCCAGGAACTGCGCATTATGAAGGCCAGTACGGTCGGTAATGTCCGCATCATTGACGACGCCGTGGTTTACCCCTCGCCAGTTAAGCCACAGCAAGCCATGGTGACCGCCCTTGCCGGCGCCCTTGGTCTGATTCTCTCTGCAGGCTATGTGCTAGGCGCGGGCCTGCTACATCGAGGTATTGAAAGCCCGGATCAACTCGAAGAGCAGGGCATCCCGGTCTACGCCGCTGTGCCGCTGTCCGAACATCAGCAGAAGCTGGACCGTATCGTGGCGATGATGCGCCGCCGTAAGCGCTCCAAGCACGAACCCATCCCGCTGCTCGCCATCAACGACCCGGCGGATCTTGCCATCGAGGCCCTGCGCAGCCTGCGCACCAGCCTCCACTTCGCCATGATGGAAGCCTCCAACAAGGTGATGATGATCTCCGGCCCCAGCCCGGAGGTGGGCAAATCCTTTATCTCCGCCAACCTGGCGGCGGTGCTCGCCCAGGTGGGCCAGAAGGTGGTGGTGATCGACGCCGACATGCGCAAGGGCCACCTGCACCGCTACTTCGAAAACCAGAACGACGTGGGCCTCTCCGATCTTCTGTCTGGCCAGGCGGAGTACCAGCAGGCCATCCACGGGACCAAAGTGGAGAACCTGCACTTTATCCCGCGCGGCCAGATCCCGCCCAACCCGGCGGAGCTGCTCATGCACTCCCGCTTCAAGGCGCTGATGGAAAGGCTTTCCGCCGAATACGACCTGGTGCTGGTGGATACGCCGCCTATTCTCGCCGTCACCGACGCCGCCATCATCGGCCAGCAGGCCGGCACCAGCCTGATCGTCGCCCGCTACGGCATGAACTCCGCCAAGGAAGTGGACGTCAGCGTGCACCGCTTCGAGCAGAACAAGGTGGAAATCAAGGGCGCCATCCTCAACGCTATTGAGCGGCGTGCCAGTAATGAGTACGGGTATTACGCTTACCACTACAATAGTGATAAGAGCTAGGCGGCGTTCTTTTGGGGCTCTGGGATCCTGCCGGCCGGCTTTGCCGGCCTTTCGCGGGCGGGGCCCGCTCCCACAAGGGACCGCCGCCAGGTTGCGGGTTATAAGCAAAGAACAAACCCAAAGTTGCAGGTTATAAGCCCCCAGGTACCATTCCCGCCCTATGACACCTGAAATGATCTACACATCGCTGGTGGTGCTTGCGGTGCTGGCGGCGCTGGCCTCCAACCGCGTGCCCGCCGAGGTCACCATGATGGCCGCCCTGGTGGCGGTGCTGGTGGGCGATGTGATCACCGTGGAGCAGGCCCTGGCCGGCTTCGCCAACCCGGGGCTGATCACCGTGGCGGTGCTCTATGTGGTGGCCGCCGCCCTGCGCGACACTGGCGCCATCTACTGGGTGGCCCACAAGCTGCTCGGCCAGCCCAAGAGCGCCCTGGGCAGCCAGAGCCGGCTGATCCTGCCCACCTCCATCCTCAGCGCCTTCCTCAACAACACCACCGTGGTGGCGATGATGATTCCGGCGGTGCAGGAGTGGGCCCAGCGCCTGAAGTTGTCCGCCTCCCAGCTCCTGCTGCCGCTCAGTTACGCGGCCATCCTTGGCGGCACCTGTACGCTGATCGGCACCAGCACCAACCTGGTGGTGGACGGCATGATGCAGAACCGGGGCATGGAAGGCTTCCACATCTTCGATATGGCCTGGGTGGGCGTACCGCTGCTGATCGCCGGCGCCCTGTTCCTGCTGCTGTTTGCCCGCCGTCTGCTGCCCGAGCGCGAAGGCCTGGTGGAGCAGGTCGAGCAGGCCCGCGAATACCACGTGGAAATGGTGATTCCCGAAGGCAGCCCGTTGCACAACAAAAGCATCCAGGACGCCGGCCTGCGTAACCTCACCCACGGCTACCTCACCGAGATCCAGCGCGGCGACAAGCTGTTCACCGCCGTCGGGCCGGACCAGCTGCTGCAGGCCGGCGACCAGCTCGCCTTCATCGGCGCCCCGGAGTGCGCCCGCGAGCTGCAGCGCGTTAACGGCCTGATCCCGGCCCACGGCGGCGCCCACAAGCTGCGCCTGAACAACCACCAGCGCTGCCTGGTGGAGGTGGTGCTCGGCCCCGAGTTTCCCGGCGTCAATAAAACCGTCAAGGACACCGGCTTCCGAACCCGCTACCAGGCCGCTATCCTCAGCATCAGCCGCGGCGGCCGCCGCCTGCCCGGCAAGGTCGGCGAGCAGGTGCTGCGCACCGGCGACACCCTGCTGCTGGAGACCAGCGACACCTTCGTCGAGCAGTACCAGTACCGTCGTGACTTCATGCTGGTCAGCCCGCTCAGCGACTCCACCCCGCCGGACTTCAGCCGGGCGCCCCTTGCCACGGTGATCCTGGTGGCCATGGTCGGCGTCAACGTGATCGGCCTGGTGTCCGTGCTCGAGGCCGCCTTCCTGGCCGCCGGCCTGCTGCTGGTCACCCGCTGCGTCACCGTTAACCGGGCGCGCATGAACGTCAGTGTGAATCTGCCTGTGTTGGTGGTGATCGGCGCCGCCTTCGCCCTGGGCACCGCCCTGGAGCAGAGCGGCACCGCCGCCTGGCTGGTCGACGTCATGCTCGCCGACAGCATCCAGAGCCCCTGGCTGGCCCTGCTGCTGGTGTATCTGGTCACCGCCCTGTTCACCGAAGTGATCACCAACAACGCCGCCGCCGTGCTGGTGTTCCCGATCGCCACCGGCGTCGCCGAGCAGCTCGGTGTCAGCCCGCTGCCGTTCATCGTCGCCGTCATGTTCGCCGCCAGCGCCAGCTTCATGACCCCGCTGGGCTACCAGACCAACCTCATGGTCATGGGCCCCGGTGGCTACCGCTTCACCGATTACCTTAAGATCGGCGTACCCATGAGCCTGGTCGCCCTCGCCGTGACCACCTCGCTGATCCCCCTGATCTGGCCGTTCCAGGCCACCCAATAACAGGAGACCCTTTATGTCAGGCCCCTACGAGAAGCGCGAAAACGAGTCCCAGGCCGAAGTGATCTGGCACCAGACCCACATCACCAAGGACGACCGCGCCAAGCAGAAGAACCAGGTGCCCAAGTGCATCTGGCTCACCGGCCTGTCCGGCTCCGGCAAATCCACCCTGGCCAACGCCCTTGAAGTGGCGCTCACCGAGCAGGGCAAGCACACCTACCTGCTCGACGGCGACAACGTGCGCCATGGCCTGAACAAGAACCTGGGCATGAGCGACGAAGACCGCACCGAGAATATCCGCCGGGTGTCCGAAGTGGCTAAGCTGATGGTCGACGCCGGCCTGGTGGTGATTACCGCCTTTATCAGCCCGTTCCGCGCCGACCGGGACGCCGCCCGCGCCCTGTTCGAGGACGGCGAGTTCGTGGAAGTGTTCGCCGACGCCCCCCTGGAAGAGTGCGAGAAGCGCGACCCCAAGGGCCTCTACAAGAAAGCCCGCGCCGGCGAGATCAAGGAATTCACCGGCATCGACAGCCCCTACGAAGCCCCCGCCAACGCGGAAGTGGTGATCAACACCGCCGAGCACGATATCGGAGAGTGCGTGCGCCAGTTGATCGAGAAAATCGGCGTTTAGAAGTATCTAAATAATCGATACAAACCCTTGTCACATCGAGCTTTTCTATGAAAATTACGGTATTCGGCACCGGTTACGTTGGTCTGGTCACCGGTACTTGTCTGGCGGATGTGGGCCATGACGTGCTCTGCGTGGATGTTGATCCAGCTAAGGTCGAGCGGCTGAATGCCGGCGAGATTCCGATCTATGAGCCGGGACTGGCCTCCATGGTGGCGCGTAATCGGAAAGAGGGTCGCCTGCGTTTCAGTACTGACTCTGCCGGTGGTGTTGCCTTCGGAACCTTGTTGTTTATAGCCGTAGGCACGCCACCAGATGAGGACGGCTCCGCTGACCTGAAGTATGTCTTGAAGGTCGCGCAGACCATCGGTCAGCACCTGGACGATTACAGGCTGGTGATCAATAAATCGACGGTGCCGGTGGGCACGGCCGACAAGGTTCGTGCTGCGGTAACCAATGAGCTTTCTCAGCGTGGGAAACAGATAGCATTCGATGTTTGTTCCAATCCTGAGTTCCTCAAGGAAGGGGCCGCCATCGAAGACTTTACCCGCGGCGCCCGCATTGTGGTGGGCACGGATTCCGACCAGGTGCGTGAGTTGATGCGGGAATGCTATGGTCCTTATAACTGGAACCATGACAAGCTGATTTTCATGGACATTCGCTCAGCGGAGCTGACCAAGTACGCTGCCAATGCCATGCTAGCCACCAAAATCAGCTTTATGAACGAAATGGCCAATCTGGCCGAACGGCTGGGTGCGGATATAGAGAACGTCCGCCTCGGTATCGGCTCGGATCCGCGTATCGGCTATCACTTTATTTACCCGGGTTGCGGTTACGGCGGTTCTTGTTTCCCAAAGGATGTTCGGGCGCTGGAGCATACGGCCCGGGAGCTGGGGTATCAGACGCCTATCCTCTCCGCGGTGGAGGAGGTTAATCAGAAACAGAAGGCCTCCCTCTTCACCAAACTCAGCGCCGCTTTGGATGGCGATCTGTCCGACAAGACAGTCGCTGTCTGGGGGCTCGCCTTCAAACCCAATACTGACGACATGCGCGAGGCGCCCAGCCGTGCATTGATTGAGGCGGTTTGGGCCGCCGGCGGTCGGGTTCGGGCCTATGACCCTGAAGCCTCTCAGGAGTGCCTGCGCCTTTACGGCGACCGTGGCGATCTGGATCTGACGGCGGACCGCTACCAGGCGCTGGAAGGCGCGGATGCCCTTGTAATCTGCACCGAATGGAAGGAATTCCGCGTGGTTGACGCCGCCGAGATAAAAGCCCGCTTACGCCGCCCGCTGGTGATCGACGGTCGCAACCTTTACGACCCGCTGATGCTGCAGCGCGCCGGGATCGCCTATTTCGCCGTCGGGCGCGGTGACAGCGTGCTCACCAGCTAGCCCCGGAAACCAGCACCTTGGAGCCGGCGAGCTATGCCATATACAATAGCCCGTTGTTCTTGTCCCGCTCGGTCTAGGGAAGCCCCATGGATTATCAGGTTCACGAAAGCGCCATCGTCGATGAAGGCGCGCAAATCGGCAGTGGTTCGCGGGTGTGGCACTTCGTTCACGTCTGCGGCGGCGCCCGGGTCGGGCGCAACGTCTCCATGGGCCAGAACGTCTTCGTGGGCAACAGGGTCACCATCGGCGACAACTGCAAAATACAGAACAACGTCTCGGTGTACGACAACGTCCACCTGGAAGAGGGCGTGTTCTGCGGCCCCAGCATGGTGTTCACCAACGTCTACAACCCCCGCTCCCTGATCGAGCGTAAGGACGAGTACCGAGACACCCTGGTGAAACGGGGCGCCACCCTGGGCGCCAATTGCACCATCGTCTGTGGTGTGACCATCGGCGCCTACGCCTTCGTTGGCGCCGGCGCCGTGGTCAACAAAGACGTGCCCGATTACGCCCTGATCGTGGGCGTGCCCGGCAAGCAGATCGGCTGGATGAGCGAGTTCGGCGAGCAACTGGATCTGCCGCTCAGCGGCGAGGGCAGGGCGGTGTGCGAGCACACCGGCGCGGTCTACACCCTGAGTGGGCAAAGCGTGCGCAAGAGCGAGGACGCCTGAATGCAGTTCATTGACCTCGCCGCCCAGCAGGCACGCATCAAAGACGCCATCGACGAGCGCATCCAACGCGTATTGGCCCACGGCCAGTACATCAAGGGCCCGGAAGTCGGCGAACTGGAAGAGAAGCTGGCGGCGTTCACCGGCGCCAAACATTGCATCGGCGTGGCCAACGGCACCGATGCCCTGCAGATCGCCCTGATGGCGGCGGGTGTGGGCCCCGGCGACGAAGTGATCACCCCCGGCTTCACCTTTATCGCCACCGCCGAGGCGGTGGCCGTGGTCGGCGCCAGGCCGGTCTATATCGACATCGACGAGAAGACCTACAACCTGGACCCCAGCCAGCTTGAAAGCCTGATCACGCCCAACACCAAGGCCATCATCCCGGTGTCGCTGTACGGCCAGTGCGCGGACTTAGACGCCATCAACGCCATCGCCGGGCGGCACGGGCTGACCGTCATTGAAGACGCCGCCCAGAGCCTGGGGGCCAGCTACAAGGGCCGACGCTCCGGGAATCTGAGCCGGATCGCCACCACCTCGTTTTTCCCCAGCAAGCCCCTGGGCGGTTACGGGGACGGCGGCGCCGTCTTCACCAGCGACGACGCCCTGGCCGAGCAGATCCGCCAGATCGCCAACCACGGTCAGGACCGCCGCTATCACCACGCCCGCATCGGTCTAAACAGCCGCCTGGACACGCTCCAGGCGGCCATCCTGCTGCCCAAGCTGGAAATCTTCGAAGACGAGCTGGCCAGGCGCAACCAGGTTGCGGCCCGCTACACCGAGTTACTCTCTGGGAGCGATGATTTTTGTGCGAGCGGGCCCCGCCCGCGAATTGCTCCTCCTTACATAGCCCCCGATAATGTAAGCGCCTGGGCCCAATACACCGTCCGCGTACCCAACCGCGAACAGGCCCAGGAAACGCTCAAGGCGGCCGGTATACCCACCGCCGTCCATTACCCGATCCCCCTCAACCGCCAGCCGGCGGTGGAGGATCTGAACGCCGACCTGCCGGTGGGGGACAAGCTCTCTCAGGAAGTCATGAGCGTGCCGATGCACCCCTACCTCACCGAAGAGCAGATCGGCCGGGTGGTCAGCGCGCTGGTGGACAGCCAGGCATGAAAGTAGCCCACGTCTGCCTGTCCAACTACTACATGGACGACCGTGCCTACCAGGAAAACGAACTGGTGGAAGAGCACGTCCGGCAGGGGCATGAGGTGCTGGTGATCGCCTCGACACAGATATTCACCACGGATCGGCGCCGTGAGTTCGTCGAGCCGGGTCATTACCGCTGTAAACAGGGCATCGAAGTGATCCGTTTGCCTTACCACCCATGGGTGCCCCATACCGTGGCGAAAAGCCTGAGGCCGCACAAAGGCGTCTATCAGCTGCTGGAAGAATTCGCGCCGGACTCGATCCTGTTCCACGGCATGTGCGGCTGGGAGCTGGTGACCGTCAGCCGCTTTAAGAAGGCCCACCCGGAAGTGAAGTTCTACGTGGATACCCACACGGACTTTATCAACAGCGCCCGGGGCCCGGTTTCGAAGTGGGGCCTGCACTACCTGTATTACCGGCCGATTGTGCACTGGTGCCTGCCCTGGATCGACAAGATCCTCTATATCTCCGCGCTGACCGGAAAATTCGCACGGGAATTTTACGGCGTCCCGGATGACAAGCTGGAGTTTTATCCGCTGGGTGGGCACCCGGTGGAGGATGATGAATACCAAGCCCTTAGAGAAGGCACGCGCCAGGACCTGGGCCTGTCCGACGACCAGGTGCTGTTCGTGCAATCGGGCAAACAGCCCGCCTCCAAGAAGCTCTTGAACACCCTGAACGCGTTCACCGGCAACCCGGACCCGCGCTTCCGGCTGGTACTGGTCGGCTCTCTGCTGGACGATATCCGGCAGCAGGCCCAGGCGCTGATCGACTCCGACGACCGGATTGAGTTCTGGGGGTGGAGGACGCCCACCGAACTACGGGCGTTGCTCTGTGGCGCGGATGTTTACCTGCAGCCGGGCAGCCAGTCCGCCACCATGCAGACCAGCCTGTGCTGCCGCTGTGTGCCCGTGCTCGAGGATATCGAGGGCCACGGCATCTACACTGAGAACAACGGCTGGCTAGTGAACAACGAGCAAGAGTTGGCTGCGGTGCTGGCGGAAATCAGTTCCGGCGCCGCCGACCTGCGGGCGATGGCGGCGGAATCCGAGAAGCTGGCCAGGCGGAAACTTGACTACGCGGTGTTAGCTCGGCGTGTACTTAACTGATCGGGTCGGGCCCGCACTGTTGGCTCTTGGTGCCCAAGGAATCTGATGATCGGCGATCTGAAACGTATCACGAAAAGCTCGTTCTTTCGTAATGTGATGGTTGTTGCTTCCGGGACGGCGGGTGCCCAGGCGATATCCATGGCCTTTTCGCCTCTCATCACCCGTCTCTATGGCCCAGAAAACTACGGTATCATGGGCACCTTTATGGCGGGCCTGACCATGCTGGCGCCGCTCGCCGCCCTGGGGTATCCCACCGCGATTGTGTTACCAAAAGACGGGGCCAGGGCAGTTGGACTGATAAAGCTGTCACTATGGATTGCCTTGATTACGTCGACTATTTTGCTGATCGCCTTGTTTGTGGCGGGCGAGCAGATTGGCCGTTCAATGAATATATCCGTTCTGGGGAGCTATATTTACTTGCTTCCCTTGGCTATGTTTTTTTCGGCCTGCCTGGCTATATCAACGCAATACGTTATTAGGGAAAAGCTGTTTGCTATCCGGGCAAAAGCAGCGGTTGCCCAAGCGTTGCTAGTCGGCGCTTTCAAAGTAGGGGCCGGCATTATTAGTCCAACCGCCATTGTGTTGGTTGCCCTGTCCGGGTTGGCGTCGCTCGTCCATACACTTTTTATTCTATTGGGTTTGAAAAGAGCAGGAGTGAGGCTTCCAAGCCTGGGCCCGGAGCCTCGTCTGATGGAGGTCGCGGATCAATACCGTGACTTCCCGGTCTATCGCGCGCCACAGAATTTCATCAACGCTGTCTCACAGGGCCTGCCGGTACTCCTACTTGCGTCCCTGTCTGGCGCCGCCGCTGCTGGATTCTACAGCTTGGCTAGAACGGTACTGATATTGCCGGTCAACCTGGTAGCCAACTCCGTTGGGGAAGTTTTCTATCCTCATGTGACCGAAGCATTCCACCAACACAAAAAGCAGGCTCCATTGATTATTAAGGCCACCATGGTTCTCGGCTTCATCAGTGCTGCGCCGTTTGCTATCGTATTCCTCATCGGTCCTTGGCTATTTGGATGGGTGTTCGGCTCCGACTGGGTTTTAGCTGGAGAATACGCGCGTTGGCTTTCATTGATGATGTTTTTTAACTTTATCAATAAGCCTTCGGTAGCGGCCATTCCGGTGCTCGGCCTGCAAAGAGGTCTGTTGATTTATGAAGTATTCAGTACCGGCGCAAAACTGCTAGCCCTGTATCTGGGATTCGTCGTTTTTGATGACGCGCTGCTGGCCATAGTTATTTTTAGTTTGTCCGGCGCAGGAGCATATGTGGTTCTTATTATCTGGACTGTGGTTTGTGCCTGGAATTCGGATAGGAAGAGGGCATCCCCTCTGGTATAACCAACGATGCGCAAACAAAGTAAGGAATGGATAGCTCGATGAAAAATTTTGCGATAATCGGTGCAGCGGGCTACATCGCACCCCGTCACATGAAAGCCATCGAGGCCACGAGCAATAATCTTGTGGCTGCCCTGGACCCGAATGACTCCGTGGGTGTCATTGACAGCTATTTCCCTGAAGCAGATTTCTTCACCGAGTTCGAACGCTTTGACCGTCACATCGACAAGTTACGTCGTGCCAATCACGATCAGCAGGTGGATTATATCTCTATCTGCTCGCCGAACTATCTACACGACAGCCATATGCGATTCGCGCTCCGCTCCGGCGCGGATGCCATCTGTGAAAAGCCACTGGTACTTAATCCCTGGAACATCGACGGCCTGATCGATATCGAGAAAGACACCGGGCGCAAGGTGAATACCATACTACAGCTGCGTGTGCACCCCTCCATCGTCGCGCTGCGTGAAAAAGTGGAACGCGAGAACAAGGGCACTAAGCACGAGGTGGACCTCACTTACATCACCTCCCGCGGCCACTGGTATTTACAATCCTGGAAAGGAGACGAAAAGAAGTCCGGTGGTATCGCCACTAATATCGGTGTGCATTTCTATGACATGTTGCACTTCATCTTCGGTGAAGTGCAGGAGAACGTTGTGCACCACTGTGACGCCACTACGGCTGCCGGATACCTGGAATACGAGAAAGCCCGTGTGCGGTGGTTCCTGTCCGTGGACTATCATCATGTACCAGATAGCGCCAAGGCTGCTGGACAGCGTACCTATCGCTCCATAACGGTTGACGGTGAAGAAATTGAGTTCTCCGGTGGCTTTACTGATTTGCATACCCGGAGCTATGAAGAAATTCTGGCTGGAAATGGCTTCGGCCTTGAAGATAACAGGGTGGCGATCGAGACAGTATCCCGTATCCGCAATTCGGCACCGATAGGGCTTTCTGGCGATTACCACCCATTTCTAAAGGTTTAAAGCTGGCGTCGGTCGAGAGAATCGAGTATGTCCGAGAATATACAGGTCCATAAGGAACATTACGCTTTTGGTCCATATATGACCAAAAGGCGTTGGACCAGTGTCTGGCATCAATTACATGAAGTCATGCAGTTTCAGCCGGAACGGGTGTTGGAGATCGGCCCGGGCGCAGGCGTGTTCAAGGAAGTGGCGAAGCTTTTTGATGTCACCGTCGAGACTTTGGATGTCGATCCGGATTTAAAGCCGGATCATGTCGCTTCGGCTACGTCATTACCGTTCGAAGATGGCAGCTACGGCGTGGTCTGTGCTTTCCAGATGCTGGAGCATATTCCTTACGAAAAGTCTTTGGCGGCATTCAAGGAAATGGTCCGGGTTAGTTCTGATGGAGTAGTGATCAGCCTTCCCGACGCTAAGCCTGTTTGGCGGTACGTTATCCATTTGCCGAAGTTCCGTACTTACGATCTTCTTATTCCAAGTCCCAGAATGAATCCGCCGGTGCACGAGTTCGACGGGGAGCATTACTGGGAACTTAATAAAAAAGGATATTCGGTCGATAAAGTAAAAGCGGAGCTATCTGAGTATTGTGAGCTGTCGCATACTTACCGAGTCAAGGAGTATCCCTATCATCGTTTCTTCGTCTTCAAAAAATAGGCCGGAGTCTTAAGTATGAATTCCGACCTGATTTCGGTGATTGTGCCTGTTAAAGATCGCGCACATCTCGTAGCGGATAGCGTACGCTCAATTCTTTCTCAGACTCATGGCGCTCTCGAGGTTATAGTCGTCGAGAACAATTCAAAGGATCCTGCCGCTGTCAGGGAGGCCGTGGAGTGTATACAGGACAACCGAGTTCTATTTTTTAGCCTGACCGATTGCGCGAACGCCAACGTGGCCAGGAACTTTGGTGTTGCAAAAAGTACAGGTAACTATCTCGCTTTTCTTGACTCGGATGACACTTATGAAAAAGATCATCTTGAGAATGCTCTGACAGTGATTAAATCGTCAGGCGCACACTTTCTCTATGGCGCGTTCAATGTTTGGGATGGCGAGACCGTTCATCAAAGAAAGGCGAGGCCGGTAACGAGCGGTGAGCACCCTCTTGATTACTTTTTTGGAGCGGAGAGAGCCTTCGCTTCAACAGCCACTTTCCTTGTTCATCGGTCCGTCTTCTCTTCCTTGTCCTGGGATGAGAGCTTGTTCCGTCATCAGGATTATGATTTTTTTATCGCCTGCACATCTAAATTTAAATCCGTTTGCAATTCATCATCTTCGGTGCTTATGGAGTGGCGTCGTGGTGAGAAAAGAGTATATCATTCGCGGTCAATGAGGCTTTTTTATAGGAAATGGTTCCATAATTCACGCCCCTTGCATAAAAGGAATTATGCAGTGTCCAAGGTGAAGCTGGCACGACAGCACCATGATCTGCTGAATGGTATTTTCTTTTTCGCTGTATATTTGCAATATCTTGCCACGAAGGCGTTTTTGGTCCGATGAAGCCTCTATGAAAATGCGGGTCGCACTGTTTACAGCCGCCTTTCCTTACTATCCCGGAGAGCAGTTTCTTGAAGAAGAGATGGCTGTTTGGGATCAGTTCGGTGAGAAAGTGGATGTCGATATTTTTCCTTACGCGCTAAACGGCATCCCTCGTGACATCCCCAGCTCCTTTCGGATCGATGGCACCTTCTCGAAGGGGAGCCGCTGGTTCCGGCTTATCGCTGTTTTCTTTGCTCTTGTGACTTCTCTTTTCTGGAAAGAAGCGTTGGCATCTGGCCTGCCGAAGTCAGGCGGGCTTTGGCGCGCTGTCGATGTGCTGAGATCCGTGGCGGCGTACCACGCCTTTCTATTCAGAGTGCGTCTGAATAAGCACCTTGGTGGTTATGATGTTGCTTACTTCTACTGGAGCGACGATAGATCGTTAGCCGGTGAGTTCCTTAGACGCACCGGGTTCGCCAAGAGAGTGGTATCCAGGGCCCACGGTGCGGATCTTTACGAAGAAAGGAGGCGGGGTGGCTATATGCCGCTTAAGCGGCGTTTTAACAGGGCCTATGATCGCTTGTATCTTTTATCGGAAAGCGCCAAGCAATATGCGCTATCGAGATACGCTTACTCGCCTCCCTCTTTGGGCGTGGCGCCCTTGGGTGTCAACATTCCCGAGGGCCTGGCCGCGCCTTCGAATGACGAATTTCATATACTCTCGGTGTCCTTTTGTGTACCCGTTAAGCGGCTGTCTCTTTTGATCGATGCGATTCGTCAGGTGGCGGAAGCGCGGCCGGTAGCTCGTTTCAGATGGACTCATATCGGAGGCGGCCCCCTCCACGAACAGATCAAAGAGCTCGCCAGGATGACGCTCTCTGCGCACGAGAACCTGCGTTATGACCTGCCAGGCACAATAACCACCGACCAAGTACGCCAGTTCTATGAATGCGGCCACATTGATCTTTTTCTGAATGTCAGCCAGTCAGAGGGCATGCCGGTGTCGATCATGGAGGCCATGAGCTATGGCGTCCCTGTTATCGCTCCTGACGTAGGCGGGGTTCAGCACATGCTCGACGACTCGACAGGCATGCTGCTACCTGCGGGGTGCAGTGCTGAAGAGGTTGCCGAGTCAATTTTAGCCATGCAATCGATGCACCTATCTTCGAACTATCAACGCCTTAGAGAGAGAGCCAGGAGTCGTGCGATTGAGCGGTTCGACGCCAGGAAGAACTATAGAGCCTTCATTGAAGAGGTGTTGGCGCCTCGTCCGGATTGATTCCCGCGTGATCGCGGTTTGAGAAGTGTGATGTTGATCACATAAACTATTTGCACTAGCATCACAAATCGATATTCCGGGGGAATGTAAAAAATCGCAACAAAAGACAACCTGAGCACTACGGCAAGGCGGACTCCGCCCGGCTAACGTAGGCTCCGTCACGCGAACGTCACCTCCCCGCGCGAAGCTACTCGAATACGGACACTCGGCCTCAAAAGGGCCGGGCACGGGCAGAGCCCCGAAAAGGATAACGGCATGAGCGATTCAGGCTGGTACGTGGTTCAGTGCCGCGCCAACCAGAACTACAGGGCCCAGGAAAACCTGGAAAATCAGGGTTTTACCTGCTTTCAGCCCCAGCTCTGCCTGGAAAAAGTACGCGCCGGCCGGCGCGTGCAGCGCCAGGAACCCCTGTTCCCCGGCTACCTCTTTATTCAACTGTCCGAGCAGGGCAGTGGCTGGCACACCATCCGCTCCACCCGGGGCGTGACCAAACTGGTGGCCTTCGGCGATCGCCCGGCGGCGGTGCCGCCCTCCGTGATCGATGCCCTCAAGCTGCAAACCCAGGCCAGCGCCAATGACGACCGCCCCGCGCTCCGCCCGGGCGACCGCCTGCGCATCGAACACGGCCCCTTTGCGGACATGGAAGCGGTGTTCCACCGCTTCGACGGCCAGGAACGCGCCATCGTGCTGCTCAATATGCTCCACAAGCAGCACCGCCTCACCCTGGCCCTGAAAGACATAAGCACGTTGTAGGAGCGGGCCTCGCCCGCGAAAGGCAAGCAAAGCTTGCCGGCAGGATCCCAGAGACCTGCCAAAAAAGAAGAAAGGCACCGATCCGTCCTCAGGGAATCGACGGCAAACCCTGCGGCGGTAGCGTGCCTGAACGGGGGACAGACAGTGAACGATTCCAATAAGAGTGTGATAAAACACCACGGTGCCGCCACCGGCGTCACCGGCTCATGCCACGAACTGACGCTGGACGACAACGCGGGGCTGCTGATCGACTGCGGCCTGTTTCAGGGTGGTGATCGGGGGGCGGACGGCGCCGACGCCGGGCGCCCCGAAATCGAATTCGATATCGGCCACATCCGGGCGCTGGTGGTCACCCATGTGCATCTCGATCATATGGGGCGTATTCCCTGGTTGCTGGCCGCCGGCTTTGACGGCCCGATCTATTGCAGCGAGCCCAGCGCTGAATTGCTGCCGATCATGCTGGAGGACGCCTTTAAGTTGGCCGTCAGCCGCCAGCCGGAGGCGATAAACTGGTATCTGAGCCGGGTACAGCGTCTGCTGCGGCCGCTGCCCTTCGGCCAGTGGCACAGCGTCTACCAGGGCCAGGGCAAAGAGGCGGCGATCCGGCTGCGCCGGGCCGGGCATCTGCTCGGCTCCGCCTATGTGGAGTGTGCCTTGACCGGTGAGGCCCGCGGCCAGGACACCAGGGTGATTTTCAGTGGTGACCTGGGCAACAGGGCGTCGCCGATACTGCGGCCACCGGAACAGCCGGACGGCTGTGACATCCTGGTGCTGGAGAGCACCTACGGCGACCGGGAACACGACGACCCTGGCGCCCGCCGTCACCGCCTGCGGACCCTGATTGAGCGCGCCCTGGTGGACCGGGGCACGGTGCTGATCCCCGCGTTCAGCATCGGCCGCACCCAGGAGCTGCTCTATGAGCTGGAAGACCTGATCCACGAGAATCAGGGCAAGGAGGCCGCCGGCGGGCTCCACTGGAACGACCTGCCGGTGATCCTGGATTCGCCCCTGGCCGGCCGGTTCACGCAGGCCTACAGAGGCCTCCGTGCGCACTGGGACGAACAGGCGCTTGAGCGGGTACGCCAGGGGCGTGGCCCGCTGGCTTTCGAGCAGCTGTTTACCGTGGACGACCACGAAGTGCACCAGCGCATGGTCGCCCACCTGGCCGGCACAGGCCGCCCGGCGGTGGTGATCGCCGCCAGCGGCATGTGCACCGGCGGGCGCATCGTCAATTACCTGAAGGCGATGCTGGGCGACCCGCGTCACAATGTACTGTTCGTCGGCTACCAGGCCGCCGGCACCCCCGGCCGGGAACTGCAGACGCAAGGGCAGGGCGGCC